>Ga0209267_1002765_pt1 | contig 11164 bp, 9 predicted proteins | sample GraSoiAngelo_137_FD_185894 | JGI IMG/M metagenome (GOLD analysis project Ga0209267, IMG submission 185894) | Grasslands soil microbial communities from the Angelo Coastal Reserve, California, USA - 14_0929_09_30cm (SPAdes) (version 2) | ecosystem: Environmental > Terrestrial > Soil > Grasslands ... | reverse complement strand
AGGATAAAACCATCGTAGTGATAGTGGTTTTCATCGAGAAATCCGACCGCTTTTACCAGGTCGTACTTCGCTACCATTGAACGCAGAATACCTTTGCGACCACGCGCGATGTAGGCGAGGACATCGCCCGAAGGTTGCGGGTCGCGATCGTGTGAGCGCCGCTCCCCAAGTTGATTAATGTCGTAGCGATTGCTGTAACTGACATGCACTTGCGGGTTCGCCATCAGAGCTGCGCCATGCTGTTCGATGAATCTCGGCAATAAACGATCGTCACCGTCCAGGATCGCGACATAATCCCCTTTGACCATCTGCAACGCGCTATTTCTATTTTTCGGAATACCAACATTTTTTTCCTGGAAAATACCGCGAACTAATCCGGGATACTTCGCCGCATATTCACGAATGGTTTCGGCTGAGCCGTCTTTTGTTGAATGATCATCGGAGACAATGATTTCGCAAGCGGCCACCGTCTGATCAACCGCGCTTTCGATAGCTTCCCTGAGGTACTCCTGCTGGTTATAAGATGTGATAATGACACTGACCTGCGGTGGAAGCATTATCTGAAAAGCAATTCTTCTCCGAGCACTAACCGTCGTTTTATAAGGATCAAAAGTTGGACAAAAGTGGTTTTTTCGGAACACTTCATGCGGGCGTGATCGCCCGGTGGCTCTTCTTTTCCGGGGAGCGCACGCGCCCTCGCGTGCACATTTCGGCGCCTCGCCGAAATGCTTCTCTTGTTCAACGAAAGAAAGTCGTTGGCGAGGCGCCAACGACAGCACGCCAGGGCGCGTGCGCTCCCCAGATCTCCGTTGCAACGACCACGACCAACTCGTCGGTTTGAGGTCAAAGATTTCGTTAAACGTAGCAGGCTACTATTCGGATCCCTTATAAGGACCTCACTGCTAGCCATCGAAACGATAGCCGAATAACTCAATCGTGCGGGCAAAGCGATTTGCCACAAGTTCCCTCGACTCGTCGTCATAAAAGACCCGGTAATCCTGACGGACAACCTGGTTTTCTCGCCCCAACGGAAGAGCCGGAACCTGTAGCGCTTGGCAGACCTTGCTCCAATCCTCGTTCAGGTTTTCGTAACGACCGACAAAATCAACGATGATCTTGTCGCCATCTGAAATCCATTCCGTCAAATCGCCTCCGCGGTGTTCGTTGAGCATGGAACGACCGAATTCCGAGCGAATGAAGACAAAAAAAGTACCCATTTTTCGAATTCGAGCGATGTCTTCATGCAAAGCCGGAAATATTTCTGCGTAGGTCAACCACCAATGATAGGAGGAAACCATCAAGTCCCAGGGATTGCGAATGAAAGCGAACTTAAAGCATTCATTCCAGGCAGGCCCGAGGACTTCGCGCACCTTGGCCGCTTTGGCATGCTTATGATATTTGGGTTTCCCGACCTGCAACGAACGCTGAGCGTGCAGGGCACCCAAGGCACGATGAATACTGCTTCCGGCGCATTTGGGAATATGGATGAATACATATTTTAAGAACGGGGAATAACAGATCGGTTTCGCATATTTTGTCCTGGCCGCCGCCGTTACCACCCTTCACAATTCCAGCACACCCTTCCTTTGCAAATGCCTCCGCCTCCTACCCGAGGCGCGGGAAGATTCAGACCCACAAGGTGCGGTCGAGCTGCGGTACTGAATCGCCTCACCAACGTGCTCAGGAGGTGATCGTCTCAGCAGAGGCCAGGTCGGCGATGGTGGTGCGCGCGACTTTAAGAATGCGAACGTAGGCGCGAGCGCTCAGATTTAACTCCGTCATCGCCACGCGGATCAGCTCTTGCGAATCGGAATCCAGTTTGCACCATTGTTTCAACTGCTTCGGTCCCATTCGTGCGTTGCAGTTTTTCTTGGAATCGAGCAAGCCCAGACTGCTTCCCTTTTCAAAACGGCGCATTAGAAGATTTCGTTGGGTTGGTTATGGTGGATGAAGTAAGGCGAACGCATGGCAATTAGAACGACGAAAGTAGAAGGGATCGAACATCGGAATATTACCTTGAAAGAACACGCCCTGGCCCATCGATGGCTCGATGGATTGAGCGGGATCGAGCTTGGCGCCTCCGCTCATAATCCCTTCGGCCTGGAAGGTTCTACGCATGTGAGTCCCGGCGACGACTTTGATGTCGCCCGCCAGGCGGAGCTCAAAATGAACGGCTGTTATGCCGAGATCGATGTCACCGCTTCGGCAGAGAAACTCCCAGTTCCCGATTCGTCCCAGGATTACATCATCAGCAGTCACGTTTTCGAGCACTTGCCCGATCCAATTAAAGCGTTGCTGGAGTGGAACCGCGTCGTCCGCAATGGCGGCTACATCTTTATGATTGTGCCGCAACGCGACGCCCTCGAAACGGACAAAGGGCGGCCCTTAACTAGCCTGGAACAATGGTTGGACATTCACGCGCGCGCTAACGTAACCGTGGACAATTGGAACGACCTGTTTCCAGCTAATCAGGTTCCTCGTCGTGGGCACTACCATGTTTACACCCCCGGTACTTTGGTCGCGCTGATTGAAACCGTGGCGGCACGCTATCGATTAACCTGGGACCTAGTCGATCGCGAAAACCCCGATAGAAAAGTCGGTAACGGCTTCACCCTCGTTTATCGGATAAGAAAAATCATTCGATCTTCGCCAGCATAAGGTGTGAAATTAACTACGATACTCATTACAATCGCCAGCCCGGTGGTTAGACCCACAATGTGCGATCGAAACTGCGGTACTGAATTGCTTCGCCCACGTGTTCGGCTGTGATGGCTTCGGTCGAGGCCAGGTCGGCGATGGTGCGCCCGACTTTAAGAATGCGATCGTAGGCACGGGCGCTTAGATTTAACTCCGTCATCGCCACCCGGATCAGCTCCTGCGAATCGGAATCCAATTTGCACCAATGTTTGAGATGCTTTGTTCCCATGCGCGCATTGCAGTTCGTCTTGGAATCGTTAGCGAATCGCGCTTGCTGCCTCTTACGTGCAGCGGAAACCCGCTCGCGAATTGCACTGGACGGTTCCTCCGACCGTTCGCTCGCCATATCACGATACTCAATCGAAGGCACTTCGATGTGGAGATCAATCCGATCGAGCAACGGCCCGGAAATACGCTGGCGATATCGTTGCACCTGATTCGGACCGCAGCGGCACTCGCGTTTCAAATCGCCGAAATAACCGCACGGACAGGGATTCATCGCCGCCACCAGCATGAATTCGCTCGGGAAAGTGACGCTGCCGGCGGCTCGCGAAACCGTAACGCGTCCATCCTCCAGTGGCTGACGCATTACTTCCAAGGTGGAACGATGAAATTCCGGTAGCTCGTCAAGAAAGAGCACGCCGTTGTGCGCCAGACTGACTTCACCGGGGTTTGGAATAGCGCCACCACCGAGTAAACCGATGTCACTAATAGTATGGTGAGGCGAGCGGAACGGGCGTGTCGGCACGAATGATTGTTCCGGCGTAAGCAATCCCGCGATGCTGTGAATCTTCGTTGTCTCAATCGCTTCCTCCAGCGACATCGGTGGAATGACGGTAGCAATGCGTTTCGATAACATCGATTTGCCCGAGCCCGGCGGCCCGACCATGAGAATGTTGTGTCCGCCGGCGACAGCCACTTCCATCGCCCGCTTCACGTGCGCCTGTCCTTTCACGTCCGCGAAATCGACCTCGTAGCTTTGATGGGTCGCGAAAAATTTCTCGAGATCGCCCCGGGTCGGCTGAAGAGCGCATTCGCCACAAAGAAACGAAAATGTTTCGCGCAAATTACGCACCCCATAAACGGCGATTCCCTTCACCATTGCAGCCTCCTGCGCGTTCGCTGCCGGAACAAATAGGGCTTTCTTTCCGCGTTTGCGCGCTTCAATCGCAACGGGCAACACGCCTTTTACCGCGCGCACCGCGCCATCGAGGGCCAGCTCGCCCACGAAACTGTAATGAGAAAATTCCGCGGTGTCTGCTTCCAGACTGCACGCGATCATACCTAATGCGATCGGCAGATCGAAACTGGGCCCTTCTTTTTTGATGTCGGCCGGAGCGAGGTTCACCGTCGTGCGTCCACGCGGCCAATAATATCCGCTGTTGGAAATTGCAGTCGTGACGCGGTCTTTGCTTTCCTTGACCGCGGCATCGGGCAATCCAACGACGACGATTGCAGGCAATCCGCCGGCCGAGTTCACCTCGATCTCGACTTCGTATGCATCAACGCCGAAAACCGCGGCGGAATAAATTTTCGCAAACATGTGCGCGAGGTTGGCAGAGAAATTTTCGCACGAAAAGGGACAAATCGGCTTTCATTGAAAACCTCGGGCGAAAAAGAGGCCTCTCCGGGTTTTAATTGTACGCTCCGCCGTATGCTTGTCATCCCGAGCGAAAGCGAGGGACCTCACCAAAGCTAGTGGATCACCCAAGGTGATTTGCGAGGTCAACTCTCCCCTCGGGAGGTCCCTCACCCCCGACAGCATTCGGGGTTCGGGATGACCGCGGCGCGTCATTACTGTTGTATATATAGGCGGTCCGGGCGGTTTTGGCTCGGGTGGGAAAAAATCGAGGCGGATAAGCGGGAATTTTTGGCGCGCCGGTGCTCGAGAAACCTGAGAGAGGAGCGACCGGCTGCCGCGCGGTCAAAAATCGCCCCAAATTCTCAAATTTCCATAGTCGATAAACGCCTAAGACGGAATGAGAAGCACTTATTTGAACAAAATGCGTCCAGCAAATGTCAGAAATGGGAATATTTAACCTTGTTAAGGACTTTCGCGCGTGATAAATGCTGCGATTAAGGAATGCCGGCGAACCCTGACTAGTCGGATAATGGATACCGCACCCCCCTTTCACGTTCATGAAAAGAAGTTTTATGGCTGCTGAAGATAGCGATACTGGAATAAAGATTTACCTGCGCGAGATCGGGCAAATTCCTCTGCTCACTCCCCAACAGGAGATTGAACTCGCCGCTAAAATTAAGCGCGGCGACAAGGAAGCTCGCGCTCTGATGATTCGCTCGAATTTGCGTCTGGTCGTTAAGATCGCGCACGATTACGCGAATCTTGGATTGCCGCTGCTCGATTTAATTTCGGAGGGAAACATCGGCCTGATGAAAGCGGTTGAGCGCTTCGATCCGGCGAAAGGCGGAAAACTTTCCACCTACGCCGCATGGTGGATCAAGCAATCGATCAAACGCGCACTGGCCAATCAATCGAAGACGATTCGTCTGCCCGTGCATCTGGTGGACAAAATCTCGAAGATGCGACGCGTCTCGCTGCAAATGAGCGAGGAGCTCGGCCGCGAACCGACGGACGACGAGCTCGGTGAAGAAATCGGAATCGCCGCTGGGAAGGTTTCGCAATTGAAAACGGTTTCGATCCGGCCGGCCTCGTTGGACGCGCCGATCAGCGATGATGATTCGACCGAGTTCGGTGAAATCGTAGGCGACGAGGAAGCGATGACGCCGTTCGAATTGTTGCGGGACAAAAATCTGCGCAACGAGGTAGGGGGTTTGCTCGAGGTGCTGGATGATCGCGAACGAAAAATTATTTTCTCGCGTTTCGGCCTCGACGGCGGCAAGCCGAAGACGCTCGAAGAAGTCGGGAAAAAATTTGGAGTGACGCGGGAACGCATTCGGCAGTTGCAGAACATCGCGCTGTCGAAGTTGCGCCGCGCCCTCGCGAAAAAAGAGAGGCCGATCGACATCGACCTCGAAATGCCGGTCGAGGCGTAAGAGACGAGCTAAGCAAGAAACTCACAACGCGCCGCACCGTCGTCATCTTGCAGTTCGCAGCTGCACCGTGTCCACCAATGTCTCGCCTGCGCGCAAGTCGCTAATGATCACCAGATTGTCCCCCGGCGAGGTCAATCCCGCGTCGCGCAGATACTTCTCGGCCGCCTCGATAGTGGCGTTAGGATCTTCGGAAAACTTTATCCGCACCGGATAAGTTCCCCAACAAAGTGCGAGTTGGCGTCGCACTTCCTCGCTCGGAGTGAAGGCAAAAATGGTGGCGCGTTCCGGACGCAGGTTGGAGGTGTTGCGCGCCATCGCTCCGTGCCGGGTAAAGACGATGATCCGCGCACGCGACAGCGAGTTCGCCAGGACGACTGCAGAGGCCACCGTTTTTTGTCGCACATCTTCGAGCACAGCCGCTTTGGCGTAACCGGCCCCGCCGCTGCGCTCGATCCGCAGCGCCACTCGATTCAAAATGCGCACGCATTCCACGGGATAATCCCCGAGACTGGTTTCTCCACTTAACATGATGGCGTCGGCTTGCTCGAAAACCGCGTTGGCTACATCGGTAATTTCCGCGCGGGTCGGGAGGGGATTGTGAATCATCGATTCCAACAAATGCGTCGCCACCACCACCGGTTTTCCCAGCCGCACGCAAAGCTTCACAATCTTTCGCTGAATGATGGGCAGCTCCTCGATCGGCCATTCGATTCCAAGATCTCCACGCGCCACCATGATGGTGTCGGCCGCAGCAATGATCTCATGGATCAAGCGGACGGCGGATTGATCTTCGATCTTTGCCATCACCTGGGCTTTGCTTTTCTTTTGCGCGAGCAAACCCCGCAGTTCCTCCAGATCGCTCCGTTGGCGGACGAAACTTAAGGCGATGAAGTCCACGCCCAGTTCCGCCCCCAGCGCGACGTCGCTGAGATCTTTTTGGGTAAGCGGCGGCAAGTTCACGCGCACACCCGGCAAGTTAATATGCCGCCGCGATCCCAGCGTTCCGGGCGTGATCACCTTGCAACGAATGCGGTTCTCGCGTTTCTCCAGCACCAGGAGATGAATGACGCCGTTATCAACCAAAACGGTGTCGCCTTCGTTGATGTCGTTGATTAAGCCATCGTAGTTCACATCCACCGAGTAGGCTTCCTCGCTCTTCGCGCCGCGCACGGTGAATTCGAGAATGTCTCCGGGTTTCAAATGCAAATCGGTCTTGAGATCGCCAGTGCGAATGGCGGGGCCCTGCGTGTCCACGAGAATGGCGACGGCCCGACCAACTTCCTCCGCGATGGCGCGGATTCGCGGGACGACCTCACGTACCCAAGCGTGCTGCGCATGACTCATGTTCAGCCGGAAAACATCCGCGCCTTCCTGCACCAACTGCCGCAGTGTCTCCGGTTTCTCGCTCGCCGGGCCGAGCGTGCAAATAATTTTGGTCCTGCGCATCAGTTCAGTCCGCTTCGGTTATAGCCGCTTCATTTTCCCACCTGGGCGGAAAGGCAAGATCAAAACCGCGCGAATGAAGCGATAAATTTGGGCTGTAATAGGGATCGCGCAGAATTTGCGCGCTCCATTTTTTCTCCATGTAACTTGCTTCGCGGAACAATCGCTCTCGATCTTTCGCATGGGTATCGTGACCGCGCGTCGCGGACTCGTGGTGGATCAAATTTGCATACGGTGTCCAGACAATGAGCCAACCGCGTTCACGCAGACGCATACAAAAATCGACGTCGTTGAAATTTCTGGGGAGATTCTCATCGAAGCCATCGAGATCGGAAAAAATGTCTTTGCGCGTTACCATGCAGGCGGCGGTGACGGCGGAAGTATTTTGCGCCAAAACGAAAGTGCGATGCATCGGCGCGATTGGTTGCGGCGGAAAACGATGAAAGGCGTGGCTCGCCACTCCATTCAGCCCCAGCACCACTCCACCATGCTGCAATCTTCCGTCCGGATACCAAAGGCGGGCGCCGACTGCGCCTACCTCGGCGCGGACGGCGTTGCTGACCATCTCGTGCAACCAGTTCCGTTCCTTCGCTTCAATGTCGTTGTTCAAGAACGCCAGAATCTCACCGCGCGCCAGCTCCGCTCCTCGATTTATCAGGCGACTGAAATTGAATTCGCCTTCATCTTGCACAACGGTCACGTTCATTTCTTGCCCGATGCTCTGAAGAAACCGGCGCGTTTCTTCCTCGGCCGAGCCATTGTCGATGATAATGATTTCGAAAGGCGAGTAGAGTGTCTCCTCGCGAATGCTGTGGATGCATCGGCGGAGTAATGGAAGCCGATCGCGCGTCGGAATAATAATCGACACCAATGGCGGTGGCTGAGGCAGATCATAGACGACGCGATGCCATTCACGATTTTCAGGACACGATTCCACCCGGCCCGCAATTCTTCTGCGTTGCAAATGATCCGCAATCGCATGCCTGGCCGCTACCGGAGCATACGGCTTGGCTTCAGCCGCAGCGGCAACACTGCCCTCGATCATGCGCCAATGATACAGGACGCGCGGGATGTGCCTGATTTGGGTCGGTCGCAACTTTTCGGTGCAACGCAGCGCAAGATCATAATCCTGCGAACCTTCAAATCCTTCGCGGAAACCGCCGACCTCGCGCACGACTCTATGCCGGTAAACTCCGAGATGGCTGATGCAATTTTGTCCAAGAAGGAGTTCTGGGTTCCAATCGGATTTAAAGTATGGCCGGCAACGTTGCCCACTCTCATCAACCTTGTCTTCATCCGAATAAATCAGTCCCGCAGCCGGATGGGAATTGATGGCAGCGGCGACAAGGGCGAGCGCGTGCTCGGGCAGGAGGTCATCCTGATCCAATAGCGCGATCCATTGACCAACGGCCAGGCCGAGCGCTGAATTTGAGCAGGCTGCGATGTGGCCATTGCGGTCGCGCAGCGTGAGCGCGATGCGTGCATCACCGGTCGCGTATTTTTTCAACATTAAAGCTACGCCCGGGTTTGTAGAAGCGTCGTCCGCGATGCAAAGTTGCCAGTTTTGGTAAATCTGCGCCCGTACCGAATCGATGGCGCAGGCAAGGAGCGCGAGATCGGGATTGTAAACCGGTAGCACAATTGAAATAAGCGGAAGAGAGGAGAGGGTGCGGAGTTGCCGGCGGATAACGATGCGCTCGCGCCCTCCGATGGTATCAAACTCTTTTACCCACGCGGCATAAGAGCGATCGACTTGCGCGCGCTTGTTTAACTCGATCGTTTCGCCGCGAGGGCCGCGGTGCGGCGCGACAGAATCCTGCCCGACTAAACTCTCGGCTCTCGCTAAACTATCGCTCATTCATCGGCTGGACAGCGCTTCGGTCGTGACGTCAGCGCGAACATTCCCTGCTTCGGCCAGATCCGCTTTATCAATCAGCGCGACAAAATCTTTCGCAAAACGATCCAAAGTGAAGTGTTTTTCGTAGGCTCTTCGCGAATTGATCGCGAGACGACGGCGCAGTTCCGGTTCGCGCACGAGTCGCACGATCGCCGCCAGGAGTTCTTCTACATCCCCGCTCTTCACAAAGAGCGCCTCTGTACCTTCGACAAGTTTTTCCGCCACCAAACCGACTGGCGTGCTGAGGATCGGTTTGCCGAGCGCCATTCCCTCGATCAGCGTAAGCGGCCCTGTTTCGTCGCAGGAGACGCAAACCATCACATCAGCACGGTCAATCAGCGCTATGGCGTTCGCGTGCGGGATACTTTCTTGGTAGTGCAGGTGAGACACGCTTTTCGCTGCGGCGCGTACTTCTTCCGCCACACGCTCGTCATGCGGCCGGCCAACGATAAGAAATTCGCTTCGCTCACGCACGTCGCGCGGGAGCTGGCGCACTGCTCGCACGAATGTGTGCTGACCTTTGCGCGGCTCGACCGTTCCGAGCAGGAGAAACCGCACGCGTTTTTTTTCGCTTTGAATAGCATTCATCGCAACTGGGACATCGGGAATCCCATAAGGCCAAAGTAGAATACGATGGCTGGTAAAAGGCTGATAGATCCGGCGGCTCTCCTCGTTCGGCGTCGCAATTATGTCCGCCATTTCGAAGATGTTTCCGAGGCGCGGGTATTTCTTCAAAAAATGGTCTCCAACCAGACCTTCATGGATCCACCAGACGCTGGGCACGCTCGCGATCTGCGCATCGCGAATCAGAGGTGCAGCGAAGATAGTGCTGGCAACGATCGTATCAAAACCGCGGGCAAACTTGATGAAGCTTTGGTGGCTCCGCACAGGAAAGCCATGACCGAATTTGGTGAACATCTCGTATCCAGTGGCCAGCAACGGATCCACGATGAGCGGAATATCGGCATCGAGAAAAGTTTCTCGCAATGGTCCATCCACCGGCGACATCACTACGACAAAAATTCCATTCGCCCGGCACCACTTCGCCAGGTGCGCAAGGATAATGGGCGCACCGCTCAGGCTCAGCTCGTGCGAGACGAGCAAAATATCCCGCGTCCAGCTTCCGGTTGCGGAATTTCTGGCGGCAAACATCCGAACCGGCGTAGGCGAATCGTGGTAGAGCCAATCGCGCATGTTGTCGGTGAAGAAAGGATCGCGGCAGGTAAAGTGCGCCCATCGTTGCAAAAGAAAGATGGAGCTCTTATCGGCGCGATCGGTCTTTTCCTGCTCTTTTGCCCCGATTGAAACGTGGCCGCGATGCTTCATGGTGGCGAAAGGCGTGTAAACGCAGCGCAGGCCGGCCTCTCGGAGCTTGAAGCAGAGATCGAGATCCGAATGCGCAATCGGCGTATTTATTTCGTCGAACTCTCCCACCGAAAAAAAATGCTCGCGCCGCATTGCCAGGCATGCTGCCGAGAGCGCCGAAACCGTGCGCATCGATTGCGCGAAATTCGTGTAATCAGTCGAGTCGGCCGGCCACTGGTGCATCGCCGTTCCGACCAATCCGCGGACACCAGTAACCAACCCGGCGTGTTGGATTTTTCCGGTTGCATAAACCAGTTTCGGCGAAACGGCGCCAACTTCCGGATTCTCTAATGGCTCAATAACATTGTCGATCCAATCGCCCTCTGTCGCTTCGACGTCATCGTTGAAAAAGATCAAGCGTTCGCCAGTCGCGGCGCGCGCGCCGGCATTGCATTTGGCAGAGAAATTAAATGGTTTGTCAAACGGCACCAGCCGGACGCGATCGCCGACCTCTTCGCTGGCAGCACGGAGCTGCTCGATCAGTGTGCTGTTCGTCACGATCACGAACTCCGCATCCGCGTAGGTAGTGGCAGCGGGCAAATCTCTTGCGCAGGTTTTCGCGCGGATCAGCGAGTCGGTCGGAATGATAACCGAGACGCGCTGGGGCCGCCGTGGCAGACCCATACGCACCCGATTGGCCGTGGGATATTCGATCACATCCGCATCCCAGCCGCGCCGTTTCACTGCCGCCGCCAGCGCAGCGAGATTCGTCTTTCGTGCTTCGGGTTTTCCTCCGGCCGCCCCGGA
>Ga0209267_1002763_pt1 | contig 11169 bp, 10 predicted proteins | sample GraSoiAngelo_137_FD_185894 | JGI IMG/M metagenome (GOLD analysis project Ga0209267, IMG submission 185894) | Grasslands soil microbial communities from the Angelo Coastal Reserve, California, USA - 14_0929_09_30cm (SPAdes) (version 2) | ecosystem: Environmental > Terrestrial > Soil > Grasslands ... | reverse complement strand
TCTCGCGCTCGACTGAGCGCCTTACCGTTCGGCACAACCTCGGCAACCACTCCCCATTCGTGCGCCGTTTGCGCCCTGAGCGGCTGCGGGTTCAGCAGGAACGCCTCCGCTCGTCCCGCTCCCGCGCGATAACTCCACGTGGTAAAGATTCCGTCACCGGGCGCGACCCCCGCGCCGAAGTGCGCCACATCCTGGAAGGTCGCACCTTCCCCTGCCACAATTACACTGGCAAGTAGCGCGTAGTCGGAGTGCACATGGGCACGTCCTTCGATAGCCGCGATGACCGGCACGCGTATATTGGCGATATTTTCCAACACTTGAACACCTTCGTCGTGAACCTGGCTCCAAACGCCGGGATCGGCGACATCGCCGAAAGAGGACCAATCGACATCGGTAATAAACTCCCCACCTGCGCCCGTGAGGATTACGATCTTGTTCGCCCGATCCTGCGAAATCCGGTAGAAGGCCTCGACAAGTTCCGTGTGAGCTTGCGCGCTCATAATGAACGGCCCGCCGTTGTTGTGGAACTCAGCAACCAATACACCCTTGTCATCTCGTGTCAGTTTCAGGTTGTGATAAGCAGTGAAGTAGTCACTTTGAAATTGCATCGGTTTCTCCTCTCTGTGTTGCTGTGTTGCGTTGTTATTGCGAGGTCAGCACGTTGCCCTCAGGTGGCTACAATGAGACCGCCTGCGGCGCGAATGACCTCTCCGGTAATCCAGCCTGACTCGTCTGATGCCAGGAAAACCGCCAGAGGTGCGATATCCGTGACCCGGCCCAGCCGGCCAAGCGGCGTCTTCCCGGCCAGAACGGCGCCGGCCCCACCCGCGAAAGTCCCCGCAGTCACGTTGCCTTCGGTTTCTGTATGACCGGGAGAGATGGCGTTGACGCGGATCTTGCGCGGCGCCAGTTCGAGCGCCAATCCCCTGGTCAGAGTTTCGATGGCGCCTTTCGTGGAAGCGTAGAGCAGGGCGCCCGGCACCGGATGCGACCCTACAATGGAGCTGAGGTTGATGATGCTCCCGCCGTCGGCCCCGAACCGCTTGATCGCCTCTTGCACGGTGAGAATCGCCCCGAGAACGTTGACGTTGTAGTGGAGGTGAAAGCTCTGTTCAGTAATGTCCGCGAAGGCGCCGAAGCGGAATACCCCGGCGTTGTTGACCAAAACGTCCAGTCTTCCGAACGCAGAATCCACTTCTTTGAATAACCGCGCGACATCTGCGGCCTTGGACACGTCGGCCCCGACCGCGATCGCCTCGCCCCCGTTGTCGGTGATCGCCTGAGCGACGCGCTCGGCGCCTTCCCGATCGGAGGAATAGTTCACGGCCACGCGCGCGCCCTCAGCTCCCAAGGCCGTTGCAATCCCACCGCCTATGCCTTTCGACGCGCCCGTCACTACTGCCACTTTATTAGGTAATCTGCTCATATTCACCATTGTTCTTTATCGCCGTGAATTGCGCCTCGCGGGTATAAAAATCTCGATTTATTTTATATCCACAGTCTCAGCGAGGATCGCATGGCTGCGGCAGGGGCAATACTGACTGCGATTTTCAGCCACGCCGCAGACAGAAGCGGACTGAAAGCGGACTGAGCGTGATGTAATTCGAGTTTAAGTCCTTCACCATCATCGTAGCCAGGAAGCCCGGATCTCGCCGAAAAATAGCGGACTGAGAGGCCAAGACGCGATTCCGCTAAGTTAACAATGATGGTGGCCAGGGACGGAGTTGAACCGCCGACGCCAGCCTTTTCAGTGTATTCTTTGGGCCTAAACCCTTTTTCAATCAACAACTTAATCCGTCAAGATGGCTAAGTTATTGTGACCATTCTCTGACCAGCGCCGATGTTCGCCTAAGCGTCGGCCCCAATCTCACAGCCGTGTTGCTTGCCAGCGACCCGTCGATCTCGCACGAGCCGACTGTCGTTACTAATCCGCTGCCGGGCTTGATTACCTCCAGTTCGCCGACCAACTCGGAACTACTCCATTCGTGGACACAAGCGCGCGTTTCTCGGTAGCGATGTTAACGCCATGCCCGCGTGTCTTGCTCAATCTCTCTCGCTGCCGAACGGTCCTGGTTTACTGCAGGGAAGATTAAGAAGCCTTGAAGCGGTACCGGTTTATCCCCAGCTTCCTCATTTTGGATTCGAGTGTCTGTCGCGGAATGCCAGCTTAACGGCGGCGCCGGTTGGCCCTCCAACCACTCCTTCGGATTCCCGGAGAGCGGCTTCGAGGATCTCTCTTTCGTGTTCGACAAGGTCGGCAATCAGAGGAGCAGTCGTCGCAGCCGGTTTGGGAGTCACGTGCGTGAGCCAGGTCTCATCCACAAAGAAAGCCCCTTCAGGCAGAATCACCGCCCGCTCGACTACATTTTGCAACTCGCGGATGTTGCCCGGCCAATCATATGCGTGGAAGAGTTCGACCGTCTTCTTGTCTATGTTTCGAATCTTCTTGCCCAATTTCTTGGCGTAGCGGTCGATCAGTTATCCGACCAACAAGGAAGTATCGCTAATGCGCTCGCGCAATGCCGGCAATCGAATCGGAAAAACGTTGAGGCGGTAAAATAAATCCTGACGAAACTCGCCCTCGGCCACCGCTGAAGTCAAGTCTCGATTCGTGGCCGGGGTTCGGATTCTCCTGCTTAATGTTTGCTGCTTCTTCACTTCGTCTCAAAATCGGTGGAGAGGCTGAGTTTCTTCCAAATTCGTGCTTCCTCTAATCGCGCAAGATCATTCTTCTCCGCGGCGGCGTACGCATCGCTGCCGAGCAAGAGTCGCAACGGAGGGTTCCGTTCTTGCGTCAACTGGACGATCGCCTGAGCTGCCTTCTTGGGGTTACCAGGCTGCTTGCCGTTGTAGTTCCGCTGAAATCTTGCGGTAGCTCCAACCGTCGAATCGTATTCAGGATGACCTTCGCTAAGTTCGGTGGAACTGCCCGCGAAGTCTGTGCGAAAGCCACCGGGTTCAACGATGGTGACCTTGATGCCGAGCGGTGCCACTTCGCGCGAAAGCACCTCGGAGAAGCCTTCGACACCCCACTTCGCCGCCGAATAAGGCCCACGTCCCGGAGGGCCAATCCTTCCGCCCACCGATGAAAACTGAATGAACTGGCCTGCTTTCTTTTCGCGAAAATACCTAAGAGCTGCCTTCGTCACAATAATCGTTCCAAAGAGGTTCGTTTCGATCTGTGCCCGGAATTCCGATAGAGGCGTGTCTTCGACGGACGAAAGATTGCCATATCCCGCATTGTTAATGACCACATCCAGCGAGCCAAATACATCGACCGCCGCCACTACCGCGTTTGCTGCTGCTGCTTCGTCGGTCACATCCATTGCGAAGAGCTTGACCTGATCTCCATATCGTTCCGACAGATCAGCCAGCGACTTAATGTCTCGAGCTGTCGCCAACACCTTATTGCCCGCAGCGAGGCCCGCTTCAACAATTGCGTGACCCAGACCACGAGAGCTGCCGGTGACTAACCATACCTGCGCCATTCATCCTCCCCTATCAAGCCACCCCCCGGATATTCTGGAGAAGCTTCTCAAACTCAGGATTGGATGCGCGATGGTATACGAAAGGACTTGTTAGTTACGGAGGAAATCGCAGAATCTTCAGACCTCTGGGCGACTCCCTTTGAGTTCGAGAGTGAGTGACTGTCTTGCCACACCGCTGGCTCTTGCGAGCTCCTGGAAATCTAAGGGCGCGGCTCGGCGCATTGTTAAAGATAAGGGCTCCGGACTTATCAAACCCATCGAAACCCACCGAAAAAGAACTGACCAGTGCAAAGAATTGGAAGGATTCTGATGCGGCGAAACAGCGATCGCCCGGCCTGTGTCGCGACAAGGCAGAGGCAAGACGCCGAAATCATCTCTCCTGCACGGTGATACCGCCTGCTACTGGTTGTTCTCCGCTCTGCTATTGAGAGGCGCCGAAAAGAATCGGGCTCACCATGGTTTCAATCCTGGCTGCCATCTCCTCCGCGAGGATGCGATTGGGAGTCTGGAACCAGCGGCGTGCCGCTCCAAAAACGGCCCAGGCAGCGGTGGTCGCGGCAAGTGACGCATCCGCACCGGGAGCCATCCCGTGACGGGCAAGTCCTTCCTTGAACATATCCTCAACGATAGGAATGATCGAGCCTTCGAGCGCCATCCGCGACAACTGAGTGGGACAGCCTGTGCTCTCCGCAAGATAGTCGCAGACACCGAGTGCAATGGCGCGCAATGCTCCATTGCAGTTGGTAAAAGTTATAGCTCGGCGATCGATCAGATCGCGGAAACGGGATTCGGTCATGGCCTGCAACAACGCGTTCTTGTCGGCATAGTGCAGGTAAAAGGTGGCCCGGTTCAACGTGGCCTCGTCAGCGATCTCCTGCACAGAGATGTCTGCGAACTCCTTCTTACTTAATAGCCTGGCCAGCGCTTCCATGAGCATACGGCGGCTGCGCAGGATGCGCGGATCGGTTGTTTCGGCCTCGGGTTGGAGAAGCTGGGCCATTTCTATATTGATGAAAGCATACCTGTTTATAGACCAAAGCGACAGTTGTTTATTTTCTTTGAATCGACATATGTCGTCTAGTAATCATATGTCGTGCAGGAGGAATTCTCAATGTCGACGCTGCTTCACATCGATTCCAGCCCGCTCTACGGCCGGTCGGTTTCCCGCGAACTAACCGCTGCGTTCGTGACCCAATGGAAGGCGGCGCACCCGGATGGAAAGGTCATTTACCGCGACCTCAACGCAACGGCAATGCCGCCAATCAATGCGGAATGGGTCGGTGCCGTCTACACACCGGAACAGGCCCGCACTCCACAGCAGAAGGAATTGCTTTCACTCTCCGACTCCCTGCTCGCCGAATTGGAGCAGGCCGATGAGTACGTCATCGGAGTTCCGATGCACAACTTTGGTGTGCCTTCGGTTCTCAAGCTCTGGATCGACCAGATTGCGCGTGTCGGCAGGACCTTTGCCTACAGCGAGAAGGGGCCGAAGGGCCTCATCACCGGCAAGAAGGCGACCTTCATCATCGCCACGGGCGGGATCTACGACGCGCAGACGCGGATGGCCTCGTTCAATTTCGTGGAGCCGTATCTGCGATCCGTATTTGGTTTTCTTGGCGTGACGGACGCGACCTTCCTCACCGCAGGTGGGACCAGCGCGCTGAACCAAGGAAAGGACCGGAACACATTTCTCGCACCACACCTTCAAGCCGTGCAGACGCACGCGCAGACCTTCTAGAGAGGAACACTCATGAAAACTACTTCAATCGTTGCTCGCTATTTACTGGGCCTGATGTTTACGGTCTTTGGGCTGAACGGATTTCTCAACTTTATCCACCAGCCGCCCCCGGCGAATCCGCTGGCGTTACAGTTTTTCGGCGCCATCATCGCATCGCACTTTGCCGCGTTCTTCTTCGCGGGGCAGGTGTTTGGTGGGCTGTTGCTGCTTTTCGGCCGATTCGTGCCACTTGCGCTGACACTGTTGGCTGCGGAGCTCTACAACATCCTGGCGTTTCACCTGACGATGTCACCGGGCACCATCGCGCCTGCGCTGGCGGCTTGCGTGTTGTGGATTCTGGTTTTCCTGCAGTACCGCGAAAGTTTCAAGGGCATCTTCAGCGCGAAGGCTGCGACGCAGGCATAAATTGCGTCGCAGTTTGAGAGGAACGGTACTTGCGTGCTGAGTGCATGATCGGCGATACGGCACTCGAATGGCGCAAGGGCCCATTCAGTAAGCGTTTTGAGTGAACGGGGAATTGATTTCAGAAGGAGAAGACATGTCGCAACAACGCAGTATCAGTCGCGTGGTCAACGTTCCTCCAGCCGCACCTGGATTCGTCGGTCCGGGACATCTAGCTGCGCCTGTCGTGTCTCCCGAAAACTTCGAGATGAACGATCCCTTCATCTTGTTGATGGACGATCATCTTGACATTGGCGACCGGCCAGTTGGTGGTCCTCACCCGCATGCAGGTTTTGAAACCGTGACTCTCATTCTCGACGGCGCGATCTTTGACCGCGATGAGGGCGGCACACTCAACGCTGGCGAAGTGCAGTGGATGACCGCGGGCAGCGGCATTATTCACAGCGAAGACGTCAGGACCAAAGGAAAGGTCCGCCTGCTTCAGCTGTGGCTTACCTTACCTAAGAACAAACGCTGGACTGCCCCCGGTTTTCAAACGATTAACGTCAATGAGGTTCCGGTGCACCGCGAAAAAGGCGCTGAGACCCGAGTTTATAGCGGTTCCTCGGCCGGCCTTCAGTCAGGCACGCGAAACCATGTACCGGTCACGATGGTCGAGATCAATTTAGAGCCACACGCCTCGGCCGAGTTGGACATAGCTGCATCCTACAACGGCTTTGCATTTGTCATTGATGGTTCGGTTCGAATCGGCGACACTGAGCTGAACACTGGGCAGGTCGGTTGGCTCGATCGGTCGACTGACGTCGGTACGAGCGTGTTGCGTGTGGTCGCCGGCGAATCCGGAGCGCGGCTGGTGTTATATGCGGGACAACCCCAAGGAGACCCAATCGTATCCTATGGCCCATTTATAGGAGACTCGAAGCAGGACATTGCCAGGCTCTTTGCTGAGTATCAGTCGGGAAGATTTCCCCGCCTTAGCGAATTGAAAAAGCAGCAGGTCTAACTTTTCGACGTTCCCCTGCTTCGCCAGCCTTATGGAGTAAGCCAGTTCACCTTGATAAAATTTTTCTAGGTTGCCGGTGCCTCGGGCATTCGGACATGCCCGTAGCCGCATGAGTACGCTTGATCGTGTTCTCGCTCGGCAGGAGAAGGAAATCATCGAAACCGCACTAGGAGGAATGTTATGGACAGGTCTCGGGCCCATCCGGCGCCGCCACGAAAATCGGGCTGCCCGCGCGAACGCTCGATTCGAAAATCAAGCGTTTCAAAATCAACAAATATCGGTTCAAGGTGCCAAGGGCCAGCTGATCCTTTTCCTATTGAAAGAAAAACCACCTGACGGATGGTCATCGCTTTCACCACTGACGGTCCTCACCCCATCGAAACCGCGCCTCATCCTCGCCTGCTAAGACTCATGATCCATTCGAAGTTTGCCGAGGCGGCGCCCCACGCAGTGCTCTCTCAGGTTCCCCAGGATCGTACGCGAGTGCTGTTTTGCACGCGGTGGACGGGAGCAACTTCATGCCGACATCTCATGCAGCAGCTCGTCGAACTGGCCCCGCTTGCGCGACCTCAGCGCATGTAGCTGCGCATTCACGGCATTCTTGAGCACATTTCCTCATGGTTTCGCCTTCGTATTTTCCGCACTCCGCCGCGCAAGCCGTGCATAGCTGGGAACAGATACCGCAGACCTGGTGAGCGAATCCAGAGCTGCTCGTTAGCAAAAGTACGCAGGTCCGGCACAATTCAAGACATTCGTTACACAGCCGGATGCATTCCCTCATCATGATCGGATCTTCGTTCAGAGACTCAGTGCGGCATTGAGAGCACCAGCGTGAACACTGCAAGCACTCCTCGATACATCGCTCAAATGTTTGATTTGAAATTGTCATTTCATCCTCCACTCTTTTATCGGACTCTTCCGTATTCTTACGGGTTCCCGTTGCGGTCTTGCTGCTTGATCGCCGCGACTACTCGCGGACAATGAGAACCGGCGGGTTACTCTCTCAACAGTTGGTGGACGAACGAGATCGCAATCGATCCTTCGCCGACAGACGATGCAACGCGTTTGACATTGCCTGCGCGAACATCGCCCGCAGCGAAAACACCGGGCAGACTGGTTTCCAGTAGGTATGGCCGGCGACTGAGAGGCCAGCGTGCGCCGCTCAGCTCCTCGGATGAAAGATCGGGACCTGTCTTAATGAAGCCCTTGTTGTCGAGCACAACGCACCCGTTGAGCCAAGCGGTGTTGGGGTTCGCTCCTGTCATTACGAACACATGAGCGATATTCTTCTCCTCGGTCTTTCCAGTTTGAGTATTCCGTACCGTTACTCGTTCGAGATGATCAATGCCATCGAGGCCGACAAGTTCGGTATGTACCAGTACGGTGATGTTAGGGGTTTGTTCAATGCGCCGAATCAGGTATTTCGACATTGTGTCAATGAGGCCAGAGCCTCTGACGACTATGTACACGTGCTTTGTGCTCTCAGCCAAAAAAACAGCAGCCTGCCCCGCTGCATTTCCACCGCCGACTACCATGACGTCTTCGCCGCTACACACCTGCGCCTCAACAAAAGTTGCGCCATAATAAATGCCCGCACCTTCAAAGCGCGATAAATTCTCAATCGGCAGCTTTCGGTATTTGGCCCCGGTGGCGATGACGATTGCACGCGCTGGGATCCTTGTCCCATCTTCGAGTTCTATTTGATACGGCTTGCGGTCGCAGGTTAGCCGCGTTCCCGTGGTGAGCAGCATCTGCGCTCCAAATTTTTGCGCCTGAGTGTATGCCCGACCAGCTAGTTCGTTTCCCGAAATTCCGGTTGGAAATCCAAGATAGTTCTCAATTCTCGAACTGGAACCCGCCTGCCCTCCAGGCGAGTAAGTTTCCAGTAGCAAGACCTCGAGTCCCTCAGAGGCGCCATACACGGCAGAGGCGAGGCCCGCTGGCCCTGCGCCTACGATCACCAAATCGCGCACTCGTGTCTCGTCTACCGCCTCGTTGAAACCAAGACAGTTGGCGATCTCGCGATTCGTGGGATTGCGCAGTACCGTTTCGCCGCGGCAGATCACCACCGGTGTCTCAGCGACAGAGACACGAAAGTGATCGAAAAGGCTTTGTACGTCAGCTTCGCGTTCCAGATCGATATACGTATATGGGTGGCCGTTTCGTGTCAAGAATTCCTTGATGCGAAGCGTATCGGCGGAATGGCTTGAACCCACCAGGGTTGCATCGCCAATGCCTTGCGCCAGCAACTCTACACGTCGAAGAATGAATGCGCGCATCAGGATCTCGCTGAGTTCGGCATCTGTTTGCACCACAGTGAGGACGTTTTCCCGAGTAAGCTGGATAACTTCCCCATCTTGCCGGGCGCGAATCCGCGCCAGAGCGCGCCGGCCGGAAAGCGTGTTGATTTCCCCGGTGAACTGACCGGGTCTGACGATCGTAATAAGCGTTTCGGTTGCACATGTCGGCCGCACCGCCTCTAGTTCGCCTGAAATAACCACGAAAAATGGAATGGCTCGATCCCCTTGTTCGACCAAGACCTCGCCGCTGCGAACTGCGCGCCTGCGGCCGTGTGTAGCAACACGTTCGATTTGCACTGAAGTCAGTGTCGGGAAGATCTGGTCGGCACGCGAGGATGTTAGTGGTAGTGGAGTGATCCGTTCCGCCATACTTACCATTCTATTTCCCGCAGCCGTGCGAAAGCCTTTTGTCGAAGATCCTTGTGCTATCCTTTGTTGTGATTGTCGCCAGGAAATCGTCTTCATTCGTCTTATTCAGCCATTGTGCCTCCACGACTCGCCCTCCCAGAGAGGCTGAACGTCGTCGGATTCAGTTGCCCGGCTTCACCGCCTGCGCCGAATACCACAAGACCGCCGGGTTTACGCGTTCGGGATAAATCGCAAGCATCTCGCTGTACAGATCGAGCGCGGTCTTGGTATAGGAAGCAATTCGGTCAAAATCGCGAATGTATTTTCGTGTTGCCTCGATGTTATTTGGCGTATCGGGCGCGCCCAGCCTTTTATGCCCAGCAATAGCGGCCACCGGCTTGAGCGACTCGATCGTATCGAGAGCAGCGATCCACTCCTTGCGGCCGTCGGCATTCGACTCACCCAGATGAAGATGAACATCGTTGTAGAGCGCATCGCCGCAAACGGCAAGTCCGATGGAAGGGACGTGGAGACAGGTTGTGCTATCGGTATCGGTATGCCCGAGAGGAACACTTATGAGTTGTTTCCCTTCCAGTTCGAGAACACCGTCCTTGAGTTCGTCGGCAATCAAGAGCGTCGAATCGATTTGTCCGGGAAAGCGTGGTTTCCAATATGACTCAACCACAGGAACCGACGCCTGCTTTCGCATAACCGCGATGACTTCGCTCGTCGCGACGAACCGCGCCTTCGGAAATTTCTTCTGGATTGTGTTTACGCCAAAGAAATGATCGCCGTGGCCGTGGGTTGCATAGATTGCCGTCAAATTCTTGCCGCTGTGCGCGATCCAGTCGACAAGTTTCTGGTTTTGATCGACCGTAATCGCCGTGTCCACCAGCACGGCATCGCGCTTGCCCGAAATAAGCGTCGAAGAAATGGGCGACCATTTCATTTCGCTTGCGCCGGGCGGAAGGTCGCTTGTGATCACCGGGATCTGGGCACTGACAAGAACGTCCCACTGCAATCGATTGGTCATCACTCCTCCTCAATTTGCCCGTTCTGCTTCGACGGCACAGCGATGTTGGCTCAGCCTGCCGCTTCTGACAAAAGAGTCTCGACTTTCTTGTCGAGATCCCTCGCGACCGCGAGTGCCTCGGAATTCCGATAGGGAGCCAGAAGACTGGCCATCCTGTCATAGGAAATGTGAACGCCATCAGAGCGTTCGTCGACGAGCACCGTGACCGGGGCATAAGAGCCGGCGTCCGGAACGTTCCTTGCCATTTGCTGCATGATGAGCGGATTGCCCAGGATGAGCCGAACCATTCGGGGGTTATCGCGATCCGTCGCTTTCCTTATAACGGCGCCGTGGTCCAGTTCCATGAAGAGCATCAGGCCCGTCTTGCCCAACCCTTCGCGAACTATGCTTTCGAAATCTGGAAACGTCGGCGCAGCGGCTGTCCTTTTCGCGAACGCAACCATGTCCGGATGGCCTATCGCGGCTCTAATCGCGGCTAATATCTTGTCGAATGACCGGGACGAGATCAGGCTGAATCGCTCGACCTCAAGCGTGGCTATCATCCCCAACGCCTTTCTTGCCGGTCTCGACGAGCGTGCCGAGTACCTCGGGCCAATTTTTCTCGAAGGCGGCGTCGCGTTGCAGTCCGCGTCCCAGTACGGTCTTTATACGGTTCTGAGCTTCGGGCCACCCGAGTGCTGTTCCAAACGAAGCGAAGGCGTCGAGGAGCCGATCGAACGGCGGCAAAGAGACTAGGTTGACGAGATGTTTTGCCGCAACGAGAGCGCGCCGATCGAAGGAGCCGATCCGGCGTGCGAGGGCATCGACGAAGCCGTCCAGTTCGGCGTCCGGAAGTGATCGGTTCACGTATCGTTCCG
>Ga0209267_1002762_pt1 | contig 11169 bp, 9 predicted proteins | sample GraSoiAngelo_137_FD_185894 | JGI IMG/M metagenome (GOLD analysis project Ga0209267, IMG submission 185894) | Grasslands soil microbial communities from the Angelo Coastal Reserve, California, USA - 14_0929_09_30cm (SPAdes) (version 2) | ecosystem: Environmental > Terrestrial > Soil > Grasslands ... | reverse complement strand
GCGTGCGGCGGCTCGACGTCACCGTACGGCGGGGGCGGCGGAGGGGGTGGTGGCGGTGGGTGTACGCCGACGGCGACGAAAGTCTGTACGGTCGGGGGGAACCAGTTCAATCCGGTGACGCTCGCCGTGACGGCGGGCACGACCGTGGCGTGGGAGAATGGGGACGGCGTCGCACACACGGTCACGAGCGCGACCGGGTCGGCGGACAGCTATGACATGGCGCTCGCGGCGGGAACGGTCGCGCACCAGTTCATGACCGCCGGCACATACAACTACTACTGCAGGAACCACGGCGCCAACGGCACTCCGCCGACCGGCATGCACGGCACCATTACGGTCCAGTAGCTAGGGCTTCAGAGGCTGGACGAGCTCCAGCAGCTTCCGCAGGGAGTCGCTCGACACCGGCCCGGAGATCTGGATTTCGAGGTTGGCGAAGCGTCGGGAGAGCCGGGCGGCCGCCCTTTCGGCGGGAGCGGCGGCCAGCGAATCGGCGACTCGAGCGCGGCTCGGTACGGCCCGCTCGGGCGCGCTGACGCTGTCGGCTCGCGCCGCCGGCGCTGCCGTGACCACGACCTGATCGAGCGCCATCGGGGACCGGCGCCTGTTCACCACTTCGATCACGGTATTCGAATCGAGCACCTGCTCCACGATCACGACGGCTGAGTAGCCGAGCTCGCGGGCTCGGTAGACGGCGCGGATCGGTGCACCTGGAACTGCGAGGGGGTCGCCGCCGAGCAGCGCGCGCGCGGTGTCGACGCCGATGGGAGATCCCTTCAGGCCGTCGCGCTCACCATCGAGACGTACGAACCCTTGGGCTGCGACCGGTGCCGCTGCCGGCTTGCGAGCCGTGCCGCGGGCCGCGACGCGAGATTCGCGCTGTGCCTGTTCCGGCCGAATCGGAGCCTCGAGCGCGCGGAGCCGCGCGGGTGCGGTGTCGGCTGCCGTCTCCGCTCTCCGGCCCTGTTCGACCCCGCGGCCCAGGTACGTCCCGATCCCGAGCGCCAGCACGATCGTCGCGGCCCAGGCGAGCGGCAGGCGCACCCGCCACCACAGTCGAGTGGGAGGCCTCACGTCACCGGCGCGAAACGGCGGGAGCTCGCGGTCCGGGGGCGCGGCCAACGCCAGCAGCTCCCCGGCGCGCGTGATCAGTGCGCGCTCTTCCTCGAGCCGCTCGCGGCAGGCGGGGCACTGGGCGACGTGGGCATCGACGCCCCGGGCCTCCGCCGGCGCGAGCTCGCCGTCGAGATAGGTGTGAAGCGTGCCGTCATCCACGTGCGACATGCTCACCTGGCTTTCCGGCTTCGTAAGCCTGCACCAGCCGCCGGCGCGCCCGCGAGAGCGTCGTGCCGATCGCGCCGCGCGCCAGTCCGGTCTGCGCGGCGATCTCTTCGTATGATAGTCCCGCATCCCATAGTAGCAGCACCTCGCGGTCGCGCGGCGAAAGCTCGTCGAGCGCAGCCCGGACGCGCGCCCGGTCGCTCTCGACGTCCAACGCTTCATCGGTCGCCGACCGGCTCTCCTGCGGCTCGGCCGTGAGCAGCGTGAGGTGCCGCCGCTCCCGAGCCGCGCGCCGCGCCTCGTCCCGCGCCATGTTCGCCGCCACGATGAACAGCCACCCCCTCGCGTTGTCGGGTTTGTGGACCACCGCCCGGACAAAGGCCTCCTGCGCCAAGTCCTCCGCCCGCTCGGCATCCCACACTTTGCGGTACAGGAACCGCACGAGCGCGCGGTAGGTGGTGCGGTACACCTCGGCGAGGTCCTGGGGCATCGATGTCAACGCGAAACGCGGAGCGCGGAACGCGGAACAGCAACGTCTGGCTCCACGGATGTCCGCGTGCTGTTCCGCGTTCCGCGTTCCCACTTTCGCGTTGGGCTCATCCCCGAAACTCTCTCACGAGCCGCTCCAGCTCACCGTCCGTCCACGTCGTCTGGCCACCGGCCTCAATCTTGATGCTCACGCGGCGTCCGGCCACCAGGACCGCAGGCTCGAGGGCGGCGGGCTGCGCCAGCTCGGGTAGAGCGCGGAGCAGCGCGAAGTAAGCATCGCTGAAGGCCGCGACTCTCACGACGCGCAGCGAATCGCCATGCGCGATGTCGGTCCACGCGCTGTCGCGCCACACGAATAGTCTCCCACCGACGCGTCGGGAGCGACCGGCGCGGTCGCCGGGCGCGGCCGCGAGCGAATCGGCCAGCGGGGCCGCGGTCACCACGACCGCGTCGAGGTTGTACGAGTTCGCGAGCCTGCGCTCCCGTTGCGATTGCTGCACGGCGCCCACGCCGGCCTGATCTCGCGGCATCGCAGCCGGCAGGGGGATCCCGCGCGCCGCGACGCTCGGCTCCTGCACCAGATACGACGTATACGCCGTCAAAATGCCGTAGCGCAACGCGAGCCGCTTAGCTCGGTTACGATCTCCGGATTCGCTCCATGGAGCCGGATGTCGCTCGAGAGCGCCCCCGCCTTGCGAGCGGCCCACAGCTGCGGGATGTAATCCGTGCCGGGTTGCTCACTCCCGAACCGCCCACCCGTCGAGAAGCGCTCCTCACGCCCGCTTCTTCGTCCGGTCACCGTTACCACCCGCTCCCCGGGACCGTCAGGGACTCCTTTCGGGCTCCCGGCTCCCCGATAGCGCCCGAACACCACCAGCTCGTCTCCCCCGAACAGGTCGGGCAGGCTGCGCGGCTGGAGGTCGTAGAGCTCGACCCCGTCGGCCCGCACGGCCAGGTCCGTGAGGACGGGGGACGCGACCTTGGAGGCGAGCGCCGCCACCGCCTGCTCGATGTCGCCGCCCGGCCGGAGGTATTCCGTGACACCGCGGGCCCGCTCCGTCAGCCGGTCGAGCAGGTACGTGTTCACGTCATACCCGATCCCGAAGGCGAAGACCCGGAACACCCCCCGGCTGCGCTCCGCCTGGTCGGCGATGCGCTCAGGGTCGGTCTCGCCCACGGTCGCCATCCCGTCCGTCAGGAAGACGACCACGCCCAACCCGCCCTCGGCCGGCGGCTCGGCGAACGCTTCTCCGAGCGCGCCGGCGATGTTGGTACCGCCGTCGGTGTCGAGGCGACGCACCCACTCCTGGGCGGCACGCACGGCGTCAGCCGACCCGGCCGTCCACCCGGCGGCGTACCGACGGACGCTGCCTCCGAACGTGACGACGCGGAACCGGTCGCCCGAGCGGAGGGTGCCGAGCAGCTGCACCAGGGCCGCCTTCGCCTGGTCGAGCTTGTCGCCCGACATTGAGCCCGATACGTCGAGTACGGCGACGAGATCGCGGTGCATGGATGGCGCCTCGACGCGCCCCGGCGCGAGCAGCAGCATGAAGAACCCGTCCTCCCCGACCGGCTGGCTCGCGACCAGCGACATTCCGACCAGGATGCGGGCGAGCGGCAGGAACAGCTCGAGGTCCCCGCGAGTGCTCGAATCGGCGAGCGTGAGCTCGATGAGGTCGTCTCTGCGGCTCGCGCTGAGGCGGTGCGTCGGCGAATACGGTTCGCCGAACCGCGCGCCGCTGTCCACCTGCATTCGGAAGCTCGAAGACGTGGCCGCGCCGGCCCCCGTACCGGCGGTGTACCGGAACCGCCACGCGTCGCCCACCCGATCGAGCATCTGGGTGTAGCGCAGCGTGATCTTGCGCGTCTCGCCGGGACCGATGGGGAACACCCGCGCCCGCAAGAGACCGTGTCCCGCCAGCTCGATCAGGGCGGGATCGCGCTTGCGACGCACGATCTCCTCGTAGATCGCGCGCGCCTGCGCGGCGTCCATCGGCTCGCCCTTGAGCTCGCGGTCTCCCTGCCAGAGGGAGAAATCGCTGAACACCGCTTCACCGGGGAGCGGATACAGATAACTGCCCTCGTCGAGCAGTGCGCCCACGTTGCGGAACCACTCTTCCACTGTGACGCGCGCGACGCGTCCGGTGACGGTGACCTGCACGACGCTGCGCACCTTTTCGATCGCGCCGCGCGGGTGCTCGATCCAGCCCTGCGCCGCGGCGGGGGCAATCGGCAGAACGACGGCGCAGGCGACGGCGAAGAGGCGACGTGCGGGCGACATGGCAATGGTTCCTGTGAGAGACGCCAAGAGAGACGCTTGGCGCCCAATGGCTTGCACAGGTGGCCCGGCGTGCCCATTTTGGGGGCGCCGCAGCGCCCTCCGCGTAAGGCTGCCGCGCCCTACTGGATGGGGAATCGTGCCGCGCTACACGTACCGCCGCCTCGCGAAGTTACCCAGCACCGCAGACCAGCTGCGTCGCCACACCGTTCTCAATCTTCCGGGGATGCTGCACGGCCTCAGCTTCGAGCACACGGTCATGGAGCCGGGAGCGGCCGTGCCTATCTCGACGGAGGACGACTCGGGGATTCTGATCTTTACGATCGCGGGCCGTGGAGTGATGGTCCTCGACGGCGATCGGATCGAAGTCTCGGCGAACGATCTGGTGCACATTCCCGCGGGCGTGCCGTATGGGATGCATACGCTGGGAGGAACAGACTGGGTCTACGTGGTGCTGCAGGCGCCGATAGCGTGAGACGACGGTAGAAGATGTAGAGCCCTCTACCGTCTCATGTCACCGCGCACGCGTTCGGTCCGAATTCCAGGATCTCCGCGTCGGCGTCGGAGACATCGACGAGCCCCAGGTTCGCCAGCTTGATCGTCCGGTAGCTGTCGGGTGGCTGCGTGCTGCGATCGGTCACCCAGGTGAGAAAGGCGGTACGATCCGGGAGCATCACCGCCTCGTTCGTCGCCGCGATCACGTCGAACCGTGCGGCGACGCTCCGGTCTGCGCGCCGCTCACCCTCGCTCGCATAATGCGCCGGTAGAACGAGCAGGTCCCCCGGCCACTCGCGTCGCACCCGCTCCAGGCTGTCCCACAGCTGCGCCGTCCAGGCGTGCCGTTGGCCGCCCAGATCGGGGCGCCCCACCGACCGCACGAACAGAAAATCGCCGGTCAGCGCCAGCGCGTCGCCGAGCACCAGGGCGGTACTGCCCAGGGTGTGTCCCGGGACGTGAGCGGCGACGAGCGTCGCGCGCCCGAACGCGATCGTGTCGCCCTCGGTGAGCGGCTGGTGGGCGAATCGGCCTTCGGCGCCGTCGTACGGCGAACGTGCGTCCTCGGGGTGCACGAAGTATGGGACCTGCCAGCGGGCAGCCGCGGCGCGGGCACCGCTCAAGTAGTCGGCGTGCATGTGCGTGTCGATGACCGCCGCCGCCGTGGCGCCGAGCTCCTCGAGCAGCGCCTCGTACGGCTGCAGGTGGCGGCCCGGGTCCACGACCACGGCGTCCCCGTCGCTCACGAGCACGTAGGACAGCGCACCCTTACCTACGCGATCGACCTGGATCACGTGCTCCAGCGCGGGGGTCGGAGAGAGGCGGCGCGGGAGGTAGACTGTTTCCCACGCCGCCATCCCGCCCGCCACGGAGTAGGCCTCGAATCCCCGCTCGCGCAGGAAGCGGGTGGCTCCGGCGCTCGAGTTGCCGTGCCCGCAGATCACCGCCACCGGGGCCGCGGGGTCGAGCCGCAGCGGCGCGAGCGTCGCGAGCTCGTACAACTGCGATGCGGCGAGGGCGCGGAAATCGAGTGTCGCGCCGAGGGTGACGCGCCCCTGCGCGACCCGCTCCGCTGAGCGGACGTCGAGCAGCTGCACGCGTTCGCCCTGATCCAGCCGATGCGCGAGATCGGCGGCGGGGATGAGCGGTACAGACGCCTCCGGCATGCGCATCAGTGTCGTCGGGGTGGTGCGAAAATGCAACGGTCACCGCGTGTGCAGGGCTCCCGTTTTGAGGGAGCGCGGATATATTGTGAACGCGTTCACAAGCGCTTCTCGTCATTCGTCCCGGAGGGAGTCAGCAATGCGCTTCACCCTGTTCATCTCGCTCGTCGCGTTCGCGATCGTTGCCTGCGGCGGCGACAAGAAGTCGGCAGCGTCCCAAGCCGAAGCGGCCACTCCAGCGCCGGCCGGTGTGGCGGCGAGTGCGCCCGCCGCCGAGCCCGCTGGCGCGGTGGTCGAAGTGAAGATGACCGGCAACGGCACGACCGCCGCGGCGTTCGAGCCCGCCAAGCTCTCGATCAAGCCCGGCACGACGGTGCGGTTCATCAATGTGTCCGGCGGTCCGCACGACATCGCCTTCTACGCCGATTCGATCCCGAAGGGCGGGGCGGACGCCCTGAAGAAGGGGATGCCGAATCCGATGGGCGACCTCACGGGCCCGTTCCTGACTCAGCCGAACGAAAAGTACGACGTCTCGTTTACCGGCGCGCCGGCCGGCGTCTACAAAGGCTACTGCCTGCCGCACGTCGCGCTGGGCATGAAGATCGCGATCACGGTCCAGTAACCGGCGACGCACGTGCTGCGTCAAACGGCCCCGCCTGGGCGGGGCCGTTTGACTTTCGGGACGGCGGCCGGGATGTTCTCCGGTCGAGGTTTCTGTGACGGCCTTCTTCGAGCGCCTGCGTGCGGCCCTGGCGCCGGACTACGAGCTCGAGCGCGAGCTCGCAAGCGGCGGCATGGGGACGGTCTACCTCGCGCGGGACGTGGCCCTCGATTGTCTCGTGGGCGTCAAGGTGCTGCGGCCCGAGCGGTGGACCGTCGAGGCCGCCCGGCAATTTGTCGACGAAGCTCGCATCCTCGCCAATCTTCGACACCCCAACATCGTTCCCGTCCACAAAGTCGATGAACGGGACGGCCTGAACTTCTACGTGATGGATTACCTGGAGGGCGACACCCTTCAGACGCAACTCGAAAAACAGGGGCGTCTGTCGGTCGACGCCGCGCGCAAACTCGGGCGCGACTTGCTGGCGGCACTCGGCAAGGCCCATGGAAAAGGTGTCATCCATCGGGATATAAAGCCGGCGAACGTTTTCCTCGACGAGGACGGAGCGGTGCTGACGGACTTCGGCATCGCGCGGCGCCTCAGTGCCGGCGAGCAGACGAATCCGCTGATACTGCAGGGGACGGCGGCGTACATGGCGCCGGAGCAGTTCGCCGGCGTCGCGGACGAGCGCAGCGACATCTATGCCGCCGGGATGGTGATCTACGAGGCGCTCACAGGCCGCCGGTGGGAAAAGTGCGTGCCCGCGAAGGGAGACTGGACGGGAGTGCCGCTCAACATCGCCCGCGTATTACGCCGGGCGTTGGAGTTGAATCCGGACGACCGCTGGCCGCATGCGACGGTGTTCCGACGCTCCCTCTGGGGTACCCGCGTCTGGCAATACCGACGGAATGCGATCGGCCTGGCGATCGGGGGCACGGTTGTGGGGTTGTGGATCCATGTATTGACACCTGTTTCCTCCACCATGCGTTTTCGTGTCGAAGCCGTCCTCCCTGCCGCGGACGTGGCGGGGGCGTGGGGTGATTCAGTCGCGTGCGCATTGGCGCGGAACCTGGATCGCTACCCCGACCTGTCCGCCCGCTGTGTCTCGGGACTCGGCCGGTGGTTGCGGGCCGGCTCCCGCATTGACGTGGCCACGGCGAATGACGAAGGCCGGTTGCGCGTCCGGCTTCGCGGGCCGGGCGTCGATACAATCGAGATCGTGGGACCGCGGGCCGAGTGGCGCTTCCTCGCGGAGAGCCTGGCCGATCGGGTCTTCGGGGCGCAGCTCCGGTCGCGCGACTCGCTGGACCGCTCGTTACCTCGTGGCGTGTTGCCCAAGAACGCCCTGGGGCGGGCCGCCTTCCAACGTGCGGAGGGCGCCTTCGCGCGCGGACGCTGGGGGGAGGCTCGGGCGGGTTACGCCGAAGCCGCGGCTCTCGACTCGACTTGCTGGCTGTGCTATTGGCGGCATGCGGAGGTCGGCCGCTGGTTCAACCTCGAGGGCGACCCCGCGGACAGCACGCACTATTTCGCTCACCTCACAGAGTTTCCGGACCGCTACCAGAGACTGATTCGGGCGCAGGTGTTGCCTCTCGCGGCGCGGCTGGACTCCCTGGATGCGTTGGCGAAGGGCACGAAGGACTTTCTGTTCGGCCAATTCCGGCGGGCCGACGAGTTGTTCCATCGCGGACCGCTCGTCGGACGCTCACGGCGCGAGGCGATGCAATCGTTTCAGGATGTGCTCAAAAGCCAAGCGGACTTCGCGCCGGCACTGGAGCACGTAGCGTGGCTCGACGTCGCTGAAGGCGATTCGATCGGCGCCACCGCGGCCCTTGCGCGGGTGGGGCCTCTCGTCGATCCGAAGGATCCCTCCTTTGCAACCCTGGCCATTGTGGAGCTGGCCTACGCATGGCGGTTTTTGCCGCCGGCCGACGCGACGCGGCGGACGCGCGACCTGGCCCGGATGGCGCGCGCGGCCGGTATCAAGGATCTCGACGCCGGCGCCCGGTACCTCGCCGGATTCGGATCTCCGCAAGGCGAGTCGGCGTTCGCGGAGCAACTCCTGCCTGAGCCCGGCTTCGCGCGCTCGGCCGGTCTCGCCCGAGTCTTGGCGCTCATAGGGATGGGGCGGCCCGATACCGCCATGGCGCTCGCACACCAACTGGCCTACCGCTTTCCGGAGCTGGAGGTTTTCGTCGGTGAGCTGGCCGGCGTTCTGCTGCTGGCAGACGTCGACTCCGCCCGGGCGGCCGCCCGCTGGGCCGACGCGCTCCCCACCCTCGCCGGCGCGGCCGACGCCGCCGGCGGGCGACCGGAGTGGCAACGGCGCGCCGCATGGATGCTCGCGACGGTCGAGCGGGTGCGGGGGCGCGCCGAGCCGCCACGTCGCCGCGGGCCGTCCACCCTACGGCCGGGGCCGCTGGGGACGTTGCTGTGGGCCGAGGAGGTGGCTGCCGGAGGGGCGGTTGATTCGGCCCTCGCGGCCACCAATCCCCTAAGGGGAATTCCGGCCCAAGACATCGAAGATCCGTTCTGGCGGGTCGTGCTGCACCTGACGCGCGCGTCGTGGAACGAAGCGGGAACACACCCAGGGCGCGCGATCGCCGACCTCATCTGGCACGAGAACTCCGATCTGCACGGTTACCCGAGTGGCGATCCACAACCTGCTGAGGTTGACTGGGCATTTACTGCATTCGCGCAGTGGCGACTGGGGGAGTTGCTGGAGCGGACGGGACAGCGACGCGAGCAGGCCTGTCGGGCCTACGCGACCGTGGTGCGGCTCTGGTCCGGCGGGGACCCACCTTACCGCGCGCGCGCAGACAGTGCCGCCGGTCGGCGCGTCGCACTCGGCTGCAAAGGGGCCGCGTGATCGTCATTCGCGCCCTCGGCCCAGTGGACCTGAGTGTGGACGGCACGGCCGCGCCGGCCAAGCTCCTGTGGAAAAAGAACCTCGCGCTCCTGATCTATCTGGCCCGGTCGCCCAAACGCATCCGAACGCGCGAACACCTCATCGGCTTGTTGTGGGGCGACAAGCCGGAGGAGAAGGCGCGACACTCTCTGAACGAAGCCGTGCACGTCCTGCGCTTGTGTGCGGGCGACGACGGCCTCGAGTCCGACCCGGCGCAGGTGGGAATCGCGCCCGGCACGGTCGAGCTCGACACCGACACGTTGGAGACGCTGGCGGCGGCGGGCGACTACGCCCCGGCAGCCGCGCTGATCCATGGAGAGTTCCTCGAGGGATTCAGCGTCCGTGGCGCATCGGAGTTCGACAATTGGCTGGCGGCGGAACGCCAGCACTGGTGCCGCCGCTCGGTGGACGTGCTGGTCCGCCGCGCCGAGCAACTGCTCGCCGCCGGCAAGGTGGCGGCGGCGCACGACACCGTGCAGCGCGCGCGAAAACTCGACTGGCGGCCTGAAACCGCGCTGCGGACCGCGCTGCGGACGCTCGCCCTCGCCGGAGACCGGGCGGGAGCGCTTGCGTTGTTCGAGGAGTTCGTGTCCCGATTGAGCCGGGAGCTCGGCGCGGAGCCGGACGGGGAGACCTACGCGCTCGCCGAGCGGGTGCGGCTGGAGCGAACCTGGCGGCTCCCGCGGGCGGTGCGTGAGGCAGAGCGCCGGTCCGGGTCGCGTCGCGCCCCGCTGGTGGGGCGGGCTGTCGAGCTCGAGCGGCTGACCGACGCGTGGACGGCGTGCCGGGCCAAGCGGCGGGCGACCGTCATTCTCATCGAGGGGGACGCCGGCGCGGGGAAGACCCGGCTTGCCGAGGAGCTCGTGGCTCGGACCCGGCTCGACGGCGCGGTGGTCGCCGCCGTGCGCGCGGTCGCGGCCGACCAAGCCGACGCATGGAGCGGGGTATTCGGGATCGCACGCGGCGGATTGCTCGAGGCCCCTGGGGTCGCCGGGGCTCCACCGGACGCGCTCGCGCAGCTGCGCGGCACGGCGCCGGTCGGCGCGCTCGGCCGCGCCCTCACCGAAGTGCTGCAGGCCGTGGCGGACGAGCAGCCGGTGGTGGTGGTCCTGGATGACGCACAGTGGCTCGACCGGGAGTCCATGCGCGCGCTCGGCGCAGTCATCCGCGACCTGGCGCGCTCGCCCGTGGCGTTCCTCGTCACGGTAGCACCGCACTCCACCGACCCCGAGCTGGACGAGGTACGCGCCCGCATCGGCCGCGAGCTCGCCGGCACCGCGGTCCAGCTCGGGGGATTCGGCGCCGCCGACGTGCGCGAGCTCGCGCGCTGGGCGCTCCCGTCATACGGGGACGAGCAGCTGGACCGCCTCGCACGCCGGGTTCTGGCGGACTCCGCGGGCATTCCCCTCCTCGTGGTCGCGTTGCTGCACGCCGTGGCCGCCGGCTTCGAGCCGAGTGATGCACCGCACCCGTGGCCAAAGCCCACGGAGACGTTCGAGCAGACGTTACCGGGCGACCTTCCCGACAACATCGTGGCGGCGATCCGGATCAACTTCCGGCGCTTGTCGGCGGATGCGCAGCGGGTGCTCGTGGCGACGGCGGTGTTGGGAGGGAGGGTCGCCGGGGCGAAGCTCGGGCGGGCCGCGGGCCTCGCCGGAGAAGCCCTGGCGCAGGCGCTGGACGAGCTCGAGTGGCAAGGCTGGCTCGCGGCCGAGCCACGGGGGTACGCGTTCGTCGCGCGGATCGTGCGTGACGTGATCGATCGGGATATGGCGACGCCGGGGCAGCGGCTCCGCTTGACTGGGCCTTGATCGGGCCGGGCGATTCTCGTCCGTCCCACATTTGAGAGGATCACATGCATCGTCGTGCCGCCGTCCTCGTCGCCGTGCTCGTCGCCTGCTGCGACCGAAGTCCACTTGGCCCCGTCCCGGAGCCTCTCTCGCCCCGCGCCACGACC
>Ga0209267_1002761_pt1 | contig 11175 bp, 10 predicted proteins | sample GraSoiAngelo_137_FD_185894 | JGI IMG/M metagenome (GOLD analysis project Ga0209267, IMG submission 185894) | Grasslands soil microbial communities from the Angelo Coastal Reserve, California, USA - 14_0929_09_30cm (SPAdes) (version 2) | ecosystem: Environmental > Terrestrial > Soil > Grasslands ... | reverse complement strand
GGACGCGGTGCCCGTCGGGCAGGACCAGGTCTCGCATCTCGAGCTGGCGCGCGAGCTGGTGCGCAAGTTCAACTTCCACTTCGGCACGCCGCAGAAGCCGGTCCTGGTCGAGCCTCATCCCTACCTGACCGACGTACCGAAGATCCTCGGCCTCGATGGGCGCAAGATGAGCAAGAGCTACGGCAACGCCATCGAGCTGGGTGAGGATCCGCAGAGCGCGCGCAAGCGCGTCATGGTCGCGGTCACCGACCCGGCGCGCAAGCGGCGCCACGATCCGGGACACCCGGAAGTGTGCCCGATCTACTGGCTGCACCGCGCGTACAGCTCTCCCGAGCGCGTGGAGCTGGTGGATCGGGAATGCCGCAGCGCCGGCATCGGCTGCGTCGACTGCAAGAAGATGCTGCTGGAGAGCTTGATTCCCGCGCTCGAGAAGCACCGCGCCGCGCGCGCGGAGCTCGATCGCACCCCGGGGCGCGTCGAAGAGCTCGTGCAACTCGGCACGCGCAAGGCGAGCGGGGTCGCGGAGCAGACCATGGCCGCCGTGCGCGACGCGGTGAAGCTGACCTAGTGGAGATGCAGCCGAGCGAGAATGGCGCCTTCGCCGTCGCGCTGCCCGTCTTCGCGGGGCCGCTCGATCTGCTGCTCTCGCTGATCCAGGAGCACAAGCTCGACATCTTCGACATCCCCATCAGCTTCGTCACCGATCGGTACCTCGAGTACATGAACAGGGCGCAAGAGCTGAACATCGATCTGGCCGGCGAATATCTCTTGATGGCCGCCACGCTGGCGCACATCAAGTCGCGCATGCTGCTGCCGCGCGAAGAGGCGGCGGAGGCGATCGAAGGCGAGGCAGGACCGGATCCCAGGCAGGAGCTGGTCCGCAGGTTGCTCGAGTACCAGAAGTACAAGGATGCCGCGCAGCGGATCGGAGCTCGTCCGCAGCTCGGCCGCGACGTCTTCCTCCGCCGCGCCAGGGAAGACCTGCCGCTGGCCGCGCCGGAAGTCGCGTACTTCAAGCCGCCCGATCTCACCGTCTACCGGCTGATCGAGCTGATGGCGCGCGTGCTCGCGGAGCGCAAGATCGAGATCCCGCACGAGGTGTTCGTCGAGCGGCTCTCCATCGGCGACCGCATCTCGGTGATCACCGACCGCTTGCGCGCCGACGACCGCATCAGCTTTACTTCGCTGTTCGCGGACCTGGCTGACCGCGACCGGCACCGCATGGTCCCCACCTTCCTCGCGGTCCTGGAGATGGCGAGGCTGAAGCTGATCAAGGTGCACCAGTCGGAGAGGCACGCGGAGATCTACATCGGACGCACCGACGCGCTGTTCACTTCCACCGCCGAAGGAGCGTCGCTTGACTATCGAGGGTGAGAAGCAGCCGGACCTGCCCATCTCCGATCGGCCATCGTCCGCGGAAGCGGAAGAGCTGGAGGGCGGCGAACGGGGAGCGGGCGCAGACGAGCAGGAGACCCAGGAGGCCGCGCGGACCGAGCTGCAGCAGCTCAAGGAAGCGGCGCGGTTCGCGACTCCGGAACGCGCGGTGGCGGTGCTGGAGGCCCTCTTGTTCGCGGCGGAGAAGCCGCTCGATCTGGCCACGCTGGAGGAGGTCACGCAGTTCTCGCGGGAGCTGCTCGAGTCGGCCCTCGCCGGGCTGCAGACGGCGTACGCGGCCGGGACAGGCGGCGTCGCCCTGATCGACCTGGGCGGGCGTTGGCAGCTGCGCACGGAGCCGCAGACCGGAGCGTACGTGCGCCGCCTCCTTCAAGTAAAGCCGCTGCGCCTGACGCGCGCCGCGCTGGAGACGCTGGCCATCATCGCCTACCGGCAGCCGATCACCCGGCCCGAGATGGAGGACCTGCGCGGCGTAGACTGCGGGGCGGTGACGAAGGCGTTGCTCGAGCGCAAGCTGATCCGGATCCTCGGGAAGAAGGACGAGCCGGGCAGGCCGCTGATCTACGGGACGACGAAGGAGTTCCTCGAGCTGTTCAACCTGCGCGATCTGACGCAGCTGCCGACGCTGCGGGAGTTCCAGGAGCTTTCCGAGGAGTCGCGCCGGATCGTCGAGGGCGAGGCCGAAACGCCGGTCGCCGCAGGGCTTTCGGAGCTGGCGGCCGACCCGGTGGTCGAGGAGCGGATCGTCCAGGCGACCGCGGAGAGCGAGAGCGCGCTCGCGCAGCTGGAAAGCGCCATGGAGCGCGCCGACGAGTCCGCGAAAAGCACCGCCACGGTGCTCGCGCCGCCTGCGCCTCCCGAACCGCCGAAGGCGGAGTGATGGGCGCCGAACGGCTGCAGAAGATCCTCGCCCACGCCGGCGTCGCCTCGCGACGCAAGGCGGAGGAGTTGATCGAGAGCGGGCACGTCAGCGTCAACGGGAAGGTGATCCGCGAGCTCGGCAGCAAGGCGGACATCGAGCAGGATCTCATCCAGGTGGACGGCCGCACCATCCGCGAGACGCAGGACAAGGTCTACTACGTGCTCTACAAGCCGGCCGGCTGCGTGACCACGCTGAGCGATCCGGAGGACCGGCCGACGATCAAGAGATATCTCCAGCACATCCCGGAGCGCGTCTACCCGGTCGGGAGGTTGGACTATGACGTCGAAGGCGCCCTGATCGTCACCAACGACGGCGATCTCGCGTTTTCGATCATGCACCCGCGCTTCGGCGTGCGGCGCACCTATCTGGCGAAAGTGCACGGCGTGCCGGCCCTGCGGCAGCTCGAGCGATTGCGGGCGGGCGTGCGTCTCGAAGACGGCCGCGGCCGGGCGCTCGAGGCGGAGGTGCACTCGCGGACCCCGAGGAACACCTGGGTGCGCGTGGTGGTCGCCGAAGGGCGGCCGCACCTCGTCAAGCGGCTGATGGAGGCCGTGGGAGCGCCGGTCCAGAAGCTCCATCGCGCCGATTACGGCGGGATCGGTGTCGCCGGGATGCGCCCTGGCGAAGCGCGGGAGCTGACGCGCGCGGAAGTCCAGATGCTCCGGGCACAATCGGGGAAGAAAGCGGAGGCCGGCGTGCGGCGACAGCAGATCGCGCTTCCGGCGCGGCGGCATGGCCACGGCCCGCCGCCGGCCGGTGGTCGGACCCGCCGCGGCCGGCAGCGCCGATGAGGGGAAAGGTGCCGGGAGCAATCGCGACAGCACCCGCCACTCAGGGTTAAAAAGGCTTGGATGGCGAAAAAGCCCCAGGCCGACATCCGGAAGCTCAAGGACGAGGTCGCCGAGCACCTCAAGAAGTCGAAGTGGGAGAAGGCCGCTGAGGTCCTCGCGGAGCTGGCGGCCGCCGAACCGAAGGACATGACCCTCCGGCTCAAGCTGGGGGACACCTATCGGAAGATGGATCAGCCGCAGATGGCGATCGAGGCCTATCGGCACGCGGCGAAGTTCTTCGGCGACGAAGGCCAGCTGATCAAAGCGATCGGCGCGGCGAAGATCATCCTGGAGATCGATCCGCGCAATGCCGAGGCGCTGAAGCAGCTCGGCGACATGAACAAACGCCGCCTCGGGAGGATCTCGCTGGCCAGGATTCCAGCACCGACGAACCACCCGGCTGCCGCCGGCCGCAGACAAGGTGCCATCGAACTCGGCGATTCGCCGGGCACCTCGGCTGACCTGGTCATGACGACCGGGATCGACCTCCCCGCCGGCGGGGAGGACGAGCCGCTCGAGCTGGATGACGGCCGATCGATCAAATCGCCTTCCTTCCGCTCCTCCATGGCCGCGCTCGCCCCGACGCCGCCGGACGAGCCCGCCGGTGGCGAGCTGGAGCTCGACCTCGGCGGAAGCCCGCCTCCTTTGTCGCGTGGCGCCGCCAGGCATCGCGCGACTGCTCCGCCTGTTCCCGAGAAGGGCGAGCTCGGTCTGGAGCTCGATCCCGACCTTCCTGCCGGGCAGCCCGAGGCGCTCCTCGACGACGCGATCCTCACGCCGGAACCCGAGGACCTCGTCGCCGGCCCGCATGACGAGGAAGTGATCCCCAGCGACGAATTCGGACGCCAGGGAGGACCGATCGCGGACCTGCTCTCCAGCAGCGCGGAGGAGGAGATCGAGCTGCTCTCGATCAGCGCGGACGAGGAGCTGGCCGGCAGCCGGCCCACCGAGCCGCCCAGCATCTCCGCCGAGGACGACGACCTGGATCGCGCATTCGGCAACATCGCGCCGCCCGCAAGCGCTCCGGCGCCGAAGATCGCCGCGAAGAAGGTTCCGCTGTTCGACGATCTTCCACAGGACGCTTTCGTCGCCCTCGTCAACCGGCTTGGCTACCACCGGCACCTTCCGGGTCACCTCATCATCCGGGAGGGCGATCCCGGACGCAGCTTCTTCATCATCGTCGAAGGCCGGGTGCGCGTGTACAAGGCCGGCCCCGAAGGCAAGGAGATCACCCTCGCGCACCTCGGCGAGGGCGCGTTCTTCGGGGAGATGGCCCTGCTTTCCGGGGCGCCCCGGACTGCGAACGTCGTCGCCGAGGAGGAGAGCGAGATCCTCGAAGTGACCGACACGCTGCTGCGCGAGCTGGCAGCGCGGTATCCGACGGTCATCAACTCGCTGAGGAATTTCTACCGGCAGAGGCTGCTCAACAACGTGATGGCCATCTCGCCGCTGTTCAAGGACTTCGACCCCTCGGAGCGCCGGGGCATCGTGGAGAAGTTCCGCATGCGGCAAGCCGCTCCCGGAGAGAAGGTGATCGTCGAGGGGAAGAGCTCGGACGGTCTGTACGTGGTCCTGCATGGGTCGGTGCAGGTCTCCGCGAAACAGACCGAGGTGGCGCTGCTGAAGGAAGGCGAGATCTTCGGCGAGATGTCGCTGCTCACGCGGGAACCGGCGGCCGCGACCATCACCTCGCCCGGCAACTCCATCCTCCTGCGGCTCCCGCGCGAGAAGTTCCAGGAGCTGGTCGTGACGCACCCGCAGATCCTCGCGCTGGTCAGCGAGTTGAGCGAGAAGCGCCGTAGCGCCATCGATGCGATCCTGCAGGGGGAGGGGGAAGGCCACGACGGAATGAGCTTCGTGTAGCCGGGTTATTTCCGGATGGCCCGTTCGATGCTGCTCATCGCTTCTCCTCCGGGGGCCGCACCGGCTCCCAGGTCCCTTTCCGCCCGCGGACGGTCAGCAGCGCTGCCTGCCCGGACACCGTGGTGCCGTCGGCCATGGGCCAGGGAGTCCGGTCGGCGGCGCCGGGATTGAGGTAGAGCTGCGCGGATTCCGTCTTCGGAGGGACCGGCGCGCCGCGGCCGTCCACGGCGCGGCCCCCGGATTCCCAGACCTCGCCGAAGATCCCGAACTGCGCCTTGCGCAAGAGCGGGGCGAGTCGCGGGTCGCCCAGGTTCTGCGCCTCGCTCACGTCCAGAGCCCGGACGTCCTGCCCCCGTGGCGGAACGGCCGCGACCAGCATTGCGGGCGGCGCGACGCGGTCGAGCGCGGTAGCCACCGCGTCGATGTCCTTCTGTGCGTAGACGCAGGCGCCGTCCGCATGGAGCTGCCGGCGCTCGAATGCGCCAGGCAGCCCCACGACCGTCACGTCCCCGAGGTCGACGATGCGGGTATGGGAGAGATCGACGATGCGGGCGCCCTTCTTGCGCAGCTCGGCCTCGACCGCGTCGAGCTCGGAGCGGACTTCGCGGTTCCCGGCGATGACGAGCACGGGAAGCCCGCTCTCCGCCAGCACGCCGAGCAGCGTCTCCTGCTCATCGGGGTTGTCGCCGACATCCCCGTCGGCGATGAGCACGCCGGCGCCGCGCTGCTTGAGCTCGGCGACCAGCTTGCGAAGCCAGGCGACGTTTTCGTCGTCGGCATCCTTGAGCCCGGCGAGCGCACCGATCTTCAGCTCGCCGGTCGCGGCGCGAACCTTCTCGCGGGCGCCGGGCGCATCGAACGACGCCACGCACGCGGGGTCGCTGCGCAGCACCGACACCTGCGGCGCGGGCGCAGGAGCGGCCGCCGGCGCGGCAGGGGCCACCGCTTTCTCGCGACAAGCCACCATCGCGAGCACGATCAATCCAGAACTGATCGAGCGCATCCTCTCGCAGTTTCGGCGCTCCACCGCTTCAGATCAACCGCTTGGCGGCGAAGTTCTTCCTTTTCAGGTTCTACGGATGATGCGGGGGGAGGGCGCGGCCGAAACGGGAGCTGACCGAGGCCCCCAGGGCAAAGAACTGCAGCAGCGCCAGGATCGAGATCCCCAACCAGGGGACGAACGCGAGCAGCAGCAGCACCACCATTCCCATGCCGAGCGCCGCTGGAGGCACGAACCGCTGCCCCGGCCCGGCGGGGAGCGCTTCGCCGATGCGGAGCGCGAAGGAGGAGAGCCCCATCACGATGCTGAGGAAGATGATCACCGGAAGCAGCGGAATCAGCGGGATCCCCACGATGCTGATCCCCAGCAGCACCACCAGGGGCAGCAGCAGGAGCCAGCAGAGGAAGCCCACCGTGAAGCTGCGCACCGGGTTCTCGAACATCGCGAATCCCACGTTGCGAACGCGCTCCGGCCACATCCTCAGGACACCCAGCCCGATGAGGAACATCAGCGCGAAGAGGGCGATGGTGGGAAAGAGGCCGAAGGGCCCGAGGCCCAGCAGCCGTCCGCGATGTCGCGAGCCGGGAAAGAGCTTCCCGAGGCCCACCTGCACGTGCTCGCCCATCACCTGACCGCCGCGTTCCACGTCGACCGAGCCGAGCACGGCCACCGCCTGCCCCATCACCAGCGCGCCCTGGCTCACGGTGATGCCGCCGCCGACCGCGACGGCGTCGCCCTGGACGACGCTGCCGGGCTCGAGCTCGATGGACCCGCCCACGCAGACCACGTCTCCCTGGACAATCTGGCCCTGCTGCACGGTGATGTCGCCGCGGAAGACACGGACCATGTCGCGGTTGCCGTGCCGGTGCGACCCCTGCAGCACCTTGGCGCCTCCGCTGCGCCGGGACGACGTCTTCTCGATCAGCATGCCGGCGGCGCCCTCGGCGTCCGGTGTCGCCACGACCACCAGCTTGTCGTTCTTGAGCACGCCCATGGCGCCGCTCTGCTTGAGGACCTGGCGCAGGGCCTCGCGCGGATCGGCGTCCTTGATGTCCACGTCGATGCGCTCCCTGGGCGATCCGACCAGCGTCATCGTCCAGCCGGCGGTGCGCGCGATCCGGTGCAGCAGCTCGGCGGTGGGAACGTTCCTGGCTCTTTCCGTGAAATGAGGCAACTCCCGCTGCGCGTCCGGCCGCTTCAACCTGACGGGTGGAACGGGGGGCACGGGTGGCACCGGCGGTACAGGGGGAACCGGCGGCAGGACCTCCAGGTCGGAGCCCTCGTCGGCCTCGGGCTCGACATCGGATTCGGAATCGCTGCCGGTCTCTTCGTCGCTGGTGATCCTCAGCGTGATCACCCGGTCGGCGAGCCCGCCCATCATTTTCCCCATCGCTCCGTGCGAACCGAAGTGCTCGAGGAACACGCCGCCCTGGGCGAGCAGGAGGCTGAGGAAGAGGCCGCTCATGGAGTCAGGACCCCGCAGTCACGCGCGCGTAGGCCGGCTTGAGCGTCCGCGAGAGCGCGGTCAGCACCACGGCCAGGAAGAGGAAGGCGCCGATCCCGAGCGGAAGACGGATCGCAGTGAACACCGGCCCGACCGCCACCCAGACGGTGCGAGCGACGGAGACGCCCTCGATCAGCCGGTTCACCTGCGTGTTCAGCGCCCATCCGATGATGGCGAAGAGCGCCAGCGCCAACGCGGGAATGGCGGCAAGCAGCGTGTGGCGGCGGGTGACCAGGTGCGCCTCCCGGACCTCGACGGCGGCGAGCACGGTGGCAGTGAAGTCGGCAGGCGGTTCCGGATCCTTCAACGCGGACAGGCGCCCGACCAGGGCGGAGTAGAGGGTCAGCGAGGCACCGCAGCCGGCGCAAGCCTCGCAGTGTTCGCGAGCAGCGAGCCCCTCGGGACCGCGCAGCGTGCCGTCGGCCAGCGACTGCAGCTGGGTATCAGTGAGGTGGCTCATGACAGATGCTCCGCGAGCTTCGCCATCAGCTCCTTGCGGGCGCGGTGCAGCCACGTCATCACGGTGCCCATCGGCACGTCAAGCGTCTGGGCGATCTCGGCGTAGCTGCGGTGTTGGATGTGGAAGAGGGCGATGACTTCGCGGTAGCGCGGGGGCAGGGCTGCGACCGCGCGGTCGAGATCGCGCTGCGCCTCTTCCTCCTGGACCCGCTGCTCGCCGGAGACCGCAAAATGATCCTGGAGCTCCGGCGCGACGCCGGTCTCTGCCGGATCGTCGCCCCTGCCTTCGGCGGCGAGCGCCAGCATGGGGCGCCGTCTGCGGAGCAGGTCGATGCAGTGGTTGCGGGCGATGCGCAGCACCCAGGCGGCGAACGGCTGGCGAGGATCGAAATCGCCGATCCCGATATAGGCCCGGACGAAAGCTTCCTGTGCCGCATCGCGCGCCTCTTCGCCCGCGCCGAGCATCCGGAAGCAGAGGCCGTGCACGGACTGCTTGTGCTTTTCCACGAGCCGCGCGAACGCGGCCTTGTCCCCTGCGGCGGCCGCGCGCGCCCACTCCGCCTCGTCGGCAGGACAGGCGGGGCGGACCAGCTCAGTTACGGGCGCCAAAGGGAAGGGCAGCGAGATCGCCGTGTCCACTGGGACTTCTACGGCCTGCGGGAGGGGAGTATTTCACCTCAGAAGTAACCCCGCTGCAGGAGCAGGCAAGCGACTCCCAGCGCCAAGGGCAGGAACGTGCAGAGCACCCCGAGCCAGAGGAAGCGCAGGAAAGGAATCTTCCCTTTTTCTCCAGCGAGTTCGAGCACGATCAGGTTCGCGACCGAGGCCACCGGCGTCAGGTTTCCCGCGAGCGTCGAGACGACGGCGAGCTTCGGCACCCAGTGCGCCGCGAGCAGGACGAACGGCACGTTGCTGACGAGCTGGCAGGCGGCGACCGTGAAGAGCCCGAACCGAATTGTCTGCTGCGGTGCGTCAGAACCGAGCAAGGGCGCGAGCGCGGTGTGAATGCGTTCAGCGATCCCGGCCTGCGCGACCCCGTGCGTGACCACGAACAGCCCCGCGAAGAACAGCAGCAGGGACCCATCGACCTGCGCGAACATCGCTTTGGGCGGCTGCCGGGAGAGGGCGAGCAGCAGCGCGGCGCCGGTCATTGCCGTCCAGGCGAGATTGTAGCCGAGCAGGAACCCGGCGAGGACGAAGGCGAGACCGCCGGCGCAGAGCAGCGACAGAGGCTTGTTGAGGGGCGGCGGAGCGTCCAGGTCCACCGAGAGACGCTTCCACGCCAGCTCGCGGCGGAACGCGACCAGAAGCACGCAGAGGACGGCGCCCAGGGAAAGGAGGGCAGGTAGCAGCAACGCCTTGCTGAACTGTGTGTACGCAATGCCGCTCAGCGTGCCGATCAGCATGTTCTGCGGGTTGCCGGTGAGCGTCGCGACTGACCCTGCGTTCGAGGCGAAGGCCAGCCCGAGCAGGTACGGAAGCGGCGGGAGCGCGGCGGCCTCGACCAGCGCGAGCACGAGCGGTGTGCACATCACGCAGACCGTATCGTTCACGAGAAGCGCGGAGAGGGTGCCCGCGACCAGGACCAGCACCGCGAGCACTGCTCGTGGACCGTGCGCGCGGCGCAGCGCCGCCCATGCGATCCAGCGAAAGATGCCGGCGCGTGCCATCACGCTCGTGATCACCATCATCCCCAGGAGCAGGACGAGGGTGTCCCAGGAGATGGCGTCGCGGTAGACCTGCTCCGGCGTGAGGACGCCGAGCGCGACCATCGCCACGCCGCCGGCGACGGCGCCCCCAGGCCGATCGAGCTTGAGGAATGGCAACTCGGTGCCCGCGAGGAAGAGGTACGTCGCGGCGAAGATGATCAGCGCTTCGAGCACCTCGCCTACCTGAACCATGTGTGCGAAGAATGGGCAATGTTTCCGTCCTATCCGGACCTCGCCGGGCGCGCGGCGCTGGTGACCGGCGCGTCCAGCGGGATCGGCCATGGCGTCGCTGTAGCCCTGCTGAAGCAGGGCATGCGCGTGGCCGGCCAGCACCGCACGCACCTCCCTCCGCAGGGAACCGCTCCGGTTCGCGCCGATCTCGCGACCGAGCAGGGCTGCGTCGAGGCCGTGCGAGCCGCCCGCGAGCGCCTCGGCGAGGTGCATCTGCTGATCCACTCGGCCGGCATCTACGACGCCGGCCCGATCGCGAGCATCTCTGCGGCCGCGCTCGAGGGGATGTTCCGGGTAAACGTGTACTCCGGCTTCTATCTCGTGCGGGAGCTGCTGCGCTCGGGTCTGAGAAACGCCGTCTTCATCGGGAGCACCGCCGGTCAGCGCGGGGAGCCCGGCCATTCGCACTACGCGGCCTCCAAAGGCGCGGTGCAGTCGATGATGATGTCCATCGCCGTGGAGTTGGCGCCCCGCGTCCGCGTCAACCTGGTCTCGCCAGGCTGGGTGCGCACGCCGATGGCGGAGCAGTCCTTGCAACGCATCGGGCCAGCGCTCCTGCCCACCCTGCCGAATCAGCGCGTGGCGGACGTGGACGACGTCGTCAACGCAGTGCTCTGGCTGGCGAGCGACGCTTCCTCGCACTGCATCGGGCAGGACCTGTGCATTTCCGGCGGGGCGCTGCTGGTGGTGCCGCGCGGACAGATGAGGCCTGCGTGAGGCTGTCGGGTCGCGAGCTGCGTCTTCGGGCCGCCGAAGCCCGGCGGCACTACGCCCGCTGCGACCTCTGCGCGCATCTCTGCGGCGTGGACCGCAGGCACGGACCCGCCGGAGTCTGCCAGGAGGACGACGGACTTTCGCTCGCCGGAGCCGGCGTCCATTACGGAGAGGAGCCACAGCTCGTCCCCTCCGGCTTGATCCTGATCGCCGGCTGCAATCTCTCCTGCCAGAGCTGCGAGACCTGGTCGTTCTCGCTCGAGCGCCGGGGCACCGTTCGCACCTCCGCCGAGCAGCTGGCTGCGCTGCTCCTCGATCTGGAGAAGTCGGGCGCCGCAAACGCCAACTTCGTCACGCCCACGCACGTCCTCCCCGTGCTCCTGGAGGCGCTCGCGGTGGCCGCGGAGCATGGCTGGTCGTTGCCGGTGGTGTGGAACTGCGGAGGGTACGAAAGCGTCGAAGCGCTCAGGCTGCTCGAGGGCGTGGTGGACGTCTATCTGCCGGACGCGAAGTACGGAGACGATGCGGTTGCGTACGAGCTTTCCGGT
>Ga0209267_1002760_pt1 | contig 11176 bp, 11 predicted proteins | sample GraSoiAngelo_137_FD_185894 | JGI IMG/M metagenome (GOLD analysis project Ga0209267, IMG submission 185894) | Grasslands soil microbial communities from the Angelo Coastal Reserve, California, USA - 14_0929_09_30cm (SPAdes) (version 2) | ecosystem: Environmental > Terrestrial > Soil > Grasslands ... | reverse complement strand
GGGTACGCGCGGCTGCAACGCTGCGGCGCTACTGGATTTTCTGCGCGGAAATGATTTCGAGACTTTGTACGTCGTGGGCGACCTGATCGACATCTGGTCGCTGCGTCGCGGAATTTATTGGCCGCAACAACACAATGACGTGATCCAAAAAATTCTTCGAAAGGCGCGCAAAGGCACGCATGTGATCTATGTCCCGGGAAATCACGACGAGCTGGTGACCGACTTCTGTGGCGCTTACGGCAATATCGAAATCAAGCGGAGAGCAATTCACGTGACCGCCCCTGGCGAACGCATCTTGATTATTCATGGCCACGAACTGGATACCGTGGTGCAGAACGTCAAATGGCTCGCGTTCGCGGGCGATCTTGGCTATCAATTTTTGCTCTCGCTCAATCCGCTCATCAATTTTGTCAGGCGCCGCTTCGGTCTCGGGTACTGGTCGCTTAGCGCGTATGCCAAGCAGCGTGTGAAAGACGCGGTGAGTTTTATCGGCAAATTCGAAGCTGCTGTGGCGCATTATGCGGAACGTTATGATGTGGACGCCGTCCTTTGCGGGCACATCCATAGCGCAGCCATCCGCGAATTCGGCAAGGTCACCTATTACAATTGCGGCGATTGGGTCGAGAGCTGCACGGCACTCGTTGAGGGAGCAGATGGCATTCTTTCGCTCGTCAACTACCACTCGTTCTCTGCGAGTCGGCCAGCCGAGAGCGAAATTAACGATCCGCCGCAGCGCGAGGAGACTCTGCTGGCTCGTTAAAGCGTCGAAGCGTTACATCGATGAAGCGGGCGGATTGTTATTAGCGCTTCAACTGTTTAACGAATCACGTGGGCTTGCGCCTGTGTCACCGGCTTGTCACGCGCTTTTAACAATTCGTTGCCTGACGCACTGCGCACGTGGATTAGGATCGAGCATGCACACCATTAAAATTAGACGGACAATCACGACAAGTAAGCGCGCGAAACATTCGGAGAGGCGGAGGTTTCTGCAATTCGCTCAAGACTTTTTCGCTAGGGAGAACCATCTTGAATTCGCCTTCGAAGCACTGCTTTTCGGTCTTCTGCTGGCAATCGCAGCCTGGCCGATCGTCGCAGCCGTGGGCGCGATCAACGAATTTCTCCGAGCCGGAGCGGTCTGAAGAACATTTGATTGTGGGAAGTTTGATTCGTTCGCTCCCGCTCTCTTCACCCTGTGGGCTTCCCGTCTGTCTCGCTGCGCTCCCGCGCGCTCGGCTCTGTGAAACGCCCTGAAGAATTTGTCAGCCAATAAAACCAAAGGTAAGAGACAAGAATGAATACTGAAGAAGTGGCAAAAAAGGTCGTAGAACTAACTCGGAAGCAGGCATGGTACGAAGCGCTCGACACGCTTTACGACGATAACGTCGTCAGCGTGGAAGCATCCGGCATGGGAGGCGGTTCGCCGGAGACGCGCGGGAAACAAGGCGTGCGCGGCAAAATCGATTGGTGGGTCAATGGGATGGAGGTGCATAGCTTCGATGTGCACGGACCGTTCGTCGCGCACGATCGATTCGTCGTCCAATTCGATGCGGATGTCACGAACAAGCAATCGAAAGAGCGAACACAATTGTCGGAGGTTGGCGTTTACACCGTGAAGGACGGCAAGATCGTCCGCGAAGAATTTCTTCCGCACGTCGATTGAGATTCAGGAGCTGCGAACACCGCTCACTTTAGCAGGTGACGGGACGTCCGCCGTGAACAAGGTGAATTCGCTCCGTCGAACATAGCTCGCTTTTTCGGTTCGGGCCGCTCGCCGCACTCCAATCCTCGGAATCCTGCCACGTCAGTTTTTCAGCGCAACACCAGCAGCGCGTTGGGCGCTTGCTGCGCCGTAGCCTCGGCCGGAGGCGGGTTGATCGTTGAGCATTTCTCTGCGATAACCTTCCGCATCGAGATATGCGAAGCATGACTGGGTACGGTCGCGGCGAGACCGATGACGCCGGAACGAAATTTAGTGTCGAACTCAATTCGGTGAACCGAAAGCAGAGCGACGTTGTAATCAATTTGCCGCGCGATTTGACAGAGCTTGAACCGCGCATTCGCCAGACAATCAATGAAAATATTTCGCGCGGCCGGACCAATGCCACCGTCACTCTTCACACCGGCGCAAACGGCGCGCGCAACCTGGCACTAAACACGGAACTCGCACGTTCGTATCATGAAGCAATGCGCACGCTGCAGAAGGAACTGGACGCACCGGGCGAGATCACCATCAGCACCATTCTGCAGGCGCCCGGCGTGATGCGGTTCCCGGAAGAAGCCCTGAACGCCGAAGAAGCCTGGCCAGCCATTGAACGGGCGCTGCGCGCCGCGCTCGCCGATCTAATCAAAATGCGAGAGCGCGAGGGCAAACATCTGGCCAAGGATTTAATCCGTCGTCTGAAAGCGATCCGGAAAAAACTCAAAGAGGTTCGCGCGCTTCATCCTGACGTGGTGAAAAGATATCGCTCTGCGCTCCTCGAGCGAATCCAAAAAGCCGGGTTGCCGATCGCCAGCGAAGACGAACGCGTACTCAAGGAAATTTCGTTCTTTGCCGACCGCGCCGATGTATCGGAGGAGTTAACGCGGCTCGAGAGTCATCTCGCGCAGTTCGCGCATCATTTGCGCAGCAAAGAGCCGGTTGGGCGCACATTGGAATTCATAATCCAGGAAATTTTTCGCGAGCTCAACACCCTGGGCGCAAAAGCGAATGACGCCGCCATCTCACAACGCGTCATCGCCTGCAAAGCCGAACTGGAGAAGATCCGGGAACAAGTTCAAAACCTTGAGTAACCAGTTCAGCCGCCCCGGAATTCTCTTCGTCATCTCCGCACCATCGGGCGCAGGCAAGACCACGCTTGTCGAAGCAATCCGAAAAACCCCGAATCTTTTTTATTCAGTATCCTGCACCACCCGATCACCGCGCGCCGGTGAAATTGACGGCGAGGATTATCGATTTCTCTCCGATACGGTTTTTCGCGAGAGACTCCAAGCCGGCGATTTTTTGGAACACGCGCAGGTCCACAGCGATTATTACGGAACATTGCGCGAGCCGGTGTTGACGAATTTGCAAAACGGAGTCGACGTCTTAATCGACATTGATACTCAAGGCGCAGCCACGATCCGGAACTGTGACGATCCATTAATTGGGGGAGCACTGGCTGATGTTTTTATCATGCCGCCCGATCTCGACGAATTGCGGCGACGCCTGCGCAATCGCGGGACCGAGACCGAGGAGCAGATCAATCGCCGTCTCGACACTGCGGTACGAGAAATGGAATTGTGGTGCGATTATCGCTACACAATCATCAGCGGATCAGTCGAAGAAGATCTGGAAAGGTTCCGCCACATCATGGCGGCAGAGGCTTTTTTGAGCCGGCGCTTGCTCTGTACGGGACGCTGTTAGCGTCCCGATTCGCAGACGGAGCTATCGGCTTCCCCTACAACAGATTCGCGATTAACTTGTCGATCTTGCATGGAAAGGAACTTGAGAGCAAAACGCGAAAGAACGAGCGCGCGCAAGGTTGTGCGCATTTCTTCCGCGAAGAAAACGATCGTCCTTGGTGTCACCGGATCGATCGCCGCTTACAAGTCTGCTGAGCTGGCAAGCCTGCTCGTCAAACAAGGCCACGATGTTTTCGTCGTGATGACGCAGGATGCGACGGAATTCATTTCGCCGCTCACGTTACAAACGCTCTCGAAAAATCCGGTGACGACGAGCTTCTACGATGAGAAAGAAAACTGGCGACCCGGTCACATCGATCTCGCCGACCGCGCGAACCTTCTCCTCATTGCGCCCGCGACCGCGCACATCATCGCCGAGCTGGCGAACGGTCTGGCCAGTCACCCGCTTGCGGCCATCGCGCTCGCCACGCGTGCGCCGATTCTGCTCGCGCCGGCCATGAACGGAAAAATGTGGCAGCATCCCGCGACGGTGGAGAATGTGGAAAGATTGAAGGCGCGCGGCGTTGAATTTATTGGACCGGAGGAAGGAATGCTGGCGTGCGGTTACGAAGGCCTGGGCAGGCTTTGGAAGGTGACCGACATCGCGTTCCGCGCGGAGTTTCTGGTTGCGCGGCAGGACAATTTGATCGCGTGAGAGTTCTCGTCACGGCCGGGCCCACCCGAGAGCCGATCGATCCGGTTCGTTACATTTCGAATCGTTCATCGGGAAAAATGGGTTATGCGATCGCAGAAGCCGCGCTTGATGCCGGGCACGACGTCATTTTGATTTCCGGCCCGGTGAACCTCGCGCCGCCGGACGATGCAACATTTGTTCGCGTGTCCACCAGTGATGAAATGTTCGATACCGTGCACCGGCATGCCGACAAATGCGATGTATGCGTGATGTGCGCCGCCGTGGCGGATTACAAGCCGGCAAAAGTTTCAACCGCAAAAATCAAGAAGCGCCGCGAAAAGGTTTCGCTCGAATTAATTCCTACGCGCGACGTTCTCGATTCATTAGGCCATCGGCGAGATCGTCAATTCCTTGTTGTCGGTTTCGCTGCGGAAACGAGTGACGTTCAAGAAAACGCCGAGCGGAAACTGCGCGAGAAGAATTGCGACATCGTAGTCGCGAACGACGTGAGCAGCGCGGATTCTGGAATGGATAGCGACCTGAATGAGGTGACGATTGTCTCGCGAAACGGTGAGCGACGGAAAATTTTGCGCACGCAAAAAAAAATCATCGCGCGCGAGCTCGTAAAAATTTTTGTAAAATCTGCAACAATAATGTTTGACAAAAAAAATGTGACGGTTACTGAAACGCAATTAAGTGAAGTCATTCCCAACTCTTCACCAGTTCCGCGCGTTGCGGATTGAAAGGGGGGAATTAGTCGATGGCTAAAAAGAAAGCAGCAAAGAAAAAAGCAGCGAAAAAGAAAAGGCACTAAGCCAATCGCTGAATTAACGGCTCCGGATTTCTTCGGAGTCACAAACCTAACTTCAACCCGGGAGGAGAATTTATTTTCCTCCCGGTTTTTTTTGTTGTGAGTAATACCTGGCTTCAGCCAGGTGCAGTCGTGGGCGTTCTCTCGATCAGCCGTTTTAACGGCTTTTGGTGTCTTCATTAAGCCATTGAAACGGCTCCCGCTTCTCATCGACGAAAGCAATGGGCTGAAGCCAATGTTAATGAAAACAACCAGATGACAGCATCGTCCTCGCGGCTGCAGCACTTTGATTTCCGCTGTGCACTTCCTGCGCTTTGTGCGACGTAATGTTTGATGAAGCACTATCTCGATACCGCCGAGCAGGCTGCGCGCGCGGCTGGAAAATTGCTTCGCGAGAATTTTCGGCAGCGGCAACGGGTGAATGCAGTCGCCGCACACGATGTGAAACTAGAGATCGACGTTCAGACGCAGGAGTTGATTACAGATTTGCTGCTAAAAGAATTTCCCGGGCATGCCCTGTATGGCGAAGAAGGAGTCGCTGGCGATCAAAACACCGAACATCAATGGGTGGTCGATCCGCTTGATGGCACCGTCAATTATTTCTACGGCATTCCGCATTTTTGCGTCTCAATTGCATTGCGACTGCGCAGCGAGATCTTGGTGGGCGTTATCTACGACCCAATGCGCGACGAGATGTGGGCTGGACAAAAAGGCGACACGCCGAAATTAAATGGCCAGCCGTTTCATGTAAGCGATCGAGCGGAGCTCGCGGAAGCTGTGATCTCGATTGGACTGGCCAAGACCGGAGAAACGATCAACGCGAATTTCCCGTTGCTGCAGGCAATGATTCATCGCGTGCGCAAATGCCGCGTGCTCGGCAGTGCTGCGCTCGACATGGCTTACGTCGCATGTGGACGCTTTGATGCGTACATTGAAACCGGAATCAGCTTATGGGATATCGCAGCGGGCTGGCTTCTGATTGAAAATGCCGGTGGAACTGTCGATCTTCGCCCGCTCGAACACATGAAGGAGAAATACAGCATCGTCGCATCCAACGGCATAATCGATCTCAAGCTGTAATGACGAAGCCCAAAGCCCCAAAAGAGAATGTAGCCCAATGTCTGCGGGCTGTAGCGTCCGCTGTCCTCAGCGGATTTTGGCATTCGTCATTTGGATTTCGTTCGTCATTCCTCATTCGGGATTCATCATTTGCGCCATGATTCGTTGCGGCATCGGCTACGACATTCATCGTTTCGTGGAGGGACGAAAACTGGTTTTGGGCGGCGTCGAGATTCCGTACTCGCGCGGGCTGGAAGGACATTCCGATGCTGATGTGCTAGCACATGCGATTGCCGACGCCTTGCTCGGAGCGATCAGCGCCGGCGACATTGGCCAGCATTTTCCGGATACCGACAAGTCGATTCGCGGTATCAGCAGCATCGAAATTTTGAAACGAGTGAACGAATTGCTCGCGCAAAAAAGTGCGCGAGTCGTGAATATCGATGCAACGCTTCTCGCCGAAGAACCAAAATTCGCGCCACACGTTGAAGCGATGCGAAAAGTAATTGCGGACGCACTCGGCACTTCGGATTCGAACATAAGTGTGAAAGCGACGACGAATGAAAGACTCGGCCCAATTGGACGCGGCGAAGGCATCGCTGCAATGGCCGTGGCAACCGTGGAAGTGGAATGACGTCCTGGTCTACAGCCGCGCGCACCTAATGGTCATGGTGAGCGAAGCGAACCATCTCTCAAGCGCACCGATGACTTTCCGCGAAGAGAAAGCGTGCCGTTCTTATGTGAGGTTCCTCGCTCCGCTCGGGATGACACCGGAGTAGCAAATGCCGCTGCGCTTCTTCAACACATACTCGCGCGGAGTCGAAGAATTCGAGCCGCGCGATCCGAGTGCACGCCACATCTGTATGTACACCTGCGGACCGACCGTTTACAGCCGCGCGCACATTGGAAATTTTCGCGCCTATATCTTCGAAGATTTGCTTCAGCGCCATCTCGAATTGCGCGGTTACAAGGTGCATCGCGTGATGAACATCACCGACGTGGACGACAAAACGATTCGGGGGACAGGCGAAGCCGGCATCCCGCTGCGAAAATTCACCGAACAATTCAAGCAAGCGTTCTTCGAAGACGCGGATACGTTGCGCATCAAACGCGCGAACGAATATCCGGCTGCGACTGACCAGCGATACATCGACAGGATGATCGAGATGATCAGCACGTTGATTTCGAAGGGGCTTGCGTATCAGGCCGAGGACAAATCGGTTTACTATCGCATCAACAAATTTCCGAATTACGGAAAACTCGCGCACTTCGATCTGAGTCAGTTGCAATCGACGGGGCGCGTGAAGCACGATGAATACGATAAGGAACACATCGGCGACTTCGCGTTGTGGAAAGCCTGGGATGAAGAAGATGGCGACGTGAAGTGGGATTCGCCGTGGGGTCCGGGCCGTCCCGGTTGGCACATCGAATGCAGCGCGATGTCGACCGCACTGTTAGGGGATCAGCTCGATATCCATTGCGGCGGCGTCGATAATATTTTTCCGCATCACGAAGCGGAAATCGCGCAGAGTGAAGGCGTCACCGAAAAAAAATTCGTCCGTTACTGGCTGCATTGCGCGCATCTGCTCGTGGATGGACAGAAAATGGCGAAGTCGCTGGGCAATTTCTACACTGTGCCGGATGTGCTGGCGAAAGGTTACACCGGGCGCGAGCTCCGTTACGCGTTGCTGCGTGTGCACTATCGAGTGCCGCTCAATTTTACCTGGGATGGAATGAATGAAGCTCGCGAGTCGCTCGGCCGCATTGATGAGTGGCTTGCGCGGTTGCGTGAAGTGGTAGGGTCAGCGCGCCGCGCTGACCGGACGCCGCGGCGCGGCGTCCCAACCTCAAAATTCGAAGAAGCGCTGGACGACGATCTAAACATTTCCGCGGCGCTTGGATTTTTGTTTGAATCGATTCGTGAAACCAATCGCGCGATGGATCAAAATGAAATGGACGCAGCGACCGCGAATGCGTGGCTGGATTGGTGGAAACGAATTAACACTGTTCTCGATCTCGAAGCTGAGTTCGAAATCATCGTTCCGCCAGAAGTCATGCAGCTCGCCAAGGAGCGTGAGAACGCAAGGCGCGAAAAAAAATGGAAACGCAGCGACGAACTACGCGAACAGATTTCCGTGCTTGGCTGGGAAGTACGCGACACCAAGGACGGAGCGAAGATAACGCGGCGCGGCGCAGCATAGTCCGGGGAGCACACGCGTCTCGCGTGCTACCGCCAGTCCGGCTCGGACTTTCGGCATCGCGCCGAAACGAACTTTTGTTTTGCCAGGTTCGGCGTTGAATTGTCCTGCTGGAAAAAGTTCGCGATCGCGAGGACGCGCTCGCCAGCACGCGAGACGCGCGCGTTCCCCGGAAAAATGCGCTCGCAACTCGGGAGCGATTCGTCATGTTGAGCACTGAAAATGTTTGCGTCCGCCGACTATCTCGACCTTGAACACACGGCCCATCCGAAGTTGTTCGAGAACCAGAATTACGTCTGGGACGCGCTCAAACAAGTTGCGAGTTATCTGCAATTTCGCTTAAAGCCCGCGATCCTCGGCGAGCTCATGGGCAAGCCTTTCATCAGCAACCATGTTTTCATCGGCAAAGGAACGATTGTCGAGCAGGGCGCCATGTTAAAAGGCCCGGCGTGGATTGGCGAAAATTGCCGCCTCCGCAGCGGTTGTTACGTGCGCGAGAACGTGATCGCCGGCAACGGCGTGGTCATGGGGAACTCATGCGAGTTCAAGAACTGCATTCTGTTCGACGAGGTACAGGTGCCGCACTTTAATTACGTCGGCGACTCCATTCTCGGTCATCACGCGCACCTTGGCGCGGGGGTCATTCTCTCAAACGTAAAACTCGATCACAGCGAAATCGTGGTGATCACCCCAGACGGCGAAATAGCCACGGGTCTCAGAAAATTCGGCGCGATCGTTGGCGACCGGACGGAAATCGGTTGCAACGCCGTCATTAATCCCGGCTCAGTCATCGGCAGCGACTACATGATTTATCCCGGCGTAAACTTCCGCGGCGTCCTGCCGCATGGCAGCATGGTGAAGTTGCGACAAGAGCTGCAACTAATCGAAAAACGCTGACGAGCAAGAGCACGAGCAGGAAAAGCAGGACGGATGGGGGGGGATTCGAACCCCCGGTGCCTTTCGGCACACACGCTTTCCAGGCGTGCACAATCAACCACTCTGTCACCCATCCAGTTTAAGTCCTAATCGTGCTCGTAATCGTAATCGAGCATGAGCACGAGCACGATTAAGAACTACAGCTGCAAGCGGCGGAACAGTTCGTCTAGCGGCAATTGGATGCCGATGTAAAATTCGCCGAAATCTGCATACTCGGCGCTCACCGGATCGAACCGCATCTTGTAGACAATCGCTTTGATCTGAAACGTGTCGCGTGCAAACAGCGTCACGCCCCATTCGGCGTCGTCGAGACCTGTCGAACCGGTGATAAGCTGTTTCACTTTGCCGGCGAACTCGCGTCCAACGCTCGCATGGCCCCTCATTAATTTGCGGCGCTCATCGTACGGCAGTGCGTACCAGTTCCGCTGTTCGCCGCGGCGTTTGCTCATGTTATAGAAACAAACCACCGGCCAATCGGGAAGCGTCGGATAAACGCGCTCCTGCCGGTAGTGCTTCACGCGTTCACGAAACGTGGTCAGTGCTTCTCCGAGTTTCGCGGGATCGTTGCGGACACTCGCCTCGAGTGTTTGTGCGTATTCTTCCTCTGTCGTGATGTATTCGCTTTCCTCCGTGAGCGACAAATAACTGTAAACGGGGGTGAGCACATCTGCGCCTAATGAGAGCGAAAGTCGCTTCTCGATCCTGCTGGCGTTGTGCAGGTCGGGCATGATCAACATGAAGCCGATGTCGGCCTTGGGCGTGACCATTCCGAGCGTGAGCAACTGAGTTGACTCCATCGCGCGCACTTCCTGCACAAGCGACGACAGATTCGTCTTGGCTGCGTTTTGTTCTTCACAGCTGAGCAATTGCCATTGGCCATGCTCGATCCGGTAAAACAGATGCAGACAATGCCAGCCTTCCTCTGAAACGAGCGCGGTGTTTTTGTCAGTCATCGCGCTAGTTTCGGCTCAGCGGTAGCCGGGTCAAGGTCTACGAGAAGCGATATAAATCCGAGACTTCGCTTGCATCGAGCGACGCAAGTCTCTATACGCGGTGTTTAGCGTTAAGCACGCGCAGCCAGCATGCGCAATTACCTTCAGCCACAAACCACCGGCGATGTACTGCGCAACACTTTCGCGATATACGGCAAAGGCTTTCTAGCAATTTTTCTAATATATTTCCTTCCAATTGTCCCATTCGAGATTTGGAAGGCTGAAGCCAAGGCAGCCAATAATACAGGCCTGTTTGTTCTCGGTAATATAGTTGGAGTGGTCGCCAACTTGTTCATTGTTGGGGCAATCGCCATTGCCGTATCCGATATCTGTCTCGGTAATAAACCAAGCGCCGCGCGGTCCTACAAAAGGGTCTTCAGCACCATTCCTGGCAAACTGCTAGTTACCAATTTTTTAACTACAATGTGCTGGGCAATACCGGCTCTTCCGCTGATGATGCTTTACTCGAATTTCAGCAAGGCGAGCGGCGCGGGCAGAATTCTCGTGTCAGCAGCTATGATTGCTTTACTGGCGCTATTCGTGACGGTCGTCTTGCGATTATTCTTTGCTCCTTCCATCGTCATCCTGGAAGGTATGTGGGCATTTAACGCCCTAAGGCGAAGCATTGCTCTGACCCGAGGTTATAATTGGCGCAATTTCGCCGTGCTGATTCTGCTTTCCGTAGTGGTGCTGGTGATCCTGGTCGTGGTCTCCACGCTTTTCATACTCCTAAATATGAAAAGCGCGTTTGCTGGACGGATTTTTACAGTGGTAGTGGCGATGATAATTGCGCCGCTCTTTTTTATCACGGTCGTGCTGCTTTACTATGACAGCCGTGTCCGCAAGGAGGCCTACGACAATGCCGCTTTGGCTGAAGACCTGCGAAGATAACGACACGAAATCCTTGCAGGACACGACCAAATTTCTTATAACGCACTGACAAGGAGGTCCGCTGCAATGGTCAATTATGTCCGTGAGCAAACGGTGGGCGAGCTTATCCGCAACACGTTCGCCATCTACGGCCGTGGCTTCAGCGTGATCTTTCTGACTTATTTCCTTCCGGTTTTTCCGGTTAATCTTTGCGTAACAGAGGCGCAGATCGCAG
>Ga0209267_1002756_pt1 | contig 11188 bp, 8 predicted proteins | sample GraSoiAngelo_137_FD_185894 | JGI IMG/M metagenome (GOLD analysis project Ga0209267, IMG submission 185894) | Grasslands soil microbial communities from the Angelo Coastal Reserve, California, USA - 14_0929_09_30cm (SPAdes) (version 2) | ecosystem: Environmental > Terrestrial > Soil > Grasslands ... | reverse complement strand
GCTGGTCGGGTTGCCGTGGCAACCTTCGCCAGCATCCCGAGACCCTTGTGTGGATGCGCCCTTCGGGCCGCTCGCTTGAAGACCGGCGGATTCGGTCGTTGCCGCTCGAGTTGAGGTGGAATCCGTGGGCTGAGCCGTCGACAGCGGCTGGAGGCCGTGAATCGTTCCAGGCAACCCAGCGATCTGAGCGGCGGTTGCAGGGCGGGAATGGTCGATGGTCGCAGGGTTGTGGTCCGCGACCGCGAGGCCAACCGCCGCCACGCCGAGAGCGCCCACGGCGATTCCCGCGGGCCATTCCGGTCGGACGTGGCTTGCGATGCGACCGAGCCGCGTGCCTTGTTCGACGACCAGGAGGAGAAGGGTGGTCGCGATCGAAGCGATCCAGGCTCCAGAGCGGCGCGCGTACTCCTCGAGGTGGGCCAGGGCGATGGACAACCGTCGCCTGACCGTCCGCTCGGACACGCTCAACGTCGCCGCGATCTCGCTGTTGGTATGGCCCTGGAGATAAGCCAGGGTGAGGACCTCCCTGTCCTGGGCGCTCATTTCGCCGAGAGTGTTCTCTACGGCATGGCGCTGAAGGGCCGAGACCAAACCGCGCCAGACCCCTTGAGCGACATCCGCAGGGCTCTGATCGGACACCAGGAATCGCCTCGCCCGGCCGTGACCGCCGAGCCGGCGGCGGGGATCGATGAGGAATCTCCGCCGGCCTTCTCGGCCCGCGACAAATCCTCCGTCAAGGGGCGGTCTCACGGTGCGCAGAGCCTACAGCGTCCTGGCCCGATTGCGGCGGCAATGAAAAGGAAGCGCCACCGCAAGCAACCCGTAACCGTGGCAGTTCGAATCCGTGACGCCGACCACGTAATCCATTCGCGGGCATCGCATCTGGCTGACCCGGGAGCACGCGGCAGAAGGCGCCGACCTGACTCAGCCGGCGAGCTAAGAAGTCAGGTCAGCCCGTGGCCGGCCGCGGCCATCGTGGCCAGGGTGGGTTGGCGGTCGAGTGGACTTTCAAATCCCCACGAATATGGCCTGTTTTGTCGCTAGCTACCTGGGTTGTTCTGCGACGCCCAAGGCGCGCCGCAGCCACGCCGGCGCGTTCCCGCGTCGTTTGTCCTTGGCGGCGTCAGTGAATCCCGTCGGCTGCGCATCAGACGGACCCGAGAGAGGGCGTAGCGGAGGCGTCACAGATCGGATGTCCTCGAGCTGATGTCGAATCCAGCGGGCGACGTCATTTGTTGCGACGATCTGCTTGATCGCCTGGGATCGCTGCTCTCGCTCAACCGAACTCATCTGAAGAGCACGATGCAGGGCTCGGGCGGTTATCTCGACATCAAACGGATTGATGGTCACCGTATGCGCGCCCAGCTCCTCATGGGCACCGGCTGACTCCGACAGCACCAACACGCCAGAACGCTGATTGACCACGGGCCCCTCCTTCGCCACCAGATTCATGCCGTCGAGAATGGGATTCACGAGGAGCACGTCATATGACCGATAGGCGGTCACTGCGCGATAGATGTCCTCTCCAAGGTCGAGCCGGGTGGGTTCCCAGACTCCTTGCCGGAATCGCGAATTGATGCGGGCAACGGTGGACTCCACAAGATCCAGATACTGCCGGTAAGCGTCGACGTCTTGACGTGAGGGCTGCAGGAACGCCCACAACGTGACCCGACCGCGGTATTCGGGGTTGTCCTCGAGCAGTCGCTCAAACGCCAGAAATCCTCGGATCACGTTCTTTGATGGATCGGTGCGGTCCACCCTGACGATCAGCATGTCGGGGCGCCAAGCAGCAACCTCGGCTTCCAGCTCGCGAACGGTCGATGATTCGCCGAGCTGCCTCATCGCGTCGACGTCGATTGACACCGGGTACGCCCGAACCCAGACCAACCGGCCGCCCCAGAACACCGCGCCCTCGGCTTCCGCCACTCGCAGCCCCATCAACTCGACGCAACATCGAAGGAAGTTGTGCACGTCCAGGCTGGTCTGCAACCCGACAATATCGTTGGAGAGGAGGCCTTTGAAGATTGCTTCACGCATCGCAACGGGAAGCACCTTCATGTATCTCGGCTCGGGCCATGGAACATGAATGAAGTGCTGCATCGCCGCATCGGGCAGGGCTGATCGGATGAGCTCAGGGGCGAGGTATAGCTGGTAGTCCTGAGTCAGGAACAGGGGACGGCGAGGCAGCTCGCGAGCGATCGCGAGAGCACGCTCGGCGATGGCTGCGTTGACGACGCAGTAGCCGTCGAACCATGCCTTGTAAATGCTCTGGTCCACGACAGGCTCGATCGCGATGTTCCACAGGTAGTGGTGCGCGAACCACAGCAGTGGATTGCTGATGACAGCGTAGTGAAGCTGATACGCATCCGGGTCGGTGGGCGCGAAGAAGATCGGAAACGATTGGTCCGCGCTGCTGTCCGAGCTGAGCGGTGTCCCGGACAGGGCGAACTCGCGCTCGATCTCGGTTCGCGCAGCCGACACCCAGGGGGCTTTGGTGGCAGTCGCGAGAGAGGTGAGGGCCTTGACGAGGCCTCCGGCCCCCGATAGCAGCGGGCCGTTGAGTGTTGGCTCCACTGGAGCGCGGTTGGTGAGGATGATCGGTGAGAACTGACCCAACAGCCTCGCCGCGTCGCGGCCGATCGCCTGTAGGGCGGGAGTCTGCCCAGGCGTGGTCACGCGTGATGACCATTTGCCGCAGCGGCACGTGACGAATCCGGTCCAGAGAGGTGCATTGGCCTGACCATCACGACTGGACTCTGGAGCTGGCGCACCACGCGGAGAAGCTGGCGGCCTACGAGGGCGTTGGGGTTCTTAGGGTTGAGGCGCGATCCGATGATGACGAGATCATGACCGACGGCCTGCTCGAGGATGCCCGCCGCGGGGTCGTCGTGGTGATGCAGGCGTACGGCGGTCGCCGGACGCTGCAGCTCCTCCACGATTTGCTCGAAAGACTCCCACTCCCTTCGGGAGCGATCGGGATGCTGCAACTCCGTCCTGATGTGGACAAGGGTCAGCGCGCTCCCGTAAGCATCGGCAAGAGATGCCGCGGTGGAGGCGACGACTCGAGCGCTCGGACCTCCCCGGATTGGCGCCATGATCGACCGTGGTGCGATCGCCTGTTCTGCGGCGATCGCGCGAACGAACGCGATGTTGATTCCCTTGTCGGGCAACAGCTGACGGGTCAGATCGCTCAATCCATGGCGGCGCGGGCTTGCGACGCTTGGCCATTCGAGAACCAGGGTTGTCGCCTCGGTTTCGGCGATCGCATCGCGAATGCTGCTTGCCGCGTTCGCGGTCATCCGAAGTGTGACGCTCAAGCGCCGGCGAATGTCGCCGCCGTATTCGAGTCCTGAAATCCAACGGAGCATGTCACGCCGGCGCTGTTCCTGGGCGAAGACTTCGTTGTCACGGCCGGCGCGAATCTCGACGAGTCCGAGCAAGTTGCCCGATCCGCCCGGAGAAGAAGCGAGTGCGTCACCGATGCTGATCGCCGGTCGCGCCATCTGACCCATCAGGACCGGGGCAAGTACGCGCGGGCGCGTGCCGAGGTTAGAGAAGTGGACGCGACTCCTTGGAATCACGCTTTATCGCCCTCCTACCCCCGCGCACCGACCCATGTCTGCTCCGGCGAGCGGGTCGCAACACGTAACTCTAGAGGTGTGGCCTCGAATCTGCCAGACGTTATGACCCAACCGAAGTCTCAGGCGCGTGCCAGGCCGGGGGCTGAAAAGCTGTTCTGCACGACCGGCGGCAGCATCCTGATCGTCGCGATGGCGCACACCACGTTTGACGCGACCAACGTATGAATTTCCGTTGAATTGAGCTGTCGGAGCGCCTACCCAGCGTCTCAAGATCGCATGCGCCGACTACGACAGTCGGCGATCGAGCTCTTTCTCGACTGCGAGCGCGCCCATGACACGATCCGATGCCAGTCTTTGTGCGTGTTTCGCAGTGACGCGCTCTAACCTCACCGGATCGCTCTTTGGGGCGTCTCGCGGGTACTCCATGCGCCAGACCAATCCGCGGCCGGCTTCTCCGCTTGTGTGCGGTGGCGTAGGCCATGAGTCGGCTGTCCATGGCTCCACATGGCCAAGATCCTGCCACCGGCCATTCTGGATCTCGGTGTCCCCAAACTTGACGCGAAGTATCGCGTCAGAGGGATTCAGTTTGGCCACTTCTTCCTGCAGTGGTGGCGTCGGGAGCCTGGGGCCGAAGAAGTAGCCGAACGGTAACTTGCCAGCCAGCAGTTGAGTTAGTACGCCCAACGCGAAACCGCCAGACGGAAGTGGAATCGCAAAGCAGCTGCCCTCGACCAGTCGTGCTCGAGGTCGTTTGGTCATCTTGCGATTTCCAGGCTGGCGTTGAAGTCTGCTTACGACGTCATCAACAGTCAGCTCCCACTCTGAAAGCTCTCCGGACTCTTCCCACAGTGCGCGCAATTCGGAAGCTAGTCGGATTTGACCCAAGGCTTCCACAGCCGAATCTCTCATCCGGAGAAGTTGTTGAAGGCTCGGCACACCGGCGTTCATTCCAACATCAGGGAAGCGGTCAGACGGGTGTCCAAGAGCAGCTGCGATCAGTTCAGAAGCGGCGATTGCCCGCGCCGCGGGCGCCGCCTCTAAATATCCAGCAGTGGCCGTTGATGCCAAAGCTCCGGTGATGACAGCCCAGCCCGAATCCTCGAAGTCGCCAATGAGGTCCATTGCGTCATCGTTCTCGAAGCTTGCGACACCCCAAGCACCCACGTGAGAAGTCTATGAATGTTGCGCCGGTGTTCTCGCAATCGAGGCTGATCAATCCGTGGATCTAGATTGACTTATGGCGCTCGTGTCGAGGCTCGGTCGATGTTCCTCGCCAGGGAGTCAAAGAACCTTGGGATCACGAGTCCCCGATTGGCAGACGGGGTTGCTACGTAGTTGCTACAGGCGGGCGGATGGGCACGACCACCAGGTGATGTTTTAAGTCCAGAATTGGCTCCGGGACAGGGATTCGTAACCTGAACCTTGCGGTTAACAGATCGCTGCAGCCCGTTAACTGGCGGCCTGAACTCGCCGAATGCCGCTGAGTGCCGCCAACTACCACGCTTTGCCACCGGCGTTGCTCTACGAGCGGACGCCGGCCTTTGACTTGGCGAAGGCACAACTCCCCGCGGTTTAGAAGACCCCGTTTCTGGCATCCGGCAGTGTCCAGCGATGTCTGCGCAAGATGAAGAGTCAAGAGCTGGGATCCGCTGACGTTCGCTAACTGTTGCCAATGTCCGACAGAATGGCTGTCAGAAGCGCCCGCGCACGTGGTGCTCACCACCGCGAGTCCAATTACGAAGCGGCGCCAAGCAATTGAGATCGTTGTCAGTCGTCAGGTATGCAACGTCGCTGGCACACGGTGACCAAGCTTCCCCACAATGGCTGTCTATGAGCGGCCGCTACGCCTTGATGTGGTCTGGCGGCAAGGACAGCGCGCTGGCCCTGCGAAGAGCCAGAGCGGCCGGGGTCGACGTGAGCCTACTGCTGAATTTCTACGACCAGGCGACCGGCCGCGTCCGTTTTCACGCAACGCCGATTGCGCTGCTCCACGAGCAAGCGGCTGCGATTGGCATCGAGCTTCGCGCCATTGGGACGACCTGGCCAGAGATGGATGCGAGGCTTCGCGAAGAGCTCAAACGGCTTCGCGATGAAGACTTTGCGGGTGTTGTATTCGGTGACATTCACCTAGCCGACGTCCGCGCCTGGTACGAGGAACGGGTTGTTGCAACTGGCCTCGAGCACGTGGAGCCGCTCTGGGGCGATGCCTCAACGGACCTCCTTGCCGAGTACGTGGCCACGGGGGGACGCGCCGTTGTCACATGCGTTGATCTGGCGAGACTCGACGAGTCGTGGCTCGGCCGCATCATCGACGACGTGTTCGTCGCAGACATCGCTTCCGCAGGGATCGATGCTTGCGGTGAGAACGGCGAATATCACTCGTTTGCATTCGAGGGTCCGGTATTCGCCCGCCCCGTTTACTGGTTTGCCGGCGAAAGGCGGATCGACGGCTCATTCGCCCAGCTCGATGTCAAGCATTCCGGCGACAACCAGAACTTCCGCGCCGACGTGAGGCTCTCTGGTCTGGTCGATCCGCGACCGACGTTTGCAAACCTGGCGAGTAGCACAGGACTGCCGTACGACGCAGTCGTCCATCACGCGCTCGTCCGCTACGCGAGCTCTGGAGCGGAGGCGCTGCTTTCGATCGAGCCTCGGGCGTTACGGGAGCTGATCGCAGCCCGCAAGGCCGAGGACTGGAAGAAGGTCGGAGCGATTATTGACTGGCTCGCGGCTGGGTTTGAGTCCACAAACTGGCACTGATGAGCGCCATTTGCAGATGGTCCTTCGGCAGAACATCGATCACTAAAGCCAGCCGCGACCCCATCTTGCGCTTGACCTTCACCCGCCTCAGCCAGCGGCCGTCCATGGTTCGGGACCGGTCCTGCGTCAGCAACGCCTCAACGGATTGATTAACGAATACCATCGCGCCGCCTGAGCGGACGAGCTACCAAGTCACGCTTTCCAAGCGTCGCTCGAAGCGATGGTCGCAGCTTGTCCGACTAAAGCTAAAGCAGGGCCTCTTTGCCGATCGCTTGCGCGGTGCGACGGACTTTTTGCGCAACTCAGGGTGTTGACTCAGAGACTTGAGCGATGAGGCTGCATCGAGCCGAGCTTGACTCGCCGTATGAGACGGAGCACCTCGGGCATGGGCGCAACGTCGAATAGGAGCGGGCGATTGTCTTCGGTAGCTACGCGGACAGTCCCGGGAGTGGGCGGGCCTCGGCTAAGGCTGGACTGAAATCTTGCCGCTGACAGAGTTGCCCGTTACGTCGACGGTGTTTCCGTCCGGCGTCGTCCCGGTATTGCTCTGGATCACGAGAGGTCCGGAAACGGTGTTTCCGTCGAACTCGACGCCGCCGAAGTTGCCGGAGATGGTTACCGGATTCTTGATTGTGTTGCCCGCGCAAGCATGGAGCGAGGATCGGTCCTCGTCGTCGCCGAAGACGACCAGCCCTGTTGTCTTCGAGATCGACAAGGGCCCCGCGGTGGTTGAGCCGCATACGCGAACGGCCGTCGCGCCGGAAGACGTCAGCCCGGCGATCGTGGCTCCCTCTATGTCCAGCGCGCCGCCGGCATTCACGGTGATTCCGCCCTTGACCACGGCGCCGCGAGCGATCAGCACCGACTGGCCAGCCGCGACTGTGAATCCGGGCACCGTCCCGGTGACGACGGTGGTGTAGCCGACGGTCAGCGTGCCCGGCACGAAAGTGCGGAAGGTGTAGTTCGCCGCCGCGAGGGTTCCTTGTGCGCAGGTGATCGCGTATCTGGCGCCCGGACTTGGCTGGATGGCCGTGGTCGCGCAATTCGGAGAGCCGGTGACCACCGCGGCCCCATCGCCGTTGACGAATCCAGTGATCGTGGCCGTCAGGACCGGGTTGGGAGCGCCGAACAGCCTCCGCATGTCGTTGGCGGTGACCGTAAGTGGAGCCGGCGTAACCGTGACGCTGCCCGCAACGTAGACGATCGTGTAGTTCGCGTCGACGGCGCCGGAGCACGAGGTCGCGTAAGTGCCGACGGGCTGTACGCCGGCGCTGGTCGTGCAGGTTGGCGCGGTGGTCAGCGAAGCGGCGGCATCGCGGTTGACGAAGCCGGAGTAGCTTGCCGTGACAGGCGGCGTCGCGCTCCCATAGCCGATGGATGCGCTGGAAGCTGTGATCGTCAACGGGGCCGGTGTCACCGTGACGCTGCCCGCGACGTACGCGATCGTGTAGTTCGGGTCGACCGCGCCGGAGCAGGAGCTTGTGTAAGTGCCGACCGGCTGGCCGCCGGCGTTGGTGACGCAACTGGGTGTGGTGGTCAGTGAAGCGGGCGTGTCGCCGTTGGCCAAACCCGAGAAGCTTGGGGTGATTGGTGGCACCGGGCTGCCGTAAGTGCTCGACGCAATAGACGCGGTGATGGTCAGCGGAGCCGGCGTGACGAAGATCTTGCCCGCGACGTAGCTGATCGCGTAGTTGGCGTCGACGGCGCCGGAGCAGGTCGTCGCATATGTCCCGACCGGCTGACCGACGCCGTTGCTGGTGCAGCTTGGGGCAGTGGTGAGGGAAGCGGCCGTGTCGCCGCTGACGAAGCCTGAGTAGCTCGGCGTGATCGTGGGCGCCTGGCCGCCATACGCCATAGTCGCAATCGAGGCGGTGATGGTCAGGGGAGCCGGGCTGACGTGGAGCGCGCCCGAGCCGCTTGCCGCTGAGGAGGTGCCGGTCCCGGCAAAGACCGCGGTGACCGCGGATGGGTAGTCACCTGCTGGGATGCCCACAAGCTGTGCCGCCACGGTGGTGTTGCCGACGCCGTCGGAGGTGTTGCTCCCGGCGGGCACGCCGTTGATCGCGAAGTCGAGCCTGACGCCGATGAGCGGATATCCCTGTTCCGTGATGGTCGCAGTCAGGTAGGCGAAACCGCCGTACGTGCCGGTCGCCGGAGCGACGGTGATCACCGGCGGAGTCGCAGGCAACACCGTGAGGTCTGCCGACGCCGAGCTGGCCGCGTAAGCGCCGTCAAAGGCGAACGCGGCCTTGATTCCGCCGGGATAGACGCCGGGAGCAATGCCGGCGATGCTCGCTCCGAAATAGCCGAAGTTCCCGTTGCGGTCCGTGATTGTTCGCGTGGTCCAGCCGTTCGGCAGGGTGAGCGTGACCAATTCGTCTACCGCCAGTGGGGAAGCGTTCGAAGTCAGGGTGCCGGTCAAGTTGACAGTACCGCCAGATGGACCGGTGGCGGGCGCTAGGGTGAGCGTCGACGGGTTGACCGTGCCCACCCCTTTGAAAGTCACGGACTGCGAGCCGGAAGGCGCCGTGTCGTTTATGGTCATGCCGCCCGTCAGGGAGCCCGAGGTGGTGGGCGTGAACGTCACCTCAAACGTGCAGCTGGCGCCGGCTGACAGGATTCCGTTGAACGGGCAGCCCGCGAACCCGGCATTGAAGTTGGCGGAGCCGCCTCCCCCCGTGATGTAGAGATTGCCCGGTCCTGGGTTGGTGAAGGTCACCGGCTGAGGCTGGCTCGTGGCCCACGCCGGCACGCTCCCGAAATCGAGGCTCGTCGGCGTTATGACGGGGTTGCCGGGGACGGGGTAGGAGCTGCTCCCGTCGTTCAGGTAGATGGTCATTGAGTCGGAAATGTCGTTGGTCAGCGCCAGGTCGACATGGCCATCCCCGTTGAAATCGCCGGCTGCGACTTCGTGGTTTTCATTGGTCACGCTCGTCGGTGTTGCGCTCGGCGCGGACAGACCTCCGGACCCATCGCCCAGCATCGTCAGCACCGCTCCTGTCGCGGCGAGGGCCACGTCTTGCTTGCCGTCGCCGTTGAAGTCACCGACCACCGGAGCGCCCGAGATGCAGGTACCTCCCGGGCCGAAGGTAAACGTCCCGTCGCCGGCGCCCAGCAGGATTCCGATGCACCCGTTGGAGACCACGAGGTCAGGCTTCCCATCCCCGTTCATGTCCGCCACCGCGGCCCAAACTGGGCCCGACGCCAGCAGCTGCACGGGAGCCAGGAACGTGCCGTCGCCTGCGCCCGCGAAGAACTCCATTCGCGTCGAGGAGTTGAGGCGAACCATGTCTGTCTTCCCGTCGACATTGAAATCGGCAAGGACCGCATCTCCAGGCGTGGCACCAACGGAGGCGGGATAGCGCGCGGAGATGCGGAACGTCCCGGCGCCGTTGGCCAGGAAAACGGTGGTCGCCTGGGCTTGGAAAGAGGTCACCACCAGGTCGGTCAGGTGATCGCCATTGAGGTCTGCGGCGGCGAGTCTCGGGCCAGGATCGGTGGAGAAGAACAGCGCCTGACCGAAAGTGCCGTCGCCGGTGCCGAGGAAGACCGAGACTCCTTGATACGGAGAAGCCACGGCGAGATCGAGCTTCCCATCTCCGTTGAAATCGCCCACCACGGCCGGGCCGGGCGCAAAGATCAGCTTCGGGGGCTGGAAGGTTCCATCGCCGTTGCCAAGAAGGACGGCCTGGGCCGCTCCCGACACCACCAGGTCGGGCTTGCCGTCGCCGTTGATGTCCGCGAGGGCGATCTGATCCGGTGCGAAGCCAAGCGCGATCGTGGTCGTGGGGTTGACCGCGGCTCGTGCCGGCAGGGCCGAGTGAGACGTTTGCAGCACGACCGCCACCGCGGCGCCGATTGCGAACGCCAAACAGAGCACGGGCCGGCGGCTCAACAGAATCCCGAGTCGAAGCCGGGGCATTATTAAACGGCCACTTTACAGGTGGGAAACTGTCCCGTCTCTGGGTCAAATGACCCAACTTACGGCCCACCTAGATGGGCGTCACCTCGGCGGGCTGAGCTGCCCAGGTCACGGCACGACAATTGCGGTGCTGAACGGGCTGCGATCACCCCGTCCAGCTCAGCTGGACCGGAGTGTCGGTATAGACCCACGGCCCCGCCGGGACCGCAATATTCGGCATCGTCGTTTCGATTGTTCTGGTTCTCATTGGATTGTTCGAACAATGAGCACCCGGCGAAGCGGCGCCGCGGGATGGGAGTAGTTGATGAGTATTAGACGTGATGAGCAGATTCACCTCAGAGCTGCGGAGTTAGTTCGAGCCGCATATGACGTGGTCGATGGAATCCGCAAGTCGATCTCGCCGAACTCAATGAGGCGTGACCTCCGACGCTTCCGCTATCGCCGTCAATACGAATTTGTACGAGAGTTCCTTGAGCGTGCAGGGACGATGCTTGAGTTTGCTGGTCAGCTTGGACTGATCGACTCAGACGAGAATGGCGAAATAATGCGGTCGGTCGCCCTTGACCTCCCAGAGCTTTTCGAATGGCTAGAAGACGAGGACAAGCGGCTCTAGGGCGAATCGTGATTTTGGCTCCGGGACAGGGATTCGAACCCTGAACCTTGCGGTTAACAGATCGCTCGAGTCCGTTGAGAAATGGCGCTCTAAATTCGCTGCGTGCCGCTGAGTCCCATCACGTATCACGGCTCAGCACGGGCCCTGCTGTGGCGACGATCTCGGACTCGTCATTGGGCCGGGCCACCTTTAGCGGCCCTTCCATCGAGCCGGGCGCTTGGCGAAGAACGCTTCGATCCCCTCCCGGAAGTCTTCGCTCATGTAGGCCTTTATCAGCAGGTCCGAACCTCCGTCCGGCGGTGTCATCTGAAC
>Ga0209267_1002753_pt1 | contig 11194 bp, 8 predicted proteins | sample GraSoiAngelo_137_FD_185894 | JGI IMG/M metagenome (GOLD analysis project Ga0209267, IMG submission 185894) | Grasslands soil microbial communities from the Angelo Coastal Reserve, California, USA - 14_0929_09_30cm (SPAdes) (version 2) | ecosystem: Environmental > Terrestrial > Soil > Grasslands ... | reverse complement strand
TAATTCGTTAGCATGGCTAACTAACGTACCGAGTCGGAGAAGAAACATGGACGACAAACAAGAAATTATTACCTCGATCCAATCGGGGGACCTGGAGAAAACCCGGCAACTGTTGGCCAAAGATGCGAAGCTCGCCTTAGCCCGCGACAGCAGCGGGGTTTCTGCGGTCATGCACGCACTCTATCGCCAACGCAAAGACATGCTTAATAACGTACTGCTTTCCATCAAGCCTGATCTCGATATTTTTGAATCGGCAAGTCTGGGTCACACCGATCGAATTTCCGAGTTGATCGGCAACGACCCCGCGCTGGTGAACGCCTGGTCCGGTGACGGGTTCACGCCCCTCCACCTGGCCTGTTACTTCGCAAAGGAAGACGCCGCGAGACTCTTATTACAACACGGTGCCGCAGTTGAGGCAGTGGCCAAGAATCCGATGAAGGTCATGCCGCTGCATTCGGCGGTTGCGGGACGTAATCTCGCGATCGTGAGGCTTCTGCTCGAACACGGAGCTCCGTCCAACGCGCGGCAGCAGCAAGGATGGACCGCCTTGCATGAAGCGGCCCAGCAGGGAAATGCCGCCATGCTCGCTCTACTGCTCGAGCATGGGGCAGATCCAAGCGCAAAAAATGACGCTGGCGTTACGCCGCTGAAACTAGCCAATGAAAAAGGCCATACCGAAATCGCGCGGGCACTGGGAGCGGCCTAGCTCGCGGATTCCGCTGGAGGCAATCCCAGCTGCCCGGCATGCACCAACTATTTGTTTTATTCAAAGTTGTGTCTTGATTTCTGCTCCGACCTTACCTAAGATGCCCGCACATCGCAGATAAGAAATCAGGCCAATTTCAGGTTTTTACCTGTCTATTCTCTCAGGTTTTTACCTGTTGTTCGTTGTTTGCAGTGCAAGTCTCTTCGTCTACGCCATGGCGTCGGTTTAATCCAAGGTAATAATCTGTGCGGATTAAGCGGGCTCGCGCTCAGCGTTCGTGATGCCTTTCTAAATTCCTAAAGAGGAAAAGGAGAATCTCCGTGCTCACCAGAACTGCTTTTATTCTGACATTTCTTCTCGCAGTAATCGTGAACTGTAACGCAGTCGCACCCTCAATCGTCAATAGTTCGCCTTTGTACAACGGCTCTATCGGGGTCACTTATAACTTACAGTTGCTAGCCATTGGGTTGGGGGGGCGGGCGGTCCTTACCGCTGGGCGCTCGCTTCCGGCAGTTTGCCGTCAGGACTGACGCTCACCAGTTCAGGGTTGCTTTGGGGTACGCCGACCGGCGGCAAGACGTATGCGTTTTCGCTAAAAGCCAGTGATGTGGCTGGCAACTCCCAGACAAAACCAGTCTCCATCACAGTTTTTTCCACGGCTGCAGACAATCGTTATTGCAACCGGGGAAACTTCACAAACTTTGCGGGAATGAAGACGGACCGCACCGCGAATTTGCCAACCTCATGCTTCTTCACCGCTCGCTTTGCAACTCCCTCGCCAGGGAGAGTCATAACAGTTCCGGCGGGAGCAAAGCTGCAAGGCTTTATTGACAGCGCGGTTTGCGGAGAGACGCTGATGCTGGCCGCGGGCGCCACTTATGAAAATGTCAGTGGCTTTACCTTACCTGCAAAGCATTGCGACGACAATCACTGGATCACCATCCGCAGTAACACGGTGGATGCTAATTTACCGGCGGAGGGCGTGCGCATGACGCCGTGTTGGGCGAAAGTCGCCTCACTTCCCGGCCGTCCGCGATTTGCGTGTCCGGCGGGCGGGGTTCCTTCCAGCACCCGGTTGGCAAAGCTCCTGGTCAGACCCAGCGAAACGCCAATTACGATTTCCGGCGATCATTACCGGCTGATCGGTTTGGAGATTACGCGTCCCACCGGAAGCGGAGCTGTAGTTGATTTCGTGCAGACTCCGAGAGCCACAAAGATCATTCTGGATCGTATTTGGATGCACGGTACGGCGAGGGATGAGACGACCCACGGCGTGCAATTGGGCGACGGGCACAGCATCGCAGTAATTGATTCGTATCTGAACGACTTTCACTGCATTGCCGGATCGTCCGGAAAATGCTCCGACGCGCAGGCGATCCTGGGAGGGAATGACACGGTGGGGGGTGGGACTTATAAGATTGTGAATAACTTTTTGGAGGCCGCTGCCGAGAATATCCTATTTGGAGGCGGCGCCTCGGTGGACATCCCGGGAGATATTGAAGTACGCCGCAACCATCTGTATAAGCCGATGTTATGGAACCCGGCCGACCCCAGCTTCTTCGGCACAACCTTTACCGTGAAGAACCATTATGAGATGAAGAACGGAACCCGGGCCCTGGTGGAAGGAAATATTATGGAGAATACCTGGGGCGGCTTCTCGCAAATCGGCGCCCACATTCTGTTGACGCCTAAGAACCAGACGCAGGGAAGGGTGAATTTGTGTCCCAATTGCTACGTCACCCATGTAACGGTTCGCTACAACCACATGATCAGTGGCGGGCAGGGAGTGCAGATTGCGGACGCCCCTAACGACAATGGTGCTTATGCCACCGCTGGCAACAGCGATTCGGTGCATGACAACCTGTTCGAAAATCTGGTTTACAAGAACTGCTATAAGTGCACCAATTATTACAACCAGATTGCGACCGGAATAAGCGCGCCATCCTCGGACATCCTGAAAGGTGTAACCCTGCAGCACAACACGTTTGTGGTCGCGACCACAGTCGAGGGCACACCAACCAACGCGGGAATGCTGGAATTGGGAGGCCCGACCAGGACTAAACAGACCGGTATCACCGTCAGGGACAACATCATCGTGGCGGGCTACTACGGACCGTGGACGACGGGGGGAACATCCAATTGCGCCACCAATCAACCCAACGGCCCACTGGGAAAGTTTAACGCGTGCTGGACCTACACTTTTATAGGGAACCTGATTCCCGGAGGAATGCTCATGCACGGCCAGAACCCCACATGGCCGGGCGGAAACATTTTCACGGCTAATCAGACGGCGGTTGAATACGTCAACCTGAAGAATGGTTTTGGCGGCGACTATCACCTCTCCCTCACCAGTCCGTACAAGCGCACGGCCAGTGATGGCAGGGATCCGGGTGCCGACATCGATTCGTTGAACTCGTATATCAGGAACGTGAATTAAGGCAGAACGCCGATTCAGTCAAGGGCAGGGCCCGGTCAATAAACCGGGCCCTGTTTATTCTTAGCAGCACATTCTTCAGCAGACGATATCCATCGACAATTGTTTTTATAAATGCTCGAGCGCACAGCGAAAGAACAATCCCGCAGGCAACTTACCTCTTTCAGTTCACGTCGAAAATATATCGACTCTCTGCCAAGCTGGCGTCCCTAGCTGTTTCAGGATCTGCCCAGGCAGGGTGCGACGAAAGGGAGTGTTCGATGCGTTACATGGTAATTACAATGCGAAGTTTAGCGCTGTCCGGCCTTTTGCTTCTGTTCGGATGTGGAGGGCTTTCGTCCAGGGGGACACCCACGCCTCCTCCAAACGGAACTCCACAATTCGGGCATGTTTTTCTGGTGGTGGAGGAGAACCATAGCTATTCGGATGTGATTGGCAATTCACAGATGCCCTATCTTAATAACCTCGCCTCGCAATACGGTCTGGCCACCCAGTATTTTGCGAACATTCATCCTTCACTCGGCAATTACTTCATGTTGACGACAGGATTAGACACCCCCAGCGATGATTTATTTAATGGGACCGTGAGCGCTGACAACGTAGTTCGCGAATTAGTCAAGGCGGGCAAAAGCTGGAAGTGTTATGCGGAGAATCTCCCCTCGGTCGGCTACACGGGGAATGATCTTGTGTTTTATCCTTATGTGAAATGGCACAATCCTTTCGCGTATTTTACAGACGTGACCGGCACCAGCGAGGCGAACAATCTGGTCTCCTTCGATCAATTCAAATCCGATCTTGCAGCCGGCCATCTACCGAATTATTCCTTCATCGTCCCTAATATGCTGGACGACGCTCACGATGGCCCACTGGCAGTGGCCGACCTGTGGCTGAGAGTGAACATTGATCCGCTGATCTCGAACCCTGTTTTCCAGAAGGATGGATTGCTGGTGATTTTGTTTGACGAATCTGATGGCAACGATACTGCCAATGGCGGCGGGCACGTGGCTGCGGTGGTGGTCAGCGCGCAAGCAAAGAAAGGATTTCAGTCCACCACGATGTACCAGCATCAGAGCACGCTGCGACTTCTTCTCCAGGGACTGGGAGTGACAAGCCTTCCTGGCGCCGCGGCCAGCGCACCGAGCATGGGTGAATTTTTCTAATTCTGCTTCCCTGAAGGAGAGCGCCACGCGGGGAGAAATCATGCGGGCGTCCGCTGTCTTGCCCTGTTCAGGCGCTCTTTCAGTGACGTCGGCTTGTAGTTGAACTCTGTCCTGAAACGATCCGAGCTGATTTGTCTGGGGAACCCGGTCACCCTGAGGTCGCCAAAAGTTATGCGGATGTTGTTGTTCAAAACCTGGATTTCTTTACCTAAGTCACTCAACTGCCAGATTTCAGAGGGAACGTTATACGCCGAAAAAGCCGTCTGTTTGGCGTCGAGGAGGATTGCAAACACGTCCGCCAAGTCTTCGACGTGGACCATGGAAAGAATCTCATCCGGCCTGTAGGGAATCGATATTTCGCAACTCCGCTGGTCGCCGAGAAAATCAAAGAGTTGACTACGCCAAGGCGAGGCAGTGCCCGTTGCGCCCGGGCCAAGGACGGTTGAAATTCTTAAGGCCGTGAACTGGATTCCATGGTTGCAAGCGTAAGCTTCACCCAACGCCTCAGCATACTTCTTGGCTGCTCCATAGAGGTCTTCCGGCGCCGTTGGAGAGATCTCAGAAACCGTGTCGGATGCGCCGCTTGATCCGTAGACGCTGAGCGAACTCGCATAGACAATCCTGGGAACCTGGAAGTTGCGCGCGGCTTCCAAAATATTCAGTGTGCCCGCGATATTAACCTGCGTTGCTGCCTGGGGGTTCTGTTTTGAGGCGGTAGGCAGGAGTGATGCCAAATGAACAATACTATTGAACTTATGTGCCCTGAATATCTCCTGGAGTTGCCGGGGGTCGGTGACGTCACAGGCGTAAAAGATGCCAGGAGTAGTGCTGTTAGATTTTTGGTCTAGCGAGATTACATTTCTTCCCGCGCTGAGAAGTCGTGAGCGCACCCAGCGCCCGATGAAACCTTCTGCGCCAGTGACCAGGGTGTGATGGGGTCCGAGCACGCCATTGATTATGCAATGGTTCGGGGCGGTCAGTACAAACTTTGGCGTTGTCATTTGTTCGGTGTTGCGCCCCGATGGAATCTCGTGGAGAATACATTCAGCACGATTCTCTTGAGAACAAGTGGAGACGCCCGGGCGTTTCAGATTTTGATGCCAGTTGGGCAAGAGTTTTCTCGTTGCCGTCCCCAGGCAGCGTAATCAGGCGGCGTTCGTAAGAGTCAATTTTGTTGAGGTGTGAGTTGAGTAAGCGAGCGTTACCGGCATTTTTGTTTCTTGCCTGCAGCCTGGTCGCGGCCCAAAGTAGCGCGACGCTGGAAGGCAAGAGCACGCGGTTGACCCTGCTTTCCGCACTGAGTTCGAAGTCTCCAAAGGCGAGTGAGTTCCGCGCGCGTTTGGAGGAATCTGTACAAGTAGACGGCGAAGTGCTGCTGCCGCAAGGTACTCTGTTTGAAGGTCACGTCGAGCCCAGGCCCGCCCGCAGGATGATTCGATCTGGCGCTTTGCGACTGGTGTTTGACCGCATGGTTCTGCCCGATGGAACCGTGCGCTTCACCAACACGTCACTCACGTCAATCGATTACAAAGGTGTGAAGACCGATTCGGAAGGTACCGTGCGTCCCCGACTTTCTAAGAAACGTCTGTTGGTGCAGGTGGGCGGCGCTTTGCTCATCGCCAAAGTAGGCGACGATCTCTCCGAAGTGGCCATCGCCACGGTCACCAAAAACGGCGCGCGGTTTTTTGGCTTGGGGGCCGCCGTGGCATTCGTGCTATTGCAGAAAGGCGGAGAGGTTAAGGTTCCCCAAGGGACTGGCATTGAAATAACCTTCGGCAGAGAGGGTGAGGTGCTTCCCATGGGCCTATCCCCCGAACCTCCGTTCTCACCGTCCAGGCAATAGACACCACAAAAGTCAACGTCAGTAGCCCCTAACCAAAGCTATTCTCCCCGCGATATAACTTGCGTTCCTCACGCTTCCTGATGTAAAAACCAGCGGTACTCATCCCAGAATAGTGTGGTCGTTCCTCTGGAACCTCTCTCCGGCTACCGAGCTTGTTTCATCCGCCCGCGTGTCCGCTCGCGGAGCGAGTTTAGGAGATTTATGAACCCGACTTGCAAAGTATTTTTCATCGCGTTTGCGATTGTGGTGCTCACGACGTTCGCCTTCGCGCAGGGCGCCGCCACCGGTGACCTGCACGTCACCGTAAGAGACCAGAAAGGCGGTGCGGTTACCAATGCGACGGTCACCGCGCGGGAGCAAGCGAAGGGCTTCGAGCGTTCGACCACGGAAAATGTCGATGGTGAATATCCGCTACTGGCGTTGCCGCCGGGAAAATACACGGTTAGCGTTAGCGCTCCGGGCTTTGCAGACGTGGATGCCAAGAATCAGGACGTCACCGTCGGGCAGATGCGGGATCTGCCGATTACTCTGCTGGTCGCCGGCACACAGGAAACCGTAACCGTCAATTCCCAGACTGAATTAGTGGAGACACAACGCAGCTCTTCGACGGATACCATCGAGCAGCGTCGCATCGATAACCTGCCCATCAACGGGCGTAACTACATCAACTTTGCCCTTACCGATTCGCGGCTTGCCCGTGATGATGCGCCCTCAATCGGAGCTGCTCCTACATCCGGGCTGAATATGAGCGGGCAACGCGCTCGCGCCAACCTGGTAAACGTGGATGGGGCCGACGCGGTGGATAATTCGGTCAACGGTATCCGCTCTACCGTGTCGCAAGAGGCCGTTCAAGAATTCCAGATCATCACTAACGGGTACGCAGCGGAATACGGACGGGCATCGGGCGGGGTGGTGAATATCATCACGCGCTCCGGCGCCAATGATTTTCATGGTTCCCTCTTCGGTTATGTTCGCAACCGTAATTTCCAGGCGGTAAACCCGTTCAGTACGGTGTCAAATCCGGCTTATACGCGGGTACAGTCCGGTGCGGCGGTTGGCGGGCCCATCAAGAAGAATAAGACTTTCTTCTATTTCGCTTACGAAGGAACTTGGCGGCAGGAAACCGGCTTCTCCAGCATTGGGGCTAATAACTTTCAACTTGTGCCATTCGATGTATCAGCTTACTTCGGGGCTCCCCCAGGAACGTTTCCAATTCAAGCCACCGCCGAGCAGGCAGCCTTTCTGGCCAGCCCGCCGCCGGTCCCTCTGCTAAGTCTGCAGCAATACATCTTTCTGGTGGGGGCATCTTCCGGGATTGCAGTGAACGGGAGCCAGCCGCAATCGTTTGCCCTGCTGCCCTTTGCACCACCAGGCTCGGGCTCGCAGCAGTTTCCAACGTCTTGCAGCTTATTGAATCCAATCTGCGCTGGGTTGCCGGCTTCCTTCGTGCGCCTGAGTTCGCTGGTTGGAAATTTCCCGGTGTCTGAACACACGGACCTCTATTCGCTGCGTCTGGATCACAACCTATCTGCGAGTAACCGGTTGATGTTGCGCGGGGGTGTGAGCCCCAGCGATGTGACTGGCATCCAGGTACAGGCTCAAGGTCCGCAGAATTTCGGTCAGAACGCTTTTTCCCGCACCTCCAACCAGAACTACCACGATTGGAGCATCACGGCCCAGGATCAGTGGACCATTGGCAACGACAAGATCAACGAATTTCGCTTCCAGTATGCTCGCCGCGGCCTGCTCTACGGCTTCTCGCGAGGTGCTGGGGGAAGCAACGTGGCGGTGAATATTCCGGGCTTCGCATTCTTTGGGCGTGAGCCTTTTTCGTTCGTGAAGCGCATCGAGCAGCGCTACCAGGCCACCGACAACTTCTCCTTTGTCAAGGGCACACACGACATCAAGTTCGGTGTGGACGGGAACTACATACCCCTGACTGCGGACTTCACCGTCAATTTCGGCGGCGTCTACAACTTCGGACAGCAGGGTCTTTTCCCATCGCCATTCCCGGCCTTAAGTCCGGTACAGTCCTATGGCGCCGGCATTCCTTCTAATTTCATTCAGGGAGTAGGCAATCCGCACGACGCGTTCTCCAATACCACTGCGGCTGCGTTTGTAGAGGATTCCTGGCGCATTAAGTCTAACCTCACGCTGAACTACGGCGTGCGCTACGATGTGGAATTCACGCCCACATTCAGGGCGGTCAATGCGCTTGCACAAAATGCCCAAAATGCGCTGGGCATCAGTCAAGGAATTCCGCGCGATTTCAATAACGTTGCCCCGCGTATCGGAGTCGCCTGGGACCCATGGAAGGACGGCAAGGGCGTCTTCCGAGCGTCCTATGGGATGTTCTATGACCACCCGCTGCTGGCGCTGGCTTTCGACTCCGATGTCGCCGATGCCACGCAAGCGCCGCAGATCATACTTTTCCCCGGGGCGCCATGTGGCAGCAATCCCCTTCTTCCTCCCAACCCGCTAAACGTAAACGCCTCCAACGCGTTCCAAGGGCTGATTCCGAACGCGCTTTGCACACCTCCCGGACTCTCGCAGGCGCTTGACTATCTCCCAGACCAGCAACGCTTTAATCCCACGCCAAATGCCCCTTCGGCGTTTGTCAACCAAGCTTATCTGCAGGCAGGGGTGCCGCTGTCACTGCAACCCTTCGGATTCCCGACTGCCAGAAACTTCCAGTACGCCTACTCCCAGCAAGCAAACTTCAGCTTCGAGCGTGATCTGGGACACGACTTCTCCCTCGGGCTGGAATGGAACTTTAATGGCGGTCGTCATTTGAACCGGCCCACCAACGCGAACGCGGTGAAGTCACAATTTTTGGTCGCGAACTGGCAGGCTGCGCTAAGCGACCCACTCTCGAGCGCCAGCCTCGGCCCCCTGGCGGTAGGCTCAAGTAATCCGTGCAATCCCTTGAATCCGACCTGGGTCTCAGCCGCACTGGTGAGTTTTTTCCGCCCCTCGGGGCTGAATCCCTCGCTGGCGAACTTCTTGAGCGCTATTGGAGCGGGTGGCTGTGTAACCCTAGCGCAATCAATTCTCGCTGCCGATGGACTGAACGCCAGCTGCGATCCCACCACGCTGGCGGTGTGCATCCCTTTCAGTGATATGCCGGCTAACTTTTCGACCGGGAGTTCCGTCTACCACGCTCTAACCGCCAACCTGCGCAAGCGTTTTGGGCAACACTACGAATTTCTCGCCTCCTACACCTGGTCACACGCCATTGATGACTCAACCGATTTGCAATCACCACTCTCGCCTCAGGACAATTACAATCCCAGCGCGGAGCGCTCCAACTCTGTGTTTGACCAGCGACACAGATTTGTGTTCAGCGCGGTTTACCAGAGCGGTCACCTGGGAGACGGTTTCGCCAAGAAATTATTCAGTGACTGGACAGTGGCGCCCATTATCGAGGCAGTTTCGGGACGCCCATTCAATATCATCACCGGCGACGACCGAAACTTCGATTTCGGAACTACTACGGATCGTCCCGTTATCGTTCCTGCGGGAACGCCGCCCAATCTTTGTGGGGACACTCCAGCTCCTTCGCGCTTCTCGCCCACGGGTTTCCTGCAGCCAGCCTGCTTCCTTAACGGCACCCTGGTGGGGAACCTCGGCCGCAATGCCGGGACTAAGCCCAGTGACGTGTTCACCGACCTTCGAATCTCAAGACGAATCGCCTTCGGCGAGCGCTTTGCCTTGGAAGGTATTGTCGATGCCTTCAACCTCATCAACCGTTTTAACGTCGCAGACGTAAATCCGTTGTGGGACAGCGGCCAGAAACGGACCGCGGCATTTGATCCGCGCCAGCTGCAGTTTGCGCTGAAACTGACGTGGTAGCGGCAAATCGACATTGTACGATTTTGATTCAAGTTGGGCCGCCGCCAAGGCGGCCTCAACTGTTTATAGATCCATTCGCCCTTCCCTGATCCTTGGGTTCGGAAGTTCAGGTTGGAGAAAAAATTAATGAAACGCCGTGCGAAATGGGTGTTTAGGTTCACCGCATTGGCAGTGCTGGTTACGGTTGCTTACGCTGCCGATCAGTATGAAATCACGGTCGAGCGTGGTGTCTCCGCAAAAATGCGCGACGGGGTCACTCTACATGCCGACATTTATCGCCCCAAGGCGGAGGGCAAGTTCCCACTCTTGCTTCAGCGGACTCCCTACAACAAAGATGGCAGCGTCGAGTTCGGAGTGAAAGCGGCAGCCCGCGGGTACGTTGCTATTATCCAGGACGTCCGCGGCCGGTTTTCTTCCGAGGGCGAATGGTACACCTTCAAACATGAGGGGGAGGATGGCTACGACACAGTAGAGTGGGCGGCTGCTTTGCCCTATTCAAATGGCAAAGTGGGAATGTTTGGAGGCTCCTACGTGGGAGCAACCCAGATGCTCGCTGCCATGGCGCAGCCGCCGCATCTGGCGGGCATCTTCCCGGTAGTGACTGCTTCAAATTATCACGACGGATGGACTTATCAGGGAGGCGCCTTTGAACAGTGGTTCGGCGAATCATGGACCTCGGGGCTGGCCGAAAACACGCTCCAGCGGAGGGTGGAGAAAAACACGAACGCAATGAGCTGGATAAAAACGATTCCACTCGCCAGCTATCCGCTGCTTGAACCGGGTACGGCTGAGGGCCTCGCGCCGTACTTTCTCGACTGGCTGCAACATCCTACTTACGATAATTATTGGAAGACCTGGTCCATTGAAGATCACTATGCGCAGATCCAGGTGCCGGCTTACCACATGGGAGGCTGGTACGACATCTTCATGGGCGGGACATTGCGAAACTACGGAGCCATCAAAGCTGGTGCTGGCAGCGAGGCCGCGCGGCGCGGCCAACGCCTGATGATTGGGCCTTGGTACCACGGGCCATTTAATGGCAAGACGGGAGACGTAGATTTCGGACCCGAGTCTCGCATGGAGGAGTCGGATGATTTAATCCTCCGCTGGTACGACTATCTGTTGAAGGGTATCCCGAACGGAATGGAGAAAGAGAAGCCGGTCAAGATTTTCGTGATGGGGAAAAATGTGTGGCGCGA
>Ga0209267_1002744_pt1 | contig 11235 bp, 11 predicted proteins | sample GraSoiAngelo_137_FD_185894 | JGI IMG/M metagenome (GOLD analysis project Ga0209267, IMG submission 185894) | Grasslands soil microbial communities from the Angelo Coastal Reserve, California, USA - 14_0929_09_30cm (SPAdes) (version 2) | ecosystem: Environmental > Terrestrial > Soil > Grasslands ... | reverse complement strand
CGTCCCCGTGCTCCTGGCTGCGATCTGGAAGCGCGCCATCAACCGTTGGAGCGCGCTGGGCATCGCCCTGGCATTTGTAGGCCTGTACCTTCTCACCGTTCCATCCTCTTCAACTGCTAACCTGCAAAGCATTCATCGTGGCGATGTGCTTAGTTTGGGCGCGGCTGTGATATTTGCCTTCCACATTATCTTCATGGGACGCGCTACCGAGAAACACTCCTGGCGCCAAATTGCAGTCGTTCAAACCAGTGCCGCCGCCCTGCTCATGATCATCACCGTCCCCATCGCGGAAAGAGCTGCCGTCGTATGGTCGCCAACCGTTATTTCTGGAATTCTGATCACCGGATTCCTCAGTCTGGCGCTGTCATTTTCCGTGCAAGCTTGGGCGCAGCAGTTCACTCCTGCCACGCATACCGCGTTGATTTTTTCTCTGGAGCCGGTATTCGCCTGGCTGACGTCATTTCTATTTCTTGGAGAGCGGCTAGGGACCCGCGCCGGCTTCGGTGCATTGTTAATCCTGACGGGAGTCTTGACCTCCGAGGAAAAGGGCAGCGTCGAGTCCCTGCCTGCCAGCCCCGACCACGCCGGAGTTCCGGCGGGCGTTCCTGAGTTTGAAACAAAATCGAAGCCGGGTCTGGCTGGGGTTGGAACCCGGTAACGTTTTGCCGGTTTGATGCGTCTAATAACAGTAATTCTTCTGTTTGCAGTTTCCATCCGCTGACTGCTGAACAGGTATAATCAAGGTTTGCATTTTTCTCGGAGGAAGTCGCTATGGATCAGCGCGCAAGCGCTTTCTGGGTGCGTTTGAAAGCGAATCGCTTCGCCTACACCCTGACAATTTTGGCCACATTAACAGTGGGCATCCTGATTGGCACTGTCATTTCCTATGGGGTGAAGGGCAAGGAGGGCCAGAAAGCCTCCGACGCCACCCCGCTCAGCGTGCCGGCGCCGCAACAGCTTTCCAATGCCTTCTCACAGATCTCCAAGCAATTGGAGCCCAGCGTCGTCAATATCAATACGGAATCGACGATCAAGGCCCCGACCCGGCGGCGTGCCCGACCCGGCGAGCCGGCGAACCCGGACGATCAGAATCCATTCGAGGATTTCTTTGACCGCTTCTTTGGCGGCCAGGGTGGCCCCGGTGGTAATGGTGGCGCGATTCGTGAGCGCTCACTCGGATCAGGAGTGATCGTTGATCCCAAGGGTTACATCGTCACCAACCGTCACGTAGTCGAAAAGGCGGATCGGGTGCGGGTCCGCTTGCAAGATGATCCGCCCACCGTGCAGCATGATGCCAAGGTGATTGGCACTGACACGGAAACAGATCTGGCAGTGATCAAGATTGAGATGGATAAGCCTTTGCCCGCCGCCAAGCTAGGTAATTCCGAGAGCATGCAAGTGGGCGACTGGGTCTTGGCCATCGGCAGTCCCTTCGGACTGAATGCGACGGTGACCGCGGGCATCGTTTCCTACAAAGGTCGCAGTATCGTTCCCGGCCGCCAGTTCCAATCCTTCATTCAGACCGACGCTGCCATTAACCCCGGCAATTCTGGTGGACCACTGGTCAATATGGAAGGCCAGGTCATCGGCATCAACACCGCCATTCTTACCGACACAAATGCCTACGCTGGCGTCGGATTCGCCTTGCCGTCCAACACAGTGGTGCAGGTTTATAACCAGTTGATTGGGCCGGAACACCGCGTTTCCCGTGGATCGATTGGCGTGCAGTTTAATGCTCAGGCCGTCCCCGCGATCGCTCGGGTTTACGGCGTGAACTCAGGAGTGACGATTGCAGACGTCGTCGCTGGCAGCCCGGCTGACCAGGCTGGCCTCAAAGTGGGTGACACCATCACCGCTGTAGACGGCCGCGAAGTCAAAAATGGCGACGACCTGGTGGCCGACATTGCCAACCGCAAGCCCGGAAGCAAGGCCAAGCTGACGTTCATTCGCGGCGGTAAGAAACAGGATGCCACCGTCACCATCGCCGACCGTGCCAAACTCTTCGCTTCCCGCCTGGGCGAAGACGAAGAAAATAGCGATGCGGAGAAACCCAAAGAAAGCAAATTCGGGGTAACGGTTCGCGCCCTGACCCCAGAAATCGCCGATCGCCTCGACGTTCCCGCAGGGAAAGGCGTGATCGTGCAGGACGTAAGGCCCGGTTCGTTCGCCGAAGATATCGGACTGAACCGAGGCGACGTTGTCCTTGAAATCAACAAGCAACCCGTAAACAGTGCCGACGACTTCACCCGCATCGAGTCTTCTCTGAAGAGCGGTCAGGATGTTGTCTTCCTGGTGCGCCCCAGAGGTGCTGGTCGGCAGGATGGCACCATCTTCATCGCCGGAACTCTTCCGTAAGGGCATTGACCTACCGGAACTGGCACTGAGAGCCCGAATCAGGGATCATCTCAGTGCCGGTTTCTTAGGAAGCAAAAGATGAAGGTTGCGGGTTCATTCTCGAGGAAATTGCTAGGTGGCGTACTGCTGATGTGCGCTATTGCACTGGCGCAGACCATCGCACCAGCGAAGAAAAAGACTACGAGCTCGCGTGCCGCTACTCCGCGCAGCACCCGCAAAAGCAAAAAATCAGGAAAGACAGCTCGCGGCTGGCGTCATCGCGGACAGCAGAAAATCGATGCCGAGCGTACCCGGCAAATTCAGGAAGCCCTGATTCGCGAGCATTACTTCAGCGGTGAGCCCACCGGCAAATGGAATGACGCTACCCAGAACGCGCTGCGGCGCTACCAGGCCGCGAACGGCTGGCAGAACAAGACTGTTCCGGATTCACGCGCCCTCATCAAGCTGGGACTTGGCCCCAGTCACGATCATCTCTTGAATCCCGAAAGCGCGATGACTACTGCCCCGCAAGCTGTAAACACCAGCGCTTCCAGACCGGCTGATCCCGGCAAGAATCCTCACCAGTAATCCCAAAGCACTTAGCGTTTAGCCCTTGGGGCATTTAGTCCGCGGAACCTTTTTTGCCGGCGTTCGCTCTTGCCCAGAGCTCTTCAACTCTTCATCACTGGTTTTGGGAAATAGGGAAGCGGCTGCCCACTTATTACGGCTAACGGATTCTTCTCGACTAGCGCCTGGGCTATCTCAATGCCGCAAATCTCGGCGGCGGCATCGCGCCCGGCGGAAAGCACCGGCACACGACGCTTTGTGTCGTGCGCATCGCTGGCCAATATGTGCATCGCATCGCGCTCCAGCAGCCATTTAGCGACACCCTGGGTTCGCTCTCCCCAAGACCCGGTCAGCGCGGAGGCGGTGACCTGGATCGCGCATCCCTGCTCGACCCAGTCCAACACGCGCTGCGGTGATTGCTGCAAGATCGGATTGCGCTCCGGATGGGTGAGCACGGCAGTGATTCCCCGATCCCCCAGCTTGATGAAGCAGTCCGAGATCTGCGCCGGAATGCTGTAGTTGCTGAGTTCGACCAGCAAATAATTTGTGTTGCCGATAACGTATCGCTCGGGCGAGGCGAGAACGTCCTGAAGGTTCTCGTAGGAAAGATGGAAATCGCAACCCAGGCTGAGCTCGGGCGCATCGCCAACCAGGCCGCGCAGATGCTCCAGTAGGCCCGATAGATAATCACGATCGTAGTGGTAGCGGTTGTTCGCGTGCGGCGTGGCAACGATGTGCATGATGCCATCCGTAACCGCCATACGGCACATTTCCTGGGCTGCGTCCCAGGATTTTGGCCCGTCATCCACTTCAGGCAGGATGTGGCAATGAATGTCGATCATGTTGCTTGTACCGTAGCAAAGTAAGGAAGCGGATTCAAACGGATTGGTGATGGTCTTCTAACATCCCCTTGCGGCATCCAACTTGCGTTTCGACTACGGAGGAGTCATCCTGGACGCCGCGCATTTTGTCACCGGCAGAAGCGGCCGTATTTTCGGGGGCGGCGGCGTGGGAATCTCGGCAAATTCTCCGTCCCAGCCACTGCAGCCAGACATAGGCTGACCCTGCCCGGCACTTAGGGTTGTCAGGCCAAGGTCAGTGCACCCTTTATTGCGCTACCGTTTACGGTTTGACCTGCGGAAGTGAGCGGAAGGCAGTTACTTTCCAGCCGCCGTGTTCCTTCACAAGCACAGCCATATAACTTGAAACGTGAGGCGGCACTTCCTTGCCATTCTCATCGTGCAAGCCGGCCATGTAGCTGTCTCCATCGACGATCGCCACGTCGGAGCGAACAAAGCGGATCTTGGGCGTGCCCGGATGAGTGTGCCGACTGCCTTTGGCGAAGCCGCTCAAGGCTTCGCGATGATCATTCTCGATCGCGGCTCGGCCCGTACTGGTTGAACCATCTCCCGAAACCCAATCCGCATCTTCAGTCATCACTGCCGCCGCTGCTTTAGCGTCTCCCTTAGTCCATGCCGCGCCGTGCGCGTCCAGCACAGCTTGAATGGCCGCTCGCTCCGCAGCTTCATTCGCAGGTTTCTGAGCAAAACCGGCGGCTCCCACAGTGACCAGAATGATCGCTATTACAGAGAGAATCCGGCTCATACACATCTCCAAATTTTGACCCCGGATGCTAAGCACGAGCAGGACCCGTGCGGGTCCTGCCCCTGCGTTCGCCATGCTCAGAATCGAATCTCTACGGCCAAATGCCGCGCGTGCGCGTGGCATTTGCCACTCGCTCTATGCCCACCACATAAGCGCCGGTGCGCATATCCACGTCGTACTTCTTGGACGCGCTGTGAACATCGGCGAACGCCTTCACCATCACCCGTTCCAGACGGCGGTTCACGTCATCCTCGTCCCAGAAGAGCTCCTGCAGATCCTGTACCCACTCAAAATAGGACACCGTGACTCCGCCGGCATTGGCCAGAATGTCTGGAATCACCAGCACCCCGCGCTTATACAAGACAATATCCGCGTCCGGAGTCGTCGGACCATTGGCGGCTTCCGCCACGATGCGCGCCTGAATGCGGTCCACATTTTCCAGAGTGATTTGATTCTCCAGAGCCGCGGGAACCAGGATGTCGCACTGCAGCTCGAGCACGTCCTCACTTGAGATGGGGTCTGAGTTGGGCAGGCCGACGACCGAACCAGTCTTTGCCTTGTGTTCAAGCAGCGCGGTAACGTTGAGTCCCGCGCGGTTGAGAATGCCACCCCGCGAATCGCTCACCGCAATAATGGTGGCGCCATTCTGCGCCAGCAGTTCCGCCGCAATACTCCCCGCATTGCCGAACCCTTGAATCGCCACGGTCGCCCGGTTCAGCTTGATCCCTGTGACTTCGCAGGCGGAGCGAATCACGAACAGGCAACCGCGGGCAGTCGCCTCATTGCGTCCAAAAGATCCGCCCAGGAAAAGTGGTTTGCCGGTCACCACGCCCGGGGCGCTGCTGCCGTGAGTCATGCTGTAGGTGTCCATGATCCACGCCATAGTCTGTGCGTCGGTATAAACATCGGGTGCGGGGATGTCCTTGTCGGGTCCGATAATCGGGGAGATTTCGTAAGCGTAGCGCCGTGTCAGGTGTTCCAGCTCATTTTTAGAGAGCTGTCGCGGATCGCAAACGATGCCGCCTTTTGCCCCGCCGAAAGGAATATTCACGATCGCGCATTTCCACGTCATCCATGAGGCCAGCGCCTTCACCTCGTCAAACGTGACATTGGGATGGTAACGGATTCCACCTTTGCAGGGGCCGCGCGCGCTCGAGTGTTGTACACGATAGCCATCGAAGACACGGATGGTGCCATCGTCCATCTTCACCGGCAACGAAAGCGACAACGAACGCCGTGGCCGGCGCAGCACTTCGCGCAGACCGGGCTCCAGGCCGCATTTCTCGGCCGCAGTATCGAATTGGCGCATCGCGATACGAAACGAATTGAGATCTTCTTCAGGTTTTATTGGAATGGGAATTCGGGCAGTTGCCATTGACGAACCTCCTTTGGTTCGAAAATTCATTCAGGCAGCAGTGTCATCGATATCCAGGTTGAGCACACGCAGCTCCTCGCCGCCAATGATTTCGGTGTGAGGATGGCCGCATTCGGGACACGGGCAGTCATCCTTCGTGGCCTCGAAGTTTGTTCGGCAGTTTGGACAGTGGTGACGAACCGGTAGAACCTTCACAAAAAGCTCCGCGCCGTCAGCGACCGTGCCCCGCACCACATCGCTGAAGGCCGTGTGGAGAAGATCCAGATCGAAGCCGCGACGGCCTCCGACTGCCAGATGCACGCCGATGACCTGGCGCGCAGCAACGCGATAAGCCGTTTGATCGACAATTTCCAGAACGTGATTGGCGAGTTCGCGCTCGTCCATGTCTCACCTCAGACGTGCGGCGTCAGTTACGCCGTAGGCAATCTCGGAACCAGGCCGTTGTGGGCAAAAACTAAAGACTCGAGGAACAGGACTGGTGAAGGTCCGGTCTTCGAAAGTTTAGGAAGGCTGGGCGATCAGGAGCCGCTGCGCAGGGCCCACCCGGTGCGCAGGAGGCTACTTATACACCCGCTGAAGGGTGGGAAGTCAAATGGGAGTTGTGAGTTCCCGATGCAAGAGGACATGTCGTTCCGTCCCCTCCACAAGTCGGGGCAAAGAGGCGGGCGCCTTCGGCGGTATCATATATTGTCGCCCTACCGTCGGGGGAGCATTTCGGATGGCAACGCACGTCCACAGCATCGGTGAGACACTTCCGGCCCGCTACTACACCGACCCAGCAATCTTTGCGGAGGAACTGGAACGTTTTTTCTGCCAGGGCTGGATCTGCGCCGGACGCGCCGATCAGATTTCTAATCCAGGCGACTTCTTTCTGCGGGAAATCGCTGACGAAAGCATCATCATCAATCGCGACAACAGCGGTCAGGTGCACGCGTTTTATAACGTATGTCGCCATCGCGGCACGCGCATCTGCACGGCTGCCGAAGGCAAGTTTGCTGGACGCATTCAGTGTCCCTACCACGGCTGGACTTACGCCCTCGACGGCAAATTGATCGGCGCGCCTCACATGGAAAACTTGCCGCGGGAGGATTATCCGTTGAACCCGGTTGGCGCGGAACTGTGGGATGGACACATCTTTATCACTCTCGATCCCCGTCCCGCGCCGCTGGCCAGTCAGTTGGACGATTTGCAGCAGAAGTTTGCGAATTGGCGCATGCAGGACTTGCGGTTCTATCAGCGCCGGAGGTACGACGCCCAGGCCAACTGGAAGCTGATCATCCAGAATTACAACGAGTGCCTGCACTGTCCGGTGCTGCATCCCACGCTGAACCAGTTGACCGACTACCTGAGCGGCGACAATGACACGCCGCATCGCGGCTACATCGGCGGCACCATGGGATTCAAGCCGGGCATCGAAACCATGAGCCTGGATGGCAAATTGCGCCGCGACTACCTGCCCTGCCTGACCGAGGCGCAGCGCACCGAAGTCAAGTATTACGCGGTCTATCCCAATTTGCTGTTGAGCTTGCATCCCGATTACATGATGACACACACGCTGTGGCCGCGCGCCGTGGACCGCACCGAGATCATCTGCGAGTGGCACTTCCACCCGCAGGAAATGGCCAAGCCCGACTTCCAGGCCGACGACGCAGTGAAATTCTGGGATCTGACCAACAAGGAAGACTGGGGAATCTCAGAGCTCTCACAAGCCGGCATCAAATCGCGCGCCTACAAGCCCGGACCATACTCCGTCCGCGAAGGGCTGCCGCACGCCTTTGATCAGATGGTGTTGGAGCGCGAGCGCCGAGATCGGAGAAATCACAGTGAGTTGGCAGTGCAGCGAAAGGAAGCTGGAGCCGACGATCGGACTTGAACCGATGACCTGCCGATTACGAATCGGTGTGCGGCTCCGTCAGAAAGACGGCATAAACCATTTGCAATGAAATGGTTTACGAAAAAATTCGCCCGCACGGAAGGAAATTCGGGAGTGTTGATAACGTTGGGGATGAGGGAACAGAGTTGAAACCTCACGTCACAATTACGTCACAAAATAGATCATGAAAATTGAATTGAAAAATCCTGTCAATCTCGGCCGGCACGAGGCGGTGTGCAAGATCTGCACGCACGCCCAGCGAGAGGAAATCGAGCGCGACTTCATCAATTGGAAAAGTCCCGCTTCAATTACGAAGCAATATGGACTTCGCAACCGCGCAAGCGTCTACCGGCATGCGCATGCTTTAGGCCTTTTCCCGAAGCGGCAGCGGAACGTACGGGCGGCACTGGAAAAAATCATCGAGAAAGCCGGCGAGGTCGAAGTCAGTGCGACAGCGGTGGTCAGCGCGGTGAGCGCTTATGCACGTATCAATGCGGCTGGTCAATGGGTGGAGCGCTCTGAACGAATCGATCTGAATGAACTCTTCAATCGAATAAGTTCTCTTGAACTGGAAGAGTATGCCCGCGATGGCAAGCTACCCGATTGGTTCACGAGCGTTACTGGGGCGGCAATAAAAGACGACAGGGCGAAAGATTCAGAGAATGGATAACCCGATTGAAGCGACCGGACCGCAGCGTCCTGAACTCGCTGGAACTTCTTGTCAAAGAGCTCGACCTGGCGATTTTCTACTTGGTTCAGTTGAATCACGAGCCGCGGCACGGGCCATGGCAGAGCGTAAGCATGGTGAACATCAGCTCACACCAGAGCATCATCGAGCGATGACTGACCCCCTTTATTGGATGCAGCACCTCACGCGGACACGGGACAGCCATTGGCGTGAAGCTGGTGCCAACAGTCCCTACCGGAGTTTCCCCGACAAGCCTTACTTCCCTCCCCTAGTCGAATGTTTTCATTCGGAACCGGTCGTCTTCATCGAGAAGTCGCGTGACTTAATGCTCTCCTGGTTCTCCGTCGGATTCTTCAGCCACGATGCTTTGAGCAGTGGCGGCATCTTGCAGCCCCAAAGCAGCTTTGCGAAGTGTGAGGACCCGTTCGAATAGTTCCTGCGCCCGAGGGAGATCTCCTTTATCCGCTACACTCTGAGCCAGATTATTCAGCACTGTCGGATCATCGGCACGTAATTGAAGACATCTTACTGTGAAGGGAACGGGCTACAAGATGCAAAACGGCAAAAGGATGGCGATGTCGATCAACTAGAAAGTCATCGTTGGCGAAAGTGCGATATGCGGGGACGCTATTGGATAAATAATAAGGTTTTCCTCCTCAGTGGAAAAGTTTCCTAACTACATGATCCCTGCTTGGTACAAACCGAAAAAGAAGTTCATGCAGCTGGCCATCGCGGAGGCAAAGCGCGCCCGTGAGCGAGGCGACTATCCCATTGGCGCGGTCATCACACGCCTCATGGGGAGGCGCGAAGTGGTCATTGCCAGTGCCGGTAACCGAGTAAAAACTTCGGGGTCAAGCATCAAGCACGTGGAGTTAGAAACGCTCAAATACGTATCAAGCGGCTATGGCCGCTACCTGCCCGACTTCGTGCTCTACTCCACGCACGAGCCCTGCGCCATGTGCGCCGGCGCCTGCGTGTGGGCTAGAATTGGCGTGGTCGTCTATGGCGTCTCCCCAAGAAGACATTGCCGCTTATGGCCGCAAGCGCGGTACGGAAGACTACAAGTGGCGAGCTTGCCTCATCCCCTGCCGGCTCGTCTTCGAGAAGGGCAATCACCGTATCCCCGTCGCCGGCGGTTTTCTCCGACAAGAATGCCAAAAACTGTTCAGTTACGAGGAAGCGGGAAAAACGCTGGAGCCCATGGAATAGAGGTGGACGTTTCGAGTTTTTTGTGACGGAAAAGCCGCCTTGTGGGAGGCGGCTTTGTGCTTCGCTTGCTCGGTGGTATCTACCGCTACATCCTTACGATCGTGGGTTCGGCGAGTTTAAAGCTCAGTGTGGACTCGGCAGGTAGGACAATCTCCTTCTCCCCGGTGTAGGAGGCTCCCGGGCGAGTGACGGAACTTGTTCTCACGTCGTAGGCGTCGCGGTTAACCGTTACGGACTCTAGGACCAGGCGAAATACGGCGGCACCCTTAAAGCGGCCCTGCGGCACGGCTTCAACGACTCTGCCCAAGGCCTCGGCTCCAGCGGGCACGACCACCTTGCCATCTATCTCCACGGGCCTGGTGACGGTGGCCCTGAAATGGTCGCCATCGGTACTTATCTTAGAACTCACTGCGTTCCCTAGGCGCACGGTGACTATGGTGCCTACGGGCAGTGTGACCTGCTTACTGCTGGTGGGGTTCTCGCCTGCGGGTTTCGTTGAGCAGGCGACTGACGCCCAGAAAAAGACGAGCAGAGAAGTAACGATTGCCAAGCGTCTATGCATGAGCACCTCCTGATGCGAGAATTAATCGTAGCTGAAGCGGTGTACTGGGTTGAAGGCGGAAGGTTCAAAGCGGATAAAGAAAGTAACTACGGCTGAGAGGAGGGGAATCCCACTCGGTAATCAAGTGGTTGCTGGGACCTGACGACTCCTTTTCGGCACAAACAATCTAAATGAAGAGAGGGACGACACTGTGGTTTGATGGTGGCTGCAGCATTTGCCCTAGCCTTGCCGCGCCGAAAGGAAGTAATCTTGGCGGCAATGAAAATCAGGTTGGCTGCTCTTCTACTCCTTGGAGCGGTCTTGGCCGCTCCACCACTTTTCGGTTATGGCGTCCTCTCTCATGAGGAACTGATCGACATTGCTTGGGATTCCGACATCCGCCCCGCCCTCCTCAAGCGCTTCCCCGAGGCCGATCCCGATCAGATCAAGCAAGCCCACGCCTACGCCTACGGGGGTTCGGCGATTCAAGACCTCGGCTATTACCCATTCGGCAATCATGAATTCACCAATTTGCTTCACTACGTCCGAACCGGCGATTTTGTCGCCTGGATGCTGCGTGACGCCCGCAACATCAACGACTACGCTTTCGCCCTGGGCGCACTCAGCCACTATGCCGCCGATATCTGGGGGCATCCTTCGGTCAATGTTGGCGTTGGGATCGAGTATCCCAACCTCCGCGAGAGGTTCGGCCCCATCGTTTCCTACGAACAAAATCCCGACGCCCACCTGAAGACCGAGTTCAGCTTCGACGTGGTGCAAGTCGCCAAGAAACGCTACATCTCGAAGCAGTATCATGATTTCATTGGCTTCCAGGTGTCAGAAGATCTGCTCGAGCGCGCCTTCGAAGACACCTACGGCCTCAAACTCGATGAACTACTTCATTTCGACGACTTGACCATCGCAACCTATCGTTTCGCGGTCAGCCACGTCATCCCGGAAATGACCCAGGTCGCATTAGCTACGCGCAAAGACAAAATTCAGGTGGAGAAGAACGACGCGGCACGACAGCAATTCCTCTATCA
>Ga0209267_1002742_pt1 | contig 11240 bp, 3 predicted proteins | sample GraSoiAngelo_137_FD_185894 | JGI IMG/M metagenome (GOLD analysis project Ga0209267, IMG submission 185894) | Grasslands soil microbial communities from the Angelo Coastal Reserve, California, USA - 14_0929_09_30cm (SPAdes) (version 2) | ecosystem: Environmental > Terrestrial > Soil > Grasslands ... | reverse complement strand
GTGCATCTTGCCTCGCACGGTGAGGATCTCGATCTCGGACACGCTTGGTCCGCCGTGGCGCAATACGCTGACCGACAGCGTCTTGCCTCCGTCCTGCTTCGTCGTCACGTCGATGCGCGGCCCTGGCTGGAACGTGCCGGGCGCCACCTGCACACTTTCGGTCGGGTTCTTCAGGTTGATGCCGAAAGCGGCGTGGGCGAAGAGTCCGACCAGCGGGATCACGTTGCCGCTCGTCTGCACACCGGCGAGACCGCCGAGGCTGGCGCCGAAGTTAAGGTCCAGGCCACCGGTGACGACGAGCGACTGCGCGGTGATCCCACTAAAGGTCACGACGTAGGTCGTTGGTCCGTCCGTGGTCGCATGCCTCGTAACCGCGACGTGGCTGTTGCCGACTGCATTGAAGCCGCCGATGGCGTCTCTCATCTGCGTGTCAGAGAGGTCAGTGGTCAAGACGTCAGTGATGTTCATCCGCGGCGCCGAGACGTCCGGGTAAGCCAGCCAGAAGTTGCCGGCGTTGGCGGGCACGATGATCGTCTGGCGCGTGCCGTCGTTGATCAGACCGAGGTTGACCTGGCCGAGCACTCCGAGGTCGACGCCGATCTCGGGCTCGTCGGCATGCAGAAGGCCGCTGATGAACTCGATCTCGTAGACGCCGTTGACGAGGTGTACGTCGACATTCCCGGCCCCGATTGTGCTCAGTCCGGCAAGGGCGTTCTTGACCTGGGTCTCGGTGCTGGCGCCGCCGGGGCACACGATCGGGATCGTGCCGGCGCACAGCGTCCCGGTCGACTGGCCCTTGAAGCTCAGCTTGAAGATCCCATTCGTGGAGTTGACGATCAGCTCCTGCTTCTCGTTGTGGGTGGCGTCGCCGTTCTGCGAGGTGGTCACGACCGCGCGAGGGCCGGTGACGACCTGCGCCGAGGTGCCGAGGCCGAACCACGGGTCGAGCGTGAAGTTGAACTTCAGATCGCCGGTGTCGACGTTGTAGGTGGCCTTCAGTGCACCGGGAGAGAGGCCGACGGCGACCGCGATGCGGTCGAGCATGCTGTTGATGCCCTGGAAGTTAAAGTCGTTGATGTCGACCCGGCCGTCGCCGTTGGAGTCTGGCTTCAGCGAGTCGCCACTCTTGAACAGCGGGTCGAGGATCTCGTGCTTGAAGGCGGTCGCGTAGTTGATCGCGTCGCCGACGGTCAATGAGGTGAACGGAATCTTGAGGCTGCTCAGTCCCTGCGACTGAGAGATCGACGCGAACAGGTCGCCGATCGAGCCCAGCATGCCCATGATGTCGTTCGGGCTCGACTTGCCGAAGTTCTGGAAGAGGTGCATCAACGTCGAGCCGTCACCCGCGGGATCGGCGTCGAACGTGACAGCGGGCGCGGTGCCGTCGAAGATGTTGGAGGACGTCGCCGTGAAATGCGCGGAGGCGAGCGTGATGGGCGTTCCGCCCGTGCCGGCGATGACGTTGAGGTTCGCGCCGACGGTGGCCGTGATGTTGACATTGAGGGTGCCGGTGGGATTCGGGTTGTCGATCAGGTTGCTGAGTGGGGTGCTCGCGATCGTCGACGCGGTGACCTGGCCGTTGCCGCTTACGTCCTTCAACTTGAGTGTCACCGATCCGTTGAAATGGATCACGGAGCCGGGGGAGAACGTCGCCTCGAGGAGGCTGACGCCGATTCTCTTGCCCTCGATGTCCGAGCCGGACACGTCGACGTTGAGACCTGCAGTCACGTTGGTGGCGACGGGGACCAAGAAGACCGTCGTCGTCGCGTTCACCCAACCGAAGTCGACCTCGCCGCCCAAATGGCCGGTGATATGAAGCTTCAGCGTCGGGTCGATGTTGAGCCCGAGCTGCTGACCCTGCTCGCCCAGCCCGAATGAGATGTCCTGAGCAAAGTTCTGGGTGTGCAGGTTGAGCTTGAACAGGACCTCGATCGGCGCGTCGCCCGCGGCTGACGGCTTGTAGCCGGCCGTGACGTCGATGCCGCTGAGGGCGATACCAAGTATCCCCGACGTGGTGTGGAACGAATCGATGGCGGCGTAGATGCCAGCCAGCGTCGAGACGCTTCCGATGGCGGTCTTCAGCTCGTTGCTGAAGCCCTGCACCGTGTCTACGAGCTTCAGGATGCCGTTCAGCCCGTGGACCTGGCTCGAGTCCAGCAGCGGGATGTTGTTGGTGAGGGCGGCGATGTTGTCACGAAGGTTGGTGAGGAACATTGCCAGCGAGTCGAAGTTGTCCTTGATTGCGGTCAACTGCGGGCTGGCCAATGAGAGGTTGATGCGCTCGGCCGGCGTCGTCTGCGTCAGCGTGTCCGACCCGTCCTTGATCGTGTTGCTGCTGTTGACGGTGAGCGTGCCGGTCACCGTCGAGAAGTCGATGACGTCGACGCCGTCGTCGGTGCCCTGCAGCGTGTCGTTGCCGAAGCCGGTAGCGAACACATAGGTGTCGTTGCCAAGGCTGCCGTTGAAGGTGTCGTTACCCGGGCCGCCGACCAGGCGGTCGTTGCCTGCGCCGCCGTTCAGTGTGTTTCCAGCGGTCCCGGCCTTCAGCGTGTCGCCGCCGCCGCCCGCGTTCAGCGTTGCAGTGTGTGTCCAGCTCGACGCGTCGATGACATGCGCCGAGGAGCCGGTGCTGGTCAGCGTCGCCGCCGTGACCCCGGTGAGACCGAACTCGCGAACGGACGGGACCTGGAGCTTGGTGTCAAGCAATGTGAGGTCGCCGTCCCGCGTGGCGAGAAGAGTGACGGTCGTGCCCGCGCTGCTGTAGTTGACCGCGATCCCTGAGGGGATTGCACCCGCGCCGCCGTTGACGGTCAGCGAGTCCGTAGTCGCGTCGTTGCCGGTCAGGGTGATGCTCGTGACCGTGTCGAAGGAGCGGGTGGTGCCATTGATGGTGACCGTCTGCGCGCCGCCGTCGGCGTCGATCGTGACGTTCTGGGCCGTGACGTCGAACGTGTGCGCGGTGAATGTCACGGTCGCCGGTCCCGGGGTGCTGGCGCCGTCCGCGTTGGTGACCGCGGCGGTGATGTTGGTGGTCCCGGCGTGGTCGCTGTGGAGGGTCACCGCGCAGGCGCCGGTTGCATCCGTCAAGCACGTGTTGACCCCACCGGAGAAACCGCCAGGGCCGGACGTGATCGTGAAAGTCACCGTCGCGGCCTCGGCGGGATCCGGAGCCTTTGAGTCGGGCGGGATGAAGTGGACCGATGCGGTCAGGGAGTTGTCGCCGGGGGCATCAACGCTCGGGGCGCCGGGTGTCACTGAAACGCTGACTACCGACCCTGCGGTGTACGGGCTGAAGTGCTGGATCTCCGCGCTGATCGTGTGGTTGACCCGATCGATCACCGATGGCACCGCAACCGCGGTGCCGTCAGGCGCGAGATAGAAGATCGAGGTCGGCGTCAGACCGTTCGGGTTGTAGTGGATGGTCAGGACCGGGTGGATGCCGAAGGTTGCGATGGCGCCGCCGGTCGCGGTGTCGATCGCGCTCAGGTCGTATGCCTTGGAGGAGGCAACGATTCCGGTCGGCAGGATCGGATTGATCTCGAGCACCGACACGGCCGCGCCGACTGAGAACGTTCCCGGCGCGAAGCTGACGCTTGCGTGACCGCTCGTGCTCGACGCCGACCCACCAGCCGAGCTGACCACGGTCGGGGGCGTGAGGGTCGCCGTGATCGTGCGGGTGTTGGTGATGATGAGGCGCACGTCGAGCTCGACGACCTGGTAGGCATAGCTCAGGCCCACGATCAGGTTGGTGTCGTCAAACGTGGTGCCGGCAACTGTCGCCAGCGAGGAGAATCGTCCGTTCGCGCCGACCGCGCGGCGCACCTGGTAAGCGGACCCGGCGCCACCCGTCCAGGCAAGATGCGTGCCCGCGGTGGTGGCCGAGGCTGAGAGCTGGAAGCCCGAAGCCGGAGGTCCGCGGGCGCCGGCGGCTCCGACGAAGAACGTGTCTGTCGTCTGGGCTGAGCGCCCGGCGCTGTCGGTCACGACGACGCGGAAGTTGTAGCTGCCCGCGGAGAGGCCAGTGGTGCGGAAGGTGGTGGACCAAGCGGTCGCGCCGGCAATGGCGAGCATGTTGTTTCCGCCGGACGGCGCCGGAGCGCCTGGCGTGACGGGGTTGAGGTTGATCCAGTCGCCGCCGCCGGACGGCGCGTAGGAGAACTGGACCGAAGCCACACCGGCCGCCGCCTGGGCGGCGGCTGCGAGAAGGATGCTCTCCTCGCCCGGTTGCTCCGCCGCCATCGGGGTCAGGACTGAAAGCTGCGGGATCGACGAAAGCGGCAGCGTGGCCCACGCGGGATTGCTGAGCGGACCTTCGTTGCCGAAACCGTCGACCGCCGCGACCACGTATCCGTTCGACGTGCCGGGCACCAGGCCGGTGTCGACGAACGTCGCGCTCAAAAGGCCGCTGGCCGCCAGCGTCAAAGCGGAGCCCGCGGCTTCGACCCGGTAAACGCTGTACGTCACGTCGCCAGCGGCCGGCGTCCAGCTGAGGTTCAGGCTGCCGCCCTGCGCCGCCGCGACCAGCCCGGTCACAGCGGGTGCCGCGTGGACGACGGTCAATGCGCTCTGCTCAGTGGTCGCGACTGCACTGCCGCTCGGTGAGACGGCGACGGCGCGGACCGCGTAGGAGCCGTCCGGGAGCTGCGCCGTGAGAGCGGTTCCAGAGGCGGACCATGTGCCGCTCGATGAGGCAGCCGGGAGCGTGGCGATCGTACGCCAGGTGCTTGCTTGCTGGACCTGGACGTTCACACTGGCGACGTTCGACGAGGCCTGGCCGGATGCGCTGACAGCAAGCTGCGACCCGGCGGTGGCGGTCTGCGATGTCGCGCCGAGAGCCAGCGTCGCCGGCGCCGCCGCGGCCACGAAGACGCCGCCGCTTTGGGCGCTCGCGGCCGGAACCAGAATCGCGGAGACGACCCCCGACGCGGTGCCAACCATGGTGCCGGACAGGGCCCGAACCCTGAAGTAGTACTGGCCGCCGGCAGTCGACGTATCGCGATAGATTGGACTGCCGACTCGCGCGATCACCGAGTACGTCCCGGCCGAGCTGTCCGAGCGCTCCACCTGGTAGCCGGTTGAGTCCGCGACGGGCGACCACAGCAAAGTCATGGCGCCGGCGCCCGCTACCGCTCGCAGGCCGGAGACGGCGGCCAGCGTTGGGCTCGGCACCCAATAGAAAGTCATTGCAGCCGTAGGCGAAGGCGCCGCGGCGGCGGGAGGGGCCGGCGCCACGATCGTGAACCCGACGCCTTGTCCAGCCGATCCGTGGCTGGAAACGGCGCGGACTCGATAGTGGCCCGCGGCGACGCTGGCCACGCTCCAGTCGGCGATGCAACCCGGCGAACACGAGACCGGTGCCGGGACTTGCGTCCATGCGTTTGCACCATCGGCGGCGTACTCGAAGGTGACCCCACCGCGGCTGGCGCTGTCGGCCACGACGAGCAGGCGACCTGTCACACGTCCGTCGGCGCCCAGGGCGCTGCCGTTCGGCAGTCGGATCGTGAGCAGAGGAGTGACATCGTCGTCGCCATCGCGCGTCGCGGTCACAGTCGCGGTCGCCTTGCGGCTTCCGTGGCCGTACTGGTCCTCGAGCTCGACCGTGTAAGCGTGTTCACCAGCGGTCGCGTTCCAGTCGACCCAGCTCAATGTCCCGGCGGGAAGCTCTGCCACCGAAGCCGAGTCGCGGCTCACGACGTAGACGGCACCGTCAGCGGCGGCGGGCTGCTGCCACGTTAGGGCGACACCCGTCTGCAACGGAGCGGCGCCGAGTGAAGTCGGCGCGGCCGGCGCCGAGTTATAGATGCGAATCGATGTGTCGAACGAGGTCATGTGACCTGAGTGGTCGCTGACCGCGCTGTGCAGTTGATATGAGCCGTCTGCCACCACCGCCGAGTTCCACTTCATCGCGGCGGACCCCGTCAGGGGGTCGGACGCGGACGGCTGGGCTTGCGCGGTGCCGATTGAGACGGTGCCCTCGGGTCCCGAGACGCTCCACGTGACCGATGATGTCCCGTCACCCGTTCGGATCGATGCGGTCAGCACGAGGACGCCACTCACGGATCCGCCCGCCGGTTGCATATCGAGCACGACGGGCAAGCTTGTGACCGGTGCCCATGGCAACGCGATCGATTGGATCTGCTGCACCGGTGACGTCGCCGGCAGGATCGGAAGCACGCCGTACGTGTACGACTCGCCCGCGGTGCCACCGACGTCGATGATCGAGAGCGCGGTCGTCGTCGTCACCAGTACGGGCGACGCGCCGGCCTGTGTGCGAAACACCTTGTAGCCGGACGCGCCTGAGATCGCCTGCCACGACACAGTGACATGTCCATCGGAGGCTGCTGCATCTGGAGCGGGTGAGGTGATCGTGTCCGCGGGAGGCGTCGTGGTCGGAGGCGTCGTTCCCGTTCCTGTCGTGGTTGTGTCGGTCGGCGGTGTCGTACTCGTCGGCGGCGGCGTAGTAGTCGTCGTGTCGGTAGTCGTGGGCGGCGGCGTCGACGTGGTCGGCGGAGTGGTTGTCGTCTGGTCGGTGGTCATGGTCCCTGCCGACGTCGGCGCGACGGCTTCGAGCGTCGTCAGCACCACGCCGGATGACTGGGCTCCGTCCATGGTCATCGGCGACTGTGTGTCGCAGTCGAGACCCAGGCCACCCGGGCATGACCGAAGCGAGGTGACGCGGTAGAACGAGGTGCCTGCTGGCGCGGTCGAGTCGGTGAACGCGAGTGGACTAACCGCGTTCGAAACTCGACCCACCAAAGTCCAGGGCCCGGTCACAGACGCTGAGCGCCAAACGGCATAAGCGCTCGCGCCTTGAGCGCGACTCCACGCCAGCTTCGCCGTGCCGGCGGTCACAGTCAACCCCGACGCCGCTGATAGCTGCGGCAGCGTCGGCGTGGATTGCGCGGGCAGCAGCTTGCGCAGCAGGTCAGCAATCTGCGACGCAGTGAGTCGTGGACGTTCCACGGCGTGACCTCTCAGTATCGCCTTGCCTGTGCTCGGGTCGAAGCTCTCGACCGTGAATCCCTTTGACGTGGCCCATGCGTTGACGCGATCGAGGCTCGGATGCCCTGGCAGCTGCACGCTCCAAAGGCCCGCATACGGATCGATGGGTTGTGCGTCGATCTTCGGCAGCATGACGTTGATCGCCCAACCGCTTTCATCGCGGTGGTATCTGCTTGGGACGAGAGTGAGACCGTTGTCGGAGAGATAGCCCCTGATCTGGCTCCACGTGGCCAGACGAGGAAAATAAATGCTCGCCGTGTCCCGTCCAGTGACATCAACCGAAATTTCCGGCCGCTTGAGGATGTATGTGCCGAAAGCCGGGAATGACGCGACGACATCGGTGCCGATACGGTCGCTGATCTCATTGACACGTAGGTCGGAGAACGGATTGCTCATCTGGATCGTCAGCAGGCCCGCTCCCGGTCCATCGGCCAGACGCACGATCGCCGCGGGGACTCGCTCCGGCTGGGTAGGTGCTGATACCGCCGGGGTCGAAGCGGTGGTGAACGGAACCATCTGCGCCGCCGATCCCACCGCGATCGTGACTGCCGAAACCACGGCCACGCACCAGGTCAGCGAGCCGAGGCGCATCAGCAAGGCGTTCATCTGCGGTTCGCTGACCTGGCGGTGGGCACCGTTAGCGGCTGATCCGGCTTGCTTTTAAGCGGGTCGGCGTGCCCGAGCGGAACACGACGAACCGCTCGGCGCAAAGGCCAAATGACACTGAGACCCCTTCCTATCCTCGGCGGTGACCACGCCGTAGCTCCCTACCGGCGAGTCGAGGACGGCATTGTGGTCGCGTCCGCACACGCTGTCAAGACGGGAATTCTTAACCACAACATGTGAGCATTTGTGAAGCCTCTGGGCGCCCATCCGTTGCGACGCGCGACCCCATATGCGGGCCTCGCGCGCGTCGTGAGTAAGTGCCAAGACCGTCGAGCAAAAGCGAATCGTCAGCACGTCATGAAGGCCCGCGGGCCAAGCCCTCCGCGCCACCTCGAAAAGGCGTGGAGTCGCGTTCCTGTTCCAGGTCGTTCGAGGGGCCTTCAAGACGCGCCCATTGACCGCGGCGGTCCCGCGCGCTCTACTTATCGCACCCGAAGGGGTATCCATGGAAGCGGTTTCACGAACTGCAGCTACGCTCGACCAGGTCGCCCGTGCGGCCGGCGTGTCGCGCGCGACCGCTTCTCGGGTCTTCAGCGGCAACCCCAGGGTCAGCGAGGAAGCGCGCCGCGCCGTTGAAAGCGCGGCCACGCGGCTCGGCTACGTGGCCAACAGCGCGGCCAGAAGTCTGGCCGCCGGGCGGAGCGAATCCGTCGGCGTCGTCGTGCCGGAGCCGGGCTCGGGGTACTTTCTCGATCCCCTCCTGTCCCGGCTGCTCCGTGGCATCGGCGAGGAGCTGTCGGCGAGCGGGCTGCAGATGGTGCTCTTCTCGCCCCAGTCGCCGGCCGACGTGCAGCGCCTCGAGCAGTATCTGGTGGGCGGGCATGTCGATGCCGTCCTGATGCTCGCCCTGCACGAGTCGGACACGCTGCCCGCGCGACTGAACGCCCGCGGCATCCCGATGGTGTTCGGCGGGCGGCCGCCGCAATCGCAAGAGGTCAGCTTTGTCGATGTGGACAACCACGCCGGGGGCCGAGCCGCGACCGAACACCTGATCAAGCAGGGGCGCCGGCGCATCGCACACATCGCCGGTCCGGACCACTCGGCAGCGGCGCGGGCGCGTATGGCGGGCTTTCGCGAAGCGATGTGGAGCGCGGGACTGCGCTCGGATTTCGTCGACTACGGCGACCTGGATCGGGACAGCGGCGAGCTCGCGATGGGCCGTCTGCTCGCGACGGCCGACGAGATCGATGCGGTGTTCGCCGCCTCGGACGCGATGGCGGCGGGCGCCATGTGGGCGCTGCAGGTGCTCGGGCGGCGCGTGCCCGACGACGTGGCGGTGATCGGGTTCGACGATTCGCCGATCGCCTCAGCGACGCGGCCGCCACTTTCGAGCGTGAGGCAACCGGTCGAGGACATGGGGCGCGAGATGGCCAAGCTGGCGGTCAGCATGTCGGGAGTGCGCGACCAATCGCCGCGACAGATGGTCCTCAGCCCGGAGCTGTCGGTGCGCGAATCGACCGTGGCGTCGCGCTAGACCGGACCCTTTCCGTCCTTGAACATAATGGCCGCGTTGTAGACGGCCCACACGTAGTGGCGGCAGTCGGACCGCAGGTGCACCCAATCCGTGACCGCGCCGCCGCCGGCGTAGTACGCGGTGAGCGCTTTCGCGATGTCGTTGTGGTAGCTGTCGAGGTTGTGTTTCAGGATCGCGGTCCCCATGTCGATGTTGTCTCCGGGGTCAAAGAGGTTCACCTTGCGATTCAGGAGCGCGGGACCGTCCGCAGCCGCTGTCGAGGGCATCACCTGCATGATCCCGACCGCGCCCGCCGACGACACCACCGCCGCCTGCCATCCACTCTCGTGCCACGCGAGCCCCATCACGAGATAGGGATTGACGCCGTGCTTCAGTGCCGCCGCGTACAGCATCGACTTCGTGATCATCATGTCGAGCGATGGCGCGGCGGGCTCGCCGCTGGGATCGGGCGCGGTCAAGCTGGGGACGTTTTCAGGGTCGATCGCGGGTTGCAGGCCGGTCGGTGGTTTGGCTTCGGGGCCCTGGAGCGCGCTCTCGCCGCAGCCCTGCAGACCGAGGACCGCACAGGTTGCAAGCGCGAGCAGCGGAAGTCCCGCCCTCATACAAGCGATAACGCTTGTCGGAGCGCCTTTGTGCATGTCTCAAGATTTGGTGGACCCGAGGGGATTCGAACCCCTGACCTACAGACTGCCAGTCTGTCGCGCTCCCAAACTGCGCCACGGGCCCACGCCGCGCCAAGTTGCGAGCTAAGAATACCGCTCCAGCTACCATCTCCCGTTGGCTCCCAGCACCACATGCAAACGCGCGATATCACGACGAACGAACTGCACGGCGGCGCATATCTCGCGCTGCCTGACGCTTCGGGCCCGCATCCCGCCGTCGTCGTGATTCATGAGGCGAGCGGCCTCGACGCTCACATCAAGAGAATCACCGGGCGATTTGCCGATGCCGGTTATGCGGCGCTCGCGGTCGACCTCTTCACCGGCCGGAACCGCGCGATCTGTATGGCGCGCTACATGGCCGGCATGCTGATGGGCTCGGTCAACCGCTACGGCATCGATGACCTGAAGAGCGCCTTGACGTTTCTGGCCAAGCTTCCCGAGGTCGACGCGCAACGCATGGGAGCGATTGGTTTTTGCATGGGCGGAGGGTTCGCGATCGCGTGGGCCTGCACCGACTCACGCCTCAAGGCGATCGCTCCTTTCTACGGCGTCAATCCTCGGCCGCTCGAGGTCGTGAAACGACTGTGCCCGGTGGTGGGCTCCTATCCTGAAAACGATTTCACCGCACGGGCTGGGCGCGCGATCGACCAGGCCTTGACCCGCGAGCAGATCACGCACGACATCAAGATCTACCCCAACACCCGACATTCGTTCTTCAACGACACCAGCAGCTCATATGACCAACAAGCCGCCGATGATTCCTGGCATCGAGTGATGGAGTTTTTCGGCGAGCAGCTCGGAAAGCGATGAACGTTCTAGTCACCGGCGGCACAGGCACGCTGGGTCGCGATGTCGTGATGCTGTTGCGCCAATCGGGACATCGCGCTCGCATCCTGAGCCGCGAGCCTCGCGGTCACGTCGATGCCGTGCAGGGCGATCTGAAAACTGGCGCGGGCCTGCCCAAGGCGCTGGCGGGAATGGATGCCATCGTCCACGCGGCGTCTGCAACTCGCGAGCCGATGGCTCTCCGAGCAACCGACGTCCGTGGAACCAGGCGGTTGCTGGAGCTCGCGCGCGACGCCAACATCGGTCACTTCGTCTACATCTCGATCGTGGGCGTCGAAGGCGTCGCGTATCCGTACTACCGGATCAAGATCGCCGCTGAAACCTTGGTTCGCGAGGGCATGGTGCCGTGGTCGATCCTTCGCGCGACGCAGTTCCACAGCTTCATGGAGTCCACACTTCGTGCGTTTGCGCGATTGCCCGGGATGCTCGCCATCCCGTTCGTCTGGCAGTTCCAGCCTGTGGACTCCAGGGAGGTGGCCCGGCGCGTCGTCGATGTCGTGCTCGACAAGCCTGCCGGCATGCTGCCCGATTTCGGCGGCCCGCAGGTCCGCGACTTCAAGAGCATCGCCGAATCGTGGCTCGCGGCTCGC
>Ga0209267_1002739_pt1 | contig 11245 bp, 5 predicted proteins | sample GraSoiAngelo_137_FD_185894 | JGI IMG/M metagenome (GOLD analysis project Ga0209267, IMG submission 185894) | Grasslands soil microbial communities from the Angelo Coastal Reserve, California, USA - 14_0929_09_30cm (SPAdes) (version 2) | ecosystem: Environmental > Terrestrial > Soil > Grasslands ... | reverse complement strand
ACACCATGGACGGGTTCAAGTTGGGCACCATCGGGAACGCACCGGTAGGCGACTGCCTGGGGCCACCTACTCGCACAGTGGATCTGTCGTTAGCGAAGCACTTCCATATAACCGAACGGATTGACGCGGAGTTCCGGATTGATTCTTTCAATCTCTTTAACCATCCGCAGTATGGCGACCCCGTCGGCCCTACAAATGGCGTGAACTACAACATAGGCTTCAACGCTCCGAACACCGCTGCGAGTCCCGAGTTCCTGGACGCGAGTGGAAACCCAACGACCTCTCTGTTGAATGCAGTTTCGATCCAGAACAGTACGCCGAATGCCCAAGTAGGTACCGTAACCACGCAATCGGACCGAAGTCGAGAATTTCAGTACTCACTGAGGATCACCTTCTAGCGCTGGGACAATCCGATGCCGAAACGTCCCGCCGGCAACCACGCTGGCGGGACGTTTCTCTTTTGTCGGCTTCTTTGAAAAATTCCCGCGTCACGTCTTGCCTCTGTGACAAGTTGCGGCCCCGCCGAAGTGCAGCAATCGCCTTGTAAAGGCGGAGCGTCATGGGCTGCGGCGCGGGAAGATACCGGGGTTGGGGTTTGCCTCGGGGAAAAAAGTTGTCTATGTTTAAACCATACATGTTTGGGTATCCTTCAAGACCACCTGTCCTCCTGATCCGTTTTCTGATTTTCACTCTCGCGGTACCGCAGGTTCTGGCGGCGCAGGCACAAGGGCCTCAGCGTGTACCGGTGCCGGTGCCGCCCTCCGCAAAGCGCGCTCCCACAGGCAAGAAAGATCGGAGCGCATTGCCCCCTGTCCCGACTTTCAAAGATATTGCCAAAGAAGTTGGCCTTACGGTTTCGCACACAGCCGCCCCCGAAGCGCATTACGTGATTGATTCGACGAGTGGCGGCGTCGGTCTATTTGATTGCGACAACGATGAACGCCTGGATGTTGTGCTGGTGAATGGCTCGACCGTGGAGAGATTGCGCCAGGGCGGCGATCCCATGGTGACTCTTTATCACCAAGAGCCCAATGGCACCTTCAAAGACATCACTAAGGAGGCCGGATTGACCAGGCTGGGATGGGGTATGGGCGTTGCCGTCGCTGACTACGACAACGACGGCAAGCTCGACCTGTTTGTGACCGGCTACAACGGCAACGTGCTCTACCACAATCTGGGCAATTGCAAATTCGAGGATGTCACCGAGAAGGCCGGAGTCCGCGGTGGAGGGTTCAGCACCGGCGCAGCGTGGGGGGATTACGATCGCGACGGCAACGTGGACTTGTTCGTCGCCCGCTATTCGCATTTGGACATCAACAACCTTCCCCAATTCGGCAGCAACAAATTCTGCCGATTCAAAGGCATCCTGGTGCAGTGTGGCCCCTGGGGGCTCGAAGGTGAATCCGACTTTCTCTACCACAATCGCGGTGACGGGACTTTTGAAGAGGTTTCAGTCAAAGCCGGCGTCCACGATGACATCGGCTATTATGGCCTGGGCGTGATGTGGGCCGATTACGACGACGATGGCTGGCCCGATCTCCTGGTCGCCAACGACTCCGTGCCCAACTATCTCTATCACAACAATCACAACGGAACATTCACCGATGTCGGCTTACTGACCGGTGTCGCGCTGAGCGGGGAAGGGCTGGAACTTGGGAACATGGGCGTGGATTTTGGCGACTACGACCACAGCGGGCGCTTGAGCTTTTTTGTTACCCACTTTGAAGAGCAGCCCAATTCGCTGTATCGCAACATGAGCGCCAAGGGATTCGATGATGTGAGTTGGACTTCCGGAGTAGGCCAGCCTGGCTATCCTTACGTTGGCTGGGGTACGGCTTTCTTTGACATGGATAACGATACTTGGCTCGACCTGTTTGTAGCCAACGGCCACGTGTATCCGCAGATCGACACTTTGGAGACCGGTCCCCGCTATCGTGAGCCGCTCCTCCTCCATCGCAATAATCGTGATGGTACTTTCGACGAAGTATCCAAGGAATCCGGCCTCGCCGCTCTCCCTCTGCATTCCCGCCGCGGCGCCGCTTTCGGCGACGTCTTCAACACCGGAAATATCGCCGTTCTTCTCTTAAATGTCGGCGAACCACCTTCGCTCCTCAAGAATATGAATGCCGACGGCTATCACCGCGTCCTGTTCAAGCTCATCGGCACAAAAAGCAACCGCGCCGCGATTGGCGCCCGGGTGACCATCCGCGCCGCCGGCGCCCAGCAATTCAGTGAAGTGCGTGGCGGAGGAAGCTATCTATCGCAGAACGACTTGCGCTTGCACTTCGGACTGGGCACCACCGATAAGATGGAATCGGTCCAGATTCGCTGGCCGAATGGGAATGTTGAGCCGCTTCGTGATGTTGCTGGCGACTATATTTATACAGTGGTGGAAGGGAAAGGAATTCAGGACAGAAAGCCGCTGCCGTCCCTGTCTTCGGGAGACCACGCGCCGACCGGCGCTCGTTGAACGCGCCCGACTTCTTCGATGGTGGGCGGCGGCTCAGAAATTCCGGGGACGATCCCATGCCTTCGGTTCGTAATCGAGCTATCCCATTGAACGGCTTCTGGAGGCGCGTCCCGGCAAGCCTCATGGTGGTCGCTGCGCTGGCGTTGTCGTTTATTCCCACCGCTCGAGCAGCCGATAATCCTGCCAAGGAACTCCAGGCGCAGTTTGAGGCGGCCAAGGCCTCCTTGGCGGCGGGCGATCTTGCCTCGGCGGAAAGCCATTACATTGACGCGATCGTGCTCGGTTTGCGCCAGCTCGCAAAAATCTCTCTTTCCCTGGGACAGACCGATAAGGCTGCTACTTATCTAGAATCCGCGCTGAGGCTCAAGCCGGATGACGTCGAAACTCAGCTGGATGCAGCTGGCGTTTGGTTCCGCAACGGACAAGTCGCCAAAGCGAAGACGTTGCTGAAATCTCTTGTGGCCACACAGCCGAGCCATGCCCGGGCACGTGGACTCCTCGGTCGAATCTACGTGTTCGAGGGGGATTCCGATAATGCGATCCAGGAGTTGAAGGCTTCGGTAGATCTCGAGGATGATTTCGAAACCGGCTATTTTCTTGGGATTGCCTATTTGAAGGCAAGGAAGTTGGCCGAAGCCTCGGCGTGGTTCCATCAACTTCACTCCACGATGGGAGAATCGGCGGCGCTGCATATGCTGTTTGGCCGGGCCTACCTGGTGGCCAAGATCCCGCAGCAGGCTATCCCTGAATTTCGCCAGGCGATCAGGCTTGATCCGAAGTATCCCCGCGCTCACGGCTTTCTCGGGTACGCCTATCTCGAGCACTATCAGGAAGAAGGTTACCCACAGGCGCGCCAGGAATTCGAAAAAGAAGTCAAGCTGCATCCCGATGAATATCAAGTACAGGAACTTCTGGGGATTGCGAACGTGAACTTGCGCGACTTTCCGGCCGCGGAAGTTGCTCTTCTCCACGCAGCGCGGCTGCGGCCTAAGGAGGCTTCCGTCTACCTCTATCTGGGCGAAACCTACGCGGCAACGAATCGCATCAAGGCCGCGGTCGAAGTTCTCGAAAAGTACGTCAGCATGGTGGGCAACCCGGAAGAAGACAAGCTACGCGAGGCCAGCCGCGCATACTACTTGCTCGGGCAGAATCTGCGGCGGCTCGGTCGCGAGGAGGAGGCCAGGAAAGCGCTGGCACGCTCCCAGCAGATACGAGAAGCGAAGTTCAAGTACGATGTGAAGCACATTTTCGACGAGAAGAAAAGTTCGGAAGATGCCGGCGAGAGTCGCGTTTCGGACCGCGTTGCTGACCTGCTAGGGGCAGGTTCCGCTGAGGAAAAACAAGGCACGCAGAATATGATCCGGCAGGGCTTGCCCGTGGGCCCAGTGGGCAAGCAGCCGGCCACAGCAAAAGAAACAGCAGCAGCCAAGCAATACCGTTCATTTGTCGGAGAAATCCTGGGCAGTTCCTATAATGACCTGGGCGTGATGCGGGCCAAAGACTCGAAATTTCCAGAAGCTGCCGAGTTTTTCAGGCAGGCTGCCGCATGGAAGCCCGATCTCCCCGGGTTGGATCTCAACTGGGGATTCGCCAGTTTCCGCGCCGAGCTCTACCTGGAAGCTGTTCCACCCCTCGAGCGCCAACTCAAAGCCCATCCTGACGACTCTTTCATCCGCCAACTTCTGGGCCTCAGCTATTCCATGTTGGAGAAAGATGAGAAAGTCGTTGAAGTTCTCCACCCCTTTCTCGAACATCCACCCGACGATGCTGGTCTGCTGCTGGCGTGGGGCACCGCTCTGGTCCGCACCCGCCAACCGGGAGCTGCTGCTGGTATTTTTCGCCGGCTGCTGGAGCAAAATGCTGACAACCCCTCGGTCCACCTTTTGCTTGGCAAGGCCTACGCGCAACAGGAGGATTACGCGAGCGCCGTCAACGAGCTTAGCAACGCTTCGCGGCTCGATCCCCGGCTTCCAGAAGCTCACTACTACGCCGGTCTAGTCTATCTCCGGCAGAAGGAGTTCGAATCCGCCGCGCGGGAATTTCGCGCCGAACTCGACCTTCGCCCAGGCGATCTCCACACGCTGTACCATCTTGGCTACACGCTGCTCTTGCAAGGCCAGCTGCCAGAGTCTATTAGTCTGTTGCGCGAGGCTGTCAAGGCCATGCCCGACTATGAACTGGCTCACTTCGAACTGGGGCGCGCCCTGCTGCAGCAGGGAGACGCCGCCGGCGCCATTGAGAGCCTGGAAAGGGCCAAAAAGCTTGCCCCCGAACACGACGCCGTATACTTTCAATTGAGCCAGGCTTATCGTCGCGCGGGTCGCGTGCAGGAAGCCGGACAGGCGGTGGCGGCTTACCAGAAACTGATAGAGGCCAACAGGCTAAAGAAGCGCGAAAGCCTGGAGATGGACAAGCCCTAATTTTGGCAACGCGGGCAACCATTCGAAGTGAATTTTCTTCCGCTTCCGTTGTTCTACGCTACCTAATTAGATTGCTAGAATACCGGTTTTCTCCTATCATTTGCCTGATTTCGTACAAGCTGATGGCGCTGTTGCGAGCCTTGAGTGTGCGGGCGAATCCCGGAGGTTCAATGAACACGTACGTGCGTCGACGATCTACCCTTTTGTTCATCCTCTGCACCCTCACCCTTACGGCATGGAGCGGCGAAAACATCCCCAAAGCAGCTTGGAAGCGTGCCATCGGGCAACCTTTGGAAAATGCCGGCACAAAAAAACCTTCTTTGGACGCGGGTCACATCGATGACGGTTTCTGGCAAGGTGCGCCGGTGGGCGGATTCGGGGCAGGCACGTTTTCCCGAACCTTCCGAGGCGATTTTGCGCGATGGCACATCAAAGCCGGCGTACACAAATATCACACGGTGAATGCCAATCAATTCGCGATGTTTCAGCAGACCGAGGGCGCGGCCACAGGAACCGCACGCGTTCTTTTCACCGACCATCCTTCGGGAGGCCAACTGAGCAGTTGGGAGTGGGATTATCCCGTGGGCGCGGGCGACTATTACGCGCTCTATCCTAAGTCTTGGTTTGACTACCGGTGGGAGAAATTTCCGGCGCATGTTGTCCTGGAGCAGTTTTCTCCTATCCTTCCCGACAATTACCGGGAGTCAAGCTATCCGGTTGCGGTCTATCGCTGGCATGCGGCAAACCCGACCAGCAAAACTGTCACCGTATCCGTCTTGTGTTCATGGACGAACATGTTGGGGTGGTTCCGCACTTTTTCTCGGGACTTCACGGGAGCTTTGAATCAAGGAAACCACAACCGCTTCGCCAATGAATCTCTGGGCCCGGCTGAGGCCATGAAAGGGATTGTGTTCGAACACAATCGCGCCGGCACTGTTCCCAATGAATGGGATGGGCAGTTCGCCATCGCAGCCTTGGAGTCGCCTGGCGTGGAAGTCAGCTATCAGACAACCTTTGAGGCAGAAGGCGACGGAAAATCCATATGGAAGCCCTTCGCTAAGGACGGAAGACTCGCCAACAGCGATGAAGCCTGGGTCAGCAGTGGCGAGAAACTCGCCGGCGCAATCGCTGTACGCTTCACGCTAAAGCCCGGTGAGAAACGCGTCATTCCCATGGTCATTTCGTGGGACCTGCCCATCGTCGCGTTCGGCTCGGGACGTCAGTGGTATCGCCGTTACACCGATTTCTACGGAACCACCGGAACAAATACCTGGGGCATAGCCCGCGACGGTCTGCTCCAGTCGGCTGTGTGGAGCGACAAAATTGATGCCTGGCAAGCTCCTTACGTCAACGATGAGAGTAAGCCGCTCTGGTACCGCGGCATGCTCTTCAACGAACTCTATACGATAGCGGATGGAGGTTCCTTCTGGGGACGCCCGATTGGATCCGACAAGAAGGAGCCGGCTACGTTTGCATTCATGGAATGCTTCGATTATCCCTACTATGCAACCTTGGATGTGCGTTTCTACGGTTCCATGCCCCTCGCTAAATTCTGGCCGGACATAGACAAACAGGTGTTGCGTCAGTTTGCGGATACTGTGCCCCACGAGTTGCCGGAAAAAGGATTGTGGGTCTGGAAGTCGCAACAGGCAGGCGATCTCACGTTACGCGTTCGCAAGAGAAAGGGAGCGGTTCCCCATGATCTGGGCGTGCCTGAAGAGGATCCATTCTTCGACGTAAATCAATTTGCCTGGCAGGACACGAACGGGTGGAAGGATTTGAACTCGAAGTTCGTGCTCATGATTTACCGCGACTTCGTTTTGACCCAAAGAAAGGACCTCGCTTTCCTCCGCTATACCTGGCCTGCGGTGAAAGAGGCGATGCGCTACCTTCAGCAGTACGACCATGGTGGAGGTCTACCGGAAAATGAGGGATATCCGGACCAAACCTACGATACATGGGTTGTACGCGGTCCGAGCGCCTACTCCGGCGGTTTGTGGTTGGCCGCCCTGCGCGCGTCCGAAGAGATGGCAAAAGTTCTAGGCGAGGTTGATTCCGCGGCGCAATACCACGGAATGTTTTTGAAGGGCCAAAACACCTACATCGGCAAGCTGTGGAATGGCGAGTGTTTCTCTTACGACACGGAAAGCGATTACCGGAACAGTATCCAGGCGGATCAGCTTGCTGGACAGTGGTATGCCAACATGACCGGCCTTGGTGATCTAATCCCGCGCGAAATGCGGCTGAAGGCTCTCGGAAAGATTTTCGCGTTTAATGTCATGAAGTTTGCCGGCGGAGAGATGGGGGCGGTGAACGGCATTGCCGACAATGGCTCCATCATCAAAACCAACGAACAGATTCAAGAGGTGTGGACAGGGACGACATTTGGCTTGGCCGCGCTGCTCCTCAGTGAAGGAATGAAAGACCAGGCCTACCACACGGCCCGAGGTATTTTCCACGTGACTTATGAAACTAAGGGCTATTGGTTCCGCACGCCTGAGGCTTGGGACATCACCGGGAATTACCGTGCTTCAATGTATATGCGCCCAGCCGCGATTTGGGCGATGGAAATGACCCGGCCCGACGACACCGAGATGCACGTGAATTTGTCTGGCGGGCCGGTCGCGCATCAGGGAGAGGATCCGGTTCGGGACAGTCCCAGATGAACACGGTTGAAGATTCGCCGTAAAACTCTTTTCACAACTGGTCGAAGAGCCCTTGTGGATTTCTGAGTGAAAATGCCTGCTTACGCCACTTACCCAAACGAGGAGGGGAATCGATAAACGAGCATCATTGCAGATGGAAATTCACCTCTACGTTAATCAGCACTGCAACAGGTTGACCGTTCTTCATTGCCGGCTTAAACCTCCATCCCGCGACGGTCGCAAGTGCCTGGGTATCCAATCCTTCGCCAAGGCCTCTCACTATCTCGAGTACTTCCGGAGAGCCGTTTTCATTCACAACAACCAACAGGACTGTTGTGCCTTCCACTTTGTCTCGCCGTGCGGTGTCCGTGTACGTCGGATCTGGTGCATGGCTCGCTTGCGGTGGCTTCACCACGCCGGGATTTACTAGATACACAGGTCGATTTCCCTCTAGTTCGGCCACGACGGCGTTCGGGGTACTGATCCGAAAAGCTTTCAAGTCTGCAGTCTTTGGTTTCCAATATGCAACAACCCTTTCCAGCAATTGCCCGCCTTGAAATATTTGCGACAAAGTCTTGTTCGCCTGCGAAACGTCGGATGCCGACATCTCAATGAAGATCCGCACTTGGTCCTCTGTGACGAGTGGCACAACTTGTGAGTTCAAAGGAAGTGGGTGATGTTTATCCGATCTCTACAGATCGAAGAGCAAGAATGACTCGCTTGCCATCAATTTCCAAGTGGCCTGCATCTAAGGCAAGCTTTTCTACTTGTAACATCCCACACGTCGACCATGGCCCTGCGACTGCTCTGCTGATCAGTTTCCCGGCCGAATCGAACTTCAGCTTAGACCCGAAGTAAGGATTTCTCAGGGAAAGCAGCTTGTGCTCATAGACGTTTCGAAGATCGTTCTCAAGATTCTTCTGATCTTGCCCTCGGACGTCAGGGGAGAAAATGACGGCGAGGCAACAAAGAAGGCCCAAAACGAATTGTTTGACCGTCGATCGCCCGCTCATAGCAATCTTCACCTGGAGATTCAACACGAATCCCCAGCATTGCACTTGTCAGGCAACAGAGTATGCCATTAATGCATTCTTGCAAACTTCGGTGCCATCCGTCGCCCTGGATGTTGTTGAATGTAAGGTTTCACGCGGAATTCAAGTCCTATCCGAGGAGCCATTTTTTTCTTTGTCTTGCGATCCACGCCAGGAATAACAGTGGGAGCGGTTCCAGACCGTCAAATCACGTGGGAACCGCTCTGCATTGAGATTAAGATTCTCGGACGGAAGCAGCGGAGTTCTTGGAGAAATCTCGCGGTAAGCGTTCGAGGCGCTTCTGGGCTCTTTGCCTGTCACGGAATGCTGACAGGCTAACGATGAGTGCCGCCATGAACATGACGAGAACGGTTACAGTAAGGAATCGGTCTGAGGTTAGCAAACATGCCTCCCCTGGGCGCTTCTGAATTTTCAAAAACAAAGCATGCTAAGCATGGCAGGTCTTAATTTACGTCGCTGGACTTGGCAAGCAGGCTTCAGCCAAGGCCAATCGGTGGAGCAAGAGTAAAGGTGATTTCTAGCACATCGGCACGAAATTAGCGTGCCATCAGCACCCCAGCAAGCACGATTATGCAGAAACCCAAGACCAACAACGTGAACCAGTCGCTGCCTTCGGCCGCTCGTCGCATTCTGCTTGACCGCATGCTAACTCCTCGCCATATAAGTGTGCAGGGATTGCTCCTGAGTCACAATAGCTCTGACGTGGCATTACCGCAGGTTACCGAGGGATGAGGCCAAGCGAATTCGGTCCGTACCCGAAAACCGCTGAAAATTTAAGGGTTCTACCGGATACCTCTGGCTTAGGTCAGCCGCCAAACTAAGGGTGAGAACACTATGACCCTAAGTGGAGGTTCTTCATGAAAGCAAAGACAGCACTGTTGTCTGGACTGCTGCTGTGCGCGAGCTGGTTGGTCGCGCAGACGGCATCTCCAAGCAGCACAGGCCAAAGCAGTCCTTCTTCGGGAACATCATCTTCCGGAACATCATCGACCACCACACCACAAGCCACCACTCCAAACCCGAACAATGCTCCTGACGCCCAAACCGGCTCTTCCATGCAAGGGACTTCACCCGCTACCCAAAATAGTCCCACTCCGGGGCAGCCGAACGCAGGCGCACCCTCAGGAACGCCGCACAGTGGTTCGATGGAATCTCAGAACGGTGCGATGTCGAATCAGGCTGGAAAGAACAGAATAAAAGGCTGCCTGAGCGGCTCCGCGGCAAGTGGCATTTTCGTACTGACGGACAGCCAGACAGGAGCTAATTACACGCTCGCAGGGAATGTCGACAAGCTGAGAACTCACGTAGGGGAAGAGATCGAAGTTACCGGTCAGCCGATGGGTGGAAGCAATTCCTCCGCGAGTGCTTCGAGCACAAGCTCGGCGCAGCCGGATGCGGGAGCTCCCATGGGCAGCTCGTCTCCCATCTCCTCGGCTAAAACTAATCCAACTGATCAGTCGGGTAACGCGAGTGCCAGCGCTGCGAACGGAACGGTTAACGGCAATGGATCGGCAAGCGTCAACAGGTTTCAGGTGAGCGACGTAGACAAGGTTGCGGATCATTGCACAGCGAGTCAGAGTCGAAAACCATCTGCTGCGGTGCAGATGCCTTCGATGAGGAATCGCGGCGAGTACATGGAAATTGCTGAAGCGCGGATGGCGGGTGGCCAGGCTGCCACCGGTTCCAGCAACGGTGGATCAAGCACGAGTGGTCAGACCGGAACATCGCCCTCCAGCACGTCACCGCAGACAACTACGGGAACGACGCCTCCTGCGGCGCAGACGCCTGGTACAGCGGGTACACCGGGTGAAATGCCTAGCACGGCGACGCCCGCACCCAGCACTGCAACTCCTCCGGCCAGCACTGCAACGCCTCCGGCCAGTACTGCAACGCCCCCGGCCAGTACTGCAACGCCTCCGGCGAGTACTGCGACGCCCCCGGCAGGCGCGGCTACTCCGAACACTTCACCAAGTACAACGACGCCAAACACAACGTCGCCGGGAACGACAGTCACGCCCAGCACGTCGCCCAGCGCTCCGTGCACTCCGTTACCGGGTACGGCACCGACGACCGGCACTGCGGGTAGTGGACAGCCGGGTTCAACCCAGCCAGGTTCGACGTCTCCCAGCGCACAGCCAGGGACTTCGCCGGGTCAAGCGCCGTGCTCGAACAATCCCACGGCAACACCAACAACGCCTCCGAGCACGACTTCTCCACAACCTCCAAGCAAGGGTTTGGCAAGCTTATCCGGAGCCGCGCTGGTCTAGGTGACTTCGATTACAGGATTAGAGCTTCAATGTTTGGGATTAAGATTTTTGGCGGGCCGTGAAGGCCCGCCGTTTTGTTTTACGCTGCTTCTCTGGTTTTCTGTTTGAGTTCGCTGAACAACCCAATCAGTTCACGATTGAAGGCGGGAATGTCCGAAGGTTGACGACTGCTCACCCAGTTCTCATCACAGCGTTTTAAGGCTAAGGCGGACATAGCACGTTGGTGTGTCACTGGTAGCACAGACGTGCCATTTTCAGAGTTCGAGGCGAAGCTTAATCTTCTTTTCGAGCAGTTCTGGGGGAGGGCTGCCCGGGCGTCCATGACTCGAAAGAGTCGGGACGCCTGTTAATTTTTGGGGGTAGGTTCATCATCAATCGGGTCAAAAGTCTG
>Ga0209267_1002738_pt1 | contig 11245 bp, 10 predicted proteins | sample GraSoiAngelo_137_FD_185894 | JGI IMG/M metagenome (GOLD analysis project Ga0209267, IMG submission 185894) | Grasslands soil microbial communities from the Angelo Coastal Reserve, California, USA - 14_0929_09_30cm (SPAdes) (version 2) | ecosystem: Environmental > Terrestrial > Soil > Grasslands ... | reverse complement strand
CGCACAGGGTCTGCCCGAGGATCACGTCCGGCCGCGCGTCACGCAACGCCTGCTCGTCGAGGTGAAAGGTGCTCTCGCCGCGCGCTCCTGCTTCGCGGACCTGACGGTCGATCTCGCGCGCGCTCGCGCCGAGCGGGATCGTCGAGCGGGTCACCGAGGGCAGCACGCGAACCGTCGGCGGGTAGTCGTCGTCGTGCGTGACCGCGACGAGCTCGTCTATCGCCCCGATCGCGTACACGATCTCCGTCGCCGCGGGGACGAGTGAGACGACACGCACCGCCCTAGGGTAGGCCGATGGACGATCTCATCGGGGAGATCGCGCGGAAGACGGTGAAGAGCTGGCCCGACCTCGCTGTCGGAACGCGGACCGCGCGGCCGAAGGCGTGGGGAGCGCTCGCCGGCCATGGTGTCACGGCACTGCGCGCGCGGCTCGGCCGTCCGCTGAGCGATGAGGAGCGCCGTGCGCTCTGGGCGGCGTTATGGCGCGAGGCGGTTCGCCCGCCCTAGGCTCTCTTTGCGCGGCCGATTCCAGAGCGGGAGGACCGCGGTCGATGGCGCCGCACGGCCTGATCCTCACGATCACGATCGCGCTGGGCGCGGCGTTCCTTGGCGGCTTCGTCGTCGCAAGGTTGCGGCTTCCTCCTCTGGTGGGCTACCTCGCCGCTGGGATTGCCGTCGGCCCCTTCACGCCGGGCCTCGCCGCGGATCCGACGATCGCGAACGAGCTCGCCGAGGTCGGGGTGATCCTCCTGATGTTCGGCGTCGGCGTCCATTTCTCGCTCGCCGATCTTTGGGCCGTCCGCTGGATCGCGGTACCTGGCGCGATGGGGCAGATCGTGATCGCGACCGCGGTGACCGCACTCGTCGTCCCGCTGTGGGGCTGGACGTACGCCCAGGGAATCGTGTTCGGCCTCGCGATCGCGGTATCGAGCACGGTGGTGCTCATCCGAACGCTCACCGATGTCGGGCTCCTCGAATCCGCGCACGGGAAGATCGCGGTGGGCTGGGTGGTGGTCGAGGACCTCGCGATCGTCATCGTGCTCGTCCTCCTTCCGCCACTCGCGCCGGTCCTCGGCGGGAGTGGAGGAGCGGACGCGAGCGACCTGCCGTTCCGGCTCCTCGTCACATTCGCGAAAGTTGGGCTGTTCGGCGTCCTCATGCTCGCAGTCGGCACGCGCGTGATCCCATGGCTTCTCGCGCAGGTCGCGCGCACGGGTCATCGCGAGCTCTTCACACTCGCCGTCCTCGTCGTCGCGCTTGGTGTGGCCGTGGTTGCCGCCTTCGCATTCGAGGTGTCGCTCGCGCAGGCGTCGCGATCAGCGAATCGGACCTGAGCCATCAGGCCGCCGCCGAAGCGCTGCCGCTGCGCGATGCCTTCGCGGTGCTGTTCTTCGTTTCGGTCGGCATGCTGTTCGATCCGACCTTTGTCGTGCGCGAGCCGCTGCTCGTCGCGGCCGTGGTCGCGTTGATCGTGGTGCGCAAGTGGCTCGTCTCGTCGGGAATCGTCCTGGCCCTTGGCTATCCGATCCGGACCGCACTCATCGTCGGCGCGGGGCTCGCCCAGATCGGCGAGTTCTCGTTCGTGCTCTCCGAGCTCGACCGTCAGCTCGGCATTCTTCCCGCCCAGGCCCATGACCTCATCATCGCCTCGGCGATCATCACGATCGCCCTGAATTCGCTCCTCTTCCGGTCGATCGAGCCGCTCGCCGAACGCCTGCGCGACATACCGGTGGTCCGCGGCTTCGACGATCGCCGCGCCGGCACTCTCGCCCATCTAGAGCGCGACCGCGCTGAGAAGCTGCAGCGGCACGCGGTGGTCGCGGGGCACGGCCGCGTGGGGTCGCTCGTCACCCGTGCGCTCCAGCGGCGAAACATGGAGGTGCTCGTTGTCGAACAGGACCGCGGGCTCGTGGAGGCGCTGCGCGACGCCGGTACTGCCGCGATCTACGGCGACGCCGGCCACGCTCTCGTGCTCGAGCGGACCCACCTCGATCGCGCGATCCTCCTCGTTGTGGCGCTGCGCGACCCGCAAACGTCGCGTCGCGTTGTGGAATACGCGCGGCGAACGAACGAGCGCCTCGGCATTGTCGCGCGGGCGCACACGCGTGACGCCGCGGACTACCTGCGCAAGGCGGGCGCGAACGAGGTCGTCCTCGGAGAGGAAGAGCTCGCGATCGAGATGACCGGGTACGCGCTGCATCGGCTCGGCGTCTCGCCACGGGAGATCGCGCTCATCGCGAGGGGACTGCGCGCGCGCTAGTTGGAGTAGACCTGCCAGTCCATTGGCAGGACGTGCACCCACGTCTGGCCGGGCTCCAGGTAGATCTTGTGCCCGTACTGGTTCGTGAAGGTGAACGGGTCGACGAGGTTCGCCCGCGACCATGTCCCATCCTGTCGGAGGCCGTCGCGGAAGATCGAGGCCGGTCCCGAGCCGACCAGGCGCATGTCGAGGCTCGGCGCACCGCCCGCGTCGTCGACGACGTTGGTCACCCACACGTCCGTCCGGATGATCACGATGTTCTTCGGCATGATCCAGGCGCCGTTCGCAGCGTCCACCTCGAGCACCATGCGCGCGCCGTTCGACTGGTAGCGCAGGTACACGTTCGCGTTCGCGTCGTAGTCGTAGCGAACGAGCGCGTCAGCGCGGTAAGGCACGGTCAGGCTCCTCGCCGGGACGCTGCCCAGGAAACCGCCGAGGGTGGCCGGATGATTCGCCTGCGCAAGGAAGTCCCAGTGCGGCACGTCGACCGCACCGCCGCCACCGACGTCGCTCGTCGCGGCGCGGAGCGCGTCGGACGACGTGAAGAGGTTGTGCGGCGCCACTTTGCCGTCGACGTTCGACCGATAGAAGGAGTTGCCCTGCCCGAGCTGCGGCGAAATGCCGACGTACAGGCCCGCAGCGATGTCGCCGCGCACGAGTCCTTCCATGAGCTGCGAGGCCCCAGAGAACACGAGGGATCCGCGCACCATCGGCGTCGTGTAGCGATCCGAGAAGCGCACGCTGCGGACCGCGCCGATCGTTCCCGGATCCTGCGAGTGGTAGTACGTGGCGAGGCGGGTGATGAAGCCTTCGACGAGAAGCTCCCACACCATGTCCGCCTGGCTGATCCCGTAGTGCGGGCGCGCCGCCGGCGCGTTGTCGATCTTCACGGCGAGCGGGCGGCGGTGCGGGTTCGGCTGACCGGCGAGGAGCGGCATCCCGTTCAGCGGCCAGCAGCTCGTGCATCCAAGCGCGCGGAGCTCGCTCGCGGGTGTCGTCCACGCGTCCGCGTCGTAGTGAAGCGCGCGGCCCAGGCTCGTGAGGAGACCCACGTGCGTGACACCGTCCTGGCCCGCGGTCACGGTCGCGACATCGGCCTTGCCGTCTTTGTTCCAGTCGCCCGCGACGATCTGCGTCGGGAGCCACGGCATCGCACCGACCGGCCACGCCACGCCGATCACGTCGCGGAGCGCGTGTCCGTCCGCCGCGAGCATGAGGTGCACGCGCGATGAGCCGTCCGGATAGTCGTAGAGATCGATGATGTCGCTCTGCTTGTCGCCATCGACGTCCGCGGCGGCGAAGCGCGCCTTGGTGATGTCGAAGAACGACGGCGGCGACGTCCAGTGTCCGCCAAAGCCGCCGCCCTGCGGCGCGAGGCTGCCGCCGGCGTCGAGCTCGAAGATGTGAATCTTGATCGAGCCGTCGTCGTACTGGTAGATCATCGCGACTTGGTCCGTCCCGGTCGTGCGCGTGAAGCGGCCTGCGACGAAGCGCGCCTGAGCGGGCCAGATCTGATTCGGTCCTGAGTCGTAGAGGCCGCGGTCACCCGGATAGCGAATGCCCGACGCGGTCGCTTCGAGATAGAGGAATTTGAGATCGAAGTTGTCCTGCGCGTATGGAATGAGGATCCCGGGAAGACCGCTCCCCGTGAACTTACCCGTCAGCAGATCGCCGGCGCGCTGCCAGTCGAAGTTTGTGTGGCGCCAGATGGCGCCGAGGTATGTGAACGCGCTTCCCGTCGAGACCCATGCGACCAGGCGCACGCTGAAGTTGCCGTCGTTGTAGAGGACCGCGAGATCGCTCTTGCCGTCCCCATTCAGGTCGAGCGCCGCGACCTTCATACGGCCGAGGTCGAAGCTGCTCGCACCCGTGATGAACCACTGGGTCGCGACCATCTTGGGGTCGGTGGTCGTGCGATCGAGGACGGCGATGCGCAGGCCGAGATCGTCGTTCGGGTCATAGAGCGTCGCGATCTGCTGATAGCCCGAGCCCTTGAAGTCTCCGGTGACCGAATAACCCTGCCCGAGTGTTTGCGCGTAGGCGACGCTCGCGGGCGTCGCGGTCGGGATCAGCCAGGTGGTGGAGACGACGAGAGTAAGAAGGAACGTCGCGACGCGGCGGAACATCATCCGCGAGCACTCTACCGGACGACGCCCCTCTTGCCGACCTTTCACTCGGAACTAGGAACGCTCGCTAGACCGTTCTGTAACGATGCTGCTGAGCTGGTGTTGCTCTGGTTACGCAGACTGAGCGAGTGAAGCTCAGGGCCGTTGCGCTTGCCGGATCAGCGTTGGTGTTGGCTGCGTGCGGCAGCGTGGCCGACTCGCCTGCAGCGCCGCCGGCACCGGCGCCGACAGCGCAGGCGCGTTGTGAGGCGGCACTGGCAGAGCTCCGGCCCAGCGACCATGCACAGTTGGTCGCGGTCTTCGAATCGACTGCTTTGGAAATTGCAGCCTGGCAGGAGAGTGGTCTCATCCTCGGAGGCGGCCATGCCGGTGCGGGCATGTCACCCCTCCGGTCGCACCCGCCGGGCGAGAGCATCGCCTCCTGTTATTTCGACGGAACCATCACCGTTACCGGGCCGCTCCCCGAAGGCGCGAGGCCACCGGTGCTCGAGAGGATGCTGCTGATCCTCGACAGCTCCGGAGGTTTCCTCCAGGAGGTCGGTGGACCGAGGAAAACTTTCGCGCTGGTACGACCCGCGGCTTAGTTCCTGCGGAGCGCCTTCTTCACGAGTCCGGGTATTTCGCTCGGAGCGTTCGCGACGGGGATGCCCGCTTCCTGGAACGCGCGCACCTTTGATTCGGCCGTGCCTTGATTACCTGAGACGATCGCGCCGGCGTGGCCCATGCGCTTGCCGGGAGGCGCGGACCGGCCCGCGATGAACGCGACCGCCGGCTTCTTCCCTTCGGAGCGCATGTACTCGGCTGCGCGCTCCTCGGCTGAGCCGCCGATCTCGCCGACGATGACGATCGCCTCGGTCTCGGGATCCTCATTGAGGAGACGCACCGCGTCCGGCGTGGGCAGGCCGACGACCGGATCGCCGCCGACGCCGATGCACGTGGACTGCCCGAGTCCTGCGCGCGTGAGGAGGTCGGCGATCTCGTAGGTGAGCGTTCCGCTCCGGGAAACGAAGCCGACGCCGCCGGGCGAGAAGTTCTCCGCCGGCATGATCCCGATCTTGCTCTGGCCCGGCGTGATCGCGCCTGGTCCGTTTGGCCCGACGAGCGTCGTCGCCGCGGTCTCGAGCACGGCCGCGACCGTCAACATGTCGGCGATCGGAATTCCCTCGGTGATCGCGATCACGAGATCGATCTGCGCGTCGATCGCTTCGAGGAGCGCGTCCATCGCGGCCGGTGCCGGGACGAACACGATGGACGCGTTCGCTCCGGTCTCATCGACTGCCTGCGCGACGGTGTCGAACATCGGGATGCCGTCGACCGAGGTGCCGCCGGCGCCCGGCTTCGTGCCGCCGACCACCTTCGTGCCGTACTCCTTCATCCGTCCTGCATGGAAGCGGCCCTCGCGCCCGAGCCCCTGAACGATCACCCGCGTGTCTTTCCCTAGGAGGACGCTCACGTGCGGGCTGGTTCCTTCGCGAGACGCACCGCCTCGGAAGCGGCCTCATCCATCGTCGCGCGCGATTCGAGCGGTGCCTTCTCGAGGAGCTTCCGGCCGGCCTCTGCCTCCGTCCCGGAAAGTCGAACCACGAGCGGTACCCGCGGCGGATGCGCCTGGATCACGTCAAGGATTCCCTTCGCGACCTCGTCGCCGCGCGTGATGCCGCCGAAGATGTTGATCATCACGCTGCGCACGCGAGGATTCGACAGGACGATCTCGAGCGCCGCCTTCACGACAGCTTCCTTCGCTCCGCCGCCGACGTCGAGGAAGTTCGCTGCGTGGCCGCCCGCGTTGCGCACCGCATCGAGCGTCGCCATCACCAGACCGGCGCCGTTGCCGATGATCCCGACCTCGCCGTCGAGCTGCACGAAGCTGAAGCCGAGCGCGCGCGCCTTCTCCTCGGCTTCCTCGTCGACCGAGACCTCTTTGAGCTTCGCGAGCTCCGTTTGGCGGAAGAGCGCGTTGTCGTCGACGTCGAGCTTCGCGTCGCCGGCCAGCACCGAACCGTTCTTCTGGACGAACAGCGGGTTGATCTCAACGAGCGTCGCGTCCGTCTCGCCGTAGACGCGATACAGGCGCCGTGCGATATCGGCCACGGCGTCGCGCTGCGCGGGCGCGACGCCGGCCGCGAACACCAGGGCACGTGCTTCGAACGGCAGGAGGCCCAGGAGTGGGCTCGGCCAGCCGCGGGCGATGGCGTCGGGACGGGACGCCGCCACCTCTTCTATGTCCATGCCACCGACCGTGGAGAGCATCACCACGGGCCGGCGCCGATCGCGGTCGAGCGTGATCCCGAGGTAGAGCTCGCTCGCCACATCGGCCGCTCGCTCCACATACACCTTCTCGACGCGCAGTCCTTTTATGTCCATGCCCAGGATTGCCGCCGCAGCGCCCTTCGCTTCCGCGGGCGATTTCGCCACCTTGATGCCGCCGGCCTTGCCGCGTCCGCCCGCGTGCACCTGCGCCTTCACGGCGACTGGCGCGGCGATGGCCTTCGCTGCGGCCTCCGCTTCTTCTGGCGACGTGGCGAGACGACCGTCCGGAATGGGGATGCCCGCGCGCGCGAGGATCTGCTTCGCCTGGTATTCGTGGACCTTCACGGGGTGCCGAACATAGCACCGCCGATGGTCAGCGCGTTTCGGACCTGGCCCCTAAGAGTTCGGCCATTTTGTCGGCGCGTTCGCGAAGATCGCGATAGCCGCTCGGGGCGAGCAGGGTAGTTGCTTCCGCGATCAGGCTACGTGCGTCCGCGATCCGCTCGTCGACGAGGGCCACGGATGCGAGAGCAAGGAGAGCCTCCGCGCGGGTCTCGACGTGCGGCTTCGGCGCGATGCGCACCGCGGTGGTGGCGGACAGCCGCGCTGTTTCGATGTCGCCGCGCGCGAGCGCGACTTCGGCGCGTCTCGTTTCGAGTCTCGTGATCGCGTCCCGTTGGATCGTCATGCGTGCGGGGTCGAGCTGCGCGAAGGTCTCCTCGAGCACCGTCCGCGCGCCTTCGAGATCCTCGCTCGCCTGGCGCGCGAGGCTCGCCACGAGAGCGGCCTCTGCGAGCGCGCCGGGACCACCTATCTCTCTCGCGAGAACAAGGGCTTCTTCAGTGGCGGAAAGCGCGCCAGGGTCCTCGCTCGCGAGCAGGCTGATCGCGAGGGCATACGCCGCTCTCCATCGGTCCATCCGGCGGCCACTTGCGTGGGCGGCGGCGTTGGCCTCCTCCGCGACCTTTCGGGCGCGCAGGTGGTCGCCGCGCGCGGCCGCGTTCACGCAAATCTCGCCGAGGCACGCGACTTCGTACGGGGCGGCGATCACACGCATCTCCGCGAGGGCGCGGTCGAGAAGCGTGGCCTGTTCTTCCAATCGGCCGGTAAGACCAAGGGGCTCGCTCGACGCCCAGACCGCATACGAGAGGATCTCGCGATCCCCGGTCTCGCGTGCGACCGCTATGGCCTCTTCGAACTGGCGCTCGGACTCAGCTATGTCGTCGAGGATCGTGACGGAAGACGCTCTCCACACCAAAAGACGCACGAGTTCGGCGCTCGGTCCGAGCGTCCGCGCGGCGTCGATCGCTACATCGAGCTCGTTCACGGCCGCGAAGTCCGAGTCGAGCCGAAGCTTCACGATGGCTCCGAGCGCGCGCGCGGAAGCAAGCTCGGCTGGGGGAACAGCGCCTCCGGTGGCCACGACGAGCGCGCGGTCGTTCAGCTCGCGGGACGCTCGGAACTCACCGCGCGCGGATGCACTGGCGGCGCTCCGCGAGAGGAGCGTGAAGGCACGGCGGCCGAGATCTTTCGCGCCCGCGGCGTCGAGCTCGTGGGCGAGCGCGAAGGCTCGCTCGGCGTGGTACGCGACGATCTCTGCGTACTCCTGCGCGCGTTCGCCCGCGGCAGTTTCGAGCCACCGCGAGTAGTGGTCGTGCACGCGCGTTCGCTCGGCCTTCGAGAGCGACGAGTACGCGACGTCGCGGATGAGGCCGTGGCGAAAGACGAATGTCGTAGCCCCTGACGGACCGCGGCGGGCGCGTCGAGAGATGAGCCCGCGACGTTCCGCCTCCGCGACATCGCCGGCGGCGGGCGCAGTCGGCAACGCATCGAGCCAGAAGTCGCGGCCGACGACGCTCGCTTCGTGCAGAAGTCGCTTGACGCCGGGTGCCGTCGCGTCGATTCGCGCAGCGATAACGCCGTGCAGTGTCGGCGGAACGACCGCGTGAGACCCCTGATCGACGAGCATGTGAACGTACTCCTCGACGAAGAGCGGGTTTCCCTCGGTCCGTGCGACGATCTCGTCGACCGGCCGGTCGGAGCCACCCGCGAGGAGAGCGCGCACGAGCTTCTCGGTCTGCGGGACGTCGAGCGGCTCAAGCGCGATCGCCATCGCATTGGTGCGTCCCGAACCCCAGCTCGGTCTTCGCTCGAGGAGGTCGGGCCGAGCAAGGCAAAGAAGCAGCAACGGTGCATGCAGCTGATCGAGCAGCTCCTCGAGCAGTACGAGGAACGGCTCTTCCGCCCAGTGCAGGTCCTCGAGCACGATCGTTCCCGGCGACGAACCGAGCCGCGCCTCCAGGTATCGCGTCATTCCGAGGGCGAGCTCACGCCGCCGCGCGTCGGAGGTGAGCTCCGACTGCGGCGTGTCGGCGTCGGCGAGCGCGAGGGCCGCGAGCTCGCGAGCGATCTCTCGCGACTCAACCTCGTCGAGGCCTTCCATGCCGGCGACGCGGGTTTCGATCTTCGCCCGTGCCGCATCACGACCGTCGGTCGGCGCGATCGCGGCCTCTCCACGGATCAGCTCTTGCAGCGGCCAGTACGTGATCGCGTGTCCATACGGCAGGCACGCTGCACGTGCGATCGGCTCGGACGGGTCCAGGCGCCGGAGGAACTCGAGCGCGATTCGGGTCTTGCCCATTCCCGCGTCGCCGTAGATCGTGACGAGATGCGGTCGTCCGGTCGACGCGACCCGCCGGTGCACATCGTCGAGGAGGCGCATCTCCGACTCGCGTCCGACGAACGGACTCGCCGTATGTCCTGAGGCTGCGCCCGGTCCGGCGAGACTCTCCGCCGCCGCGACCTCGACCAGACCCATGCCTTTTGTCTGGATGGTGCGGACGGCTCCATAGCTCACGCGGCCGCGCGTGATCTCGCGGGTGAGAGGACCGACAAGGATTTCCCCGTGCGCCGCCATTTGCTCGAGGCGTGCCGCGATGATGACCGGCTCTCCGGTGACGAGGAACTCTGCGCCTTCGCCGTCTCCGGTCACGACCTCGCCGGTGTTGATCCCGATGCGCAGCGTGAAGCCCGGTCGGCCGTCCTCGCGGTTGGGCGACACATCGGCTCGCAGCGCGAGCGCAGCGCGCACGGCTCGTTCGGCATCGTCCTCGTGCGCGACGGGAACGCCGAAGACGGCCATGACCGCGTCGCCGATGAACTTCTCGACGGTGGCGCCGTGAGCGACGAGGATCTCGCGCGTCCTGGCGAACATGCGCGCGAGTGCCGCGCGGAGCACTTCGGCGTCGTACGACCGGGTCGTAGCACTCGAATCGACGATATCCGCGAACAGGACGGTCACGACCTTCCGTTCCTGCGGCACGGGATCGAGTCTAGGAGCGAAGTGGTAGCCGACTTGACTGCCTGAGGAGTATTCCGTGGTACATGCCCCGCCAGGGGCAGGAGGGGGAGAACGTGGCACATCATCGGTTCATCGCGGTCGTCGACCTCACTGTGGCCATACCAAATCCGGGTAACGAGCCGGCCGCCCCGGCCGATCAAACATTGATCGACAACATCGCCGCGGCGCTGGAGAAGAAGGTCAAGGTGCAATACAACGACACGGAGTACACCGTCGAGAAGGTGAAGAAGAACAAGAAGAATCCGTAGCGGTCGACCAGACCGTTCGCCGAATGAGTCCGCCGTCGCGACGCATCTCGGTCGTCGGTTCGACCGGCTCGGGTAAGACGACATTTGCGCGTGAATTAGCGCGTCGGCTCGGCGTGCCTCACGTCGAGCTCGACGCGCTCGCATGGGGTCCGAACTGGACGCTCGTGCCGGTCGACGTCTTCCAGGAGCGCGTCGCTCGCGCGGTCGAAGGCGAGACCTGGGTCATCGATGGCAATTACGGCGGTCGTGGCGCGCAAGGTCTCGTGCTGCCGCGCGCCGACACAGTGATTTGGCTCGATCCGCCGCTCAGGGTCATCTTCGCGCGCCTCTTCCTACGCGCGCTGCGTCGGATCCGAAGCGGTGAGGAGCTCTGGCCCGGGACCGGGAATCGCGAGAGCTTCCGGAATCAGTTCTTCTCGCGCGACACGTTGTTCTGGTGGGCGATCAAGACGCATACGCGCCGCCGGCGCGTGCTCCCGCAAGTCCTCGCGCGCCCGGAGTGCGCGCACCTCGTCGTGCATCGTTTCCGCAGCGACAGCGACGCCAGGGTCTGGCTCTCCGCGGTGCAAGGGCCTGCGACCGCAGGCCGCTAGAGCACCGGTCAGTTCTCGAAGTCGAGGCTCCTGCGGATCTCGTATCCGCTGCGTAGGCAGGCCCGCTCCGAGCGGAGCGTGTTCGCCACGTAGTCCCGCGGCACGATGACGTAGTTGAACTGCCAGATGGGGCTGTACTTCTTCATGCCCGGGATCGAGTCGTAGATGTTGAACTGCCCCCGGACTCGTTCGGCGCTAACGAGCTTGCGCCCGCGGTCAAGGCGCGCGGAGTACACGATCTGGTATTCCTGCGCGACCTTGATCTTCTTCGGGTCGACCTCGAGGTCCCCCTGCTCCGTCGCGAACACGACGTGCCCGTCGAACCACACGCGCTCGATCTTGTAGCCGTACGGATTGTTGTAGTGGAGGTTTTCCACCGAGCCGATCCTTGATCCCGACTTCTTCGG
>Ga0209267_1002737_pt1 | contig 11247 bp, 11 predicted proteins | sample GraSoiAngelo_137_FD_185894 | JGI IMG/M metagenome (GOLD analysis project Ga0209267, IMG submission 185894) | Grasslands soil microbial communities from the Angelo Coastal Reserve, California, USA - 14_0929_09_30cm (SPAdes) (version 2) | ecosystem: Environmental > Terrestrial > Soil > Grasslands ... | reverse complement strand
CTGCACCGTCTCATACGCGATCGCGATGATGCCGGACTTGATGACCGCCCGGGTGAGCGGCTCGGAGGCGGCGAAATGGAAATAGGTGAACACCACCTGGCCCTTGCGCATGCACGGCCACTCGGGCTCGATCGGCTCCTTCACCTTCACCACCATCTCGGCTTTGGCCCATACGTCGGCCGCCTTGGGCACGAGCGTGCCGCCCACCGCGCGATACGTCTCGTCGCCGAACCCCGACCCGATCCCCGCCCCCTGCTCCACCAGCACCGTATGCCCGTCGCCCACCAACGACTCGACCCCCGCGGGCACGAACGCCACACGGTTCTCGGCCGTCTTGATCTCTCTGGGGACACCAACGATCATGGGAACTCCGGCCTAACGCCTTTCCGCGACGCCTCTCCGCGACGTCTTTCCGTGACGTCTCTCACGTAGTTCCGCGACGCCTTTCCGTGACGTCTCTCGCGTAGTTCCGCGACGCCTCTCCGCGACGCTTCTCTAGTCTTTGCCGAGCCAAACGACCGTCTGTCTCTCCGGATCAAAGAATTCACCGGCGACATCCGCGACTTCGTTTTCCGCTAGCCCCGCCACTTCGGCCACGACCTGGTCCAGACTACGATACGGCTCGCCATAGATGGGAAAGGTCGCCAAACGATACATCCGGGCGCTGGGACTCTCCAGCGACAGCATGAGCTGCCCCTGCGTCTGCTGCTTCGCCTCGGCGAGCGCCTCCCCGGCGAGCCCCTCGCGCGCCAGCTTGGCGTACTCCTCGCGAATCGCCGCCTCGGCCTGCACCGCCGTTTTGGGCTGCGTGCCGACATATACGCCCGCCACACCCATCTCGCGATAGAAGCTCGTGAACGCGTAAATCGCGTAGGCGAGGCCCAGCTCTTCCCGGATGCGCTGGAACAGCCGGCTCGACATACCGCCCCCGAACACGTTGCCGAGCACCAGCAGGGCGTACTTGCGGCGGTCGGCGTACGGAACGGTGTCGGTGGCGAACACGATGTGGGTCTGGGCGGTATCCTTCGAGTGACGGGCTTCGGTGCCGCGGACAGCGGGCGGAACGGGACTCGCCGCCGACGTTTCCCGTTTCCCCTTTCCCGTTTCCCGATTGTCAAACCACCCTTGCTTGCCTAGCAGCTCCAGCAGCTGTTCGTGCGTGAGGTTGCCCGCTGCCGCGATCACGCAATTGGCCGGAAAGTACGCTCGCCCATGCAGCTGCTTCAGGTCGCCGGTCGAAAGGGCGCTGACCGTATCGCGCGTGCCCAGGATCGAATAGCCGTAGGGATGCTCGGGCCACAGGGTCCGGTAGCAGAGATCGTATACCTGGTCGTCCGGCGTGTCCTCGACGGTGTTGATCTCCTCGAGCACGACGTTGCGCTCGAGTTCCAAGTCGTTGCTGCGGAGCACCGGGTTGCGCACCAGGTCGGTGAGCACGTCGAGCGCACGCGGCAGGTCGGTGTCGAGCACCCGCGCCTGGAACGCGGTGGTGTCGCGCGAGGTGTACGCGTCGAGCGAGCCGCCGCGCGACTCGAGCGCCAGCGCGATCTCCTGCGCGCTGCGGCGCTCCGTGCCCTTGAACACCATGTGCTCGAGCAGGTGGGACACGCCCATCTTGGGGCGGGGCTCGTGGGCGCTGGCGCTCCGGACCCAGATACCCACCGCCGCCGAGCGGACGCTCGCGACGCGCTCGGACAACACAGTCACGCCGCTGGGCGCGGTGGTCTGAAAGATGTCCCGGTCGAGCCGGACCGTCTCCATCAGTGCGAGCGCGCCGGTGCCGCCTCGGGCTTGTCCATCAGCGCCTTGCGGGAGAGCCGCATGCGACCGCGCTCGTCCACCTCGAGCAGCTTCACGCGCACGTGGTCTCCCTTCTTTACCACGTCCTCCGTGCGCTCTGTGCGCCCGTGCTGCAGCTCGGAGATGTGCAACAGTCCTTCTACGCCGGGGAGGATCTCGATGAACGCCCCGAACGCCGTGGTGCTCTTCACCACGCCCTCGTACACCTTGCCCACCTCGGGCTCCTGCACCAGCGCCTGCACCATGTCGCGCGCCCGCTCGCCGCCTTCGCCCACCGCGGAGATCGTGACCATGCCGTTGTCGTCCACGTTGATCTCGGCGCCGGTCTGCTCCTGGATACCGCGGATGGTCTTGCCCTTGGGCCCGATCAGGTCGCCGATCTTGTCGGGGCGGATCTGGATCGTGATGATGCGCGGCGCGTACTTGGACAGCTCCGAGCGCGGCTTCGGCATCACCTGATCCATGATGTCGAGGATGTGCAGCCGGAAGTCGAGGCCTTCGATCTTGATGTCCATCTGGATCGAGCTGACTCCCTGACGCGTGCCCGCCACCTTGAAGTCCATGTCGCCCAGATGATCCTCGGTGCCGAGGATGTCCGTGAGCACCGCCAGGCGCTTCCCTTCTTTGATCAGGCCCATGGCCACGCCGGCGCAGGCGGCGGTCATCGGCACGCCGGCATCGAACAGCGCCAGCGAGCCGCCGCACACCGTGGCCATCGACGACGAGCCGTTCGACTCGAGGATGTCGGACACGATGCGGAGGGTATAGGGAAATTGGTCGTACGGCGGGAGCAGCGCTTGCAGCGCTCGCTCGGCGAGGGCCCCGTGTCCGACCTCGCGGCGTGAGGTCCCGCGGATCGGCTTCACTTCACCAGTCGAGAACGGCGGAAAATTATAGTGCAGCATGAACGACTTGGTGGTCTCTTGCGCCACATCGATCGAGTCGATGCGCTGCTCGTCCCGCGTCGTGCCGAGGGTCACCGACACCAGTGCCTGCGTCTGGCCGCGCGTGAACAGCGCCGATCCATGCGTGCGCGGCAGCACACCCACCTCACAGCTGATGGGCCGGACGGTGTCGAGGTCGCGCCCGTCCACCCGCTCGCCGCGGGTCAACACCTGCTCGCGCATGGTGCGGTACTCGATGTCCTCGATGACGTTGGCGACGTCCTTGGTGTTGTCGGGGAACTCGGCCGCGAGCTGCTCCTGGATCGTCGCTTTGAGCGCCGCCAGTGCCTGGGTGCGCTCCGCCTTCTCCGGCAGATTCAGCGCCTCCGTCACGCGCGGCTCGGCCAGCGCCTTGACCCGCGCCACCAGCTCCGCCGGCGGCTCGACCTTGGTCCACTCCATTTTGGGCTGGCGCATATCGGCCACCAGCTCGTTGGCAGCATCCAACAGCTCGCGGATGCCCTTGTGCGCCACTTCGAGGCCCTTCACGATCTCGGCCTCGGTCAGCTCCAGCGCGCCGCCCTCGACCATCACGATCGAGTCCGCCGAGCCGGACACCACCATGTCCACGTCGGAGAACTCGAGCTGCTGGAACGTGGGATTGAGAATCCAGGCGCCTTCCACCCGACCCACGCGCACCGCGGCGATGGGGCCGTTCCACGGCACCTGGGACATGGTGAGCGCCGCGGAGGCCGCGGTGAGGCCCAGCACGTCGGCGTCGTTTTCCTGGTCCGCCGAGAGCACGTACACGAACACCTGGACTTCATTCTTGAAGCCTTCGGGGAAGAGGGGCCGGACCGAGCGGTCGATCACCCGGGCCGCGAGGATCTCCTCGTCCTGGGGCCGCCCTTCACGCTTCAAAAAGCCGCCGGGGATCTTGCCGGCGGCGTACGCCTTCTCGCGGTATTCGACGGTCAGGGGAAAGAACGGGAGGGTCGAGACGTTGTCCGACACCGTCACCGCCGCCAGCACGACCGTCTCCCCGAATTGCACCAGACACGAGCCGGCGGCCTGCTTGGCCAGCCGTCCCGCCTCGAGCTTCAGGGTGCGGCCGGCGAAATTGCGTTCGACGTGTCTCACCATATGGCCTGTCTAGAGCACAAAGAAATGCGCGAAGCGCCCCGGTGCTCTTCCGGGGCGCCCAACGCGACGCCAGCGGTATTAATGGCGGAGACCCAGCTCTTCGATGAGCTGCCGATACCGTTCCAGGTCGGCGCGCTTCAGGTACTCGAGCAGGCGACGGCGTTGTGACACCATTCTCAGCAAGCCGCGCTGCCCATGAAAGTCCTTGGCGTGCACCCGAAAGTGATCGGTGAGGCTGTTGATCCGCTCGGTGAGCAGCGCGATCTGGACCGGGGCCGACCCCGTGTCTCCCTCGTGCCGCCCGTACTTCCTGACCGGCGTCGTCTTGTCGTACATCTGTTCCAGTTCCCTAATTGTTGAGAGCGCAGTAACTTAGACCGCCGGTACGGATTTGTAAAGCCCTCGTGACCCACACGCCCCCCACCCCCTCGCCCACCGACCTGGTCGGCCGCACGGTCGGCCCCTACGACCTCGAGGGCGTGCTCGGCCAGGGCGGGTTCGCCTGGGTGTTCCGCGGCCGCGAGCTGGACGGCAGCCCCGTCGCCGTGAAGGTTCTCAAGCCGCGCTACGCCGGCGATCCCCAGTTCGAGCGCCGCTTCCGCAACGAGGCCGAGATGGCGGCGCAGCTGCAGCACCCCAACGTCATCCGCATCCGCTTCGTGGCCCGCTCCGGGGGTTACGTGTATTTCGGGATGGACCTGTGCGCCGATTCGCTCGCCGCCCGGCTGCGGCGCGAAGGTCCCCTCCCCGAACTGGACATCGTGCAGATCACGGAAGACGTGGCCCAGGGGCTCGGCTTCGCCCACGGCCGCGGCGTGATCCACCGCGACCTGAAGCCCGACAACATCCTGCTGCGCTCCGACGGCAGCGCCGTGATCTCGGACTTCGGCATCGCACGCGCGCTCTCCGGCCACGTCGCCTCTACCGGTGTGGACATGGCGATCGGGACGCCGCAGTACCTGTCCCCCGAGCAGGCGCAGGGTCGCCCGCTCGACGCGCGCGTGGACTTCTACGCCCTCGGCGTCACGCTCTTCAAGGCGGCGACGGGTGAGGTGCCGTTCACGTCGAGCGACTGGTTCGAGCTGGCGCGCATGCATGTGGAGGACACGCCTCCCTCGCTCCGCAAGAAGCGCCCGGAGCTGTCCAAACGGTTCGAGCGCGTGGTGATGAAGTGTCTCGCGAAGCATCCCGACGACCGCTATCGCGATGCCGCTGATTTGCTCGCCGACCTCGGTGGGAAAGACGGCACGGCGACGCGGGGCCTGCTCGAGCGGCTGCGCCGGTGGTGGTCAGGCTGACGCGCGGCTGAACAGGCTCCGGATCCAGGCCCAAACGTTTCCCGTTTCCCGTTTCCCGTTTCCCGACAGCACCGCCTCCGCCGCCCGCCGCAGCTCCGCCGCGTATTCTTCCGGGAACGGCCGCTCGGCGAGCCTGATCTCGAACCCCGCGCCGCCCGGCACGATGCCGAGCTCCACGATCCCCGGCGACGCCCGATCGATGACGTCGATGATTGGCCGTAACGTTTCCCGTTTCCCGGTTCCCGGTTCCCGGTAGTACGCGGCCGCCACGGCGATGACGACCCGCTCGGGCTTGACCCGCCCCGCGACGAAGCCCTCCAGCTCGCGCCTAATGCTTGAAGACATGCCCCAGCCAGCGCAGCACGTCGTTCGAGGTGGCGAGGATCATGATGCCGAGCAGCACGACGAACCCGATCTGCGTGAGGCGCAGCCGCAGCTCGAGCGGCAGCGGCTTGCGGCGCACCGCCTCGGCGACGAGGAACACCACCTGCCCGCCGTCCAGGATCGGGATCGGCAGCAGATTGAGGATCGCCAGGTTGATCGAGAAGAACGCCATGAAGCGCAGCAGCCAGTCGGGACCGAGCCGCGCCGCCTGCCCCGACGCCTGCGCCACGAGAATGGGGCCGCCCAGCTCGCGCACCGAGATCTGTCCCAGCACCAGTCCCTTGAGAAACCCGAGGATGATCGTCGCGGTGCGCGTCGTCTCCTGCCACCCGCTCGCGATCGCCTCACCCGGCGGTTTGCGCACGCGGGTGACGCCCGGTTGCACCTGCGCGCCGATGAAGCCGTAGGTTTGGGGACGCTTGGGGTACTGGGGATCCACCCCGTTGGCCGTATCGGGGACGATCGTCACGGACACGGGCGTGCCGCCGCGCAGCACTTGAAACGCGAGCGGCCGCCCCCCGCTGGTCCAGATGCGCTCGAGAAAGCGCTCGACCGACCGTACCGGCGCCCCATCCACGGCGACCACCACATCGCCCGGCCTGAGCCCGGCGCGCGCCGCCGGCCGCCCCTCTTCCAGGCGCTGCACCACGACCGGAACCTGGGGCACGACCGCATCCGCCACCGCCTGGCGCGCCGCCAGCCCCCCCGGCCCCAGGTCGATCACGAGCGGCTCGGCTCGACCGGCGACGTGGAACTTGAGCTCGGCGGGACCGCTGACGAGCTGCCGCACCACGTCGTCCCAGGTGCGGATCGTGTCGTCATTGATCCGCACGATGCGGTCGCCCGGCGCGAGCGACGCCAGCGCGCGCGCGCCGGCGGGGAGCTGCGTCGTGACCACGGAGTCGACCTGGGTGGTGTTCAGCTCCGGCGTGCCCACGCTGCCGGCCAGCGCCGCGAAGATGACGAACGCCAGCAGCGCGTTCATCGTCACGCCGGCGCACACGACCATCAGCCGGACGACCACGGGCTTCTTGTCGAAGGCACGCGCGGGATCGATCGGTTGGGCGCTCCCGCCCCCTTCCAGCTCGCCCGCCATGCCTTCGTCTTCTAGCCCCGCCATCTTCACATAGCCGCCCAAGGGGAGCCAGGAGATCCAGTACTCCGTCTCCCCGCGGCGCCACCGTACCATCGGGCGGCCGAAGCCGAGCGAGAACCGCAGCACCTGGATGCCGACCGCCTTGGCGACGACGAAGTGGCCCGCCTCGTGAATGAAAATGAGCACGCCGATCACCACGACGAACGCGGCGAGCGTCAGCGGCACGCGGCCTCCCGCGCCAGCCGGCGCGCCTCCGCGTCGGCGGCGAGCACCGCCTCGAGCGTCCCGGCATCGCCCGCGTGATGCCCGTCGAGCACGCGCGCGATCGTCTCGCCGATCTTGCCGAAGCGGATCTGTCCCGCGAGAAACAGCTCTACCGCCACCTCGTTGGCCGCGTTGAACGCCGTCGCCGCCGTGCCGCCCGCCGCCGCCGCCGCTCGCCCCAGCCGGTACGCGGGATAGAGCTCGGGGGACACGGGCTCGAACGTGAGCGTCCCCGCCGCCACCGGATCGAACCGACGCGTGCCCGCGTCCGGGACGCGCCGCGGGTGAGTGAGCGCGTAGAGAATCGGCAGCTCCATCGTGGGGAATCCCACCTGGGCCAGCACGGAGCCGTCCACAAACTCGACGAAGGCGTGCACCACCGACTGGGGGTGCACCACCACCTCCACCGCGCCGTACGGCAGCCGGAACAGGTAGTGCGCCTCGATCACCTCGAGCGCCTTGTTGACCAGCGTGGCGGAATCGACCGTGATCTTCTTGCCCATTTTCCACGTGGGATGGCGCAGCGCCTCGTCCACCGTAGCGCTCGCCACGCGATCGGGCGTCCACGTGCGGAACGGCCCGCCCGATGCCGTCAAGATGAGCCGGGCCAGCTCCGCCGGCTGCCGCCCGGTGACGCACTGCAGCACCGCGCTGTGCTCCGAGTCGACCGGCACGATCTCCCCGCCCCCCTCGCGCGCCGTGCGGGTGACGAGCTCGCCCGCCATCACGAGGGTTTCTTTGTTGGCGAGCGCCACGCGCTTCCCGGCCTTGAGGGCCGCCAGGGTCGCCTCCAGCCCCGCCGCGCCGACAATGGCGTTCACGACGATGTCCACGTCCGGGCGCGTGGCCGCGTCGACCAGGCACTCGGGACCGGCACGCATCCCGCATCCCGCATCCCGCGTCCCGCCGTTGACGATCCCCACATACTCCGGTTTCCACTCGGCTGCTTGACGCTCAAGCAGTTCCGCGTTCGAGTACGCCGTCAGCGCCGCGACGCGGAACCGCTCGCGCTGGCGCCCCAGCACCTGCAGCGTGGAGCACCCGATCGACCCGGTCGATCCCAAGATCGCGACGCCGACGCTCATGCGACCCCGAACAGGCGAAACAGGCCGGCCGTGAGCGGCAGCACGAAGTACAGCGAATCGAGCCGATCGAGCACGCCGCCGTGACCCGGAATGAGCGACGAGGAATCCTTCACACCCGCTTCGCGCTTGAACAACGACTCGGCCACGTCGCCCACCTGTGCGGCCAGCGCGACCACCAACCCCACCGTCACCAGCTGCCAGAGATCGAGCCGCAAGGCGACGCGGTCGAGCACCAGCGGGCCGTACGCCAGCGCCGCGACCAGCCCGCCCACGAGTCCTCCCACGGCACCGGCCCACGTCTTCCGCGGTGACAACACCGGCGCGAGCTTCGGTCCGCCCACGAGCGTCCCGGCCGCCATCGCGCACGTGTCGCAGATCCAGGTCACCACGAGCGGCAGCACGACCAGGGCCACCGAGCCGCGTGGGTGGGCGTCGCTGTGCGGGCCGTGGCGGATCGCCACCACGAACGACAACAGGGCCGACGCGTACAGGCCGCCGAACACCGTCACGGCCACCGCGGTGAGGGGCCGATGGTCCGGCCCCCGGGCGGCCCCCACCACCAGCACCACCAGCAGCCAGATGGCGCCCACGTAGACCACCGGCTCCCACTCGGCGTAGCCCTTCACCCAGTAGACCGCGAGCGGGCACAGGGCCGCGCCGATGAAGCCGGGCCATTCGAGCGGCTCGATGCCCTGCGCGCGCGCGAAGTCGTACACTTCGCGCGTGCCCAGCACGCCCAGCACCGCCAGCACGCCGGCGAGTGCCCAGCCGCCCAGCCGCAACAGCAACAGCGTCGCGGCGATGGCCGGAACGGCAAAAGCGATACGGACCAGCAGATTGCGGGAGATCACACCGGGACTTTTCCGAAACGCCGGTCCCGCCGCTGGTAATCGAGGATGGCCCCGAACAGGTCGCGACGCGTGACGTCGGGCCAAAGGACGGGCGTGACGTACAGCTCCGTGTAGGCGAGCTGCCACAGCAGGAAGTTCGACAGCCGGTACTCGCCCGACGTGCGGATCAGCAGATCGGGGTCCCCCCAGGGAGCGGTGTACAACTTCTCGCGCACCGCGTCTTCTCCGATGTCCTCCAGCCGCTTCGCCCCCTTGAGCACGTCCTCGGCCAGGAGACGGGCGGCGCGCGCCAGCTCGGCGCGCGACGAGTACGAGATGCACAGGTTCAGGGCCAGCTTGGCACCGTCGCGCGTCTCGTACTCGACGCGCTCGACCGCTTCTCGGGCGCCGGGCGCGAGCCGGGTGCGATCCCCGAGCACGTGCACGGCCACGCCCTGCTCCCGCAGCTCCGCCACTTCGCGGGCGATATATTCCTCGAGCAGCTCCATCAGCGCCGAGATCTCGGTGAGCGGGCGCTGCCAGTTCTCGGCCGAGAACGCGAACAGCGTGAGCACCTCGACGCCGGCGGCGATGGCGCCCTCCACCACTTCACGCACCGCTTTCATCCCGGCCCGATGGCCCAGCGGGCGCGGCAGGCTCCGCTCCCGGGCCCAGCGCCCGTTGCCGTCCATGATCACGGCCACGTGGCGCGGGACGACCCCATTACCGCGAATCTGCGCGAGCAGGTCGTCCGCCATCGCTAGACCTCCATGATCTCCGCTTCCTTCGTCTTGACCGCTTCGTCCACGAGTTTGAGGCGCTCGTCGTGGAGCTTCTGGACGTCCTTCTCGGTGTGCTTTTTCTCGTCGTCCGAGACGTGCTCGGCCTTCTTTATGCGACTGATCGCCTCGGTACGCGCGTGCCGCACGGCCACGCGGCCCTCTTCGGCGAACTTGTGCACCACCTTCACCAGCTCGCGGCGCCGCTCCTCGGTGAGAGGCGGCAGCGGGATGCGGATGAGGTTGCCGTCGTTGGAGGGAGTGAGACCGAGATCGGACGCGAGGATCGCCTTCTCCACGGCCTTGAGGAGCGACTTGTCCCAGGGCTGCACGGTGAGCAGCTTCGGCTCGGGTGCCGCCACGCTCGCGACCTGGTTGAGCGGCATCTCGTTGCCGTACGCTTCGACGCGCACCAGATCGAGCAGCGCGGTGGTGGCCTTGCCGGTGCGCACGGTGGCGAACTCCCGCTTCACCGCTTCCACCGCCTTGTCCATCGCCTGCCTGGCCTGCTTCACATGGTCCGCGAGGGTGGGGAGGGGGGGAGTCATTGCACGATAGTGCCGACGCGCTCGCCGGCCAACACCCTGGCCGTGGCGCCCGGCTGGTTGATGTTGAACACCACGATGGGGAGCTTGTTCTCCTTGCACAACCCGAACGCGTTGGCGTCCATCACGGCGTAGCCGTTCACCAGCGCGTCGCGGAACGAGAGCTCCGGGAGGAACTTTGCCTTGGGGTCCTGCTTCGGATCCGCCGTGTACACGCCGTCCACGTTGGTCGCCTTGAGGATCAGTTTCGCCTCCACCTCGAGCGCCCGCAGCACCGCCGCCGTATCGGTGGAAAAGTACGGGTTCCCGGTGCCGCCGGCGAAGATCACCATACGACCCTTTTCGAGGTGCCGCACGGCCCGCCGCCGGATGTAGGGCTCCGCCAGCTCTTCCATCCGGATCGCGGTCATGACGCGCGTGTCGACGCCCTTCTTTTCGAGAATGTCCTGCAGCGCGAGCGCATTGATCACGGTGGCGAGCATGCCCATGTAGTCCGCGGACACGCGATCCATTCCCTGCTCGCTCGCCGCCGTGCCGCGCAGGATGTTGCCGCCGCCCACCACCAGCCCCAGCTGCACGCCCAGCGCGGCCACGCCCTTGAGCTCGTCGCCGAGGCGGTCGATCACCCCGAAATCGATGCCGCCGCCCGCCCCCCGGTCTCCCGCGAACGCCTCACCCGAGAGCTTGAGCAGCGCCCGCGGGTAGGCGAGCCGCGCGCGGGAGGCGGGGGCCGTCGCCACTCAGTCTTCTCCGACCTTCAGCCGGCTGAATCGCCGCACGGCGATTTTCTCTCCGGTCTTGGCCGACAGCTCCTTGACCAGCTCGCCCACGGTGCGCTTGTCGTCCTTCACGAACTTCTGCTCGAGCAGTACGCGCTCCTCGTAGAACTTCTTGAGCATGCCATCCACGATCTTGGCACGGATCTGCTCGGGCTTCTTCTGTTCGGCGACCTGCGCCTCGTACACCTGGCGCTCGCGCTGGACCAGCTCGGGCGGCAGGTCTTCGATCCGCACCGCCAGCGGGTTGGTCGCGGCGATGTGCACCGCCAGGTCGCGCGCGAGCGTCTTGAAGTCCTCGGTGCGCGCCACGAAGTCGGTCTCGCTGTTCAGCTCCACCAGCACGCCGATCTTGCCGTCGTG
>Ga0209267_1002732_pt1 | contig 11265 bp, 12 predicted proteins | sample GraSoiAngelo_137_FD_185894 | JGI IMG/M metagenome (GOLD analysis project Ga0209267, IMG submission 185894) | Grasslands soil microbial communities from the Angelo Coastal Reserve, California, USA - 14_0929_09_30cm (SPAdes) (version 2) | ecosystem: Environmental > Terrestrial > Soil > Grasslands ... | reverse complement strand
GACGGGACGCCGAATTTGGTTTGCAAGCGAACCATCTCACGATCGATTTCTTGGATTTGGCCCATGAGCGCTTCTTTGCGCTCCGAAAGTTTAACGAGCTGTCTAAGAGTCGCGCTCGGAATATTCGTAAACATTGCTCACCTTCGCGCGCAAGATCGAAAATGCAACGCTTAGATACCTAAGATTGCACTTCTCTAGTCTTAGATATCGCTGCGACAAGTCCACCGGCCATGACTAAGATTCCGCTGCCGACTGCGAGCACCAAAAGCCATAACGTCGGCAACGCCGTCAGCCGTACTATTTCTACAGCAAGAAAACGTCCTCCATCAGAAAGGACATAAGCCAGTGCGCACGCCAGTAAGGTGGTCCCGATAAGAATCACAGCGCGCAGAGATTGTCGCTGCGGTCGCGCCACCGGCAATTTCTGCAGGACACGCGCCGTGAACCCGTCGTCGTCGATGTACGGCGCGGCCTCGCGCAGTTGTCGATCCAACCAATCTTCCCGGTTCTTCTCGTCCATCTTAATCAGGTCCCCACGCCGCCAACATTCTTTTCAGTTTCTCCCGGCCGCGCAACACATTTGTTTTCACCGTCCCAAGCGGAATATTCAAGACACGCGCCGCTTCATCGTGTGATAAACCGTTTTGGCAGCAAAGCAAAACTGCCGACCGCTCACGCAGCGGCAACAAGCTTAGCGCATGCAGGATCGACAGTCTGCGGATCCGCCTTGGCTTGTAATTGTTCTTCATCGATGCCGACCAGCTCTTTTCGGCGCCGCGCGTCTTCCCGGAAGCAATTGTAGGCGATCCGATAAAGCCAGGTCGAAAACCGCGCTTCGCCGCGAAAACTGCGGATGTGTTTGTAGGCGCGCACAAAAGTGTCCTGTGCCAGATCGTCGGCGAGGGCGAGGTCAGTGCGGGTAAGTTGGCGGAGGAGACCTCGCACAGCCGATTGATGCCGGCGGACCAGTTCGCCAAAAGCGTGCTGGTCATCCTCGACAAGAACTCGAGCGATGAGGTCCCCATCGGTTAGCTCCACGTCTCGATGCTACTGCGCCGGCGGCGGTGGTGGAATGTCCTTCTTTCCCTCCAGTTTCCACACCAGCAGATAACCCGCGCCGATTAGGAACGGAATGATGCCGAGGCTCCAGGCTCCGCCTTCCCACTCATTGATCGCTCCGAGAAAGAGCATAAGTCCCAAACCGACCATGACGAGGACAACTCCCCGACGCATGTCGGAACGCTGGCGTTGCGCCGGCGCGGGCGGCGCGAGCAAAGCTGCCGGCACTGGCTGACCTTTTTCCACCATCATTCGGATCGTTCGATGCATCATTCGGTTTTTCGAGAAACCGAAATACATGATCACGGCAACGATCAAGACCGGCGCACCAAATACAGCCAACACGGAGATCGCGACAATTGGAATCACTTGCGGCGGAATGTCACCCGAATCCAGATTTTCGTCCCCGTGATCGCCAATGGTGACGCCGAGATGATGCTTTTTGAACTTCTGGTCGATGCGCTGCTGAATTTTATCGGCTAAGTCGTTGGACGGCGAAATGTTTGCTGCCGCTGCCGCCGCCGGCGCAGGACTGGCGACAGGTGAAACGGTTGGACTTTGGCCAAACACGCTTACCGCTAGCGCAATTGAGCATACAGAGACAATAAAAGATAAAGATGTTTTCATAGTGATCCTTTGGGGGTGAGATGCAGTCACCGCCCGATTTGGATTCAAAAATTTCGAGAATCCTTGGGCCACCGGAACAATTAAAATGTTGCGCTGCGGAGGCCCGTGGACATTATTGCTTCCCGCTCAAAAACGCGGGTGTAGCTCAGTGGTAGAGCACCTCCTTGCCAAGGAGGACGTCGCGAGTTCGAGCCTCGTCACCCGCTGTTTTTCGCGAACTTAACGCCGGCCTACGCGATGACTTTGTGAATCGCGCGCACTTCGTTCACCATTTGCTCGTATTCGTCGAACGTGAGCGTCTGCGCGCCGTCCGAAAGCGCTTGCTCAGGTTGCGCATGCACTTCGACCATCAGACCATCGGCCCCAACAGCCGCACCGGCGCGCGCCAGCGGCGTCACCATGTAACTTCGGCCCGTTCCGTGCGCGGCATCGACAATCACCGGCAGATGTGAGATTCGCCGCACCGCCGGAATTGCCGCCAGGTCGAGCGTGTTGCGCGCGTGCTGCGCGAAGGTGCGCACTCCACGTTCGCAAAGCACGATCTGGTAATTGCCTTCCGCCATCACGTACTCGGCCGCGAGCAACCATTCCTCCAGGGTCGCAGCCATCCCGCGCTTCAATAGAACCGGTAATCGCGAGCGTCCGGCACGGCGCAGCAAAGTAAAATTCTGCATGTTGCGCGAACCGATTTGAATCATGTCGGCGTATCTTTCGACCAGATCGACAGTCGATTCATCCAGCGCCTCGGTTACAACCTTGAGTCCGAATTTCTGGCGAACGTCAGCGAGAATTTTCAGTCCTTCTTCACCGAGTCCAGCAAACGTATAAGGTGAAGTGCGGGGCTTGAACGCGCCGCCACGGAAAAACTTCGCGCCGCTGCGCTGCACGATTTCGGCAACGGAAAAAGCCTGCTCGCGACTTTCGATCGCACACGGTCCGGCGATGATCGCAAGTGATCCGTCGCCAATTCTGGCGCCGCCAACATCGACAATTGTTCGTTCCGGCCGCAGATCGAGCGCGGTCAATTTGTACGGCTTGGTCACGTGGACCGCCTCGGCCACGCCCGGCAGATTCTCGAAATGACCAATGTCCACCGTGCCTGGATTGCCGGTCACGCCGATCGCCGTGCGCGTGACGCCCGGCAGCGGATGCGCGCGAAATCCGAGAGACTCGATCACGCGCACAACGCCGTCGATTTCGCGTTGCGTAGCGCGGGCAGTCATTACGATGAGCATATTATATCTCTAAATTAACTTCGACGAGGACGGTTTCAGTTGTCGCCGACTTTTTTGCAGATGTCGATCTTACGCTTTGGTCGCTATTTGTCGAACCAGCCACGAAGGCGTTTTCGCGACCGAATTTGTGAGCGAGGAATGCCCGGCAAAAACGGCTTGTCTGGGATAGGTCCCCAACGGTAAATTCTCAAGCTATGAAAATGAAATTGCTCACTCTCTCGTCGTCCGGCGCGCTCGCCGCGCTTTTCTGTTTTGTTGGATTGGTTCGGGCTGCCGATCCACCCAAGGATAAGACGCCATGGAAAATTACGGGGCAACTCGAGGAAGCCTGTTCTTGCGACGCGGCTTGCCCGTGTTGGTTCGATTCCAAACCGACCAAGATGACCTGCGGCGGCGGCCAGGTACTCTTCATTGAAAAAGGGAATTACGGAAAAGTGAAACTCGACGGCCTGGCGATGGCGAACATGGGACAGAGCCCGGAAGGCCAAACGATGATGAGCTCATTTGGTAATTGGAATTTTTCCTACACTTACATCGATGAAAAGGCGACTCCCGAACAGCGGAAAGCTTTGGAAGCGATCGCGGCCAAGATCCTTCCGGGAAGCGCTTCAAAAAAAACCGAGACTCGTTATGTGGCGATCTCGCGAAAGATTGAAGGCAAAGACCACGAAATCACTCTCGGGCAATACGGCAACTTCCGCGGTCATTTGCTGGAAGGTGGCCTCGGCAACTCACCGAAAATCGTCAATCCTCCCGGCGCCGATCCTGTTCATCACGAATACCAACAAGGCCGGACCGTCAAGCTGGCTTATAACGACGCCGATCAAAATTGGGCATTCGAAAACTCGAATTACATGCAGGGAACTTTCACCGTCGATAACGTCCAGTACGAGAGATACTCCGCCGGTCTCGGGCAAAAGATGGCGAAGATGAAGAAAGAGGGCGCCGAGAAAAAATAAGATCGACCGCGCAAGAGTTCGTTTCGGCGCGACCGCTCCCCCAAAACGCATTTGACGCGAGAGAAGAGCGGCGGCTAGGTTCCCGCACCGTTCAGCGGCTTCGGTTTTTCTGCATCGACGCGGTTTAATCTTAAGCCGCTCGACAAAATCATGCAGGCCGAAGAACTTTCCTACGCCATTGTCACGCCCTATTCGATGCGCAAATCGCGCACCGGCGGGATCATCGCGCGGCTGATCTCGCGCACGGGTCTCGATCTGGTGGGGGGGCGCATGTTCGCGCCGAGCGCGAAATTAGCGAACCGCTACGCAGAAACGATCGTAACTGAAACCGATGCGCGTCATCGCGCAACGCAGGAATTGATTCGCGAGTACGTGCTAAAAAATTTCACCGGCAACATTAATGGCCAGCGGCCGCGCGTGTTGTTTTTGGTTTTTCGTGGTTCCGAGGCCGTGGAAAAGATTCACCGCACCGTCGGACATATCGTGCACGAGCGAACAAGCGGCGAAACGATTCGCGACACGTTCGGCGATTACATCACCGATGGCTCCGGCAAAGTGACCTACTTTGAGCCAGGGGCGCTGGCGGCGTTCGAGGCCAAAGCGGTTGAACGCGATTTGAAACTCTGGGCGGAATTTTCCGATGTCGATGGTGGACTTCTCGATGGGGTGATCACTTTCCCGAAAACCGCAAAGATCGAGAAGACGCTCGTGCTGATTAAGCCGGATAATTTCAAATTTCCAAACTTGCGGCCGGGTGGAGTCATTGAAGTTTTTTCGCGCTCCGGCCTCTACATCATCGGCTTCAAGGTTTATCGCATGAGTGTGGCGCAGGCAGAGGAGTTCTATGGACCCGTGCTGCCGGTTCTCGAGAAGAAACTGGGCCCAATTAGCGGCCGCGATAACTGGGAGAGCATCGTCGAATTCATGGCCGGAATGAGACCGAGCGAATGCTCGCCCGATAAGCGGAACGCACCCGGTACCGAAAAATGCATCGCCATCGTTTATCAAGGCGAAGACGCAGTCCGCAAAATCCGCGACGTGCTCGGCCCGACTGATCCGGCCAAGGCCCCGCCGGGCTCAATTCGAAAGGAATTTGGACAGACCATCATGATCAACGCCGCGCATGCCTCCGATTCGATGGAAAATGCCGAGCGCGAGATGGCGATCGTTCAGGTGAATTTCAAACCTTTGATTGAAAACTTCTACCGTCGCCAATAGTGTGCGCTCCTTAAATTGCAAACATTGCAAACTCATAACATCAACATGGAAATTTCCGCGCGCGCCGCTCAACTGACTCCTTCGCTGACGCTTTCGATCGACAGCAAAGCCAAGGCGATGAAAGCCGAGGGAATCGATGTCTGCGGTTTCGGCGCGGGCGAACCTGATTTCGATACGCCTGAGCACATCAAAGCGGCAGCGATCGCGGCGCTGGAAGCCGGCTTTACGAAATATACGCCGAGCTCGGGCATTCCGGAGCTGCGTCAGGCGATTGCCGAAAAACTAGCGGCCGACAACCAGCTCAATTATCGCGCCACCCAGGTCGTAGTGAGCAACGGCGCGAAGCATGCCTGTTACAACGCGGTGCTCGCCACCTGTCAGCCCGGCGACGAAGTCGTGATCCCGGCGCCGTATTGGGTCAGTTATCCCGACATGGTGAAGCTGGCCGGCGCGGAACCGGTGATTGTGCCGACGATGGAGCGCAACGCCTGGAAAATGCGCGCGGCAGATTTTGAAAACGCGATGACGCCGCGCACGAAGATGTTGATCCTGAACACTCCGTGCAATCCGACCGGCTCGGTTTACACACGCGAGGAATTGCAGGCGATTGTCGATGTCGCCGCCGAGGAAGACATTTACATTTTATCGGATGAAATTTACGAGAAACTTATTTACGACGATGCGGTGCACGTGAGCGTCGCCTCGCTTTCCAAGGAGGCGTACGATCTCACCATCACAGTCAACGGTTTCAGCAAATCGTACGCGATGACGGGCTGGCGTCTTGGTTATCTGGCTGCGCCGGAAGCGGTGGCGAAAGCGGTGGATTCGATTCAAAGCCACAGCACGTCGAATCCTTCCTCGTTCTCGCAATATGGCGCGCTCGCCGCCTTGAAAGGCGACCAACAACCGCTCGCCGACATGCGCGAGGAGTTCGATATGCGCCGCAATTATATGTTCGATCGCGTCTTGAAGATTCCAAACGTGACCGCGGTCAGGCCGCAGGGCGCGTTCTATGTGCTTGTGAACGTTAGCCAGCTCGGACTGACTTCGCAGAATTTCGCCGATCGCTTGCTGAGCAAAGCAAGTGTCGCTGTCATTCCCGGCGCTGCTTTCGGCGACGACCGCACCGTCCGGCTCAGTTACGCCACAAGCATCGACGTCATCAAAAAAGGGTTGGATCGCTTCCAGGATTTTTGCCGGACGCTCTGACGATTGCGGATCGCCGACTGCGGATTGCGGATAGACTAAGCGCGCAATCGTAATCTCTCCGCAATCCGCAATGGCTTCTGGTTTTCTCGCGCTCGTGCTGCACGCGCACCTGCCGTTCGTTAGGCATCCCGAGCACGAACATTTTCTCGAAGAAGATTGGTTGTTCGAGGCGATCACCGAAACTTATATTCCGTTGCTGGCCATGATGCAGCGGTTGGTGAGCGACGCCGTCCCGTTCAGGCTCACCATGTCCGTCACGCCGACGCTTTGCGCGATGCTGCAAGACGACCTTTTGCGCGAGCGTTACGTGCGACATATCGATCTTTTGCTCGATCTCGCAGCTCGCGAAATCCAGCGCAGCCGGGATCAACCGCAACTTCACAAGCTCGCCGAATTCTATTTCGAAATGTTTTCGGAAAGTCGGCGCCTCTTTGTCGAGCAATGGAAATGCGATTTGCTGGCCGCGTTTCGCCAATTGCGAAAAACCGGCGTGCTCGAAATCATCGCCTGCGCCGCCACCCATGCTCTGCTTCCACTGCATTCGCGCGAAGCGATGCGCGCGCAAGTCTTGATCGGACGCGACGCCTATGTCGATGTTTTCGAGGTCGATCCAATCGGTTTTTGGCTGCCCGAATGCGCCTACGCGCCCGGGCTGGAATCAATTTTGCAAGAAGCCAACCTGCGTTGGTTCATTCTCGACGCTCACGGTTTGATTTACGCAAAACCGCGGCCACAGCGCGCGATTTATGCGCCGTGTTACACGCCAGCGGGACCGGCCGTTTTCGCGCGTGACCGCGATTCGAGCCGGCAGGTTTGGAGCGCACAGGAGGGTTATCCGGGCGATCCAGCCTACCGGGAATTCTATCGGGATATCGGTTTCGATCTTCCGATGGACCATCTCTGGCCGGTTGCGCGCGGAACCAGGAAATTCTCCGGCGTAAAATATCATCGCATCACCGGACAGGGCGTTGAAAAAGATCTCTACGATCGCGATGCAGCGGAAAAAGCCGCGGACGGGCATGCCACGCATTTTCTCGAACAACGACGACGGCAACTTCAGGCTCTTGGCGCGCTCAACTTCGATCCGATCGTTATCGTACCATTTGACGCGGAATTGTTTGGGCATTGGTGGTTCGAAGGCCCGCGTTTTCTCGAACTTTTCATTCGCAAAGCGGCGAACGAAGATTTTCGGCTCACAACGCCGAGCGAATTTCTCGCCGACCATCCAACGCAGCAAACGCTCGAACCTGCAACATCGACATGGGGCGACAAAGGGCATCTCGAAGTCTGGCTGAGCCCGAGCAACTCATGGATTTATCCGCATCTGCACACCGCCGCCCGTCGCATGACTGAAGTCGCGCGCGGATACGTGAACAATGCGACGCCGTTCGCCGATCGCGTTCTCAAACAACTCGCGCGCGAACTTTTGCTCGCCCAATCAAGCGACTGGGCGTTTCTGATGAAAACAGGAACGGCAAAGGAGTACGCCACGAAGCGAACCATGGATCACCTTGTTCGTTTCAATCGATTGCACGATCAGTTTGCAGCGAACGATGTCGATGAAAAATTTCTGCGCGACTGCGAATGGCACCACAATCTTTTCCCGAACGTGAATTGGCGCTACTACTGTAGCGGTGGTCTATGACCGTCGCTGAAATAATGCGACGCTCACAGAGCGCCGCTACAATGACGAAGAAAGTCAACGCCGCAATCTTGATCGGCTTCGCGTTGGTCTCCGTCGCGATCGCAGAGGAATCACCTAGGTCGAGTGCCTCGCCCACCGCGTCGCCAACTCCAAACACGACGCCGTCACCGAGTCCAACGCCCTCGCCAAACGTGAACGCGTCACCTGCACGCGGCGTGCGCATCAGTTTCGTCCCGCCACCGCTCGAAGGCACGATCAGCCTCGGCGTTTATGACACGAATGGAAAGCTGGTGCGCGTGCTGGTGCAGGAAGCCGAGCCGGATGAATTCACCGTCGGCCCGGACGCGCTCATCGCGAAGTGGGATGGAAAGAATAATAACGAACAAGATTTACCTGCCGGAAAATATCATGCGCGCGGTTATTTGGTTGGTCGCCTGAAAGTGGAGGATAAGGGACACGCGGCGGACTTTTCGCCTGATTCGAGCGCGCCAGATCACGTTCAGGTGAAGCTCGTCTCAAATCCGTTGGCGAAAGACACGCGGCCGGTTGTCGATCTTGCCGTCGGCTTTGATGAAGAGAAGATCTTTCTCAAGACGATGGATGACTTACCGCTCTTCACCGTCATCGAAGCGCCGCAGTTGGTGCACGCATCCATAACTAAAAGCGGGGAAAAATCTGTCGATGTTTGGGCTTCCAATGGCACGATGGTCGATCAGGTTCGCGTGTCGAACATCGACAAGATGATGGCGTTCGATTGTGGCGAGATTGAATTGAAATGAACGGCGCGCCTCGCCGTAGCCGTCGCGCTCCGCGCGACGCGATGCGCGTGATGCCATGGCAAACCAGCTTCACGCTCGCCGGGGCGAGCGTCTCCAGACACAAGCGGCACTAGTCATCGCGTCATATCTTTGTTAGTTAGCGCAGGATGTCTTCCACGCCCGAGTTTCAACATACTCTTGGCAAAGCCGCCGGGTTTAGCGGCACCTCGTTGCACACGGGAGAAAAGGTTACGCTCAAGTTGCATCCGGCGCCGGTCGATCACGGGATCAAATTCAAACGCAAAGATCTGCAGGATGAGCCGACGATTGACGCGAAGATCGACAATCTCAAAATGGTCGAGCGCGCCACGACCATCGGCGAAGGCTCGGTGCGCGTGCACACGGTCGAACACGTGCTGGCCGCGCTTTTCGCGATGGGCGTGGACAACGCGATCGTGGAGATGGACGCAAACGAACCACCCATTGGCGACGGCAGCGCGCAACCATATATCGATCTGATCAAGCGCGCCGGCGTGGCTGCGCAGGAAGCGCCGCGAAAATTTTTCGACGTGCGCGAATCGATGCACATGGAAGCGAAAACAGGCGCGCTGCTTATCTTGCTGCCCGACGAAACGTTTCGCATCTCGTGCACGCAAGCCGGGCCGAACAACCGTTTCACGCAGTTTTTGTCGATGGAAGTGACGCCGGCAATTTTTGAACGCGAGATCGCGCCGGCGCGCACGTTCGTTTATTACGAAGAGATCCAATCGCTCATGGATAAAAATTTGATCAAGGGCGGCAGTCTGGAGAACGCGATTGTTGTCCGAGGCGATGCGGTTTTAAGCAAAGAGCCGCTTCGTTTCGCAGATGAATTCGTTAGGCACAAAATCCTCGATATCATTGGTGATCTCGCGCTCATCGGTCATCGCATTCGCGGTCATGTCGTCGCGGTCAAGCCCGGTCATGGCGCGAATGCGGAGCTGGCCCGGGCGGTGGCGCGCGAACAGACGCGACGCGATGCGATCTCTGTTCCGCGCACGCTCCCGCCCGGCGAAGGGGGATTTGATACGGACGAGGTGATGCAAATTTTGCCGCATCGTTATCCGTTCCTGATGGTGGACCGGATCGTCGGTTTCGAGGGGGAAACAAAATGCATCGGCATGAAAACCGTGAGCATCAACGAGCCGTTTTTTCAGGGACATTTCCCGGGGCATCCGGTGATGCCGGGAGTGATGCAAGTGGAAGCGATGGCGCAAGTGGCGAGCATATTGTTGTTCAAGCTGGCGAAAACTTCGAGTCGCGTCGGTTATTTCATGAGCGCGGACGAGGTAAAGTTTCGCAAGCCAGTTTTTCCCGGCGACACAATCTTCATTCACGCCGAACTGACGAAAGCGCGCGGCAATCGCCTGGCGAAAGCAAAGTGCCATTGCGTGGTCAACGACGCCGTAGTCTCGGAAGGTGAGTTGATGTTCACGTTCCTCGATAAATGAGCGACGTGCAGATTCATCCGAGCACGCTTGTGGACCCGAGCGCTGAGATTGGGGCGGGCACGATCATCGGGCCGTATTGCGTGATCGCACCAGAAGTGATGCTGGGAGAGAACTGCTGGCTGCAACATCACGTCACCCTGTGCGGGCCGATGCGCGCCGGCGCGCGGAACAAATTTTATGCGTATTGCTCAATCGGCCAGCAAACGCAGGATCTGAAATATCAAGGCGAGCCGACTTATCTGGAAATCGGCGATGACAATACTTTTCGCGAATTCGTCACCATCAATCGCAGCACGACCGGTGAAGGAAAAACGCGCGTCGGCAGCCGCGGAAATTTTCTCGCCTATAGTCACATCGGGCACGATTGCACGGTGGGTGACGAAGTCGTGTTTTCGAACAATGGGACGTTGGCGGGTCATGTGCAGGTGGGCAATCATGCAGTGATGGGCGGGCTCACCGCTGTGCACCAGTTTTGCCGGATTGGCCGCTTCGCGATCACGGGCGGTTGCGCGAAAATTGTCCAAGACGTTCCGCCGTTCATGATCGCCGATGGCAACCCGGCGGAAATCCGCGGCGTTAATCTCGTCGGCCTGGAACGCAAAGGTTTTACGCCCAAGAGCGTGAAGTGGATCAAGGAAGCGTTTCGTCTGATCTATCGTTCGAAATACAACACGCGCCAGGCCGTCGATGCGGTCCGCAAGGAGTTGCCTCAGACTGAAGAAATCATGCAGATCATCGAGTTCATCGAGCAAAGCGAGCGCGGAATTATTCGTTAGGCCAGCAATTCGCTGTAGCCGTTTCCCTGTGGGAAGCGCGGCGCTGACGCACGAAACCACGCGCGCATCACGTCGCCCCACAGGGCGACGGCTACAGCTACGGTTTGGCTGGTGAAGCCGCCGGTGGGGCGGTTAAATCTTGTTCGATTTTTCTGAGCAGCGGCGCGGCCGGCGCATCGGGCACGACTCGTAGAACGCTGCGCACGAGGGCGAGTGCGCGCTTAGGTTTGTTCTGTTTGATCCATGCATCCGCTTCTTCTAGCACCACGCGCAGCAGATCATCACGTTT
>Ga0209267_1002729_pt1 | contig 11268 bp, 12 predicted proteins | sample GraSoiAngelo_137_FD_185894 | JGI IMG/M metagenome (GOLD analysis project Ga0209267, IMG submission 185894) | Grasslands soil microbial communities from the Angelo Coastal Reserve, California, USA - 14_0929_09_30cm (SPAdes) (version 2) | ecosystem: Environmental > Terrestrial > Soil > Grasslands ... | reverse complement strand
GTACTTGGAAGGTGCCAGAAGCAGGTCGTGCCGGACGTCAAGTACAACGCAACCACCACCGTGACGTGCACGATCGATAACGTGACCACCCAGCAGTCAAACGCCGCCACCGTGACGGCGACGCCCGACAACCCGGGGCGCGGCTAAGGATCGTGACAAAGCTTGAGCTGGCCGCATGGGGCCTGGTAATCGCTTTGTTAGGCGCTGAGGTCGGGCTCGCTGTGTTCCGGCCCTGGGACCATCACGTCGCCCTGTCGCTGTCCGGCTCGCACACGTCCAGCCTCGTCTCGGCCAACGGCTCGCCCTCGCCTGGTGCGACTCGGCTGGTCACGCCCTCCGCTGGCGCCAAGTGTCCCGACGTTGTGGTCCACAGGGTCGAACAACTCGATACGATCCCGCGGAGCGCCTGGGTGCATGCCTCGGATGGCGTCAACGTGCGGGCCGCCCCATCATCGTCGGCGACGCGCCTCACGACGCTGGCGACCGGAACGCAATTGAACCTTCAGGCCGAACAGACCAATCCCGATGGCAGCACCTGGTATCGAATTCGCCTGAGCGACGGCCGGGACGGTTGGTTGACCGGCCGCTACACGACCAACTATCCAATCAGCCTGGCCTCGACCGACTCGCTCAAGATCTGGCTGCCCGTTGGCTATCAGTTCCAGTCGGTGGCACCGGGGAAGGCCGAAGCGCACTACAAGAGCGGGCCGGTTACGTTGCTCTACGTGGAGAGTGGCGTCAAGGACCAAGCGCCGACCGAGGCCACAGTGCCAACCGGCCTGCCGCCCCGGGCCACATGGACGGCGCGTTCCGTCGAGCAGGTTCTTGTCGGCGACCTCCCCGCCACCGACCGCGCATTCGGTATCCGGCTAGCCGGCAGCGGCTGTCCGGCGCTCGTCCACGAGGTCAGGGTCACCACGACCACCCGGTATTACGACTTGATTTTCGTACTCGACGAGTCGAGCTCGTCAGTGGTCGCCCAGTTGCTGGACAGCGCCACGGTGCAGTAGGCTCAGGCCCCGTCCGGTTTGCTCAGGATCCCGGGGACGCCCGCAGCATCGTACGAGGGGTCGGGATGGATGTCGAAGGCATCGGCAAGCCGCACGAAGAGGTTGAAGAGCGCGCCGTCGTATACGGCTTCGGCGATCTGGGCATCCGTCCACCCCGCGTCGCGGAGCCGCTGGACCTGCTCGTCGGTGATGCGGTAAGCGTGCCGGGTCAGCGTCTCGACGAATTCCAGGAGGAGCCGGTGCCTCGGTGTCAGGTCAGCGGCGTCGAGGTCGCCATCGCGTAGAGCCGCCGCGGCTCGCGAGTATTGCTCCCCCTGCAACTGCAGGAACCAGGCATGACTGCTGAGTCAATAGTGGCAGCGATTGAGCGCCGAGACGTAGGAGGCGATCATCTCGTGCTCAGCCCGGCTCAGCGCCCCGTCCGTGAAATGCAGGCGGCTCGCCTGATCGATGGCACGCAAAAAGTCTGGTCGTAGGCTCATCGTCCGCAGGATGTCGGGAACGTTTCCTCTCGCCGACGTTTGCCTCAACGCACTGTAGATGCTGGCGATTTCGCCCGCTGCGTCGTCGTCCTCGATCCATGCGATCCGAGCCATGATGTTCCTTCGTCAGCAATGGCCGACTCAGGCGCAATGATGCCGGATCGGCGCTCTTAACGCAACTTTGGCGTCAGCCGCCTAGATCGGATGAGACGCGCATAGGCCAAGGGATGCTATCAGGGACGCTGCAGGTTTGCGAGTCCGTCATCAGTTGTGCCGTCAAGCGGCTCGAACCGCGTCGTAATGACCAGCTGGTCTCGGCGGAGGGCAATATAAGGTGAAGTTCCGGAAAGCAATCGCATCCCCGCTCTTCGCGTTCTGGACCTTGGCGGCGCTTGTGACCCTCGCCCAGGTAGCGCTGCATCCGTTCGACGTGCAATGGCGGCTGATATTCGCCGTATGTCTTGGAGGTGTTGCCCTCTATTTTCCATTCGCGGGCACACTCCGAGTGCGCAAGACCATCACCATCGAGCGCCCTGTGACTGTTGTATACAACTTCTTGAGCCAACCGGCCAATTTGCATATCTGGAATCCGCGCGCAGGATCGGCGCAGCCGGAGAACGTCCCGGTAGAGGTGGGCCAGGAGTGGACCTATTCGCCCGGGCGATGGTTGTTTATGAAGGCACCGTCGTCGTTGCGACACGCCTTTTCCAAAGTGGATCCGCCGCACATGATTGAGATAACCGCGTCTGGCCGGGGCATGCGAGCAATTTATGCGTACATCCTTCATGACCTTGGGAAGTGCACCGAGGTGACGCTGGACGTTACCGTGGCTGGCATGCCTGTCGCCTTGGCCTGGCTGACATCAGTTATAAGCTCGGTCTATCCCAATCGTGACCTCGTGCGATTGAAGCGTGCGCTGGAGCTTGGAGACCCAACAGAGCCGTCACCCAGTAATTAGACAGGCCCGAGACTACGGACCATCAAGCCAGTGCCACGCCCCAGAACTTACGGACGCGGGAGGCGCCGCCACGATGGCGGCGGCCTCCCTATGGTTCGAACGCTAGCAGGGGTTCGGGCTGATCGGCCCGCTGTTGTAGTTGTTGGTTCGCACCGTCGTCGCGCCGTGTCCACCGAACACCCAGTACGTCGAAAAGAGAAGAGCGCCGAACTGCTTCGAGCTGTTGCTCCCAGTCGGATCGCTCTTGAGGTCGCCCGCACCCCACTTGCACGAGGCGCCATGTCCGACCGTCGAGAAATAGGTGTAGAAATTCGCCGGTAGACCGTCATCAGTGGGCGGCGGATTCGTGCATCCGACGCCAGTCGTGCGGTTACAGCTTCCTCCGAAGTCGGCCGCCTCGATGCGCGGCAGGTCCGCCTCGAGCGCGGCCTGGGCGTAAGAGGTGGCGTCGTTCAGCCCGGTCTTGGGGCTGCTGAAGAGGAATGGCGTGGCCGTGTTGGCGTTCGGCGTAGTGCCGGTCGGCCAGTAGTGGTTGTCCGACGTGCCGTCAAAGCCGGGATCGTTTGAGCTCAAGCAGTAGGCGGCATCTTCACCCGGAGGTGCGATGTAAGCGTGGTTCATGTTCTGCGTATCGGAGAAACACCCGAAGTCATCGCCGCTCGTGCCCTCCGCCGCCTCCTGGTCGCCGGGGATACCCTCAGTGCCGTTGCACGTGCCGGTGTTAGCGTCGATGTTCGAGCAGAAGTCGAAGTGCCCGGTCTCCGCGTCCATCGCCACGTTGTAGGTATGGGCGGCCCAGAGAACGCGCGTCTGGGGGCTGGACGTCGAGTACATCGGATGGAAGGAGTAGTCGATCTCCTGGCAGGAGTGGCCGTATGGCTGGAACTTGATCTGCCCAAAATGGTTCGCGGCGCTCGCCACCATTAACCCCTGATCGCCCGAGGTATTGTCCTTAACCACCGCCTGCAAACCGTTCGCGGTGTCACCCAGCGACACCGTCACGTTGTCGCCCTGGTTCATGTAGAAAGTGTCAGGGCTGCTGTGCGGGTTACCCGAGCCGTTGAACTGGAACTGGTATGGGTTGGGAGGTCCGATCGGCTTTCCAGTATGCGTCAGGTAGGCGAAGTTGACGTACTCGATCGAGCCACCAACCTCAGCCGTGCAGGTCGGGTTAAGGGTCGTGCCGTTGAACGGGTCCTCCGACAGGCTGTCAATCGTCATCGCGACACACCACTTCACCGCATCACAGCTGAAGCCCGCGAACTGGGGCGCGAATCCCGGCGGGTAGAACTGCAGCTCCATGAAGGCGACGCCAGGAGCGTGCTTGGTGGTCGCCGGATTGACGATGTTGCTGTCGCTGTCCGGCGTGCAAACCGAGCTGGACTCGGGGTAGGACTGCGTGTCGCACATCGCCATACCGAACCAGAATGCCGGCGATGTCTCCAAGCTATAGCCCTTGGAGTCAGAGAACGGTCCACTCGGCTCCGTTGGAAGAGTCACGTTGTACTTCATGTGATTCCCGGAGCCGGGGACGTTCGAGTAGAAGAGAACCGAGGGCTCATCGTGGCCCACGTAGTGGCCAAAGGCTGCGGCCGCGTCGTCGACCTCGGTACAGAGTCGGACGTTGCTGGCGCAACCCTTCCAGTAGTTGCTCTGCCAAGTCGTACTCGTTGCCCCGGCGGATAGGCTCGACGTAGCGGCCGCGGCGGCCAGGCCGGCGACCGTAACGACGCTCAGCAATCGGTTTGGTTTCACAAAGACTCTCCTTCGGGCTGTTCCTGCCCGAGCACGGATGTCAGTGAATCGCGCTTTGCCGGTTCCCGGCGTTAAGGCCGGATCGGCACAAAATCGCGTCGCCGGCCAGCCGGAGGTGCTCGCAAACCCGCTCGATGCTTGATATCGACCAGGCGCAGACACGGCCAACCGCCGCTGAGGCGCGCTTCTATTGGGCCCTTCCTCCCCAGGTGGGTCGGTTGTCATCGCCGGCGGAGTTGTAGCCGCCGCTGCCACAAATGATGTTGATGGGGTTGGGATCAATTGTCAAGGTTTAGAAAAACCGGGCAAAGATTGGGTTCGAGGCCTCACGCGGTGTTCTTAGAAAGTAGGCCCTGAGTGCCGACTTCCATGCACCGTCTTGTTGATGCTCAGTCCGCTTCGGCGAGAGTTGCAAACCGGCGGATTGCTTCCACCGCCGGAATGAAGTAGTACGCCCCGGTGAGGGGCCTCGTATACCTCGTCAACCCGTCCCGAACGCCGTCCTTCAGTCCAACCATGCTCTCCAGCATTGCCTGCAGTGGCCGCTGCTCACAGCAGAAGCCGACGAACATCGTCCCGTGGCTGGTCACCGTTCCGTAGGGCATGTTGCGCCGGAAGACGTTTCCGAACACTTCCTGGTCGGTCTGATGAACGTGCGAATCAGGTGGCTGCGGATCGAGCTCGATGCTATCGGTCTTGGTTCGCCCGATCACGCGCTCCTGGGTCTGCTCCGAAAGGGATTCCCAGGCCGTCACATCGTGCTCCCACTGCTGGAGGAGCAAAATCGTGCCTCCCGCCCCAGGCTTGCCTTCCGCAATCAGGGCAACGTCGGCTGCCCTCAGCAGGCTCGGGTTCTTCGTCCCATCGACGAACCCGGTGAGGTCGCGGTAGCGGCGATACGGCCAGCCGGACGCTTCGTCAGCAATCGTGGTCACGACCGTCAGTGCGTTGATGGCCTGCCGTGCCTCGTCAAAGACGACGTCGTAGGAACTCCCCGACAGCCACAGGACGGCATCGTGCTGCGTGGCCGGCATCTCGTACGCGTCGGGGCCAGTCAGATTGTGGTTGAAGCCGGTGAGATCGGTAGGCACCCCATCCGGAACCACGTTCCTCCACAGCTCCGGTCGGAATCCTGAGACAAAGTTGACACCGCCGACCGTTGTTCGCGGCTCGCGCACATCCGCCATCGCCTTGATCAGTGCACCGGCGTCCTTTCCGCGCTGAAGGTCAAATTCGAGATAGGCATGCGACGGACTGCCAAGCGCGAAGATGCCGCTCTGCGCCGTGCTCATGACGTCCCAACCTCCTAAGCCAGGGCTTACCGAGTCGCATCCTATATGTAAAGGCCCCTGACCAGTTCCCCTCCTCATAATGTGGTCATGGCGAACCCGGTCTTCGACGCGGTTCGCACAATCATGGCGATCCGCGATTACCAGCAGAAACCGATTCCGGCGGACGTCGTCACGAGAATCGTCGATGCCGGACGCCTTACGGCCAGCGCGTCGAACCAACAGGAATGGCATTTCGTCGTCGTCCGCGAGCCCGAGAACTTGCGCGCGCTGGGCTCCCTGGTGAGGACCGGTCCTTACATCGCGAAGTCGGTCCTCGCCATCGCCGTCGCCTACGAGAAGGACAGCCACACTGCCGTATCGGACTGCAGTCGCGCAATCCAGTCGATGCTTCTCACGGCCTGGGCAGAAGGCGTCGGCTCCAACTGGACGGGGTTTGGAGGCCTTGAAGGCGTTCGGAACAAGGTACGCCTGCCGGATCGCTACGAAGTCCTCGCCGTCCTGCCCCTCGGCTACCCCGCTCGGCCGGTTAAGGGAAGCAAGAAGCGGAAGTCGTTGTCCGAAGTCGCCTCTGCGGAGCGCTTCGGCACGCCGTTAGCGTAGTTCTCGGAGTCGTTCGCCCAGGCAGTCGTCGATGTCGACAGCCAATCAGAGGGGTAGCCGAGCATGAAGACAAGACAGCTCCCGTTCGCCGCCACCCACCTCCCGGGAGTCCCCGCTCCCCCCGAGGTTTCTCCCGATGCCGAGCTGTTGCGGCGGCTCAAGGCCCGGGCCGCGGAATTACCGATCGAGGGCAACCTCCCTGCGTTCACCGGGGCAAACGCATGGCTCAATTCCCCGCCGCTGACACCGGCGGGCTTGCGCGGCAAGGTGGTCGCCGTCGATTTCTGGACCTTCACCTGCATCAACTGGCTGCGAACCCTGCCGTACCTGCGGGCGTGGGCGAAAAAGTACGGCGACAAGGGGCTGGTGCTAATCGGCGTCCACACGCCTGAATTTCCTTTCGAACGCGACATCGAGAATGTTCGCCGGGCCGTCAGGGACCTCAAGGTCGAGTACCCAATCGCGGTCGACAGCGATCACGCGGTCTGGAACGCTTTCGACAATAACTACTGGCCGGCGCTCTATCTCGTCGATGCGCAGGGCGTCATTCGAAACCATCAGTACGGCGAGGGCGCCTACGAAATGTCTGAGATGGTGATCCAGCAACTGCTCGCGGAAGCCGGGTTCAGCGGGTTCCGCGATGACCTCGTTTCGGTCGATCCCCAGGGACCTGAAGTCGCGGCGGACTGGAGCAGCCAGGAATCGCCAGAGACCTATCTCGGCTATGGGCGCGGTGACACCTTTGCCTCACCGGACGGTGTCGTGCCGGACGCCCCTCACCGGTATACGTCGCCGACCCGGTTGCGGCTCAACGATTGGGCGCTGGCAGGCAACTGGACCGTTACGGACGGAGCCGCCAAGCTTATCGATGCGGGCGGCCGCATCGCGTTCCGCTTTCATGCGCGCGACGTCAACCTGGTGATGGGACCTGGTAAAAACGGCGACACGGTGCGATTTCGCGTCTTCATCGACGGCAAAGTGGGTGGCGCCGTCCACGGAAGCGACGTCGATGCCCAGGGCCAGGGAACGACCAGCGAGCAGAGGACCTATCAATTGATCCGCCAATCGGGCGAGATCGACGATCGAACATTCGAAATCGAATTCCTGGACCCCGGCGTGGAGGCCTACTGCTTCACCTTCGGATAAATCAGGAGTCAGCAATCGACAGGAACGTCGGCTTCGGCGGATTGCCGAGCTCGACGTGGTGGCGGTGTCGACCTCGGCCGATCTCGTTGGTGTGGGGCGAGAGGCCAGAATTACTCTGGTCTCGGAAATCCCCAGGCGGCGCATGGGTGGCGCTACCGAAAGAACAGGAGATGAGATGGGAAAGGCAATCGTGATGAATTGGGTGACCCTTGACGGCGTGATGCAGGGACCGGGCCGCCCGGACGAGGACACGCGGGATGGATTTCAGCGCGGCGGCTGGGGGATCCCATACGGCGACGAGGCGACAGTCGCCAAGATGGGCGAACGGATGGGCGGGGATCGCGCATGGCTGTTCGGGCGGCGCACCTACGAGCAACTCCTGACCTCCTGGAATGCCCGCGGCGGTCCGTTCAAGGACGCGCTCAACACCATTCCAAAGTACGTCGCCTCGAGCAACCCGGCGACAAGGCTCGACTGGCCGAACTCGACTCTGCTGCACGGCGACATTCCGGACGCAGTGGCGGACCTCAAGCAGAGTTCGGGCACGAACCTCGTGATCATGGGTAGCGGCGTGCTGATCGGCTCGTTGATGGCCGCCGATTTGATCGACGAGTACCTGCTGATGATTGCTCCTCTGGTGCTGGGCACCGGACGGCGGCTGTTTGCCGGCGGCACGCAAGCATCGCTGCGGCTGGTTGACAGCAGCACCACGAGAACGGGCGTGTTGATTGCCACGTACGAGCCTGCTCGCGGATAGGAGACGACGGTGCCCCACGATGCCCGGGCGGTCGCCGCCCTCCGGCGCATTGCCTTCCTTCTGGAGCTGGCGAAGGAGCCGACATACCGCGTTCGCGCCTTTCGCCGCGCTGCCGACATAGTTTCAGCACTCACCGCGGACGAGCTCGAATGGAGGATCCGCGAGGGTTCGCTCCAGCAGCTGCCCGGCATCGGCGCGGTCACGGCACTGGCGATCGTCGAAGCGCAGCGCGGCGAGGCCCCGGTCTACCTGCGTCGGCTGGAATCCACCGAAGGGCGCTCCGTGGCCGACAACGCCGCGGCCCTGCGTGCGGCGCTTCGAGGCGACTGCCACATGCACTCCGACTGGTCCGACGGCGGCAGCAGCATCCTGGAGATGGCCGAGGCGGCGCGCTCACTGGGTCACGAGTATGTCGCCCTCACGGACCACTCGCCGCGACTCACCGTAGCCAGAGGCCTCTCCGCGGAGCGGTTGCGCCAGCAACTCGAGGAGGTGGAGCAGCTCAACGTCGGGCTGGCCCCCTTCCGCATCCTCACCGGCATAGAGGTCGACATCAACGAGGACGGCTCGCTCGACCAGGAGGACGGTCTGCTCGATCGTCTCGACATCGTCGTCGCCAGCGTGCATTCGAAGCTGCGCATGCCCCGCGAGCAGATGACTGAACGAATGATGACGGCAGTCGCCAACCCGCTCACCAACGTCCTCGGCCATTGCACCGGTCGCATCGTCGTCGGCAGAGGGCGGCCGGAGTCGGAGTTCGAGGCGGAGGCCGTATTCGAGGCTTGCCGGCGGTTCGACGTCGCTGTGGAGATCAACTCACGTCCCGAGCGGCTCGACCCGCCTAAGCGGCTGCTCAGACTGGCCGTGGAGGCAGGTTGCCGCTTCGCCATCGACACCGATGCTCACGCCCCTGGGCAGCTCGACTGGCAGATAGCCGGTTGCGAACGGGCCGCTGCCTGCAGCGTTGCGGCCGATACTGTCATCAACACGCTGAGCGCTACCAACCTCGTCGCCTGGGCGGATCGCTCCATCGAGGCGTCCAATAGCCGAACCAGTCCCTGAAAATTGGCGGGGGCGCGACGGGAACGATCCGTCCGTCGACATCGCCAAGGATGCCAACCAGCGGTTTTGACGGTGCTCCCGCCGACGTCGACCGTTTTTCACGGCCCCCAATGCCTACGGCGCCGGTTAAGCCGTCAGTCGCGGAATCACCCGATTCATGCGCCTTCGATTAGGAGTCGTTCGTCCCTGGGCGAACGAGCGCAGCGTTCGGCAAGTTCGACCAGCTGCCTCATGTAGCTGGCCAATAGGTCGTCTTTCACAATGTCGCCAACGAAAGCGAGCTCGTCAATTAGCGTTTCAGCCTGAAGAGGCGTCAACTCATTCTTGCCATACGGGTCCAGAGCCGGCAGCACGTGCAGCTCATAGGCTTTAGCCAGAAACAGCATCCGGTCGAATATTCGCTCCGGGATCCACAGGCTGTGTGTAGACGTGCCGTCAGGAACCTCGCTGGATACGCCCGCACCTACCGGCTCGTCCTTGGCATAAGTCTCGGCCGAGAACCGATCCGCGTAGTGACTCACGAGGAGAACCTACCATCCGAAAGCACTCGACTGAGTTTGAGCGTGGGAAGTCAAGGCTCCCAAGGCTCTTTGCCGTTAGTTAGGCCGGACGTGTAACCACGTGCCGTACTCCACAGCGAAAGGAGGATCTTCAGATGAGTTCCACTTTTTCTCATCAATTAGCACCCTTCAAGCTGGGGATCGTAACCTTCGGGGTCCTCATCGCTGCTTTGGTGTCGGGACCGGCCGTTGTGCCCGCCCATGCGACGACTGGGGATAGGACCGTTACCATGACCCTCAAGTGCACAGGCGATTCCTGCGACGGCTCCGTGTTTTGGTATCAGGGAGGCCTGACCGGTACGCCTCTTGGCTCCGCATCGATCTCAGGCCCTGCGGACTCGACGACCAAAGGGACGACGACCCAGCCAGCCGCCGCGGATACGTTGACCTTTAGCGTCGGAGAGCCCTCCGTTTACGGTTGCGGAAGAGGTTTCATCCAGTACTTCACTCCGGGGAGAGCAATCAACTTCAAGGCTACGGTGCCGAGCACTGATAACGACGGCGACGCCATATGCCGTGCCGCTGGCAGCACCTTCCGCATACAGAGTTAGGCGGCGCAAGGTCGTTCAGGAGTTGCTGGGTCACTGCACAATCTCCCTCACCCTCGACACATACAGCCACGTTGCTCCCGCCCTTCACGCGGAAGAAGCCAGCCACATGCAGGGGCTGTTCAGATAACCGGTAACAATCCCGTTCCCGGCCAGCGCCGCAGTTAACGAAGCTGATCGACAACCTTGTGGTGGGGTGCCGTCGACCATTCGAGACCCTTCCGTTTGATGGCAACCTCGGCCCTCGTGACAGCATCAGCCATGGCTTTGGCTAGGAAGGCATCCAGACCGTCGCCAGAGAGATCCGCCTGTGGCGCAACATTGATTCGCATGCCGCGCTTCGACGGGAACAGACGGCCGCCATGGACACCGGTCCAGTCAGGCTTGCTGATTGTGCCCGCCAGGAGAAAGACGGGGTTGATGGTAACGTCGGCTCCGGTCGGCGGTTCGAGTTGACGAGCTTTGTGGATGAACTCCGTGACACGCTGCCCTTGCGGCGCGCCCCCGCCGTCCACAACTCCGTACGCGAAGGCCAGTACGGGGTCCTCTCGTAGGATCCGCTGGCATTCGTTTTCGAGCTCCTGAGCGGCTCCCCTAAGCCTGTCCGAACCAGCGTTTGCGCCAGACTTGAGGCCATACTTGCCGTTGAGTAAGTCCAGAACATCGAGCGCGACACCAGACCTCGCAGGCGCGGATACCTCTGAGGCCTTCTCATGAAAATAGATGAGACCGCCTCCCCACCTACGCTGCGGAACCTCGCCCTCAAGCTCGGAGAGCACCGCACGGAGCAACTCAGCAAGGCGAGGAGCAGTCACATAATCAGTGAACACTATTCACCACACAACTCGGGTGCGAGCCCACACCTAACGTCGGCTATGCCGTCAGATAAGCCGTCAGGGCGGCTGCTCGCTTAACGGCCTGACTGCGGTCGGCAGTCTTATACGGTCCTAGCGGTCACTCACCAAATTCGAAAGTGGCGGGGGCGCGACGGGAACGATCCGTCCGTCGACATCGCCAAGGATGCCGACCAGCGGTTTTGAAGACCGTGGAGCCCACCTGAGCCCATGCACCCCCGTGCGGGTGAAGGTTAAATGACGG
>Ga0209267_1002728_pt1 | contig 11272 bp, 10 predicted proteins | sample GraSoiAngelo_137_FD_185894 | JGI IMG/M metagenome (GOLD analysis project Ga0209267, IMG submission 185894) | Grasslands soil microbial communities from the Angelo Coastal Reserve, California, USA - 14_0929_09_30cm (SPAdes) (version 2) | ecosystem: Environmental > Terrestrial > Soil > Grasslands ... | reverse complement strand
CTAGCGTAGCTAGTCAGTGACCTCCTCGAACCCCGTTTGTGGGCCGGAACCTGTTTCCGCTTACTGCTCGAGTAGACGGACGACCGTCGCGCCGCATCGTCAAACAAGGCGCTTTCTATCCTGGTCGTCCGGCAAATCACTCTTCGCGCAAAGCATGGACAGGATTTGCCCTGGTTGCTCGCAGTGCGGGAATGAGCATCGCGACTATCGACGACAAAATCAGCCCTACCGGGAGTCTCAGCCTATGCGACCAAGAAGAACGATTGTGCGACTCGGGAACCCGAAAGGACTTTTTATGACAGCGCTTGTTGATCTTCGACGCGCGATTCGAAAAGAGATTTTGGTTCAGCAACTTGCGCAATGGCGATTTCACTTCGCATGCCCAAGCATTCGGTCGCGAGCCGAATGCTCTACCCAGACTCTGTAATTAATTGAGGCTAAAGAGGTTTGGCTCCCCGGCCGAACTAGCAACCCTTCGGTTAACAGCCAGCAGAGTATTTTAATCACAATTCGCCGGAGCTAAGCTAAACCGAGGAAGGCTAATGAATTGCAATGAAATCCGGAGCGTCACTTCCTCAGCTTTCATTCACCCTTTATCGGCTTTTTGCTTCCATTCACCACAACTGATACTACGTTTTCATCGCTATGACAGCAGCAATTCCAGGTCTTCAGAGCGTAGGTCTCGAATCATGCTGTTCTCGGCGCCGATTATCGCGGCGGCAAGGTCGCGCTTAGTTTTCTGCAACTCCAGGACTTTCTCCTCAACGGTGTCGCGGGCAATCAGTCGATAGGTGAAGATGGGTCGGGTCTGTCCAATGCGATGCGCGCGGTCTACGGCCTGCGCTTCAACCGCGGGGTTCCACCAAGGATCGAGGATGAATACATACTCGGCGGCGGTGAGATTCAAGCCCAGACCGCCAGCCTTCAGGCTGATGAGGAAGAGCCGGCAGTCTTTATCATTCTGAAAGCGCTCCACTCGGGTCTGGCGATCACCGGTGGCGCCGTCTAGGTATTCGTAAAATATACCATCCCGATTCAGGCGGGCGCGGAGAATCTTCAGCAAGCTGGTGAACTGCGAGAACACCAGCGCCTTGTGTCCCTCGTCGAGGACTTCACGCAGTTGCTCGAGCAGCACGTCCAGCTTGGCGCCGGAATCACTGGAGCGTTTCGAATCGAGCAAGCCGGGATGGCAAGCAGCTTGCCGCAGGCGCAACAATGCCTCCAGGACCTGAATCTTGGATTTCGCCAAGCCGGCGGCTTCGATCCGCCTGAGCAACGAATCGCGGTAGTGCTGGCGCAATTCGTCATAGAGCTTCCGTTGCTCAGGTTCGAGCACGCAATACACTGTTTGCTCGGTTTTGGACGGCAGTTCACGCGCCACCTGCTCCTTGGTTCGGCGCAAGACAAACGGCCGCAACGCTTGACCCAGCAGGCGGCGCGTTTCTTCGTCCGGATTGCGCATCGACCGGCCCGAGACCTTGAAGGCATTGGCAGCGCCAAGCATTCCAGGGTTGAGAAACTCGAACAGAGTCCACAGCTCACCGAGGTGGTTTTCCACCGGGGTGCCGCTCACCGCCAGGCGGTATCGTCCGCGCAGAAGCCGTGCGGCCTTCGACGATTCGGTTTCCGCATTCTTGACCACCTGCGCCTCGTCGAGCACGACGTAATCAAACTCGGCGTCTTTGAAGCGCCAGGCGTCCCTGCGCAGCGTGCCGTAGGTGGTGAGCACCAGGTCGTAAGCGGCGAAGTCATTGCCGTTGCGCTCTAAGCCCGTATGATCGAGCACGCGCAGCTGCGGAGTGAAGCGTGCCGCTTCCTCCTTCCAGTTGAATACGAGCGACTTCGGAACGACCACCAGGGAGGGACCGACGGGCTCGCCCGCGGCGCGCAGCTCGCGGCGGGATTCGAGCAGCGCCAGCACCTGCGCGGTCTTGCCCACACCCATGTCGTCCGCCAGGCAGCCACCGAAGGAGAAACGCTGCAGGAAGTGCATCCAACCCAAGCCTTCGCTTTGATAATCACGAAGGCGACCCACAAACCCAGCCGGCTGTGCCGCAGGTTCGACGCTGTGAAACCGTTGCAGCTCCTCGCGCACGCGTGCGAAGGTCTCATCACAGCTGGCTTCTGGTTGCGCCGCCACTAGAGCGTCAAGCAATCCCGCTTGGCTCTGACGAAAGCGCATATGACCTTGCTCCGGCTCACCCATTCCAGCCAGCGGGGCAATACGGCGCAGCCACTCTTCCGGCAGCACGCCATAGGTTCCATCATCCAGCCGCACCATCTTGTCCCCGCGACGCAGGGCTTCGAGCAACTCGAGAAGGCGCGCTGTGGTGTTCCCGTACCCTACCTCACCGTGCAGCTCGAACCAATCCACGCCACTCGAAACTTCGATGCGGAATGCGCCTGGGCGCCGGAATATCTTTCCTTCGGCTTCGATGTCCCAGCCTGCCTCCACAAGTGAGCGCACGATGCGAGGCAGCTTGCTCGGCGCCAACTCCCACCTCGGCGTGGAATCCGGGTAGGTGGGAGCGCGCTGCTTCAGGCCAAGCTGATCGAGAAACGCGAAGGCGGCCTTCTCCGCATTGGAATCCCGCCGTATAAAACGCCGTCCTGCGGCGTCGAAAAAACCTCGCGCCGGATCGAACGCCGCAAACATGTGGCCCTCGTAAGCAAAACACAGTTTCGCATCCAGGCGTTCGTGCTGGCACGGGACGCGGGCTTTGGAAATTGTCAAATGAGGATGGGCTGGCAGCACAACCTCCTCGTATCGTAACTCCTCTGGTACCCGCAGCGGCGGCAAGTTCGGACAGCACAGCAAAGTCGCCAGGAATTCATCGCGTTCCTTTTCGGAAACCGAGATCGAGCCCTGTTTGCGAAGAGCGATGATCCATTCTGTCGAGGTATCGCGGACGAGAGGTGCCACGCGGTCTCTCGTGATTACCAGACCTCCCGTGGCCAGGGCCGGAAATGTTGTTTCCCTGCGCTCTTCTCCGCGCTCGAAAAAGCCGACGAGGGTACATGCCGTTTCGCCAAGGCGGTGCAGCTCAAGGAGGAAATTCCAGGGACCGCCTTCGTCCCACGCAAGCGGAAGTAGGTTGTCCGCTTCGTTCAGTGGCCGCAGGAAGCAACGTCCCGTGCGCGCCACCAAGGGCATGAGCATCCTGGCCAAAGCGGGCGAGAGCAGAGCGGATTCGGGGATCGGCAGATAGGTTCCCGCGTAGCCGTAGCTATACGATTGACCTCCCGGCAGAGCGGACAGAATTTCGCGATCCTCTGACAGCGGGAGCTGGGCGATCTGGCCTTGGCTCATGGAAAGAACTTTGGGTCGCGAGAAACTGCCATTGGCGTTCTGGTTGCGCGATTGCAGTGAGAGAACCAAACCGCCGCCGTGCATATTTTTCGCGACATCCACGACATACAGGATCTCCATCTTGGACGGCCAAGTCGCGCGATCCCGAGGTGGAAAGACCTCACCGAGTTGTTTCCGCCAGTCCGGTGGTTGCGGCTTTGCCGGATTCCAAACAACCGCAGGAGAACGCGATGAAAGGACCGGCGCGGTCCCGTCTTCCTCATAGAGTTCTTCATCGCCATCGTAGTAGTCACCGCCGTCAAGACCATCCGCACCCAGAGCATCCAAGTCCAGGATCAACTTGTCTGCCGAGGCGGCTGCGGTCAAATATTGATGTTGGTCAGCGGCAAGGGTGGTGGCCCACACGTGCTTGCAGGGAACGCCCTGCTCCACAAAATGGGGGCAGTCACACCAAACTGCAAGCTTGTTGTTTCTCCAGGCGAATTGCACCTCGTAAAAGCCGGAACCGCGCACGCAGGCAGTAAGCTCGGATTGGGAACCTTCGTGGATCATGACGCGGCCCTTACAATAGTAGTCGTCGCCGCGCTTACGAACATTCTTGGTGAAATTCCCTGCCAGCTTGCTGGAAAGACTCATGCCCCGCTCGATAAAACTCTCAGGATATTCTATGCAGGTTTTTCCTAATTTTCCATGAGAAGAAGGCTCCTCAAGGCTCCTCAAGGCTCCTCAAGGCTCCTCAAGATAGGCACCGAAGGCGTCTGGCTGCCAGCAAGCTTCTGGAACAAAGCCCATTCGTTCTGACCTGTCTCGCTTTTCGCTTGTCTTGCACACCTGCCGGAGATGTAATACAATTACTTCATGAAGAGTCTCACTGTACGATTGCCCGAGCCACTGGTGGCGGACATTGAGGCGGAATCGCGCGGACGGAAGATCTCGAAGTCGGATGTAGTTCGCGAACGGCTAGAGCGTGCACCCCGCCAGCGGCGCCGCACTGCCTCCCTCACGGCCATCGCCGACCTTATCGGATCGGTGGATGGCCTACCGAGCGACCTAACTGCGCGGAAGAAGGAATATTTGCACACCACGGGCTATGGCCAGAAACGTCCTCGTTGACGCTGGATTTGTTGTAGCGTTGCTTAGCAGTCGCGACGCTCACCACCAATGGGCCGTGGTGCAAGCCTCCGAACTGCCTCCGCCTTGGTCCACGTGCGAAGCCGTTCTGTCCGAGGCTTTCCACCTTATCGGAGAGCTTGGTACCCCCCATCTCGGCGCACTACTTCGTCGCGGCGCTTTGCAGGTCGCCTTCACACTTACCGAGAACGTGGAGCCAGTCGCGAAGCTGATCGAGAAGTACTCCAACGTTCCCATGGGCTTCGCCGATGCTTGCCTCGTTCGCATGACCGAAACGCTGGCTGATCCCATCCTCCTCACGACCGACCAAGATTTCCGAGTTTACCGGCGCCACAGCCGCCAAGTGGTTCCCTGTGTGACACCCGAGTGATCTTGCCGCCGGTCATTTCTGCCGAAACCGAACCTAGCCTTCTGCTTTCTAATCTAAGTCGTTGCTCCGGTAGCGCTTGTGAGTTTACTGTCAACGTCTGTACGAAGGAAAATTTGCTGTTGGCCTTCAGCTTGACGTTCGCGTTGAGAAGTGGCAGAGGCAGAAGCCACCGAAGCTTTAGCGTTGTTAGGGAATGTCGCTGACTAAGCCTTCTTCGTTAGTCCGGCTCGAATCGCATTGCGGGCATCGCCACAAGCGGAAGGCCCTTTTCTCCGGTTTAGTTTCCGCAAGATACATGGGTTGACCGCCGCGGGGACACGTGACGCGGGGCGTCAGGTATGATTTAAGCTGTCCATGCTGAGGGGCATGAAATATCCGTTTGAGGGTGCGTAGCAGACGCCGCAATCCGGTTCCGGGCAAGCATACTCGGTTTGTGTGAGAACCCCTGTCCGTGAAGTTGCTTGCTGGCCTGTGGCGTAAGCATAAGGCTACAAAGACTTGGGAGTTTTCTTCCGATCTTCCGCGGCGGTCACGACTGCGCTCGCTATCCACTGCTGCGCCACTGTCCGGTCAACGCCGTGCATTTTCATAAACGCTTGAATGGCGACTTGGATAAGATCATTAGCCGTTCTGCGCATCTCCTCGTCAGGATTGGGTTGCTCGTTCTTTCGTCGCATGTGAGATTTCTGGTTTTGCTTAATTTAGGTCGGGCCAAGTCGGCCCGCTTCTACAGTGATATGGACTATTCAGGAGGTGCTTGGAATGCGAGAGAACAAACACGACGTAATTTCTTTGTAAGCTAAGCTACTTGAAAATTCCTTGTGAGCTACGGGTTGACGGCACTAACCTGGTGGGTCTACGCTCCCCGCTAAGTAGCCACACCGCAAGCTGACTTTGACGCGCATGGTTTGAGACTTTCCGGCACGTCGCAGCAGCGCAGAGCCATCTGACGCCGATGCGGGAGCGCTGGAAAGAGTTGTCGGTCATCAAAATTAAATCTGCGCCGTATAGATGGTCCGTACCCCAGCGCATGCCTCAGGCGATTGGCTGTTCGGTTGTATCGGACCGAGACCACTTTCAGTGTGACTTCACTCGGTTCATTGACGGCCTCCTCAAACAGAGCGCTTCTCAACCAACTGCTGATCGACTACAACGTCGACCTGATATGAGCTGCATCTAGGCTATCGCAGTTGCGCGAGGTGAAGACGCGACGGCTATTTCAGCCGGAGGCATGTGTACTTAGAAACGCCCTTGTATTGAGTGGTCTGGCTAACTTCCAGGTTGGAGGCAGGCCCCCTACCTGCATGCGAGTTGGCAAGCATTCGGTTGCGAGCCGAGTGCTTGGTTTGAGCGCGATTGACCTGATAAACCGCAGAAACGCCTGCCCCGGTTGACTTTCCTTCGTCTTCATTGATCGAGATTAATCGCGATTCGCGCACTCTACATTTCATCTTGGAAGGGCAGAGTTCCCTGACAATGCTCGCAATTCACTGCATGACAAGGGAGTTGACTCCCCGGGCTAGGTTCGAACTAGCAACCCTTCGGTTAACAGCCAGCAGAGTGATTTAATCAAAACTTGCCGGAATTGGGCTTAATCGAAAACCATCAGCTAGTTGTGATGAAACCGAGCAAGTGCTTTTCTCCTTCTCCACTCATCTTTTATTCACAATTTGTCAGCATTTACCGCGATTAGCGTGACATTCTTGTGACAGTCGGGGTTTTCGGATCGCCGCCTCAGCAAGGGACGCGAGACTCGAACCGGTGCGAAGCAGCGACAAAGAGCCGGGCCGAGCCAAAGCGCGAACTGGGATGCTTCTTTACCGGCGCGATGGCTTAAGGTCTTTTTCTTGGCCTCTGTAGGTCCGCGCTCGGCAGCATTCGAAATGGTTTGTTTTTGCCCCAGCGGTAGATTGCGAAATCCCGATCCAGCGTCAAAATATCTGCGGTCCCAAACTCGTCCGCCAAGCGAATCAGGCAGGCATCCGCAAGATCAATTTGCCGGTCCTTGTATTTTCGCAGTACTTGCTTGACACTAGCAGTCTCTCGAGAAAGCTGAAAAGGAACCTGGAAGATCCCGGCGGCGATGTTCTCGATCACCGCTTCCGACGCGCCCGACAAGTTCCGCAACAAATAGCAGCTCTCTGTAATCACGGCCTCGCAAGTGACTAGCGGCGCCGCCACCTCTCGAACCGTCCGAGCGCACATCTTGTGAAAACTCTCGCTGCGGTCCAAGAGCGCAACGATGAAACCTGTGTCAAGCAGGACCGGCTTCATCGTCCAAAATTCCTTAGATGTTTTTTGTTCGATCCCAGGTCCGGCACACCGGATTTGAACTTACCCAGGCCGATGATGCCTGGCTTCTTGCGCCGCAAATGACTCGCTTCCAAAACACGCAACCCTTCGCGTACAACCTGCGAAGGAGTCCAGCCCAATTCTCGTACCAGAACTGCGAGCCTCTTCCGGGATCGGTCATCCAGCCTGGCTTGAATTGCGAATCGCATGCACGAATTGTACTACAGATAGCCCTTTGTATGACATATGGAAGCTTGCCTGTTCGTACGGGCCACTATTCGGCCCTAACTTCGAACTACAAATGACGCAAGTGCTCACGTGGATTGACATTGCCGGTCGACTGAATTACTATACTGAACGGTTGGTATGTAATGATGGTATCGGTTTCCTTAAAAGCTCAGCAAAGCGCGGTGACCCGCAAGGCGATCCTGACCTCGGGTCTCAAGCTATTCGCTAAGTACGGCTTTTCCACGACCTCTATCGACGACATTGCCCGTGCAGCCGGAATTACCAAGGGCGCCGTCTACTGGCATTTCGTAAATAAGGAGGAACTCTTTCAATCAATTCTCGAAGAGATTCGCGCCCGGTGGGTAGAAACGGTGCAGCAACCGCTCTCGAAAGAAACGGCACCGGTATCGCGACTAGAGGCGCTGTTTGACTGCTACTCCAAACTATTCGCCGAAGCCCCCGAGATTTGCCTCTTTCTTCAGCGTATTTTGCTCGAAGGTCACAAAGAGTTCTCGCCCCAAGTTGGCCGCGTTTTTGCGCAAACAGGCCGGTTTATCGGGAAAATCATCGACGACGGCAAAGTGCAAGGTGTGTTCCGCAACGATTTGGATTCCATGGTCACAGCCCACATGACTCTCGGCAACCTGTCCGGTGCCACCCAGCAATCTCTTGCCAATCGGTCGCTCACACTCACAGCCCTGCTCGGCGAAGCCAAGAGTATGACCATGGCTCGCATAAGTCGCTAGCGTTTACATGGACACTCCTTGGAACGAACCACCACGAAATGAGCACAGCCCAATTCAATCCATAACCGTACGTTCAGTGTCTAGAAGCGCAGCGATGAGCATGAAAGCGGATCTCGAATTATCCATTCGCCTGAGACCCAAGAACGCAAGAACCTGTTACGTCTGTGGCCCGGACAATGCCCGCGGCTTGCAGGTGGCTTTCTTGGCGGATGGCGCTCACGGCAGCCGCGCGCTTTACACCGCGCGCCCCGAGCATGAGGGCTGGCCTGGACTGCTGCACGGCGGCGTGACCTTCTCCCTGATGGATGAGGCTCTAGGCTGGGCCGTTCATTTCCAGGGCCTGTATGGAGTCACCGCAAGGATTGATACCCGCTTCCGCTGGCCCATTCCCATCGGGATGCGAGTCGTGATCAAAGCTTGGACCATTGACCAGCGCCGTAGGATTGCCACGGCGCGCGCGGAAGTGCGAGCGGAAGCAGAGGGGCAATCGCTCTTGGCGGAGGCCGATGCAACTATATTTTGGCAAGAATCGGAGAACCAGAAATGATTAACCAACATTTGCTGGATGGCGAGTCACGGCACGCTTCTTCCTTCAGTCATTTGAGGCCGACGAGGGCGAATTTCCATGAGCCATCGCTCTGCCGCTTCAGCACACGCATGCTTTTGCCTTCCACAGTGACCGGCTTGTCCTTTGCAGACAACTTGTAAGTGCTTTCACCATAGATCACCTCAATTGCCCAGCCATCAGTGATTTGGACATCTTTGATGTTGGGCGAGTATCTCAACACATGGAACTCCGGATAGTCGGCCCGGAATTTCTGATAGGCCTCGCCCATAGCTCTTAACCCGAGGTTTACAGCATTGTCTGACGAGAGACTAGTCAGCTAAGGGACACCCATGCCGATTCTGCGATGCGCAATTTTGTCCTTCTATTCATCCCCCTTATATTTGGTTCATTAGCTGACAAAAGCCGGCCGCAATTGTGGGATCGAACCATTGTTGGACCGAATGGACCGAAAAACGAAGTTGCTGATGTTGAAGTACTGACTATAAATGCTTGAAGGTGTAATGGTTACACCGCGCGGGCGCGTGGCTCAGTTGGAAGAGCCCACTGCTGAAAAGGCAGACGGTCGGTTGGGATCCCCTTCTCGCGCAACCATTGAAAAGAAAATGCAGTGGCGCGCTCGGGGAGACTCGAGCTCCCGACTCACGGGGTTAGCCGTCCCTCCGTGATACGTCTACTGTTGACTACCGGCCACCCGTCCTCAGGAAACTGAATTTGCAGCGAAATTGTCATGCGCCAGCTTCGCGGCTTTTTTGGCAAAGTCAAAAGTAGCTCGGAGATTTCCCCCGAAAAACTGCACTTTGCCATTCAGGTCGCGCTCCAGGACACTCTTTCCGTCCCTGTCTGTAAACTGGCAATGAATGTCAATCGAGGTCTTGCCGGAGACCGTAGTCACATTCCGGGCCATCTCGCTACCCTTCTTGAAACCTCGCACGTTACTGTGGAGCACGACCAGGTCCGCTGCTCCGTCAGCATTGTGGTCGCCCTCTCGATACACGTGCTGGAATCCGCCTTGCTTCTCCAGCTGCTGGATCAAATTTTCGTAAATTGAAATCTGGAATTCCGCAGGCATCTTGATCTCGTCCGATTGAATCATGAGAACTTGAATCGCCGACGCCTTCTTTGCTGGCGGCGGAGCAGCCTGGGCGTGGAGCCTTGCCGGCGCAGCGTGGGCACTGAGAAGCAAAAAAGCGAGAGTCGCGGAGTAGGGAATGCGCTTCATGGCTTCTTCTCCTTTGCCGCGTCCGGCTTCGAATTAGGGCTACCCGAATCGTCCTGCATCGGAATGCTTGTGCGCGCTCCTTGCGCGACAAGGTCCTTCTTGAATCGGTCCGCTTTGCCTAGCGGCATGGTGAAGATCGCGCCATGCAATCCCCCATCCGTGTCGCGATACTGAATCGTGAGCGTATCGATTTTCGAGCGGAACAGACTCAAGAATCGGCCTCCTCCGTACGGCGCGAACATTGTGAGCGTTCCGAAGGTCCCTCGAAACACGCGCTGGCTGTCATTCTCGGTGATGACATCCTCGACGGAATGGATAGGCACACTAACTTTTGTCCCGGAGCTTGCAAATTGAAGGCTCCCGTTTTCGAGTGTCAGATTCCCGCTTGCGTTTGTTCTCACGCCCACCAGACCTGTGATTTGCACAACCTTGTTACCCGCAGCCGCCTGTTGCCCAACACTTGGCAACGCCGTGAAACCCAGAATACCAACCAGAAAGATTGTGGTCCTTCGCATCGAGCGCATGACCATCTCGGCCTCCTTGACCTCATTCCACAAGTCGCAGCAGAGTTGAAAGGTGATGACTCGGGAACCGATCTTTCACCGGGGATGCAACAATCAGCTTTTCTTCCGAAAAAGTCAATGCTCGCCTGGCATGCAGTGGCATGCAGGCTGGCCGGCGTTCAATAACCCGTTCCTTGTCCGAGTACGCATGCGAGGTCTTACAGGCTTGAAACAAGGAACAAGCATCGAAGAGTCCGTTTGTCTTTCCGAGACCGCGGCGACTCGACCAGCCGATCTCCACAGTTAAGACCGCTTGGAGGTCCACGCTCAGACGGGCAGGCGTACCGCACTTTCCGATTTACAACCTACGGCACGTTTTTGTACTCGCTGGAGTGGTGTCGCAGCCGACGCTGTTGTGCAGCGTGCGAGGCGGGACACAACCCCGGAAACTAAGCGCCGCTACCAACTCGGTATGACGGATCAAGTGCGGCAAGCTGTTGAGAAGACGAACGAAAAGCATATGGCCGATGCTTTTATGACGTTCGGCCCTATGCGAAAAAGGAAGGAGCGAAGGCTGTCTGTAACTAATTGAAGAAGGAGAATTTGGCTCCCCGGGCTAGATTCGAACTAGCAACCCTTCGGTTAACAGCCAGCAGAGTATTTTAATCACTTAACTGGCCAATCTTCGGAAAAAGGCTTGTTCTCGGATATGGCTTGTTCTTCCGGCTTCTGATTCTCTTTCCTTCTTGCTCAGTTCAGTTTTAATAGCCTTTCCCTTTTGCTTTTTCCGTTTTTCTTCCGCGCCTCTTCGGTTTCTTTCTCCTCAAGCTGTTCGCTGGAGGAGAAACGTATGCCCCCGAGGCGGAGGTGTCCTTTCTGTCGTCGTTGGTTTTATCCCCATCCGC
>Ga0209267_1002727_pt1 | contig 11274 bp, 8 predicted proteins | sample GraSoiAngelo_137_FD_185894 | JGI IMG/M metagenome (GOLD analysis project Ga0209267, IMG submission 185894) | Grasslands soil microbial communities from the Angelo Coastal Reserve, California, USA - 14_0929_09_30cm (SPAdes) (version 2) | ecosystem: Environmental > Terrestrial > Soil > Grasslands ... | reverse complement strand
CTGCAGGGCGGGAGTTGCAGTACCTGGTCCGCGCCTATGGCAAGGATGGCAAATTCGACGACACGAGGCCGCTATCCCTGTGGATGGTTCATGATGGATCCCGCGCGGTCGCGGATCCGGAGACCGCCGCCGACCCACCCGGCGGCGCCAGCACCGCGGCGCAGGAGGCTGCGGAGCCGGGGTCGCAGGCAGCGGCCGTCAAGCACGCGGAGCTGAAGGAACCTGAGCTGCTCGCCGCCTACGGTGAGAGCACGCTCTCGGAGCAGAGCATCCGGGTGAGCGGGGGCACGGTCACTGTACGCGGTGGGGGCATTCCGCCCAGACACACGGTGTGGGTGGCGGGCCACGAGGTGCCGGTCGATGCCAGGGGCAACTTCGTCGCCCAGGACGTGCTGCCTTCAGGCGCGCATACGGTCGAAGTGGCGGTGCTCGATGAGGAAGGCAACGGCACGCTCTACCTGCGCGACCTGGAGTTCAAGCCCAACGATCGCTTCTATGTCGGCATGGCGGACCTCACCGTCTCGAAGAGCCACACGGGCAGTGCCGAGCGGCTGATGCAGGGGGCGAACGCACCGTACGACTACAATGCGTCGGTCGCAGGCAGCCTGTCGTTCTTCGTCACGCGGAAATTCGGCGACGATTGGCGGGTGACGGCGAGCGCGGATACCCGCGAGGAGCCCGTCAAGAACCTGTTCAGTAACTTCCTGAACAAGGCGCCCGACTCGCTGTTCCGGCGCATCGATCCCGCTTACTACTACCCGACCTACGGCGATGACAGCATCGTGCAGGAGCTCGCGCCGACGCTCGGCAAGTTCTACGTGCAAGCGGAGCACCACGACGACTACGGCCTGTGGGGCAATTTCAGGATCAACTACCTCGACAACGAGCTCGCGCAGGTCGACCGCGGGCTCTACGGCGGAAATGTCCGCTGGCTGTCCGACACCACGACGGGTTTCGGTGAGAAGCGCTTCGCCATCGATGGGTTTGCGGCCCAGCCGGGGACGATCGCGGGCCGCGGCGAGTTCCGGGGAACGGGTGGCTCGCTGTACTTCCTGCACAACCAGGACATCCTCACCGGCTCGGAGCGCGTCCGCATCGAGCTGCGCGACAAGGACTCCGGCCTCGTTACCGGAACTGTGGACCTGCGGCCCTCGATCGACTACGAGATTGATTATATGCAGGGTCGGATTGTCCTTGCCGAGCCGCTGTCCTCGACCGCGAACGATAACCTGCTGGTTCGCACCAGCGGGCTCAGCGGGCAGGAGGCGTACCTGGTGGCTCGCTACGAGTACACGCCCGGCTTTCAGGACATCCGCACCTGGACGACGGGCGGGCAGGGGGCTGCGTGGCTCAACGACTACATCCGGTTCGGTGTCACTACCAGCTCCAATGACGCCGGCGTCGGCGGCAGCAGCCTGCGCGGTGCGGATGTGACGCTGCGCAAGAGCACGGACTCCTGGGTGAAGCTGCAGACCGGGAAGAGCGATGGGCTCGTGTCCGGGTCGTTCTATTCGGCCGACGGTGGCTTCGGCTTCACGAGCTACAACCCGAGCTCGTTCGCAAACGCGAGCGCCGAAGCATACCGTGCCGATGTCAGCCTCGGGCTCGGTGACCTGCTGTCGGGGAACAAGGGTCGCCTGACCTGCTATACCCAACACCTCGACGCCGGCTATTCCGCGCCGGGACTCAACGCGCTGACCGCCACCGAGTACTACGGCGGCACTTTCAAGCTACCGATCGGCGATCGCTGGAGCCTGAACGCCAAGGCGGACAGGAAGGCCCAGGACCAGGGGCTCGAGACCACGGCCGAGGAGCTCGACGTCGCCTACAAGCTGAGCAAGAACTGGAGCGTGAGCACCGGTGTCCGGAGGGACGACCGCCAGGACAACTCTCCGGCCGTGCCGGCGACACAGCAGCAAGGCGAGCGAACCGATGTGGTGGCGCAGCTGGGGTACGGCTCGCTGGCCACATGGCGCGCGTACACCTTCATTCAGGACACCGTCTCGAAGAGTGGTGACCGGGACGACAACGGACGTGCTGGTGTCGGCGGGTCGTATCGTGTCACGAACAAGCTGCAAATCGAGGCGGAAGGGTCCGAGGGCAGTCTCGGGCCGGGCGGCAAGCTCGGCACCAGCTATCTGGCCTCGGATCACACCACTCTGTACCTCAATTACTCGCTGGAGAACGAGCGCGCGGACAGCGGCGTGTTCCAGCGCCAGGGGACGCTGGTTTCGGGGATGAAGCAGCGCCTGTCGGACAGCAGCAATGTCTATGTCGAGGAGCGCTACCAGGACATCGACTCGGCGTCGGGCCTGACGCATGCGACCGGCGTGACGCTCGCGCCCGACGATCGCTGGAACATCGGCGCCAACGCGGAGGTCGGCACGCTGGTCGACAGTCAGACCGACGCCCAGACGAGGCGCAAGGCGGGCGGCATCCGCGTCGGCTACGGCCGCGGCAGGATCCAGGTCTCGAGCGGAATCGAGTATCGGGACGATGAGATGCAGCAACCCAACGCAACGACCTCGAAGCTGAAGACCCGGCTGTTCAGGAACAATTTCAAGTTTCAGATCGCGCCGGACTGGAGGCTGGTCGGCAAGCTCGACCACTCGATGAGCGATAACTCACAGGGACAGTTCTACGACGGCGGCTACACCGAGGCGGTCCTCGGCTACGGATATCGACCGGTGCAGAGCGATCGGCTCGACGTGCTGGCGAAGTACACCTACTTCTACAACGTTCCCACGGCCGGGCAGGTGACCCCGCAGGACACGGCGGCGCAGTTCATCCAAAAGAGTCACATCGCATCCTTCGACGTCAGCTATGACCTGACCCGGCAGTGGTCGGTCGGGGGAAAATACGCCTACCGCTTGGGACAGGCGAGCCTCGACCGGGTGAACCCCCAGTTCTTCGACAACACGGCAGAGCTCTACATCGTGCGCATCGACTGGCACTTCCACCAGGAGTGGGAGGGAATGATCGAGGGCCGCGTGCTCGACATGCCTGATCTCAACGAAAGCCGTTCCGGCGCGCTCGTCGCTGTCTACCGCCACCTCGGCAAGCACGTGAAAGCCGGACTGGGGTACAACTTCACGAATTTCTCGGAAGATCTGACCGACATGAGCTTCAAGAGCCACGGCATCTTCATGAACGTGGTCGGAGCGATGTGATCTGCGCAGCGCTCGTCCGACGCCACATGCGGCCGCCGCCTGGCCACTGGTCCTTCAAGAACGTATCCGGTTTTTAAAACCGAAGTTTCAGAGTACTCTTTCGCAGCATGACGAACGAATCGCCCGCGTCCGCTTCCGACGATGGCGGCTTCGAGCTCTACGACCTCCGGGTGGAGGTCGTCGGTCCGACGGATCGGCCGATCTACTGCGGTGCGCGCGTGGGCGACTACTTCGAGCTCCAAGGCGAAATGCTCAAGCTCCCTCCCGGGCAGGGATTCTCCATCTACTCGCTCGCGGCACTCCTGCCGCTGCTGCCAGCCAAGCAGCGGATGACCGATCCACATGACTGGATGTCGACGGACGCGGAAATTGCCTGCCCGGACCCTAACTGCCCGACTCGGTTCCGAATCACGCGCACCGGGCGAAGGCGTTTTCGCCGTTCCGACGTGACGGCGGTCACGCCGCCCGACGGCCGCACCAAGTGATTCCCAGGTATTCCTTCCCCCACGGTTACTCGGTGTCCCGCCTCATCAAGGGCGGCTGGCATCTGGCGGGCGGCCACGGCGCGGTCGATTCCGAGCAGGCGGTGAAAGACATGGCGCGGTTCGTCGAGGCCGGCATGACGACCTTCGACTGCGCCGACATCTACACTGGCGTCGAAGCACTGATTGGTTCCTTCCGCCGCGCCTACCCCTCCCTGGCGAGTCAGGTCCAGGTGCATACGAAGTTCGTACCCGATCTGTCCGAGTTGAAGACACTGGACCGCCGCTGCGTCGAAGCCATCATCGATCGATCCCTGAGACGGCTTGACATGGAGTGTCTCGACCTCGTGCAGTTTCACTGGTGGGACTTCGCCCTGCCGCGCTACGTGGACACGGCTCTCGAGCTGGATCGACTGCAGCGCGCAGGCAAGATTGCGCGTCTTGGTGTGACCAATTTCGATACGCTGCATCTGGATGAGCTGCTCGCCGCGGGCGTGCCCGTTGTTGCACACCAGCTCCAGTATTCACTCGTCGACGACCGGCCACGAGCGACCATGGTGGCTTGCTGCCGCGATCACGGAATAGCGCTGCTGTGCTACGGAACCGTGGGCGGCGGATTTTTATCGGAGCACTGGCTTGGCCGGCCAGAGCCCTCCGCCGCGCTTGCGAACCGGTCCTTGACCAAATACAAGCTGATCATCGATGACTTCGGAGGCTGGGCTCTGTTCCAGGAGTTGTTGACGGCCCTTGCGGGCATTGCGCGCAAGCGCGGCTCCGACATCGCCTCCGTGGCAACCCGTGCCGTGCTTGACCTGCCGCAGGTTGCTGCGGCGGTCGTCGGGGCCACGAGCGCAGCTCACCTGCCGGCTCACGCGAGCATTGACGCATTGCGCCTCGATGCCGAAGATCGGGCAGCCATCGCGTCGGTGACAGACCGCCGCCGGGGTCCGAAGGGGGACGTCTACGAGCTCGAGCGTGACCGGACGGGGCCGCACGGCGCGATCATGAAGTACAACTCGAATGCACTAGCCAGTGGTGGCGCAGCCGAGGTCGTCCGCGGCTGAGCGAATAACGCGGCACCCAGGGTCGCGGGCGTACGCTCAGGCCTTGCCAGCCGCTCACACGGGGAGAGCTGCCATGACGGGGGAGCGAATTCTGTTGCAAGTGATGGCGCGCGTTGCGCGGAGCCTTCGGGCTGCGATTGGCGCGACGATAATCGGCGCGTCGGTACTCGCAGGCGCCGCTCGGGCGGATCAGGGAGCCGCGCAATCCGCGTCCGGCACGGCACCCGCTGGCGCGCCGGCACAGACTCTTGAAGAGGTGGTCGTCACCGCCGAGAAGCGCGAATCAACCGTGCAGAAGACTCCCATCAGCGTGACGGCCATCGAAGGGACTGCGCTACAGGCCCAGGGGGTGACGGACATGCTCACCCTCGCGCAACAGGTGCCCGGCATCTCCTTCAAGACCTCCGGTCCCGGGCAGACGGAGTTTGAGATGCGCGGCCTGACCTCGACGGGTGGCGAGTCGCCTACCGTCGGTTTCTACCTCGATGACGCCGTCCTGACGCCGGCCGCGATGGCCCAGAACGGCAAGACGGTGATCGACCCGAGCCTCTTTGACTTGAGTCGCGTCGAGGTGCTGCGCGGGCCGCAGGGGACGCTCTACGGCGCAGGATCGATGGGCGGCACGATCAAGCTCGTGACCAACCCACCGAACCCGCGGGCCCTCGCAGCGAACGTCGAGGGCATCGGCTCCGGGACATCTGGGGGTGGGTTCAACCACACCGAGAACGTCATGCTGAACGTGCCTCTGGTGCAGGACATGGTCGCGCTACGACTCGTCGGCACGGACAAGCGCATCGACGGTTGGATCGACCGCGCGGTACTGAACCCCTTTCCCATCGAGGTCAACAACAGTACGGCGCGCGGTGACGTCGCGGCGGTCCCGGCGGGGGCGCAGATCCCGCGTTCCAACCGGGAAGACCTGCGTGGAGGGCGGGCGTCTCTGCTCGCCCAGCCGAACGATCGCTTCAGCGCCACGCTCGGGTACATGCACCAGGAGATTACCCAGGACGGCTCGAACACGATCGATGGTCCTCCGGTGAACCAGGCGCACTACCAGCCGTTCGACGTCGCGGAGCCCTTCTCCGACAGGTTCAACCTGGTCACGCTGACCCTGAAATACAATTTCGACTCTTTCCAGCTTCTGTCCGCCTCCGCCGACTGGGACCGCCAACAGAACCAGACCCAGGACATTTCCGAGGCCATGCAGTTCTACATCGGCGGGTTCTTCGGCCCTCCGGCGAGCTGGCCGTTCTCGAGCACGGCCACGGTGACCGAGGCAGGCAACACCTGGTTTGGACTCGGGGCGGGAACGATTACCGAGGACGACTACACGCGGCAGTACAGCGAGGAATTGCGCCTCACCTCGACCGGCAGTGGGCCGCTGCAGTGGCTGGCCGGCGGGTACTGGGCCGGCTACGGAGCGACATCCCACGTCTACTCGTTCTACCCGGCTACCAACAACGGATTCAACGCCGACTTCGGCACGACCAACCTCGCGGATAATCATCGCAAGGTCGACATCGACCAGTACGCAGCATTCGGCGAGGTGTCGTATCAGTTGCCGAAGTCCCTGAAGGCGACCGTTGGCGCACGGTACTACACTTATCACAGCAATTCGGTGACGAGTGTGAGCGGCGTTTCCGCCAACGGCACCAGTGCTCCGCTCTACGGGCGCGCGTCCAACTCCGGTGTCACGCCGAAGTTGAACCTCGCCTACATTCCCGACGAGAACACCACCGTCTACGGCACGGTCTCCAAGGGCTTCCGCCCCGGCGGGCCTAATTCGCCGATCCCGTCGCCGCCGTGTCCGGCCACCGCTCCTACGCAATTCGGGCCGGACAGCGTGTGGAATTACGAGCTGGGTGAGAAGCTGCGGTTTCTGGGCGGACGCGTCTCGATTGCCGGGGACGTGTTCTATATCGACTGGTCCAGCGTGCAGCAGCAGGTCGCCCCGGGTTGTGGCTTCAAGTTCACGGCGAACGCCGGCAAGGCGCGAGCCTACGGTGCGGAGCTGGAGATTGGGCTCATCCTCGCACCGGGCCTGGTGCTGTCGCAGAATGCCAGCTACACGCACGCGACCAACACGACGAGCGTGCCCCTCGCGGGAGTCGTCGCCGGGCAACGTCTTTTGGACGTTCCGCAAGCGACGGCGAACACGAACCTGACATACCGGAGGCCGCTCGCAGGCACCATGAGCTTCGTCGCGCGACTCAATAACAGTTACGTTGGTTCGATCGAGGACATCACTTTCACGCGCAATACGCTCCCGTCCTATGACCTCGCGGGCCTGCGGCTGGGGGTCGAGGATAAGAGCTGGTCGGCATCGCTGTTCGTGGACAACCTCACCAACAAAAAAGCTCTGCTGAGTGACACCGGCGCGCTGTCCGCGAACATCTCGATCTTCAACCGGATCGCGACTAACCAGCCGCGGACGGCCGGAGTGGATGCGACCTATAAATTCTGACGAGAGCCAGGGCGAATGGCTTCGCATGGGGAGCGGTCGACGTCCGGCAACGTGCGCAGCCCGCTTCCTGCGGACGACGATGCGCCTTACCCGCGGCGCTCCTACGCCTGGGCGGTCGTCGCGATCCTGATCGGCACCGCGATCCTGTCGTACACGGACCGCCAGGTACTCAGCCTGCTCGTCGATCCCATCCGGCGCGATTTGCTCATCAGCGATACCGAAGTCAGTCTGCTGCTTGGCACCGCCTTTGCCGTCGTCTACGGCGTCGCCGGGATTCCCTTCGGACTGCTCGCCGATCGGACTTCGCGCCGCAACCTGATCTTCTTTGGTGTAGTCGTGTGGAGCATCGGCACGGTGGCGTGCGGGTTCGCCGGGAGCTTCGGCGGGCTGTTCGCGGCCCGCATTGTGGTCGGACTCGGCGAATCTGTCCTGTCACCATCCGCCATCTCCCTGATCAGTGACTATTTCCCTCCGTCGCGCCGGGGTCTGGCTGTAGGCAGCTATCTGAGTGGCATCGCGATCGGCAACGGCGCCTCGATCCTGATCGGCGGCGGTGCGCTGCACCTCGTCGCAGCGGGGGTGTTCGCCGGGACACCCATCGCGCTCATTGCGTCCTGGCGGCTGGTTTTGCTGGTGATCGGCTCGCCGGGCCTCCTATGGTCGCTCGCAATCCTGGCTATCCGGGAGCCGGAACGGCGAGCCGCAATCGCACCGAGTGCATCCGGTGCCGGCGGTGCATCGGGTCGGCACGCTGCAGTGTGGCGCGTTGCGCCGATCTACCTCGTCGTGGCGACGGCATCGCTCGTCGACAACGCCGTCGGCGCCTGGGCGCCGACGCTGCTGATCCGCGACTTTGGCCGCGATGCGGCTCAAGTCGGCTTGCAGCTCGGGTTGTTGCTGACGATCGGCTTCGGGGGCGGCGTCCTGCTCGGGGGCTGGCTCTCGGACCGGCTCGGCAGCGGCGGACGCTGGTGGCGTAAATTGAGCGTTTGCCTGGTCTCGAGCCTCGTCATCCTGCCGGTGTGCTGGGCCATCGATGCCGCGCAGGTCAGGATCGTGATGGCCGCCGTGCCACTCTACTTCGCCCTGTCGGGAATCGTCACGGCCTGCGGCTTCTCCTCGATACTGGACGTGGTGCCGAACCGGCAACGCGGCTTCGCGATGGCGGTGAGTTTCTTCCTGAATGTCGCGCTCGGCGCGGGACTCGGCCCTACCTCCGTGGCGTTGGTCAGTGATCGAGGCTTCGGCAGCGCCGCAGGGCTTGGACCGGCCATCGCATTGACGGCTGGGGCAGGATTTTTCCTCATAGCGACGGTACTGGTGCTGACTCTGGCCACGCTCAAGCCGCGCGCGGCGGTCTCGTCGCCGTAGACGCACTATCATTGCCTGGGAAGATCGTTTGGCAGGCGGAGTACTCGCCTTAGCATGACTTCTATGGCCAGGAAAGCTGATCTTTCGGCAGCTTCCCACTCGGATCGTAAACCGTTACTTTCGTCGGAAGCTCCGCACTCCAACGCCACAGCACGAGACCGTGTGCGTCCTGCGTCGCACCGGGGGCAAAGCTCGGAGTCACGAGTCCGGCATAGCCTTGCGCCATCAGACGATCGGCGATCCGCCAGGATGCGGGCTCCCGACCGGCTGCGGCTTCAAGAAACCATGCGCTGCGCATCTCGGCGAGTGTCACGTGGTGGTGCGCGCGCCCAGCGTGGGTCCGCAGGTCCGCCAGAGGCTCGAAGTCGAAGTCGTAGCAGCACAGCACGCACGGGTCGAACTTGCGCGCCAAGCCTTGGGTGATCTCGCGCACCGCCGTGATGGCATCGAGCGCCAGATACAGCGCCGGAGTACCTTTGCGGTTATAGCGGCCGCCGTAGAGAGCCGCGCCATCGCCTGAGAGCGGCTTGAACGACCAACGTGGATCGTGCGCCCGGAAGGCGGTCCCTTGCAGACGCACGGATAGGCTTTACGCGAAGTTGCCCTGAGAGAGGAAATCGAGGTAGTCGCGCACCACGGCGGCCTTGCCCTCCTTGACGAGCGCCTCGGCCGTGCGGTCTCCGAAGGCTGCGATCGGCTGCGCGCGGTACCAGGCCATGGCCTGCGGCTCGCCGCCCGCCCACGGAACGACGCGCACGATCACTTCCAGCATCTCGCACACGCGGGTCTGCGTTTTCTGGGACGCGGCCCGCTTGGCCTTGTACAGCGAATCGCGGCCGAGGCCTAAGGTGGTGGCGAGCTGGGTCTTGGACATGCCGAAGGCGTTTGCGACCCGATCGATCCCGGCTCGCCCCGGCTCATCGAGCAGCGAGCGCAGGAGCTCCGGCAGCTTGAGCGCCTTGTGGCGTCCCGGCGCCGGTTTCCTCCGGTGTAGCGCGCGCGCCGCGTGTTTCGAAGCCATGATTACCGACAGAAAGCCCTATATATGGGGCATATTATCGGCACAGAATTTTCCTTGCAAGCGCTGGCCTGGAGAGGGGTCGGTACCTTGGCTTGATCCATCGCCGGAACCTGTAATGGTTGGGGAATCGGTGGTCGGCCAGGTCGAGACTTCAGGCGACAGAACAGTTTCCAACCGGCGCGGTGCCAGCGGATCATCGTCTCGGGGCGCACGACCACCAGGGCGTCGCGCCAGTTGAAGAATCTTAAGAGTATCGCCAGTGAGATTCGCGTGACGGGATCGATTCGCCGCGGCTTCACACCCCGCTCGACATACAGGGCGAGTTGCCGATGCAGCTACAGCGGCGGGAAAAACAATTCGACGTACGCCCCGGGCTTGAGTGCAGCGACCGCTTGAGCGACGTGGTCGAGGTGCTGCCGAATAAGGCGCCAGTCGGTGATCATCAGGACGACGACGGCAAGGCGTCGCGCTTCAAGGCTCTGTTGGTGACGAAGATTCTGGTCCGTCGTGATGAATGCCGCAAAGCCCTCGGCTTCGGCGGCGCTCAAGAGCTCGCCGTTCTTCAGCGCCTGCCAGCCGCGCTCGAACGCCGTGATGACGTCGTGATCAGGTAGCGAGCGACGTAGCGGGACCGGCGTGCCCTGATCTAACAGGATCTTCACGCGCGCCGGCTACGCAGCTTCAAGGCTGCGTCGCGCGTGCTCGATCACGGCGTCGACCTGCTCGCGCGTGACGCCCGGAAACCAATCTAGAAATTCCTGAATCGTGGCGCCGCCCTCGATGTTCTCGAAGAGTGCCTTGACCGGCACACGAGTGTTCTTGAAAAGCCAGGCGCCGCTGACTTTTCCGGAAATGCGCTCAACCGCTGGGCACTGGCTCCAATCGAGCATGGGCATAAAATGGTGTACCGCCGCGGCGAATGCAAGCCAAGGGGAAGTCCCTGCGAAGCCGGCGGCCGGAGCCTGTCTAGCAGGATCTCTGCCGAACACGGCAAATTAGGTGGGTTATCTCCCCGTAACTCGGAAAAAATATTAGACACTTCAGTCCTCGCATCTGCCTTTAAATCAATGTCTTACTTGGTTTTCGGACCTGGACTGAATAAATGGACTCCCCCTGCGTTGCAAGGGCGTCTCTGCGTCTGAATTCAGGATCGGACTGCGTCAAATATATCCGGCCTTTGATACACCCGTCGGTGCGGGCCCTGATGACCTGCGCTCGCAGGTGCCTCATTAAATCCCCGGTGTTGCTGCCACCGTTCAGTCCATCAGCCCAAGCGATACGCGCGTGTTTGGCCGCCAGCGCCACGGTGGCCACATTGCCATGTGTGGCTCAATTTCGGTTTGCGACCCAAGGAAGTCGCGCCGCATTGACCGCGTGCGCGCCGGCTTAGGTTTCTGTCGGGGTGAGTGCGCCCGGCGGCGGCGGCAATTTCCCGAGTGCAGCCTCGAGCGCCAGCCCGAGTTCGAGCGTTCTGCGGTCGGCGCCGGACGGGCCGTCGAATTCGAGCGCCACCGGCAGTCCACTCGTCGTCAGTCCGGCGGGCAACACGAGGCCGGGGAGTCCTGCGGTGCTGCCCGGGGCGATGTTGCGGGCCATGGCCTCATCGAGGGGCATCCGCCGTCCCCGCACCTCCACTTCCATGTCTTCCTCGCCGATTTTCGGGGCAGGAAGCATCGTTGCCGGGAACACGATCGCGGCAACG
>Ga0209267_1002718_pt1 | contig 11295 bp, 10 predicted proteins | sample GraSoiAngelo_137_FD_185894 | JGI IMG/M metagenome (GOLD analysis project Ga0209267, IMG submission 185894) | Grasslands soil microbial communities from the Angelo Coastal Reserve, California, USA - 14_0929_09_30cm (SPAdes) (version 2) | ecosystem: Environmental > Terrestrial > Soil > Grasslands ... | reverse complement strand
AGTGGGAGCAGGCCAACCGCGTCTAACAGAACCTCCTAAAAGAAGAGGTCGCGCCGGCTCATGTGCCGCGGTCGGCGAGTCCTTGTCATTCATGGGCCAACAGTGTTGACGAACGTGCTCTTCGTCATGTGACGTGCCGGGCGAAGTCGCCGGTGCCCCCCTGACCAGTCGCTCTCGTGTTCAACTATGGCCGCGATGCCGAAAGTGACGTTCATCGGCGCGGGCAGTGCCGTCTTCGCCCGGCAGCTCATGACCGACATCCTCGCCGTCGACGGACTCGACGAGGGCGAGTTCGCGTTGGTGGATATCGACGCCAGGCGCCTGAAGCTCGCCGGGGGAATCGCCGAGCGCCTGGTCGAGCTGTCCGGCAAGGCCTGGCGGGTGCGGGCGTCGACCGAGCGGCGCGACCTCCTTGCCGGCAGCGACTACGTGATCAACTCGATCGAGGTCGCCGGCCTGCAGAACGTCCGCTTCGACTACGAGATCCCGATGCGCTATGGCGTGGACCAGTGCATCGGCGACACCATCGGGCCGGGCGGCATCTTCAAGGCCCTGCGCACGGGACCGGCGTGGCTCGACATCGTCCGCGACACCGAACGTATGGCGCCACGAGCCGTTGTCATGAACTACACGAACCCCATGTCGATCCTGACTCTGGCCGCTCTCCGGGCCACCAACCTTGAGGTCATCGGCCTCTGTCACAGCGTGCAGGGCACGTCGCGTCAAATCGCGCAGTACCTCGGCATCCCCTACGGCGACATGACGTGGCAATGCGCCGGCCTCAACCACAACGCATGGTTCACGAGGCTCGAGCGCGGCGGCCAGGATCTCTACCCGCTGTTGCGTGAGCGCGCTCGAATACCGGACATCTACGAGCAAGACCCAGTGCGCTTCGAGGTCATGCTGCACCTCGGTGCATTCGTCACCGAGTCGAGTGGGCACTTCTCCGAGTACGTGCCTTACTTTCGCAAGCGCCCCGACCTGATCAAGAAGTACACCCGCGCCGGCTACCTCGGGGAAAGCGGTTTCTACGCCAACCACTGGCCGGAATGGCGGCACGCCAACGACGAGCTGATCGCTTCGATGCTGCGCGGCGAGACACCGGTCCCGCGCGAGCGCGGCCACGAGTACGGCTCATACATCGTGGAAGCCATCGAGTGTGGGCGTGGGGCGTCGATCCACGGCAACGTTCGCAACGATGGTTGGATCGATAACCTGCCCGACGGCTGCGTCGAGGTCGAGTGCCACGTAGACCGTAGTGGCATCCACCCGCGCCGGTTCGGCCCGCTGCCCGAGCAGCTCGCGGGCCTCAATCGCGCGCACATGGCCGTGCACCAACTCGTTGTCGAGGCGCTCCTCGAGCGAGACCGCAGCAAAGCCAAGAACGCGCTGATGCTCGATCCACTGACCTCAGCGGTCTGCTCGCTGGAAGAGATCGATCGCCTCTTCGAGGAGATGTGGAACGCACAAGGCGAGAGCCTTACGGCGTTCGGCTAGGCCACCGCCCGGCCGAACTGTCGCGCCCCGATCGCGACGGCCACGACTGAGAGCACGACCATGATCGCCACGCCCTTCGCCACACTTGGATCGCCCAGGTTGTCGTTGAAGATGTGCCGCGCGGCATCGACCGCGTAGGACAGTGGGTTGATCGCCGCAATGTTGCGGAGCCACTGAGGCGCGAACCCGAGCGGCAGGAGTACGCCGGACAAGAGAAGGATCGGCAGCGTCGAGGTAAAGATCAGCGGTGCGTAAGTGTTCTCGTCGCGAGCCCACAGCGCAACCGCGTATGCGGTAGACGCCGTCAACAGTCCGATCAGGCCGATCAGCAAAAGGACCACGATCACGCCAACCGCATGGATGCTCAGCCCAAACGGAAGCGCAAGAAGGATGAGGATCAGCGACTGGACGACGATCGAGATCACATCACGCAGGGCGCGTCCAAGCAACAGGGCGACGCGGCTCACTGGCGTCACGCGCAGGCGCTCGATCACGCCCATCCGCAATTCGGCGATCAGGCTGAACCCGACGCCTGCCGCGCCAAACATGCCGAGCTGAACAAGCAGCCCGGGCACGAACACGTTGTACGCGCCCCCTGGCCCGAAACCCTGCATCGACGAGATCGGCTTGAGGAGCGGGGCGAAGAGGATCAGATAAAGAAGCGGCTGCAACACTCCAAGCGCGATCCACACCGGGTTGTGCAGAAGCAAGCTCATGTAGCGGCCGAAAACGAGCCACGTGTCTCGCAACAGCTTCATGCCGCGGCCTCCCGCAGCGTGCGGCCGGTCTGGCGTAAGAAAACGTCGTCGAGGCTCGGCCGGTGCAACTCGACGGTCTGCAGCTGAAGGTTCGCTCCGTCGAGGAGCCGAAGGATGGCAGGCATCGCGACTTCGCCGCGGTCTACATATAGAAGGACGACGCCGTTTTCCATCCTCGCCTCGCGTACGAACGGCTGGCCCTTGAGCAGGTCGAACGCGCGCTGTTGATCACCGATCACGCTCAGCGTGACAACGTCGCCGGCGACGGCCCGCTTCAGGTCCTCCGGAGTTCCCTCGGCGACGATCTTTCCGTAATCGATGATCGAGACCCGGTCGCACAGCGCGTCCGCCTCGTCAAGGTAGTGCGTCGTCAGAAAGACCGTCGTGCCTCGGTCGTGCATCCGCCGCACCTCATCCCACACGCGGGCACGGCTCTGCGGGTCGAGGCCGGTGGTCGGCTCGTCGAGGAAAAGCAATTGCGGGTTGTGGACAAGTCCCAGCCCGATGTCGAGGCGGCGCTTCTGGCCGCCTGAATATGTGCCGACCTTGCGGTCGGCGGCGCCCTCGAGCTCGAGCATCTCGATCAGCTCCGCGGCTCGTTTCTTGGCGGCCGCGACCGTCAACCCGTAGAGGCGGCCCTGAAAGACGAGCTCGGTGCGTCCGACGATCTCGCGGTCGGCCCCCCCGGCCTGGCCCACGTACCCGATACGTTCCCTGATCTTGTCGGGTTGGGTGGCGAGATCGCACGCGGCGACTCGGGCCGTGCCGCCGCTTGGCGGCAGGAGGGTGGCCAGCATGCGCAGCGTGGTCGTCTTGCCTGCGCCGTTCGGTCCGAGGAAGCCGAAGATCTCGCCCCGGCGCACGCTGAGGTCGACACCGACCACGGCTTCGACCAGACGCTTCCGGGACTGAAAAACGCGCCGCAGACCGTGCGTCTCGATTATCGCTTCAGGATTCTGGGTGTCCATCCGCCGCGATTTTCCCCGATGCCACAACCTCGGTGCCGGTGAGCAGGTCCCAGAAGGCCTCTTCAGCCGGCCCGCCGCGCGTAGTGCGTCGGATTAGGCTGATCGGCCGCAGAATCGGCTGTATCGGAAGCCGCTTGAGCAGACCGCTCTCGAGGTCTGACGCCACGGCGCGCTTCGAAAGCGCGGCAAAACCGAGCCCCGCGACCACTGCGGCCCGCACGTATTCAGGATGCCCGAGGTTCAAGCTCTCGATCTTCTCGTAGACATCGCCGAGCATCTCGCTCACGTATCGCTCCGCCGACCATTGGGGTCCCCGGCCCAGGTACAGGTAGCCCGCGAAGTCGTCTGAAGTGATTGTGCGCAAGCCGGCAAGAGGATGATCGCGATGCACGACGAGGAGGAGCTCGTCGCGTGCCAGCTCCCTGGCGGCCAGCTCCGGGTCCGGGGCGCCCTCGATTAGGGCGCAGTCGAGCGTTCCAAGCATCACCTGCCGGTTCAGCTCAGCTGACGTGTCGACAGTTACGCTGAGCTTGATCCCGGGATGGCGCCGCGTGAACTCCGCCAGATTGGGCGGCAGGTAGTAGGCGGCGCACGTCGGGCTGGCGCCGACGTAGAGCGAGCCGGCCTGGAGATGCTTCATCGCCTTGGCCGCGTCTTCCACCACCTCGACCCCACGCAATGCGGCGCGGCATGTCTCAGCGAGGGAGCGACCCGCGTGGGTAAGCCTCACCCTTCGTCCATCGCGCTCCAGCAGCTGCAGTCCGACCGCCCGCTCGAAGTGCCGGACCTGCTGCGTGACCGCAGCCTGAGTCAGGAACAGGGATGCCGCCGCGCGGGAGATGTGCTCGTTCTCGGCGACCGCCACGAACGAGCTGAGCTGCTCCAGGGTGAACCCCAACCGGCGCACGCCGACATATTAGTCGGGCTTATGGAAAGTATCACAAACTATTGAGTCAAAAAGCCTTAATGAAAGCTGAACTCGAACGTTAGAACAGGTACGGTGTTGAACACTCTTCGCGGACGAAGAAAAGGAGGTAGGAACTTGGAAAGCCGGCTTCGTCGCCCACAAAGGGGCCAGGGCATGGTTGAGTATGCCCTGATCCTGGTGCTCGTTTCGATCGTCGTCATTGTCATCCTTCTCACCATGGGCAACCAGATCCAGAACGTCTTCTCGAACGTGGTTGCAGCGTTGGGAGCCTGATATTCGAGCTTGATTTCGGGGGCCGGACGCCGGCCCCCGCTCAGCCTGCCGCCGAGCTCCTCCGCCTGGGTGAACCGGCTCGGGTAGGCACCCCCGCCGCGGCGACAAGCCTCGTCCGGATGGGTTTGTGGGCCATGAGCCTGTTGAACTGTTCATGGTCGGCCTCGAGGGCCCGAATGGGTGAGAGGGCGATCGTGGTCTCGGGCGACCCGGCCCGGTAGAGCATCCCGGCCAGGCCGACGAGGTCGCCGGCTGCGACCACGCGTAGGGGTCGCGCGTCGGCCGAGACGAGGGCCCGGCCCTCCAGGATCAGCCAGAACCTTCCGCCCAGCTTGCCCTGGACTGTGAGCCGGGTGCCCCTTTCGACCAGGGTTTCATTGAGCTCAGTCGCGGCAAGCTCCAGGTCCTGGCGGGGCAGTCCGCTGAATGTCTCTGTGGCGGCGAGCCGGTCTGCCCGCAGGCTGATCGGCTGCAGGACCTCGACCACCCGTGTAAGCCAGGTTCCGGACTCCCATCTTGGGCCTCGGTTGCCAGGCTATCCGCGGCAGGTTAAGGCCTGCCCGCAGGCTGATCGGCTGCAGGACCTCGACCACCCGTGTAAGCCAGGTTCCGGACTCCCATCTTGGGCCTCGGTTGCCAGGCTATCCGCGGCAGGTTAAGGTGGGAAATGGCCCACGGTTAAGCCTTAGGGACCCCTCGAGTGCGATGCGGCGCTCCCCCTGGAAAGCCTTAACCATTGCCTAACCAAGGCGTCGTCGGCAGCCGCTAAAGTTCGTTTCGTGGCGGTCGGAGCCCACCCCGAACCGGAATCGGCGCCTGTCTTCTCGCCAGCCAGCCCCAGGTACATCAACCGCGAGCTTTCGCGGCTTGACTTCGACGAGCGGGTGCTGGCGATGGCGGAGGATCCGAAGCTTCGCCTGCTGGAGCGGGTTCGTTTCCTTGCCATCTTCAGCCAGAACCTCGATGACTTTTTTCAGGTCCGGGTGGCCGGCCTCAAAGAACAGGTCCTTGCCGCGGTCGCTGTCGCCTCGCCGGACGGCATGTCGCCCCTTGAACAGCTGAAGGCGATCCGCACTCGAGTTGAGGGTTTGGTCGATCGCCAGGTTTCGATCTACAACCGAGAGCTCATGCCCGCGCTGGCGGAAGCGGGGATCGCGATCGTGCGCGCCGAGGACGTCAGCAAGAAGGAGCTGGCGCAGCTGCACACGGTGTTCCGCGAGCAGATCTTCCCCGTCCTCACGCCGCTCGCGGTGGACCCCGGCCATCCATTTCCTTACATCTCGCATCTGTCGCTGAACCTCGCCGTGATGGTTCGCGATCCGCAGCGCAAGCTGCAGCGCTTCGCGCGCGTCAAGGTGCCCCCGGTGCTGCCGCGGTTCATCTCGCTCATCGAAGGCGAGCGATACATGCCGCTCGAGGACGTGATCGCGCTTCACCTGCCGTCGCTTTTTCCGGGCATGGAGATCGTCGCCCGCCATCCGTTCCGCGTCACGCGCGACGGCGACCTGGACGATGTGGACAGCGATGCAGAAGACTTGCTCGCCGCGATCCAGACTGAGCTGCGCCGCAGGCGACGCCACGCGCGTGTCGTCCGGCTCGAGGTCGATCCCGGGATGTCACCCGAGGTGCTCGAGCTGCTGACGCGCGAGCTCGAGCTCCAGCCCGCGGACGTTTATCAGATCGACGGGCTGCTCGATATGGGAAGTCTTGTCACCCTCACCTCGCTCGACCGGCCGGATCTGAAAGAAGAGACGTGGACCCCTACCACGCAGCCGCGCCTGCGCGGCATCGCGGCCGAGGTCCCCGACCTGTTCGCGGTGCTGCGAGCGGGCGACATCCTGGCCCATCACCCATACGACTCCTTCGCCACCTCGGTCGAAGCCTTTATCGACCACGCGTCAAGCGATCCCGATGTGCTCGCCATCAAGCAGACTCTCTATCGCACGTCTGGTCCCGCAAGCCCGATCGTGCGCGCGCTGATCCGTGCCGCCGAGCGCGGCAAGCAGGTGGTTGCGTTGGTCGAGATCAAAGCTCGCGGCGACGAGCAGGCCAACATCGGCTGGGCCCGCGCCCTCGAGGAAGCCAACGTGCACGTCGTCTACGGTCTCCTCGGTCTGAAGACGCACGCCAAGGTGACGCTCGTCGTGCGCCGCGAAGGGGGACACATCCAGCACTACCTCCACGTCGGCACGGGCAACTACAACCCCAACACCGCTCGCATCTACGAGGACGTGAGCCTTCTTTCGTCGGACTCCGACCTTGGCGCGGATGTCACCGAGCTGTTCAACCTGCTCACCGGCTACAGCCGGCAGAGCCGCTACCGCAAGCTGCTCGTCGCGCCGACAAACCTGCGCCTGGGAATCACGCAGCTCATCGAGCGCGAGGCCGTCGTGGGCGGGCGAGTCATCATCAAGGTCAACAACCTGATCGACCAGGAGATCATCGACGCGCTCTACGCCGCGTCTCAGTCTGGCGCGCAGATCGATCTCCTCGTCCGCAGCATGTGCTCGCTGCGTCCCCGTGTGCCGGGGCTTTCCGAACGGATCCGCGTCCGCTCGATCGTCGGCCAGTTTCTCGAGCACTCGCGCATCTTTGCGTTCGGCAACGGCGGCAGGCCCGAGTACTACCTCGGCTCTTCCGATCTCATGCCGCGCAACCTCGACCGACGGGTCGAGGCAGTGGTTCCCGTGACCGACTCAAGGCTGCGTCTTCGCCTGCAGCAGATCCTCGACGTTTCGCTCGCCGACGATGTCCTCGCTTGGGACCTTGGCCCAGACGGCTCGTGGCATCGGGTGCCCACCGTCCGCGGCCTCAACTCGCACAACCGCTTCAAGGAGCTCGCGCTCGAGAGCGCGCATGGAAATGGGGTCGGTGGCCTGACGCATGCTTGAGCGAGAGGTGAAGCTCGGGGCAGGCCCCGCGTTCCACCTCCCCGACCTCGCCGGCGTGATCGAAGGCGTGGCGGTCGGACCTTCCGAGACGGTGCGCATGGAAACCGTCTACTACGACACTCCCGACCTCCGTCTTGCGCGGTGGGGGGTGTCGCTCCGGCACCGCGCCGGGGAAGGCTGGACGCTCAAGCTCGCCGAACCGCCGTCGAAGCCGGGCAATCAGAGCGCCGTCCTCGAGCGTGATGAGCTGACGTTCCAGGGCGGTGCGAAGAGGCCGCCAGAGGCGGCGCTCGAGGTCGTGCGCGCTTACGTCCGCAAGGCCGAGCTTGTGCCGGTGGCTCGCCTTTCCACAGTCCGCCGCCGCGTGCGCCTGGTCGACGCCAGCGGGACACGCGTCGCCGAGGTGGTGGATGACGAGGTATCCGTCCGCGACGGGCGTCGCGTCGCAGCGCGGTTCCGCGAGATAGAGGTCGAGGTTCCTGGGGAGGACAGCGTGGACGGGATCATCACGCCGCTTGTGACCCGGCTGCGTGGCGCGGGAGCGGGGGCGCCAGATCCGACACCGAAGCACATCCGGGCCCTCGGCCCGCGAGCCATCGAGCCGCCCGAAGTCGCGCAGGCTCCGCTGCTGCCGGACGCGCCGGCCAAGGACGTCATCCAGAACGTGCTCGCCGAGTCGGTCGCTGCCTTGCTGCACAACGATCCACTCGTCAGGACCGGCCGCGATCCAGAAGCGGTGCACCAGGCTCGCGTGGCGACACGCAAGATGCGCTCCAACCTGAGGACGTTCGGTCCGCTGCTCGACCCGGGATGGACCGAGCCCCTTCGCTCTGAGCTTGGCTGGCTCGCGATGGGCCTGGGTGCGGTTCGTGACCGTGAAGTGCTGCTGGAGCGGCTGCGCGGAAGCGCGAGCTCGCTTCCGGCCAGCGACCAGAAGTCGGCGGCGTCCCTGCTCCACCTGCTCGAGAAGGAGATCGACGGGCTGCGCAAGAAGCTCATCGCCGATCTCGACTCTCAGCGCTACATCGATCTCCTCGAGACACTTGTGGCGGCCGCGCACGCTCCCGCCACGCTGCCGGAGGCGGATCAGCCGGCCAGGGCGGTGCTTCCCACCATGGCCACCACGCCGTGGCGTCGCCTTCGCTCGGCCGTGCGCCAGCTGCCCGAGGCGCCGACCGACCCCGAGCTGCACCGCATCCGCATCCTGGCCAAACGGGCGAGGTACGCGGCGGAAGCGGTGGCTCCTGTCGCCGGTCCTGGGGCGGCCGCTTTTGCCAAGGCCGCGGCCAAGCTGCAGACAGTCCTCGGCGAGCATCAGGACAGCGTCACCGCGCAGGCGTGGCTGCGCGACGCGAAAGTCACCGGCCGGCGCGCTTTCGTCGCCGGCGAGCTGATCGCCCTGGAGCGGATCGCCGCGAACGCTGCGCGCGCGAAGTGGCGCAAGGCGTGGGACGCGCTGGACCGCAAGCGGCTGCGCGACTGGATGCCTTGAGAAGTGGCAGCCAGGGAGCGCCGTGGATCACGCACGTCTTGCGCAAGAAGCTCGTTTCGTGGCGCCTCCATACGCGTGCTTTGCGCAAAGGGACCGAAGTCGCTGCGCGTGAGTTGACGTGCGAACCTTCTACGTAGTCCGGCACGCGAAAGCCGGCAGCCGCGGCCACTGGACAGGCGATGACCGCCTCCGCCCGCTGAGCAAAAAGGGCCTCAAACAGGCCGAAGAGCTGGTCAACGTCTTCAAGCCGTTCCCGATCTCGGCGATCTTCTCCAGCCCGTATGTGCGATGCGTGGAGACCGTGGAGCGGTTGGCGCGCGCACACCGGCTCTCAGTCGAGACGGCGGACTCGCTGGCGGAGGGACATGGGCTTACCGGACTCAACGAGTTCTTCGGTGATCGAAATCTCGACCACGCGGTGCTCAGCACGCACGGCGACATCGTGTGGGACCTCGTCGAAGACCTCGTCGGCCGGCACGTGATCAAGCCAGGCGAGGGTGGATTCGAGAAGGGCTCGACCTGGGTCCTGGGCGTCGACGACTCGGCCGTCGCCGAAGCACGCTACATCCCCGCCCCATGAGCACCGCCCTGCGCGATTAGCCTTAGTCCTGCATGACCGTGACGCTGCGCGGCGCGGGGCTGACCGAGGACCAGGTCGTGGCCGTGGCCCGTCACGGGGAGAAGGTCGCGCTGGCCGCCACGGCGCGCACGAAGATGGAACGAAGCCGGGCGAAGGTCGAGCGCGCGGCAACCTCTCGCGAGCCTGTCTACGGCGTGTCGACCGGATTCGGCGCTCTCGCGGGGACTCGAATCGCGCCGCTGCGCCAGCCGGAGCTGCAGCTCGCCCTCATTCGCTCGCACGCGGCGGGCGTTGGGCCTCCCGTGGACGAGGAGGTCGTGCGCGCCACGATGCTGCTTCGCGCTCGCACCCTGGCCATGGGGATGTCCGGCGTCCGGCCCTTGCTTGCCGAAGCGCTGATCGCGATGCTCAACGAGGGCATCACGCCAGTCGTCCCGCGCTACGGATCGGTTGGCTGCAGCGGCGACCTCGCCCCGCTCGCGCATATCGGCCTAGCCCTGGTCGGTGAAGGCGACGTCTTCGATGGGCGAGGTGCAACGAGGCCGGCGGCACCGGCGCTCAAGGCCGCGAAACTGAAGCCGGTCAAGCTCGAAACGAAGGAAGGCCTTTCGCTGATCAATGGCACCGACGGCATGCTCGGCATGCTTCTGCTCGCCTGCACCGACGCCGAGCTGCTGTTCAAGACTGCCGACGTCACCGCCGCGATGTCCGCCGAAGCGCTGCTCGGCACAGATCGCACTTTTCAGGCCCAGCTCCAGGAGGTTCGGCCGCACGCGGGCCAGATCGCGAGCGCGTACAACCTGGCCCGGTTGATGAACGGCTCGCAGATCGTGGGGTCGCACCGCCACTCCCAGCACGCGGTGCAGGATTCCTACTCCGTTCGATGCAGCCCGCAAGTCGCCGGCGCGGCGCGTGACACGCTCGACTTTGCGCGCCGCACGGCTGTGGTCGAGCTTGGCTCGACGATCGACAACCCGATCGTGATGGAGAACGGCGATGTGGAGTCGACCGGCAACTTCCACGGCGAGCCGCTGGCCTTCGCCGCGGACTTCCTTGCCATCGCGGCGGCAGAGATCGGATCGATCGCGGAGCGGCGGGTTGACCGTCTGCTGGATCCGCACCGCTCGCAGGGGCTGCCGCCATTCCTTGCCGCGGAGCCAGGCGTGAACTCCGGCCTCATGGTCGCCCAGTACACGGCGGCCGCCCTGGTCGCAGAGAACCGTCGCCTTGCAGGACCGGCGAGCGTCGACTCGGTCCCGACGTCGGGCATGCAGGAGGACCACGTTTCGATGGGGTGGGGCGCGGCTCTCAAGCTGCGCACCGTCCTCGACAACGTCGCCCACATACTCGCCGTCGAGCTTTGCGCCGCGGCTCGCGCGCAGGAACTGCGCCTCCCGCTCGAACCATCGCCCGCGACCAACGCCGTGCGCCTTGCGCTGCGCAAGCACGTCGCCGGAGTCGGGCCAGATCGCGTCCTCGCGCCTGAGCTCGCCGCGGCCGAGGCGCTCATCCGGAATGGAGCGATCGTCCAGGCGGCGGAGTCTGTTGTCGGAAACCTCCGGTGACCAGGACCGTCCGAGCCCCGAGAGGGGCCGACATCAGCTGCCTCGGCTGGCCTCAGGAAGCGGCTATGCGGATGCTCATGAACAACCTCGATCCCGAGGTTGCGGAGCGCCCTGAAGACCTCGTCGTGTACGGCGGCACCGGCCGCGCGGCTCGGTCGTGGGAGGCATTCGACGCCATCGTCCGCGAGCTGCGCCGGCTGAAAGGCGACGAGACGCTGCTCGTCCAGTCAGGCAAGCCCGTCGGTGTTTTCGACACGCACGAGTGGGCGCCGCGCGTGCTCATCTCCAATGCGATGCTCGTGCCCGAATGGGCGACGTGGCCGGAGTTCCGCCGGCTCGAAGC
>Ga0209267_1002714_pt1 | contig 11303 bp, 9 predicted proteins | sample GraSoiAngelo_137_FD_185894 | JGI IMG/M metagenome (GOLD analysis project Ga0209267, IMG submission 185894) | Grasslands soil microbial communities from the Angelo Coastal Reserve, California, USA - 14_0929_09_30cm (SPAdes) (version 2) | ecosystem: Environmental > Terrestrial > Soil > Grasslands ... | reverse complement strand
GCGGGTGGTGCACGTCGGGGCGAGCCAGTACCACGACATGCAACCGGCAGCCGCGCTCGGATTCCGGACGATCTTCATCGACCGTCACGGCGAGACGCTCGAAACGTCGCCGACCCGAGTCCTGCCTGACCTGCGCTCGCTGCCGGATGTGATCGCCGAGCTCGCGGAGGGCTGACCGTGGACGGCGCGCGCCGGCGTGACCTGCTCCTCGTCGCCCTCACCTTCGCGGCGGGCGCCGTCGATGCCGTCGTGTTCCTGCGTCTCGATGTCTTCACCGCCGTGATGACTGGGAACATCGTGCTGCTCGGCCTCGCGATCGGGCAGGGCGCATTCCGTAACGCGCTGCGTTCCCTCGTCGCGCTCGCCGCTTACGCGGGGGGCGTGCTCGCCGGCGCGCGACTCGTCGGCGCGACCCCGCGCGATTCGATCTGGCCGGCGCACGCCACGCGGGCGCTCGCGGTTGAATGGGTGCTCCACGCGACGTTTCTCGCCGGATGGATCCTGACTGACGCACGGCCCGACGGCCTCGCCGCGGCGTCGCTCATCGCGGTCTCGGGTGTTGCGATGGGCATCCAGGCGGCTACGGCGCGGACGCTCGCACCGACCATGTCGACGACGTACGTGACCGGTACGCTCACGGCGCTCGTGAGCGAGCTGAGCGCGCTCGGTGCGCTCGGACCCGACGCGCGCCGGCGTGCGGCGATCGTGGTCGCGCTCGGTCTCGGTGCGGTCTGCGGCGCGCTTGTCCTCGTGTCGGCCGCGGTGTTCGCTCCCGCGTTGCCCGTCATCGTGGTCGGCGGGGTCGTGCTCACCGCAGCAACCCACTTTCACTAGTGCGTCTTCCGCGCATCGCCGAGCCGCTTCGTCACCGGGACTTTCGCCTGCTCTGGCTCGGGCAGACCGTCTCGGTCTTCGGCAACTTCGTCCACGGCGTCGCGCTGCCGTTCCAGATCCTCGCAATTGGCGGCGGCCCGTTCGAGATCGGGCTGTGGGGCGCGATCTTCAGCATCGCCTCGATCGTGTTTCTCCTCCTGGGCGGGGCCGTCGCGGACCGGGTCCCGCGCCGGCGCCTCATCCTGGCAAACGATCTCGCGTGTGGCATCGCCGTCGCGGCGATCGCGGCGCTCTCGGCCACGGGAAATCTGCGAGTCGAGCATCTCTACGTGGAGGCGTTTGTCTTCGGTGCGACCCACTCATTCTTCGAGCCCGCGCTGAACGCGATCATCCCCGAGCTCGTGCCGCCCGAGATCTTGCAGACCGGAAACGCCGTGCGCGGGACGTCGCGCCAAATCGCGTTGATCGGGGGACCGATCGTCGGTGGACTCGTGATCGCGAGCGCGGGATTGCCTGCCGCGTTCGGTCTCGACGCGGCAACGTTCTTCGCGAGCTTTGGGGCCATATGGCTCGCGCGGCCGCCGCGTCGCGAGCCTGCGGCCGCCGTGCCCATCTTGCGGCAGGTGCGCGAAGGTCTCGCTTACACCTTCTCAGTCCAGTGGCTTTGGGTCTTTATCTTTGCGTGGGCGATCGTCGTCCTGGGCCTCTTCGGTCCGCTCGCGGTGGCACTGCCGATCTTCGTGCGCGATGTACTCCATGGCGATGCACAGATGTACGCCGCGATCACCGCTGCGGTCGGGGTTGGCGACATCGTCGCTGGCGTCGTGCTCGCGCAGGTCCACATCCGGCGCCTCGGGATAGCGATCTGTCTCTTCGCGATCCTGGGTGGGGCCTCGGTCGTCGGGATGGGCCTCGTACCCGTCGTGCCTGCGACGGTCCTGTTCGCGGTGGGATTCGGTGTTCAGTTCGTCGGGGTCGGGGTGCTCTGGACGACGGCGGTACAGAAGCACGTACCGAGGGAACTCCTTGGGCGTGTGACGAGCATCGACTTCTTCGGCGGATCCCTCCTGCTCCCCCTGGCTCCAGTCATTTTCGCGGCGATCGTCGCAGCGCTCGGCCCGGCTCAGGCCCTCGTCATCGGGGGCGGCATGGGAATCGTGATCGCGACGGGCCTGCTCTTCATACGGTCGATCCGTGATCTGGAATGAATCCTGCGAGATACACGCAAGCGCTACGATTGCGTTGACGCCGGGACCGGCCCGTAGCCGGCCTGGACGGAGGTTCGACATGAGCGACCAGTACGGCGGCACATCGACGCCGGCCCCAAAGAAAGTCACCGTTCCTGATCTCGTCGCCATGAAACGCGACGGCAAGCGCATCACCATGATGACCGCCTACGACGCGGCGTTCGCGCGTCTGGTCGCGGAGGCAGGCATCGATGTCATCCTTGTCGGAGATTCGCTCGGCATGGTTGTCCTCGGCTATCCGACGACTGTGCCGGTGACGATGGACGACATGGTCCGCCACGCCGCCGCGGTCTCGCGCGGCGCGACGCGACCGCTGCTCGTGGGCGATATGCCCTTCGGCTCGTACCAGGCGAGTCCCTCGGACGCCCTCCGCAACGCGGCGCGGTTCCTGAAAGAAGCGGGGATGGACGCGATAAAGGTGGAGGGCGGCGCGGAGGTCGTCGAGACGGTCCGCACGCTCTCGGCGAACGGGATCGCGGTCATGGCGCATGTCGGCCTCACTCCACAGCGCGTCGCTCAGCTAGGCGGGTTCAAGGTGCAGGCAAAGACCGCACGCGCGGCGCGTCGTCTCATCGACGATGCGCTCGCGCTCGAAGATGCGGGTGCCTTCTCGATCGTGCTCGAGAGCGTTCCGGCGCCCGTCGCCGCGCTCGCGACCGAACGGCTCTCCATCCCAACGATCGGCATCGGCGCGGGCGTGGACTGCGACGGACAGGTGCTCGTGCTGCACGACGTGCTCGGCCTCTACGGCGAGTTCAAGCCGAAGTTCGCGAAGCGCTACGCCGACATCGGCGCCGCGGTCACGAGCGCGTTGCGTGACTTCGACCGCGAAGTGCGTGACGGCTCGTTCCCGACGAACGAGCACAGCTTCACGATGAAGGAGAGCGAGCTGCTCTCGTTGCAGCGGAGCCTGGCACAGCAAAAAGCGAGTTAACTAACCGCATGCGCGTGGCGATCCTGGGCATGGGTGCGATCGGCCACGTCGTCGCGCGCGCGCTCGACGGCCGCGCCGAGCTCGTGAAGGTCGATCGGACCCGCGCGCCGCTTCGCGAAGGCGAGGCGCCGGTCGATGTCGCGATCGTGACGACAAAGACACCCGGCACGGCGTGGGCCGCGGGGATCGCCGCGAAGATCCTCGCGCGGGACGGCGTGGGAGTCACGATCCAGAACGGCCTCGGCAATTACGAGACGCTCGTCGAACATCTCGGCGTTGCGCGCGCGGCCGTGGGTGTCATCTATGTCGGAGCGCAGCTCGTGAACGGCGAGCTCCGCGCGACGGGACCGGGAAAGGTCGAGCTCGGCCGGCCCGCCGCGGCGGCGCCCCGCGCGAGGTTTGACGAGCTGGCCCGATTCCTTCGCGCCGGCGGCATGGATGTGACCGTCGTCGACGACCCGTGGCCGGCGGTGTGGCGCAAAGTCGTGACGAATGCGGCCGTCAATCCGTTGACCGCGCTTATCCGTCGGACGAACGCTGACCTTCTTGCCGACGCGCCCGCGTCGCGCGTCGCGGACTCTCTCGCGCGCGAGGTCGCACGAGTCGCGACCGCGTCGGGCGTGCGCATCGATGAGGACGAGGCGGTGAAGCAGTGGCGGACCATGGCCGCGCTGACCGGCGCGAACCGCTCGTCGATGCTGCAGGACGTCGAAGCCGGCCGGCCGACGGAGATCGACGCGATCTGCGGTGCGGTCGCCCGCGAAGGCGAGCGTCACGGCGTCGCCGCGCCGCTGAACCAGGCCGTGACGCTCCTGGTCTCCTCGCTCGGGCCGGTCTGACACCCAGCGCGGAACCTTCCCGGCTTGACGGCGTTAGACGGTCATGCGCGTCTGGTTGCCTCTTGTCTTGGTTCTCGCCGCATGTGGCGGTTCGGTCGGCTCACCGGGTCCTTCCGCGACGGTTCCGCCTGAGGCGCGTGCCGCGCTCGAGCAGGTCTACGTCGATGGCCACGCCTACACGCTCCAGGCCGATCTGTACCGGGACCTCATGCCCGGACCCGCGCCGACGCCGAAGCGCGGAGTGGGCGGCAGCATCTTCCTGCGCCCCGACGTCCAGAGCGACCCTCCGCAGGGGATGCGCGCGGACAAGATCTGGCTTCTGAACGGTGCGGAGAGCTGGGAGACCGTCCCGCAACCGCTCCAAACGTTCGCCGCGGACCGCCGCAACCACCTTTCGCTCAGCGTGCGCGACGGACCGACCTGGGACACCAGCGCGAAGGTGGACGTCGTCTTGCGATTCAGCACGGCGAGCGGGACGTACTTCGTCCAGCAACGCAGCGTTCAGATCATCGGAGCGCTCTAGCTACAGGCGCCGCCCGACCAGGAGCGCGACGACGGACATCGCGACGAAGGCAATCCCGATCCAGCTAAAGGCGTTGGCCAGGCCGACCCCCTCCGCGAGAAAACCGAAGAGCGGCGCGCCGATCCCGCCGACGTGCGCGTTCAACAGGTAGTAGCCACCGAGCACGGTGGCGCGGCGGCCCGGCGATGCGCTGTCCATGACGAGCGTTTCGGTCACGGTCGAGCGCATCGACCACAGAAGACCGAAGACGACGAGCGCCGGAAGGAGAGCGCCGTTCGGCACCGCGGTGATCGCGTACACGGCAGGACCCATCAGCGCGAGCCCGCCGACCATCACGCGACGGCGCCCGAACCGGTCCGAGAGCCATCCCCCAAGCGGTGCCCCGATGACACCGACGAGCTGGGGCACTCCGAAGAAGACCGCGGCGAGTGCCGGCGAGATGCCGCGCGCGTCCACGAGGTAGAGCGCGAGGAACGCGAGGAGCGCGGCGATGCCGAACTGGAATGCGATCGAGAGCGACACCACCGGGCCGACGTCGCGGAACACTCGGCCGATCTCGCGGAACGCCGCCAACCGGTCCCCGGGCGCGGCGCGCTCGAGAACGTGCGGCGCGACGAACCAGAGCAGCGCGCCGAAGACGACCGGCGCGACGGCGAACCAGATGTACGGAGTGCGCCACGTGCCCGTCGCCGTCGCGAGGATCCCCGCGAGGGCGGGCGCTGCGAAGAATGAGAGGTGGCCGCCGGTGATGTGGATGCCCATCGCCGTCCCGCGCACGCGCGGCGAAAACGTGCGAGCGATGAGCGCCGCGGCGGGCCCGTGGTACGAGCCGGACACGATCCCGAGCACGATGAGCAGCGCGAGCAGCTGCCAGTACGAGCCCGCTGTCGCCAGCGCGACGCTCGCCGCGCCCATGAGGAAGAGCCCGCCGACGATCACCACACGGGAGCCGACGCGGTCCGCGAGCACGCCCCACGGGGCGTTGGCGAGCCCGGCGGCGATGGAGAACGCCGAGACCGCGAAGCCGCTCTCGGCGTAGCTGAGCGCGAAGGCATCGCGGATCAGGGGCAGCAGCGGATTGAGGAGCGAGTTCGCGACGTGGTGGGAGAAGTGCGCCGCGGTGACCGTTCCGAGAAGGACCTGGCCGCGCCGCTCCTTCAACGAAAGCTCCTCGACCGCGGGTTCGGTCGAAGGAGCGAGGGTCGTCTCGTCGGCGATCGTGGTCATGCGATCTCCTCGAGTCGGATGCCGAGCAGAACGTTGTCGATGAGCCGCGTCTTCCCGACGCGCGCCGCGAGCGACACGACTGCGCGCTCGGCGGGTCGGACCAGCTCCTCGAGGGTCAAGGGATCGGCGGCCGACACGTACTCGAGCGAGACGCCCGTCCCGTCGGTATATCGGACCACCGCGTTCCGGAGGCGATCGGGCTCTCGCGCTCCCCCCTCCCACAACTCGCGTGCCCTGAAAAGTCCCCGCGAGAGCGCGAGCGCCGCCCGACGATCGACGGTCGAGAGATACCGGTTGCGAGAGCTCATCGCGAGGCCGTCAGGGTCACGGACGATCGGACAGCCGACGACGCGCACGCCGAGGCGCAGGTCGCGGCTCATGGTCTGGACGACGCGGAGCTGCTGGAAGTCCTTCTGGCCGAAGTAGGCGGCGTCCGGCCGAACGATGGAGAAGAGCTTCGTGAGGATGGTCGCGACGCCGGTGAAGTGGCCCGGACGCGCTGCGCCCTCCAACCGCTCGGCGATCGCGCCGGGCTGCACGCGCGTCGCGTCGCCGGGCGGGTACATCTCCAGGGCGGCTGGCGCGAAGACCATCGCCGCCCCGAGGCGCTCGCATGCGGCGATGTCGGCCGACTCATCGCGCGGGTACGCCGCGAAATCCTCGTGCGGTCCGAACTGCGTCGGATTCACGAAGATCGACACCACCGCCAGATCGTGGTCGCGGACCGCACGTTCGATGAGCGATGCGTGACCCTCGTGCAGCGCGCCCATGGTCGGGACAAAGCCGAGCGAGGCCGTCGCCGACGCGATGCGGAACTCCCGCGCGTCGGAGACAAGACGAAGGACCTTCAACCAGCGGCAGTATCGAACGGCGCGTTCCGCCGTGCCTGGTACGCGGGGATCGTCACCATGGGCGGCCGCTCGATGTCGATGATGTCGTGCATCTCGAGATGGAGCTTCCCGCCGCCCGCCGCGATGAGCTTCATCGTGAAGTTCGCTTCCTCGAGCAGATTGGTGCCGTGCGCCTCGCCCACCCGCTTGATCGCGACCTGGAGGACTTCGAAGCTCATCTTCGAGAGGTCGTACAGCGACTGATTGCGGTGGATCCGCTGCTTCATGTCCACCTGACCGATCGCGCTCAGCCCCGCGCGCTGGAGTGTGTCCACAAGAAGACCGGTCTCGACGCCGTACCCCGAGAAGAACGGCAGCTGCTCGAGCAGCGTTCGACGTCCGGCCTGCTCGCCCGACAACGGCTGCACGATCCCCGAGAGCTCCGGAAAGAAGAGGTTCAGGATCGGCCGCGCGGCGAGCTCCGTGACGCGCCCGCCGCCGGTCGCCTGAAGCTCGTCGCCGATACGCAGCGGGCGCTGGTAGAAGGCCTTCACGAACTGCAGATCCGGACGCATCAGCAGAGGACCGACGATGCCGTAGACGAACTTTGGATGCGCGCTCGTCACGTCGGTGTCGATCCACGCGATGATGTCGCCGCCAAGGATATGCAGGCTCTTCCAGAGCGCCTCGCCCTTCCCGCGGTAGCTGCCGGTCTCGGGGAGGACCTCGTCGTGGATGAAGACCGGGACGCCCTCCTCTTCGGCGATCTCCCGCGTGCGGTCCTCCGACCGCGAGTCGATGACGACGAGCTCGTCGACCAGCGGAACGCGTTCAACGAGGCGGGAACGGATCGCGCGGATGACCTTGCGGATCGTGGCCTCTTCGTTGAGCGTCGGGAGCCCGACAGAGATCCGGAGGTTCTGCCGCTCCTTCGCGTCGACAAGCCGCCGGAGGTCGGCGAACTCGCTCGAGCTGAAGGTGTTCTCGGCGAACCACTTGTCGGCTAGCTCGCCGAGCACGCGACTGCGTTCGGCGCGCTCGATTGGCAGTCGAGTCCGCTCGACGAACATCGGCGAGACGAGCGGTGCGCTCGTGCGGACGACCAGGGCATTTCGGGCCTCCGCGATGATCGCCTGGCCGACGGGCCCGAGCGGGTCGCGCGCGCCTTCCCGGCCGGTCGCGCCAAAAACGATCGTGTCGTGCTCGGCGAGCTCGTCCGCGATCACCTTGGCCGGATCGCCGGATCGCGTGACGAGCCGCTCCACCCGCTCGTCATACGCGCGCTCGCCGAGGAGCTGGTAGAGCGTCACGGGCCTGCGCCCGCCGTTGCGCTCGGCAACGTGGAGCAGTGTCACGGCGCCCGCCCCCGATCGTGCGAGCTCGATCCCCAGCCGCGCTGCGAGCTGCGCGTACCGCCCGCCACGGACCGGTACGAGGATGCGCTTGGCCCGCGCCGGCCGGCCCTTCACGACGGCGAGATCGCAGGGCGGCTGCCGCAGGATCGCTTCGATCGTTGTCCCGAGCACGTCCCATCCGGGACGGCGCCACGCCACGAGGAGCAGATCAGGCCGCTCCGTCGCGCAGGCTTCACGGATCGCGTCCCACGCGACGCGAGCGACCGTCACCAGGCTGCGCGCGTGCCGTTCCGGGACCTCACCCGCCAGAGCGTCGAGCGCGCGGCGTCGGGCACGGGCCTCCGGCTGCGCCGACGCGAGCGTTGCGTCACCGGTGACCTCGATCGCCGACGCGAGCACGACCTCGCCGTCTCCGGCAAGCGCCGCCGCCGTCTCGAGGAGCCCGCTGTCGCGCTCGGGATCGCTGATCGCGACGAGGACCTTCATGCGGTCCCTTCAAGCACGAGCGGGACCACGCGTTCGGCGAGGACGCGGGACCACGCCATGGCACGCACGCGCGAGCGGAAGCGGGCCCGTGGTTCCTGAAGCGATCGTTCGATCGCATCGGCGATGACTTCGCCGGACGCGTCGGCGGGGACGTACGTCGCCGCGTCGCCAGCGAGCGCATGGAGGGTGGGGAGGTCGCTGCATACGATCGGCAGCCGGTGGAGGGCGGCTTCGAGCAGCGGGATACCGAAGCCCTCGCTCTGGCTCGGCAGGACGAGCGCGTCGGCGAGCGCGTAGAGGTCGGCGATGACGCGATACGGTGCCTTCATGCCAAGCGCGTAAAGAAGATGCACCCCGTCGATTCCCTCCGCGAGGCGTGTGAGCTCCGAGAGGTAGCGCGCGTTCGCCGCGTTGTGCGGTCCCGGCGGGCCAGTCACGACGAGCATCGCCGCCCGGCCTCGTCCCCTCAAGGCCGCGGTGGCCGCCATTGCGGCCTCGATGCGCTTGCGACGCGTCAGCCGAGCCGGCAGCACGAGCAGGGGATCGGCGCGATAAAGGTCGAGACGCTCGGCCATGCGGGCGCCGGCGGACGACATCCCGAGCGCGGCGGCGATGTCGACGCCGTTCGGTACCACGGCGACGGCTTCGCGTTTGAGGCCCGCCAGGGCGGCGAGCTGGTCCGCGCGCTCGTCGGAGACCGCGACATAGCGAACGCCAGGATGCGCGCGGGCGATCAATCCCCACGGGTCGCCGGGGTGGCGCTCGCTCGCGTACTGCGGATCCGACCACGCGAGGTCGTGTGTCCACGCGATCACGACACCCGGGCGCTCGCGCGCGAGCCGCACGAGCGCTTCGGTCAAGGCCAGGTCCTTGTGCATCGTCATCACGTTGTGGACGACGACTCGGTCGGCCTTGGCGATGATCGGTCGGAGCTTCCGCACGAGGCGTTCGACGAGCGCGTCGTGCGCTTTCGTCCGCTCGCCCTGCGCGAGGGAGCGAAAATCACGGAGCACGCTCTCGTTCCGCGAGTCGACCTCGGGGATGCGGATGAGGCGCACACCCTTCGGCGGGCGGCCGCGTCCGGCGACGATGGTGACGTCGGCCCCGGCGTCGTGAAGAGCGGCCGCATGCGCGCCCATGACCTGCTCGACACCACCGAGGATCGAAGGAGCGGTGTAGTGCACGAGGACGACGCGCGGCCGCCGGCGCGTCACGCGGTGGCAGCCGCCCTCGTGACCCGGCCGTGACCGCCGGCGATGCGATCCCCGCGCTGGCTTCGCCGGACGCGGAAGGTGACGCGCGTGTCGAAGACGCGCATGTCGCGAACGTCGATCCGGTCGAGCCACGGCGGGAGCGCCGGATCGAGCAGGAGCCGTTGGGTGTTCAGGTCCGGCTGCATGCCAAGGAGCGCCCGCAGGCACAGGAACACCATTCCTGCGGACCAGGCCTGGGGAATGCACGAGACGAGGTAGTCGGCGGGCCGCGCCGAAAATCGCAGGTCACGCTGAAAGCCACACCACAGCTCCGGAAGCTGGGAGTTCGGGAAGCGGCGACCGGCCTCGATCAGGGCGCTCACCACCTCGGCTGCCTCCTCGCGGTGGCCGTAACGAGCGAAGCCTTGGACGATGAGCGAGTTGTCGTGTGGCCAGACCGAGCCGTTGTGGTAGCTCATCGGGTTGTACGTCGGGTATTTGCTCGAAAGCGTACGGATGCCCCAGCCCGTGTACATGTCGAGCTCCATGAGACGCCGCGTGAGCGCGGCGCCCCGCTCGGGGCTCGCGATTCCGCACCAGAGCGCGTGACCGGCGTTGCTCGTCACGGCCGGGACCTGCCTCTTGTCGCCGTCGAGAGCTTGCGCGTAGCACTGCTCGCCTTCCATCCAGAAGTCGCGCTCGAAACGCTCTCGCAGCTCCTTGGCTTCGCCCCGCAGACGACCGGCGCGCGTGCGATCACCGTCGACGTCGTACAGATCCGCGATCCCCATCTTCGCCGCGTACACGTACGCCTGCACCTCGACGAGCGCCGCGGGAAGCTTCGACCACTTGCCGTCCGGATCCGAAAGGGATTGTGCGGAGTCCTTCCAGCCCTGGCTGCGCATCTCGCCAGGGCGGTGGCCGTACTCGACGTACCCGTCCTTGTCGGGATCGCCGTACGTATCGCACCAGGTGAGCGCGCGCTCGGCATGCGGTAGGAGGTCGCGCCAGAGCGCGCGGTCGGCGGTCCATTTCACAGTCTCCGCGAACACCATCGCGAAGAGCGGCGTCGAGTCGACCGACCCGTAATAGGGGTGATGCGGGACCTCGCCCAATCGTGCGAGCTCGCCGCGACGAAGCTCGTGGAAGATCTTTCCGGGCTCCTCCTCGGTGAACTCGTCGACCTTGTGTCCCTGGTAGCTCGCGAGGAGACGCAGCGTTCCCCGCGCGATGTCGGGATGCCACCCGAGCGTCTGGTATGCCGAGATGAGGCCGTCGCGGCCGAACGGGACGGCGTACCAGGGGATGCCCGCCGTCGGGTACGGGCCGCTTGGGTGGAACTCGAGAAGGGCCCGCAGGTCGAGCGCGCTCCGCGTGATGAGGCCCTCGTCGAGCGTTTCCGAGCTCGTCGTGTACCGCGCGCACGAGCGCAGGAATCGCCGATACCGCGCGTTGAGCGCGTCGATCGCGTCGTCGAACCGATCCGGCGATGCCGCCGGCGCCGCACCGTCCTCGCGCGGGATCGCGGCGAGCTCCAGCTGGAGGAACTGCTGCGGGCCGAGCGTGCGCGAAAAGCGGAAGACGCTGCCCTCGATGGTGTCGGGAGCGGGCCGCATCGTGATCTCGGTCGTTCGGCGCACGCCATCCCGGCCGACGCGCTCGAACACCAGGCCGCCCTCGCGCGGCCCCCGCGTCGAGGCGAGGGGCGCGAGGCTCAGGTCCCGATACGCGCGCACGGCGAACATGTCGCGGAAGGCCGCTTCGAATTCGACTTCGACGCGGATGTCGACCGGGTGGGCGTTCGCGTTGAGGACGCCGATGCGCTCGCGGAGTCC
>Ga0209267_1002711_pt1 | contig 11307 bp, 10 predicted proteins | sample GraSoiAngelo_137_FD_185894 | JGI IMG/M metagenome (GOLD analysis project Ga0209267, IMG submission 185894) | Grasslands soil microbial communities from the Angelo Coastal Reserve, California, USA - 14_0929_09_30cm (SPAdes) (version 2) | ecosystem: Environmental > Terrestrial > Soil > Grasslands ... | reverse complement strand
CAGGCGTGCCACGCTCCGGGAGGTCAGCCGCCCGCCGCGCGCATTCAAGAAGACGGGACCGCGCGCGACCGCGAGGCCCGCCTCGGCCGCCCGGGCGCGGTAGGCGGCGAGGGCGCGGAGCGCCGGCCGCCCGACGGGCACCACGCGCTCCTTGCGTCCCTTGCCGAGGACGCGCAGCAGGCCCGCGTTCTCGTCCACCTGCTCCCAGTCGAGGCCGACGAGCTCGCTCACGCGCAGCCCCGAGGAGTAGAGCACCTCGAGGAGCGCGCGGCCGCGCAGCCCCGCCAGCGTGTCGCCGCGCGGTGTGGCGAGCAAGCGGTCGACGTCGTCGAGCGTCAGATGCGCGGGCAGCTTGCGGAGCGTCTTCGGCGTCGCGATGCCGAGCGTCGGGTCGGCGGCGAGCCGCTTCTGGTCGGCGAGGAAGCGGAAGAGCCCGCGCACCGCGGCGAGCTTGCGCGCGATCGACGTGCGCTCGGCGGTGCCGTCGAGGCTGCGGAGCCAGTGCCGGATGGCGTCGGGCCGCACGGCGCCGGGCGCACCCGCGAAGGCGAGGAACTGCCGCAGGTCAGTCAGGTAGCCGCGGATGGTGTGCGGCGAGGCGTGCCGCTCGGCGCGGAGATGCGCGGCGTAGGCCGCGAGCACGTCCTGCGTCCTTGTCGGCATGCAAGCGCGATGGTATCAACCGACCCCGGGCGGAACAAGGCGAGGTTGTTTCTGATCCGCTGTGCCCGGCTCACGGCGCTCGTTCTTCGCGACATCGGGCGGGACGATTTTGTGCCCCGCGTGAAATCGCCCACTTCCGAATCGAGTCATGAGTGCGCGCCCGATTCCGATCCCGCGCAAGGATGATTCGACGGAGTGTCGCCGACGACCAGGCTTGCCCCCCTCGACGGCGAACCGCCGACGTGATCATGATTGGGCCCCGGATCTGAAACGACCGGTGTTCCGTAGCGAAGGACAGGGGAGGGCCCCAATGCTGTGGCCGTCGCGAAGGGTCGTCGTGGCCGCGCTCGCGCTCGGGACAGCTCCGCTTTTGGCCCGGGCCATGGCGGAGGAGCGCCCCGACCCGTGGAAGAGCGTCGCTCGCTACGAGCTCGAGTATCGCGTGCGGTTGCGGGAGCTCAGTCCAGCCCCCGAAGGTGTCGCCCTCTGGGTGCCCTATCCGGCCGAGACGCGCGACCAGCGGGTCCTCGACGCCAGCATCGATTCGCCCTGGCCGGAGCGGCTCACGCGGGAGGAAAAGTACGGCAACCGGATGGTCTACGCCGAGGGCAAGGCCGACGCCGCGGTGCGAGACCTGGTCATGCGGTTCGTAGTCGAGCGTCGTCCCTCGACGGGGACGCCCGCGAACGCGACGGTGGCCGACGCCTACCTGCGCCCGGTGCTCTACCAGATGCCCGACAAGCTGATCCCGCTCTCGGGCGTCATTCGCGAGCTCGCCGAGCGGGAAGGCCGCGGGAGCGAGACCCGCGCTGCGAAGGTCCGGGCCTTCTACGAGTATGTCTACCGAACGATGAGCTACGACAAAAGCGGAACCGGATGGGGCCGCGGAGATGCCGTCTGGGCCTGCGAGAACAAGCGGGGGAACTGCACCGATTTCCATTCGCTCTTCATCGGGATGCTGCGAAGCCAGGGAATCCCGGCGCGCTTCGTGATCGGCTTCCCGATCCCGGACGCCGATGAGGGCGCGATACCGGGGTATCACTGCTGGGCCGAATTCCACGACGAGAAGCGAGGCTGGCTCCCGGTCGACGCGAGCGAGGCGAAGAAGAAGGGGATGGCAGACGCCTACTTCGGCACGATCCCGAACGACCGTATCGAGTTCACGGCTGGTCGCGACATCGTGCTCTCGCCGCCGCAGCGAGGTGAGCCACTCAACTACTTCGTCTACCCGTACGCGGAGGTTCAGGGGCGACCAGTCGAGCCACCCCGTGTCGAGGTCCGCTTTCGGCGAAGGGCGTCGCACGAGTCGGCCAGCGCTGATGAGGGGGCGCGGTGACGGCGGGCAGGCCGGGCTTTGCGGTTGGTCTCGGACTCACGAACGACTGCAACCTCGCCTGCGCGCACTGCTACCGGGACACGGAGCGGGTCGACCGCCTCTCGCTCGCCGACGTCCGCCGGGTTTGCGACAGCCTCCCGATCCGCGCCGTGAACCTCGGGACCGGCGAGAACGGGCTGCACCCGGAGTTCAGGGCGATCCTCCACGAGCTGCACGCGCGCGGCCTCGTCGTCACCCTCACCTCCAACGGCTACAGCACGAGCGTGCTCGACGATGAAGAGCTTCGCTGGTTGCGCGACGTGGAGTTCTCGCTCGACTTCGCGACCGAGCCCGAGCAGGACGCCTGGCGCGGGGCCGGCAACTGGCGGCTCGTCCTCGGCGAGACGGAGCGGGCCCGGCGGCTCGGCGTCGCGGTGACCATCGTCGCCGTGATGATGCGCACGAACTACGACGGGCTCCCGGCGATCGCGCGCGTCGCCGCCGCCCATGGCGCAGCGTTCCGCGTGAACGTGTACCAGGCAGTGAAGACCGATGCGTTCTCGCTCACCTACGATCAGTTCTGGACCGGCTTCCGGCTGCTCCTCGAGGCGTGTCCGCTCGCTGTTTGCTCGGAGCCCCTCGTGCGCGCGGTGCTCGGCCTCGGTGCGCGCGCCGAGGGCTGCGGGTGCGCGACCGTTCGCGTCACGCCGCGGGGCGAGGTGCTGCCCTGCGTCTACTGGCCGAAGCGGTCGCTCACGCTCGCCGACCTCGAGCGGCTCGGCCCCACCGTCGTCCGCTCGGCTGCATTCGCCGAGCTCGACACGCTCCCCGAAGGCTGCCGGGGCTGCACCCTCGTCGACGTCTGCCACGGGGGCTGCGCGAGCCGAAGGCTCCTGCGCGGCGGGCTCGAGCTCCCCGACGAGTTCTGTCCCTTCGTGAACGGGAGGCCGCTGCCCGGCTTGCCCGTCCACCCGGGAAGTGCGCGCGGCTTCCCGAAGGCCGGAAGCGCGTGCACGAGCGTGTTCACCAACGCCGGCTGATCGTCCGCTGAAGCGAGGACCTCACATGCAGCCCGCCGAGCCCCCCTCTTCCGCTGCCGAGCCTCTTCTCCTGCTCGCCGTCCTGCGGCTCACGCTCGGGACGCTCTTCGTTTGGGTGTTCTTCGAGAATCTGGACAAGGGCCTCTACACCCCCGGCGGCTATGCGAGTCTCATCCGCCATTACGTCGAGACCGGCACCGCGCCCGCAGCCTGGAAGGCAGTCATGCGCTTCATGGCGGATCGCGCGGCCGTCGCGGCCCCTCTGCAGGCGGTGATCGAGCTCGGCTTCGGCATCCTGCTCGTACTCGGCCTCGCGACCCGTCTCGTCGCGCTTGCCGCCTTCGCCTGGCTCACGAGCCTCTGGGTCTCCGAGTGGGGGACCGCGTGGATCTGGGAGCTCCTCGTTCCCATGGTCGTGGCCGCCTGCCTGGGGCTCGGGAGTGCCGGACGCCGCCTCGGTCTCGACGCCGCCCTCGCGCGCCGCTATCCGGCCGTCCCGATTTGGTGAGGCGCCGTTGCGGGTTTCGGTCATCATCCCGACCTTCAACGAGGCCGCCTCGATCGGGCGCGTGCTCGCCGACATCCCACGGGGAGAGGTCGCGGAGGTGCTGGTGGTGGACAGCGACTCGGCGGACGGCACGCCGGAGATCGCCGCGCGCTCACGCGCCCGCGTCGTGCGTGAGCCCCGACGCGGCTACGGGCGCGCCTGCCTGACCGGCCTCGCGCACGTCGCGGCTCCCGACGTCGTCGTCTTCCTCGACGGCGACTACAGCGACCGGCCGGCCGAGATGCCGCGGCTGCTGGCTCCGCTCCGTGCCGGCCAGGCGGATCTGGTGATCGGCTCCCGGCTCGCCGGGGCGCGGATGCCCGGAGCCATGCCCTGGCATGCGGTCGTGGGCAACCGGCTGACGGCCTGGCTGCTCGGGATCGTCTGCGGCGTGCGGCTCACCGACCTCGGCCCGTTCCGTGCCGCCCGCTTCGAGCTCCTGCTTGCGCTCGACCTCGGAGAGACGACGTACGCGTGGCCGGTCGAGATGATCGCCAAGGCGGCCCGGCGGGGGGCTCGCGTCACCGAGGTCCCCGTCAGCTACCACCCGCGTCTCGGCCGCTCGAAGATCAGCGGCACCGTGCGCGGCAGCATCGGGGCCGCGTGGGGCATCCTCGGCGGTGTCCTCAGACACGGTCTGCGTCCGCCATCCGCCACTCCCTGATGGCCGCCAACGTGCTCGACGATTGCGCACTCGTCATCATGGCGAAGGCGCCGCGCGCGGGCCACGTGAAGACCCGCCTCGCGCACGTGCTGGCGCCGGAGGCGATCGTCGCGCTCTACCGTTGCCTCATCGAGGACACGCTCGCGCTCGCGCGTGCCGTCGGCGCGCCGCGAATCGCGGTCGTGTGCCCCTCCGGCCACCAGGACGAGCTGGCACGCTGGCTCGGCATCGAGGTGATCGCGCAGGAGGGCGATGGTCTCGCGGCCGGTCTCGAGTCCGCCTTCCGCGTCCTCGTCGGTGCGGGGTGCCGGCGTGTCATCGCGTTGGATGGCGACAGCCCCCATCTCCCCGCGGAGACCTTGTCCCGCGCCTTTGCGCTCCTCGAACGCCACGATCTCGTGGTCGGACCGACGTCCGACGGGGGTTACTCCTTCGTCGGCGCGACGCGTCCGCATCGAGGGCTCTTCGCCGGCGGCGGGATCGGGACGGGAAGCGCGCTCCGCGCGCTTCTCGGCCGCGCCCACGCGCTCGAGCTGTGCGTCGCGCTCACCGAGGAGTGGTACGACGTGGACGACGGGGACGACCTCGCGCGGTTGGCGGCCGAGCTGCGGGGGGCGCCATCCCGTGCGCCGCGGACGGCCGCATGGCTCGCGGCGCGCCGCGAGGTGCGGTGAGACCTGGCGCGCCGGCCGGAGCGCAGCGCGCAGTGCACGGTCTTCTCGCGTGCGGCGGCGTGATCGCGGTCGCCATGCTCGCGCTCGCCTTCGTCGAAGTGCGGCAGCGACCGGTCCTCTTCGTCACCTGGGCGATCGTCGCCGGCGGCGGTTACCTTCTCGCGCTCGGACTCCTCGGGCGCGTCCGCGGAGCGGGGGGGCGCGGCCTCGCGCTCTGCCTCGTCCTCGGCGCCCTCTGGCGCGTGCCGCTGCTCGTCCAGGCGCCGCGCCTCTCCTCCGACGTCTACCGCTACGTCTGGGATGGGCGGCTCCAGCGCCTCGGCGAAGATCCGTACCGGCTCGTCCCCGACGATCCAGCCGCGGCGGCTCTGCACACGCCCGTCACGCGCCAGCTCAACAACGGTTGGGTTCCGACCCCCTACCCCCCGGGCGCGGAGCTCTTCTTCCGCGTCGTGACCGCGGTCGAGGAGTCCGCGGGCGCGATGAAGGGGGCGTTCGCGGTTTGCGATGCGCTCGTGGTCCTCGTCGTCCTGCGCCTCCTCGCCGCCTCGGGACGGAGCGCGTGGTGGAGCCTCGCGTACGCGTGGAACCCGCTCGTCGCCATCGAAGGCGCGGGTAACGGCCACGTCGATCTCCTCGGCACGCTCGCCATCGTCGCCGCGGCGTGGGCACTGGCGCGCCGGTGGCGTACGGCCGCAGCACTCGCCTTTGCGCTCGCCGTGGGGATCAAATTCGTCCCGATCGTTCTCGCGCCGCTCCTCTGGCGCCGGCTCCGCGTCAGGGACGTCCTGGCGGGGACCGCGCTGCTCCTCGCGCTCTACCTCCCTTTCGTGCACCAGGGTCGCATCCCCGTAGGCTCGCTCGGCGCGTACCTCGCCGAGTGGCGCTTCAACGGCCCCCTCTTCGCGGCATTCCGGCCGCTTGCCTCGCCGACCACGCTCGCCGCTCTCGCCGTGCTCACGGGGCTCCTCGTCGCGATCTGGGCCCGCGCCCGACTGAGCGTCGACTCGGCCGCCGCGTGGGCGTGGCCCGTCGCCGCGGCCCTCGCGCTCGCACCCTCGGTCTATCCTTGGTACCTGCTCTGGCTCACGCCATTTCTGTTCACGCCGGCCACCCGGCCGCTCGCGGTGTGGACGGTCACCATCCTCCCGACGTACCTCGTGCTCTACCTCGAGCGCGTCCACGGAACCTGGGAGCTGCCGTGGTGGCTCGTCGCGGCAGAGTATGGTGCCGTGCCCGCGGCCGCGGTGGTGGGCCTGCGCTTCGCGAGGGTGCCAGACCGAACGCTCGAGTTCGGGGTGGCGTCCCGCTCCGGAGGGAGAACATCCGCTGCACGTCGCCGTGTTTGGTCACGTTGGCGAGGTGGTCGCGGCGGATGAGCGCGCAGCCCGAGTGGACGGGCTCTCCGAAGTAGGCCGTGGGTGGCCGGGGGTTTGCTGGGGTGCTAATAGCACGGTGAGGATGCGCCACGGCACCACGCTCGGTCTCGTGCTGTCCGCGCTCCTCGTCGCGGGCTGCCGCGCCGCCGCCAACACGCCGCGCGGCACGGCCGAGCGCTTCCTCGACGCGCACTACGTGCGCATCGATCTCCCGGCCGCGCTCGAGTTCACGAGCGGCGTCGCCCGCCAGAAGGTGGAGAACGAGCTCCGGCTCGTCCAGGGCCAGGCGATCGACGAGACGACGCGCAAGCCGAGCGTGCACTACCGGCTCCTCGAGGAGCACCCCGACGGCGCCGCGGCCGTCCGCTACCTCTACCGCGGCAGCATCGCGATCGAGGACGCGGACCGCCTCGAGCGCCGCTGGCTGGTCACGGTGCGCTTCGCCGAGGGGAGCTGGCGCGTCACCAACTACGAGGAGCTCGAGGGGTGAGGCGGCTCCGCCGGGCGGCGCTCGTGGCGGCGGGCGCGGCCCTGATCCTGGTGGCGGCGCTCGCGGCGCTCGCCTACTTCGCCTCGAGACACTCCGATCGGCTGCTCGCCGAGGTGGGGAAGGGGCTCGGACGCGACCTCCGCGCCGAGCGCGTCGGCTTCACGATCCGCGGCGGCGCGGGGGTCACGCTGGCAGGCGTCTCCATCGCGGAGGAGCCTGGGCTCGACACGAAGGAGCCTTTCCTCACGGCGCGCGAGATCGAGCTCAGGCTCCGGCTGCTGCCGCTCGTCCGCCGCCGGCTGGTCGTCGATCGCGTCCTCGTCGAGGAGCCGGTGGTGAATCTGGTGCGCACGGAGTCCGGCGCCATGAACGTCGACTCGCTCGGGAAGAGGGCCGCCCCCTCGCGGCCGCACGCGGCCGCGGGCGTCGCGGCGGCAGCCGCGCCCGCCTTCCAGCTCGCGTCGCTCCGGCTCCGCCACGGGACCCTGCGCTACCGTGACCTCTCGACCGGCCGGACGGTGGAGCTGGCCCAGGTGGCCGTGGACGCGCGGCAGCCGCAGTTCGACGCGCCCGTGCCGCTGTCGGTTCGAGCCCGTCTCGCTACCGCGGACCTCCGCCTCGAGGACATCGTGAGCGAGGGCGTGCTCGAGCTGGCGGGCGGGCGGCCCGCTTACCAGGGCTCGCTGCAAGCCGGCCCAGGCGCCTTCGGCTCGATTGCCGTGAAGCGGATCACCGCGAAGCTGCACGCGAGCCCGCCCGTCCTCGACCTCGAGTCGGCGACGCTCGAGACGCTCGGCGGCACCGTCGAGGGCACGGCGCATCTCACCAGCGAGGGGAAGGGCGCCGGGCTGACCGCCCAGCTCGACGCGCGCGGCCTCGAGCTGGCGGAGCTGCCGGCGCCGAAGGGTCGGCCGCGGCCCTCGGGGACGCTCGAGCTGCACGGCACGCTCGCCGGCCCGCCGCCCGAGGCGCCCACGTTCACGAGCGGGGCGAGCGGCCAGGGACGGTTCGCGGTCGCCGACGGGCGCATCGAAGGCGCCGGCTTCGGGCGCCCGCTGCTCGACGCGCTGCAAGCGTTCCTGAAGCCGGGCGTGGCGGACCGCCTGCGCGAGCGCTACCCCGACCTCTTCGCGACCGACGACCTCCGCTTCACGCGCCTCTCGGGCTCGGGCCGCCTGGCCGGCGGCCGCATCCGCTCCGACGACCTCGTGCTCGCCGCGCCGAGCTACGAAGCGCGTGGCGAAGGGAGCCTCGGTCTCGACGGCGACCTGGATGCGACGCTCCGGCTGATCGCCTCCCCGGCGCTCACCGACGACGTCCTCGGCCAGTCGAAGGCGCGGCCCGTGCTGGTGGACGCCAGCGGCCGGCTCACCATCCCGCTCCGCGCGCGCGGGCCGGTCGGCCGGCCCCACGTGAGCCCCGACCCGGAGTTCGCGGCTACCGTGGCGCGCGCGCTCCTCGGCGGGAGCGGCGTCGGCGAGGCCGCGGGCGGCCTCCTCGAGCGCCTCCTCGGCGGCAAGCGCAAGCGGGATCGTTGACGCGATGGGATTTCTCCGCCTACTCGTCGGGACGCTCATGCTGCGGCCGTACGTGTTCGTCTTCCTCGCCGCGTACCTCTTCGCGGCGGTCACCAGGATGGGCTGGGCGAAGACGGCGGCGTTCTCGGCGGTCGCGTGGGCGATCGCCTACGCGGCCGAATTCAGCTCGACGCGCAACGGCTTTCCCTTCGGCCTCTACGTCTACGTCGACGCGACGCGTGGCCGCGAGCTCTGGCTCTCGAACGTGCCGTTCTTCGACTCGCTGTCCTTCACCTTCCTCTGCTACCTCGGCTACGCGCTCGCCATCTTCCTCTACGCGCCGCTCGTGTGCGGGCGGGGCGACTTCCAGGTGGCCGACACGCGCGCCATCCGCACCTCGTGGCGCGTGCTCGTGACCGGCGCCTTCCTCACCACGCTCATGGACCTGGTCATCGATCCCCTCACGGTGCGGGGCGAGCGCTGGTTCCTCGGCCGCATCTACTACTACCCCGCGGGCGGCATCCACTTCGGCGTGCCGCTCAGCAACTACGCCGGCTGGTTCCTGGTGGCGGCGGCGAGCATCGCGGCCTTCCAGGCGCTCGAGCGACGCACGAGCTGGCCCACGGCGGGCGTGCGGCACGTGCCCTGGGGCGGGCTCCTCGAGCCGCTCCTCTACCTGGGGATCGTCGTCTTCAACCTGGTGATCACGCTCTGGATCGGCGAGCCGCTCCTGGCGCTCGTCGGCTGCCTCCTCTATCTTCCCGTGGTCGTGCTCTTCGTGAGCCATCCGCTCAACCCGATGCGCCGCGCGGGCAGCGCCGAGCTGGCCCGGCATCGCGAGGACTTCCCGGCCTCGCCGATCGTCCTCTCACCCGGAGTCCAATGGAGGCCGTCATGACGAAGCGCCTGTCGCTGCTCGCCGCCCTCGTGCTGATCTGCGGCGCGCGCACGCCCGCCGCCGCGCTCAGCGGGCGTGAGGTCATGGACACCGCGCAGCAGAAGAACGGGTTCTCGACCTGGCGCGACCGCGTGCTCGAGACGACCATGGAGAGCTACGCGACCACGCTCCAGCGCACGCGCGAGGCGACCGTGAGCGAGCAGACCGACCCGCGCGGCGAGCACCGCACCTTCATGGAGTTCACCGGGCCGGCGGACGTGACCGGGACGCTCTTCCTTCACCTCTCGCCGCGCGGCGAGAAGGACCAGCAGTGGGTGTGGACTCCGTCCGCCCGCAAGGCGCGCCGCCTCGCCGACGCGGCGCGCGACGAGAACTTCATGGGCACGGATCTGAGCTACCGGGACCTGGAGCTCATCGTGCGCATCCAGCAGTGGAACGACAGCGAGGCGACGGCGACGCTCGAGCCCGAGGCGCAGACCGACGGGAAGCCCTGCCACGTCGTCGGGCTCGAGCCGAAGAACAAGGAGTTCCCGTACGCGCGCTACCGCCTGTGGTTCGGGACCACGGACTTCCTGCTCTGGAAGGTCGAGGTGTGGGACCTCGAGGGGCGGCTCTTCAAGAGCGTGACGATGGACCGCTACGAGCGCATCCAGGACTACGCCACCGCCCGGGAGTTCAACGTCGCCAACGTGCCGTACGGCACGCACACGCTCTTCAAGGTGCGCAACGTACGCTACAACACGGGCGTGCCGGACGACACCTTCGCCGTGGCGAACGTGCAGAAGGGGCACTGAGAGCCGAAGCGTCCCGTTGCGCCCTGGCGCTGCGATCCGGCGGCTTCATGGCGCATCCGCCGCCTAGCGGTTCAGGCTGAAGCGTTCGTCGGCCACGCGATAGAGGCGACGCCAGACGGTGCGGTTCAGGAGGACGAGCGCGAACGACATCGTGAGCACGCCGGCTGCCAGCAACGAGAAGTTCGCCGCCTCCGATGCCTGCGTGATGAGCGATCCAAGACCGGGCGCGACGAGGGTCCGCCCACCATACCGCACGTACTCCGCGACGATGCTCGCGTTCCAGGCGCCGCCAGCCGCCGTGATGAGTCCGGTCACGAGATGGGGGAAGACCGCCGGGAGATAGAGCGTTCGCCACCGCGTCCAGCCGCCGAGACCATAGGTGTCCGCGGCCTCGCGCAAATCCTGCGGGAGGGCGCTCGCCCCGGCGAGCACGTTGAAGAGAATGTACCATTGCGCGCCGAGCAGCATGAGCGCGGTGCAGCCCCACGAAAACGGCACCCGAGCGGCGAGGAGTCCGATCGTGACCAGCGGGTACAGCATCGGAGCGGGAAAGGCTGCGGCGACCTGGACCGGCTGCTGCAGCAGACGGGAGCGGCGCGGCGAGATGCCGATCCACACGCCCGCCGGGACGGTCCACAGGGCGCCGACGACGAGCGCGCCCGTCGTGCGGAGAAACGTGAGTCCGAGGGCGCCAGCGAGCGTGAGCCACTCGTGCCCGCCGAGCTCCGTCACGAGGCGCACCAGATGCGCGGCTCCCCAGGCGGCGAAGAGCAGTGCGCCACCGGCGACCGCCCATCCGCCGCCGCGCGCGAGACGCCGCCGCATACCCTCGCCGTCCGCCGTTCCTCCAAGGGCTGGATGCCGGCTCACCCGCCCGGAGAGCCGCGCCGTCTGGCGACCGAACCAGTCGAGGATGCGCGAGCGACGGAGCAGATCGAGCACGAGCGAGCGCGGCACGTCCGTGGCGGCCGTTTCCTCCACCTTGAACTTCTGCGCCCACGCCAGCGCGGGGCGCCAGACGACTTGGTCCACGGCGACGATCATGACGATCATCGCGGCGACCGCGTAGGCCATCGCGCGGCGGTCGCCGTGGTCGATGGCGACCGCCATGTACGAGCCGACCCCGGGGAGGCGAAAGTCGCGGTCGCCCAGGGTGAAGGCTTCGGTCACGGTCAAGAAGAACCACCCGCCCGCCATCGACATCATCGAGTTCCAGAGGAGCCCGATGGTCGAAGAGGGGAGTTCCAGCGTGCGGAAGGTCTTCCACCAGCCAAAGCCGTTGATCCGGGCGACGTCGCGAAAATCGGTCGGGATGCCTCGCAGGGA
>Ga0209267_1002708_pt1 | contig 11313 bp, 14 predicted proteins | sample GraSoiAngelo_137_FD_185894 | JGI IMG/M metagenome (GOLD analysis project Ga0209267, IMG submission 185894) | Grasslands soil microbial communities from the Angelo Coastal Reserve, California, USA - 14_0929_09_30cm (SPAdes) (version 2) | ecosystem: Environmental > Terrestrial > Soil > Grasslands ... | reverse complement strand
CTTTTCGCATATGGGTGGCTCGGCTCAGCTGGAGGCGCACGTGTGCGCGGGCGCGCTCGATCTTGCCGCCGCGCGCTGGCCTTATCACCGTGTGATCGTGCGCACGGATTGCGCTCCAGTGGTCCGGAGCCGGATGCCGTCCAGCGACAGTTTTCGCGTTGCGGTGCACGAAGTTCGCGAACGATGCCGGCGTGGCTGGCGCGTGGTTCGTTATGTGAGCCGTAAAGCAAATCCTGCACACGAGTTGGCACGTGAAGGATTGAAGAGTCTCTCCAAACAGCCGATGCTCGCCGCCGCCTAAACCCTTCAGGGAAATCCAATCGGGCGCAGCTAGAATTGCTGCGCTCGATTTCTTTTTGTTCAGGGGAGTGACATGGCACCAGAGGAAGCACAGGCAAATGCACCGCGGCGCCGCGGACGTCCGCCCGGTTCGAAAACTACTCGCACCCGACGGAAGAGGGCTGTTGGCGGCGACCTTGTCAAGCAGCTCAATGCGATGGTCGCGGAGCTCATCAGCAAGAACCGTCAGCTGCAGCGCCAGGTCACCAAGCTGACGGAGCGCACGACCAAGTCAACGGCAAGCAAGGGCGTGGAGCGTGGATTGCGCACGATCTCGCGTCGTGTGCAGAGGGCGCTTGGATCCGCAAGCAAGCGGGGACGCAAGGCCGCTCCCGCGAATGGCCGCAAGCGAAAGACAGCGACGCGGAGGCGCCGGACCTCTTAGCCCGTCGACTCCATTTGCTTGGCGGTGCGGTAGGCATCGACGATGCTGAAGACCCAAAGCGCGCCGGGGCCGAGCTCGAGTGGGACCCCGATCGACAGGCCGATCACGCTCGCGTCAAGGCCCAGGTCGAACAGTTGAAAACCGCCTATGCCCAGCAGAAAGCCGAAACCCTTCAGGTTGTGGCCGAGATAGAAGTGGCCCAGGCCAGGCACGATGGCCAGGGCCGCGGCCAGCCGCGGGCTTTTGCGCGGCCGAGTGACCGCGGCGGCGTAGCGGCCTGATGCAGGCGACCCGCATCGCGGACACGGCGCGGTCGGGTTGGTCAGCAGCGCCCCGCACCGCCCACAAAGGACCTCGGCCGCCATCCCTATCAGTCTGCCAATTTTGTTAGCGTCCTAACCGTGGATCTGGGATTCACTCCAGAAGAGGAATCCTTCCGGCAGGAGGTCCGAACCTGGCTCGACGGCAACCTGCCCGCCGAGTGGAGGCACGGCGCCGCCGGGGGCTACCGTGAGGAGGAGGACACAGAGGTCCAGCGCGAGTGGCAGCGCCGCCTGTATGAGGGCGGCTGGTTGAAGCTCGGCTGGCCGCAAGAGGCCGGAGGCCGCGGCGCAACGCCTGTGATGCAGGCGATCTACCAGGAGGAGATGACGACGGCTGGGGCTCCTGGCATCCTCGGGCGTCTCGGCGTGACCTTGCTCGCACCCACGCTCGTGGCGCTTGGGAGCGACTGGCAGAAAGAGACCTACATCGAGAAGATCCTCAGCGGCGAGCTCATCTTCTGCCAGGGCTTCAGCGAGCCGGACGCCGGGAGCGACCTCGCCGGACTGCGCACGCGAGCCGAGCGTCGCGATGGGAAATGGGTGCTCAGCGGCCAGAAGACGTGGTCCAGCGGCGCGCACTACTCCGACAAGAGCTTTCTGCTCGCCCGCACGGATCCGGCCGCCGAAGCGCACCGCGGGATCGGGTTCTTCCTCGTCGACATGAAGCAACCGGGCGTCGAGGTACGGCGGATCAAGCAGATGACCGGCGGCGGCGAGTTCTGCGAGATCTTCCTTTCCGGTGCCGAGGTTGAGGAGCGCGATCTCGTCGGGCAGTCTGGCGACGGATGGAAGATAGCGATGACGGTGTTCGGCTTTGAGCGCGGCGGCCTCGCGCAGGCCGCGCGCTTCGAGCGCGCGGTGGCCGAGCTTGCGGCCCTGGCGCGGGAACGTGGCGCGGGAGCCGACCCCGCCACGCGGCAGAGGATCGCCCAGGCGCAGATCGAGGCGCATGTCTTTCGCCTGATCGGCCTCCGCAACCTCACGAAGGCGCAGCACGGTCACGCGCCCGGCCCCGAAGCCAGCGTGACGAAGCTCTACTGGAGCGAGATGGACAAGCGCCTGCAGGAGGCCGCGGTCGAAGTCGAGGGCATGTACGGCGCGCTGGCGCCGGAATCCTCCCTCGCGATCGAAGAGGGGCGATGGCAATACGGCTGGATGTGGGCGCAGGCCGAGACGATCTACGCGGGCTCATCGGAGATCCAGCGCAACATCATCGCCGAGCGGGTGCTCGGCCTCCCGCGCGGACGATGACCACGACGGCCTGGGTCATCGACAAGGTGAAGTCGCGCATCGGCGTCGATGGGCCCGAGGTGACCGCGCCTGTGGAGGCGGGTCATTTGAAACGGTTCGCCGAGGCGATCGGGGATCCGAACCCACGCTGGACGAAGGAAGCGCCACCCACGTTTCTCGTCGCACTGGCGGCCGCGTCCCTGCACCTGAACGACGCAGAAGAGTTCGGCCACTCTTGGCTCAACGGCGGCAACCGCTTTGAGTACTTCGAGCCGGTGCTCATCGGCGACCGGGTCACAGCGAAGGGCCGAGTCGTCGACGTCTACGACAAAGCGGGTTCGTCGGGCAGCCTGCTGTTCATCGTCTTCGAGACCGATTACGTCAACCAGCGCGGTGAGCGGGTCGCTCGCTTGCGTGGAACGATGATCCGCAGATGATGAACGTGAAGGTCGGCCAGGAGATTCCCGAGCTGGTCAAACACCCGACGACGCGCCAGCTGGTGCAGTACGCGGGCGCGCAGGGCGACTTCTACGAGATCCATTACGACCAGGCTTACGCGAAAAGCGTGGGATTGCCCGGGGTGATCCTCCATGGCCTCCTGAAGGCGGCTTTCCTCGGCCAGCTCGTCACCGACTGGCTGGGCGACCGCGGCACGCTCAAGACCTTCGAGGTGAGCTACCGCGGGATCGACCAGCCAGATCACCCGTATCGCTGTCGCGGAAGGGTCACGAAGGTCGACGGTGAGGAGGTCGAGCTTGAGGTCTGGGGCGAGGACGAGGGCGGCAAGCGCACCACGGTGGGGATGGCCACAGTCCGGCTGGGCGGTTGATGTTCTCGCTTTACGTCGTGCTGAAGTTCATCCACATCCTCGCGGCCATCACGGCGGTGGGAGCGAACATCACCTACGGCGTGTGGAACGCTCGGTCGCAGGCCGATCCGGCGCACCTCGGGTTCACGCTCAAGGGGATCAAGTTCCTGGACGACCGGATCGCGAACCCGGCCTATGGCGTGCTGTTGCTCACCGGGCTCGTGATGGTCTTCGTCAACAGCTGGCCGATCACGTCGCTGTGGATCGTCGTGGCTCTCGTGCTGTTCGCGATCCTGGTCCTGCTCGCGGTGGCGGTGTATTCGCCGCTGCTGCGTCAGCTCATCAAGCTGGTCGATGCCGGAGACACGAGCTCACCTGAGTTCTCCAGGCTTTCGGGTCGGAATCGGATCATGGGTCCCGCCTTCGGCGGGATCGTGGTCTTGATCCTCGTCATGATGGTCTTCAAGCCCACCCTGTAGGCCCAGAGCAAGACCAGCACCGACCCGTCGATCACGCAGTAACCGCCCGCGATCACGGACGGCGGGTTGCCGGATGGGATGTGCGTCCACGGCGCGACCGGCATCCAGTACCAGTTGCCGAAGGACGTGCCCGCAATCTCGAGCTCGCTGACGATGATGAAGATCGCGGCGAATAGCGGCCAGCGCGGCGAGCGGAGCAAGAAGTAGGCGAAGACGGGGAGGCACAGCGCGCCCTGCAGGTCGACGCGCCCGGTGAGGGCGGGCAGCACCGTGAGCCCCGCCAGGGCCCACGCCCCGGCTGCGGCCAGGACTAAATGCGCCACGCGGCGGCCGTATCGCATGACCACCGGCGTCTGGGCCGCAAGCAGCCCGAACAGGTAGACGATCCCGTGGCCAGGCGGCACGAAGAGAGGCAGGTTGTGCAGCCGGTACTGGTAGATGCCCCAGACCAGGGACCCGAAGACCTCGAAGCACGTCGCCACGCCGACGCACGTCCAGACCTGCGCGCGTTGCTCGCGCGGAGCTTTCAGCGCGGCCAGGTAGAGGACCGAGAAGGTCAAGACACCGAGCAGGTACTGCTGCCACCGCGCAGTGACGCGGCTGTCCGCGAACAGCCCGATCGGTGTGTAGAGGAGGAGGTAGGCCTGAAGCCAGTACGGCCGCAGGCCTACCAATGCGCGTGCTACTTGATCGTGCCCCGCTCGTCGATCAGGCTGCCCTGGAGCGTCCATCCGGTGCCGTTCCAGGTGATGACCTGCTCTTGCATGATCGGGAAGTGGTCGGAGGAGGTCGTCTTGACCTTGACGCTGGGCAGCAGGAACGGATTGGTCTCGTTCAACTTGTTGGCCGCGATATCCATCACGTTCTTCCGCGTCATGACCGTTCCGGCCTGCTTCAGGACGTCGACCATCGTGTACGCGACCGCGACGCCGTAGATGTTGAATCCGTCGTTGGGCTTGCAGGTCGAGCAGCTGGCGATGATCGTCTTGTAAAGCTTCATGCCCTCGTCGTTCGTCCACTGCGGATCGGTCGGGTCCTTGAGGTAGCCGACGCTCGTCACGTTCTTCAACGCGGCGCCGGCGGTCTTGGCCAGGCCCATGTAGACCTGCGGGTTGGAGACCGAGTTGAGGTAGATCGTCGGCTCCCAGTGGAGGAGCGTGACCGTGACCAGCGACTTGATGGTGAATCCGGGGGTCGCGAAGATGAACAGCGTGTCAGCGCCCGAGGCCTTCAGCTTCGTGAGCTGCGCGGCCGTATTGGCGGCCGTCACGTCGTAGCTCTCCTTGGCCACGATCATCGAGGCGTTCGAGCCAAGACCGTCGGTCAGCCCTTTCAGATAGTCCTGCCCGTAGTCGTCGTTCTGGTAGAGGACGCCGATTTTCGCGCCGGCGTGGTTCTTCAGGACGTCCTGCGCGTAGATGTGCGACTCGCCCTGGTACGGGGGCTGCCAGCCAAGCGTCCACGGGTTGGAGCCGAAATCCTTGTTGAAGGTTGTGGCGCCGGTGGCGACGAACAGCTGGGGAACCTTCTTGCTGTTCAGGTAATCGCGCACGGAGACCTGGTCCTGCGTGCCGAGGCCGCTGAACATGGCGAAGACCTGGTCGTTCTCGACGAGCTGCTTGGTCAGGGGCACCGTCTGCGCGGGGTTGTACGCGTCGTCGAGGATCTTGAAGTTGATCTTGCGGCCGTTGACTCCGCCTTGGCCGTTCACGTAGGTGAAGTAGGCGAGCTCAGCGTTGCCGATGGTGCCGTACGCCGCGGCGGGCCCCGACTGCGCGATTGTGTTGCCCAGCAGGATCGAGTCGCTGGTGATCCCGATGTCGGTCTGCGGAGTCGGGGTCGCCGAGCCGCCACAGGCGGCCAGGGTGACGAAGAAGACCGCCAGCGCGGCCAACCGAGGTGCTTTTGGTCCCATAGAAATCCCTCCCGTTTTAATGAACAGCTATTTAAACAGTCTGGGGGTCCGGCGGCATCTGTCCAGTCTCCCGATCACCGGCCCCGCGCAACCGCCGGTTCAGCGCGGCGTAGCCGGAATTGACCAGGCCGACGATCCCGTTCGGGGCGAACATCATGATCGCGATCAGCACCACGCCGTAGGAGACGGCCGGACCGGCGTTCTTGACGGTGGACGCGATCTGAGCTGGGATCCAGGCCTGGCTCGGCACCCACTGGTTCGACTCGATGGGCAGGAAGTACGCGAAGATCGCGCCCAGCAGCGGTCCGGGGATCGAGGCGAGACCGCCCACCACCGCTCCGACCAGGAGCTGGATCGACAGCGAGACCGGAAAGGTGTCCGGGCTGACGAAGCCGGTCGCCAGGCCGAAGAGCGATCCGGCCGTGCCGGCGTAGAAAGCGGAAATGCCGAAGGCCATCGTCTTGTAACCCGCGATGTTGACTCCCGAGGCGGCGGCCGCCACCTCGCCGTCGCGGATCGCGCGCATGGCGCGGCCGGGCCGGTGGCGCACCAGGTTCCACGCCACCCAGAAGAGCAGTAGCGCGCAGAACAGGGCGACGTAGTAGATCCACTGGTCGCTGCTCATGACTGTCCCTGTGACGGTCGCGAAAGTGTCCTGGGCGAATTGCGGCGGGTCAGGCTGGATGACCAGGATCCCCTGCACGCCCCCGGTCAACGCGTCCGGACGTTTGATGAGGCTGGGCGTGACCACCGCAAGCGCAAACGTGGCCAGGGCGAGGTACAGCGCGGACAGCCGCAGCGCCGGAATCCCGAACAGGAACCCGACCAGCCCGGTCAGCAGGGCCGCGATCGGGATGGTGATGAGGTAGTCGAGCTTGTAACGGTGGGCGAGGATCGCCGAGGTGTAGGCACCCAGGGCCATGAACGCGCCATGGCCGAGCGAGAGCTGCCCGCTGTAGCCGACGAGGATGTTGAGTCCCATGATCGCAATCGCGAGCACCAGCGCCTGCGTCCATAAGCTCGTCTGGAAGCTGCTGATCACGGTGGGGAAGCCCACGAAAAAGATCACGACGATCGCGACGAGCCAGTAGCGAGGCGGCGCGGTGCGAATGCGTTGCAGCATCAGACTCGGCGTACCGCGGCTCGCCCGAAGAGTCCGTTGGGGCGGATGATGAGGACGGCGATGATGATCGCCAGGCCGACCGCGAGCTGGAGATCGCCGCCCACAAACGGCAGATAGGCGCCCGCGAGATTGATGGTCACGCCGACGACCAGGCCGCCCACCACCGCCCCCAGCGGGCTCTCGATTCCGCCGAGGACCGCCGCGGCGAAGGCATAGATGATGATCGACTGCATCATGTTCGGCTCGAGCAGCAGGATCGGGGCGACCATGATCCCTGACACGGCTCCCACCGCCGAAGCCAATCCCCAACCGAGCCCCAGCATCCAGCTGACCTGCACTCCGAGCAGCCGGCTTGCCTCCGGGTGATGGGCGGCGGCGCGCATCGTCAGTCCGACCGTGGTGCGCTGGAGCAACAGGTAGACGGCGAGCAACACCAGGCCACACATCGCGATCACCCCGAGGTCGCGATAGCTGACGAAAACGCCGAGCACGTCGGCGCTCTGGGCCGAGAAGGGGCTTGGAAACGAGCGGGGCACGTAGCCGAAGACAAAACCCGCCAGGCCGTTCAAGAGCGTCGCCAGGCCGAGCGTGATGATGACCAGGGTCAGGATCGGCGCCCGCTCGACCGGGCGGATGACGATCCGCTGGATGACGATGCCGCCACCGAACGCGAGCACGAGCGCCACGGGGAACGCGATCCAGTAGCTCATGCCGCGATTGACCAGGGCGTATGCGACGAACGTCGCGAGCATCGCCATCTCGCCCTGGGCGAAGTTGACCAGGCCCATCGCGTTGTAGATGAGAACCAGCGCCAGCGCGAGGCTCGCGAAGATGCCGCCGACCGCGAGGCCGCTGACGACCTGCTGGAGAAATTCCTGCATCAGTAGCCCAGGTATGAACGCCGGACGGACTCGTTGCCCTGGAGCTCGGCGCTGTCGCCGTGTACGGCCACGCGTCCGACCTCGAGCACGTATGCCGTGCTCGAAAGCTCGAGGGCGATGCGCGCGTTCTGCTCGACCAGCAGCACGGCGACGCCGCTCGCCTCGTTGATCGACCGGATGATCTGGAAGATGGACCGGACCACGATCGGGGCGAGCCCGAGCGACGGTTCATCCAGCAGCATCAAGCGAGGTTTCATGAGCAAGGCGCGCGCCAGGGCGAGCATCTGCTGCTCGCCGCCGGACAACGTGCTGGCGGAAAGCCGCCGCCGGTCCTTGAGCACTGGGAAGTATTCGAAGACACGGTCGTAGTCCTTCCGGACCTCAGCACCGTCGCGGCGCAGGTGGGAACCTAGCTTGAGGTTTTCATCAACGGTCAGCTCGGTGCAGATGCCGCGACCTTCGGGCACATGGGCGATGCCGCGACGGACGATCTCTTCCGTCGACATACGCCGCAGCGACCGGCCCTCAAACCGAATGTCGCCGTTCCACCGCACGCCGCCGGTGATCGCGCGAAGCGTGGTCGTCTTGCCGGCGCCGTTTGCGCCCAGCAAAGCCACGACGCCACCGGCCGGCACCGACAGCGACACGCCGTGCAGGACCGATGTCGGGCCGTAACCGGCCTGGACGCTGTCGAGCTCGAGGAGGGCGGTCATGCGGCGCCGAGATAGGCTTCGATCACGGCGGGGTTCCGCTGCACCTCCGCGGGTGTGCCTTCGGCGATCTTCTTGCCGAAATCGAGCACGACCACGCGGTCCGAGATGCCCATCACGAACGCCATGTGGTGCTCGACGAGCAGCATCGTCACGCCCAGCTCTTTGTGCACGCGGCGCAGGAGCCGCGACACGTCGTCGACCTCCTCGTGACTTATCCCGCCGGCAGGCTCATCGAGCAAGAGCAGGCGCGGGCGCGAAACCAGCGCGCGTGCAAGCTCGATTCGTTTCTGCCAACCGAAGGGCAGCGCCGCCACCGGTCGCTGCGCATGCGGGCCGAGCCCTACGAAATCGATCATCTCCAGGGCGCGCTTGCGTGAGGCGCTCTCCGCAGCGACCGCACCAGGAAGTGGCACCGACGCCTGCAGCCAACCGCTTTTCGTTTGGGTGTGGTCGCCGACGAGCACGTTGTCGAGGACGGTCATCGAGCGGAACAGCGCGACGTTCTGAAACGTGCGCGCCAGCCCGCGGCGGATCACCTGGTGGGGCCGGATCGCGAGCACCGAATCGCCATCGACGAGGACCGTGCCGCCCGCCGGCCTGTACACGCGGGTGATCACGTTGAAAAGGGTTGTCTTGCCGGCGCCGTTGGGGCCGATCAGCGCGACCACCTGGCCCGCCTCGACCGCGAACGAAACCCGATCGAGGGCGATCACCCCACCGAAGCGGACACTCAGGTCGCGCACCTCGAGGAGCGCACTCACTCGCCGAAGTCTAAGTTCGGCTGGGCTCTCTGACCACTACTCGCCTGGTTTGGGCGCCTCCGCCGAATCGTCCGGCGGGGTCAACTCGGGGTAACCCCAGTCAGAGTCACCCAGCCCCCATTCCACGCCCGAATACTCCGTCGCCTCGGCCGCGGCCGGGGTCTCGGGCTCGGAGGTCGGTGCGGATTCTTCGCCGGATGGTGGTGGCGGCGGCGGGCCGTGCGGCATCAGCTCGTCCCAAGCCGATGCGTCGGGCGGCGACGGATCGGCCACCGGCGCGGTGCCGAACCCGGCCGAGTAGTCGGGACGAGTCGCCCGATGCATGACGGCCGCGGCGGGCAGCCTCTCCTGCCGCGGCCGCCTGAGGACCATGAACAGCCAGTAGAACACGGACAGTGCGACCGCCAGGCTGCCGGCGATCGGCAGGAACACGAAGGGAGGTGTCGTGATCACCTGGAAACCGTTCAGGGTCGCCGCGACCGGAGAGGACGTGGGCGTGGCGTCGGTCGTCGGCACGGCCGAAGGAGAAGGTGATTCGCTTGGACTGGGCGAGGCAGATGGCGAGGCCTGCGGCCCAGCGAGCGAAAACGTGGCGCACGGGCTCGGCGGCACGCTGGCGCAGAGCTTGTGCGTACCGGGCGCATCGCCAGAGAACGCTTTGACCCGGGTGTTGAAGCTTCCGCCGCCGTCGGCTTTGGCGGCCCCCGCGACCTTGTTCGGCTGGTCCCAGTAGAGCGTGGTTTCTTCGTTGGGCAAAAACTGGCCGCCCGTCACGTTGATGACCGTATTCAGGTCGCCGGCGGTCACATCAAGAGAAAGGAACGCGTTCGTGGGGATCGGACTGGGGCTCGGCGAGGGTGATGGCGACGGGGAGGGCGAAGGTGCGGGTGACGGAGACGCCGAGGGCGAGGGCGAGGCGGTCGGCGTTGTCGCCGCCGGGCTTGGAGAGGTCTCGGCCGTAAGCAAGAACCAGATGGGCACAAGGACCAGGATCCACGGCAAACGCATGAAGCCCGGGAACGATACCAGAGCCTGGTTGGTTACACCGGCGGCCACGGGATCGACCACGGTGAGGTCGGCTCTGGGAAGCGCCACTGAGGTAGGAGAACACCGCGGAGGCGCCGCCGCAGCGCACGCAGCTCCCCCTGGCTGATCAAGCGCTGCATGGTTTCGCGGAGGGGTCCGCGCTCGAGCTCGACCAGCGCCCGCTCGACGTCGCCGCAAAGCTCACCCGGAACGGGGTCGCCCGAGAACTCCCACATCACGGTCCGCAATTTGTCGTCGACGTGAAAGGTCAGGCCGTGGTCGATCACCCATACGTTGTCCTCAGCGTCGAACAGGCAGTGGCCGGACTTGCGGTCCGCGTTGTTGGTGATCACGTCGAACAGCGTGACGCGAACCCACGTCTCGGCCCGCGCCGTGCTCTCGCCGAGGAAGTGGCGGCCGTCGGCTTCGATGAACAGCTGCATCGCACCGACGCCGTGCGGCGCCTTCTCGCGGACCACGGTCGGAGGGATGCGCGGCCAGCCGAGGACTTTGCTCAGCTCGTACGCGGCGACCTCGCGCTGGTAGAGCGTCCCGGCCTCGAAGTCCCACAGCGGCGACTCACCCCGCGCCGGCTTGTACACGGCGCGCAGCCCTGATGGCGGATGCGGTCCCAGCCGTGTGAGGAACGTGTAGTTCGAGGCACCGTGCAGGAGGCCCATGACCCGGACGTCGGGCAGGTCTACCAGCAGGCGCTCGGCGACGTCAGAAGATGGGCCGTGCACCGTTCATGACCGGGCAAGGGTGGCCGGAAGGGTCCATGGGGAGGCCGCATCGCGGGCAGAGCGGCCGCCCCGCGGACAGGACGGACTCGGCCTGCTTCGAAAACGCGATCACCTGGTCGTGGCTGAGCCAGAAGCGCACCGATGGGGCATCGTCGGCTGGGGGAGCTTCACCCGGATCGCCGGCAGCCGACTGGCTGGCGACGAGGACGAACATCTTGCGGGCGTCGTGGTAGCCGAGCCCCATCTCGCCGATCTGCCACTCGGGCTCGCCGGGCGCCGCGTCGTTGGAAGCCGCCTCGGCGGCGCGCTCCGGGGTCTCGATCTGCTGTGCCTCCAGCATCTGGCGAACCCGGACGATGAGGGCCTGGAGCTGCGACTTCTCGCAGCCCAGGGTGAGCGTCCGCCCCGACCCGGTGGCGAGGAGAAAAAACCGGCGCTGGCCCGGCTCGCCGACGGCCGCGACCGCGATGCGGTCGACCGGGTCGAGCTCGTAGATGGCCATCGACCCAAGCGTAAGGGCTAGTTGGTTTTAGGGCCCCAAAAGCGGGGAAGAAGACATCTGTATTCATTTCGAATCCAAAATCCAC
>Ga0209267_1002707_pt1 | contig 11318 bp, 2 predicted proteins | sample GraSoiAngelo_137_FD_185894 | JGI IMG/M metagenome (GOLD analysis project Ga0209267, IMG submission 185894) | Grasslands soil microbial communities from the Angelo Coastal Reserve, California, USA - 14_0929_09_30cm (SPAdes) (version 2) | ecosystem: Environmental > Terrestrial > Soil > Grasslands ... | reverse complement strand
AAGAGGAACGGACTAGTCCCTAAAGCTTGACAACGCTCACCCGCTATGTTGGTAGCGGGATGCTTTTTTCAGCTCACCCCGCATTCCGAACCGCTTCAGCGTAGGAACTGGGCACCTGGATGATGTTGTTCTTGATCGCATATAGCACCAGTTCACTCACGGAATGAAGCTCCAGTTTGCGCATGATATTGGAGCGGTGCGTTTCTGCTGTCTTGACGCTCAAACCGAGAGCGACCGCTATTTCTTTCGAGCTCTTTCCTTCTGCAACCAATTGAATGATTTCGCGCTCACGCGCAGTGAGCCGGTGGTGGCCAACCGTCTCTTCGCTGGCGGCCATCCCACTTCTCAGATAGCCGTCCAGCACGATGGTCGAGACTTTGGACGTGAAGTACGTCTTGTCATGGGCGAGAGCTTCGACCGCAAAAACCAGGTCGCGAGCGGCATCTGATTTGAGGACAAAACCACGCGCACCGGCGTTCAAGACCTCACGCACCATCTGCTCCGACTCGTGCAGGGTAAGAATCAGCACTTTGGCTTCGGGATTTGTCTTCAAGATCTGCCGGGTCGCTTCAAGCCCGTTCAGGCTCGGCATTCCAATGTCAAGAATGATAACATCGGGTTTCAGCCGTTGTGCCTTCTCCACCGCGACACGGCCGTCCCCCGCCTCGCCGCATATCTTCCACTCCGGTTGGGCGTGCAGAAGCGACATCAGACCCTTGCGTACCACTTCATGGTCGTCGGCCACGAAGATTCGCAGTGCGCTCATGGATTACCCCCACAGGTTCCTGGTGCTTGGGACAGTACAGCAGCTACTCTGGCCTGGTCTATCCAGTGAAGGCTGTACTTGCGCCGGGCGCTTACGTTAGTAGGTTCGCGACGATGAGAGCTGGTCAGCCGAACTGGTCGGACGCCCAATTTCATGCCGGCGACCGCTGCGTCACGTCTCCAGCGGTAGGTTCAATTTCTTACGGTCAGACACCGCGGCAGTGCTTATCGACTGCGCCCTGCTTACAAAAATTTACCTTCCTTGTGTGACCCTTTAGTCCCATCCGATCCATCGAGATTTTAAGCAACCGCCCAAAAAACGAAAGCGCCCAGACTCTGGTTAGAGTCACGGCGCTCGTCGAACAGCCTCCCCCAGAAACTGTTCACCCACAAGCTACAATCTCCGCAATCATCCGGGAATGGCACAGCTGTGCCACTGGGATAGATTAAGGTTAAATGCGAGGTAGACCATGACCCAGACAGACAGAGGTACACGAGTATGCGGCGCAGATAGCTTCCGCGGACACCTTTGGCGCGTGCTGTGCAGCGCCCGCAGCCATACTTCGTTGTAGACGGGCCGGTGCAGAACGGCTGTCGGAGGCCATCAATCCCGCCGAACTGTTCCGGCAGATCAGACAGCCCGGCAATTGCCCCCACTTCTTTCCTAGAGACCCCCCACTTTCCTCCTATTGTCCAGAGTGCCTGCTGGACAGCACAATCCTCCACACTGCCACTCTGGCGTGGCTTTCGCGTGCCACACCAGCACTCCCCTGAAGTGAACCGTAAGTTGGAAGTGGCACTTGCGGTGAATTTCGGAACTCCCCTGGTTCACAAGACAAAGTTCAGACGATAGACAGCTTTTAAGCTGCGATCCCTTTTGCAACGGCGCCGATCCCCCTTTAGTCGCCGTACTTGTCTCCTTCGAGGTTCAACATGAAGCTTCGCGCGCTGCGCTACACCCTTCTACTCAGCATTCTCTTTGGTATCAGTTTCTTGCTACGGGCGTCGTTGCCCTCGGTCGCGACCGGAACCTGGGTCGCGGCGGGCAACATGTCCGCTGCGCGCAGCGGCGCGTGCACGGTGGCTTTGAACGACGGGCGTCTGCTCATCAGCGGTGGCGCGGACGCCAACGGCCCCACAGCCACGGCCGATCTCTTCAGCACAACCGGCAGTTGGTCGGCGGCGGCTAGCATGAATTCCCCGCGCTCGCACCAGTCTTGTGCCGTGCTGCAGGACGGCCGTGTGCTGGTGGCTGGCGGTACGACCTCAGGCGGCGGCATTACAAATTCAGCGGAAATTTACGATCCCAGCGCTGATTCGTGGGCGCAAGCCGGATTAATGAATGATGCGCGCTCGGGTGCGACAGCATCTCTCCTGCAAGATGGACGCGTGCTCATAGCTGGTGGACAGAATTCCGGCGGCGCAAGCAATACTCTAGAAATTTTCGATCCCAATTCCGGCAACTTTTCAAATGCAGGCACGATGTCTTCGCCGCGCCAGGATCATGCCGCAGCAGTTTTGAGCGATGGCCGCGTGCTCATCGTAGGCGGTTCGAGCGACGGCACCAACGCGCTGAACACAACCGATATTTATGATCCGCAGGCGGGAAGCGTTTCGCCTGGACCGGCAATGTCCATGCCGCGCGCCAAAGCTACAGCCACAACTTTGCTCGATGGTACCGTAGTCGTGATCGGCGGCAGCAATGGAACGAACGATCTTGCCTCCGCCGAATTTTTCGATCCCGCAGCCAACAATTTCAACGCCGCCGGCAGCCTCGCCACCGCACGCAGCAAGCATTCGGCATTCTTACTTCCTAATAATAATGAAGTGCTGGTAGTGGGCGGGCAGTCGGCCGGAAACGATCTGGCTTCGGCGGAAATTCATATTCCCTGGCAAAAAGCTTTTCAGGTGACGGGCGCCATGGCAACTCCGCGCTCGGATGCAACCGGAGCAGCTTTGACCGCGGTTGATGGACGCCTGCTGATCGCGGGTGGCTCAAGCGCCAGCGCGGAATTGTACGGATTCGCGACTGTGAAGACAGACCGCCAAGATTACGCGCCGGGTGAAACCGTCACGATTACCGGATCGGGATGGCAGCCGGGCGAGACTGTCACGTTGACGTTGGTGGAATCTCCGCTGATTGATACGCATCCAACGCTGACCGCGGTCGCAGATGGGAATGGGAACATCGCTAATAGTCAGTTTGTGCCCGACAGCCACGACTTCTCCATCAAGTTCTATCTCACCGCGAGTGGCTCGCAGTCGCAAGCACAGATGACGTTCACGGATGCTGGCAACGCCAGCGATGGCGACGGGACTATGGGTGTGTCGCCAAGTACCGTCACGGCTGAAAGCACAGGAAATACCCTGACCTTTACCTTTGCCGCCCCGAACAGCAAGGACTTCAATGCCGGTTCCCAGGCGACGGTTCAAGTCCCGGCGGGCTGGACCACTCCAACGACGAGCAATGTCGCAGTGGCCGTAGGCCCGACGCCGGCCTGCAACTCGGCAACGTTAGCCAGCGCGACCGGGGGAATTATCACGGTCACTATGAATTGCACTGCCAAACAGCAGTTCACCGTGACCTACAGCGGAGTAACCGCACCTGCTGCTGCCAGTTACACATTCACCACGAAAACAAAGCAGAGCGGCGGTACCCTCGCCGCATTAACTACGGCACCTGGGAGTCCGGTCGTCACCGTCAACAATCCCGCGCCCATGACGACCAGTGTTTCTCCGAGTACCAAAAATGCTGGTGATGCGGCATTCACTCTGACGGTGAACGGAACCAATTTCGTTCATGCGTCGACGGTGAATTTCAATGGCTCACCGCGCACCACGACTTTTGTCAGCTCAACTCAGTTGACTGCTGCCATCACAGCGGCGGACGTAGCAATTGGGGGTTCATTCCCGGTCACAGTCATCAATCCTGCGCCCGGTGGCGGCACATCGAACCCGCAGGTCCTGACGGTAAACAACCCGGTTCCGACCACGACCAGCATCTCGCCAACCAGTAAGAACGTTGGAGACGCAGCCTTCACCATGACAGTGAACGGCACCAATTTTGTTTCCACGTCTATCGTAAACTTCAACGGCTCACCGCGAACCACGACATTCGTGAGTTCGACGCAGGTTACCGCCTCGATTCCGGCTAGCGATCTGACTACTGGTGGCATATTCAACATCACGGTCGTGAACCCGACCCCGGGCGGTGGAACGTCGAACGCGCAAACCTTCACCGTCAACAATCAAGGCCCGACCACTACCAGCATCTCGCCCACCAGCGTCACAGCGGGCGTAGCCGCGTTTACGCTAACGGTGAATGGAACGAATTTCGTCTCGAACTCAGTCGTGAACTTCAACGGCTCAGCACGAACCACAACGTTCGTGAGCTCAACCCAGGTGACAGCTTCGATCAGCGCTGCCGATATCGCCTCTGCAGGAACGTTTCCAACCACAGTCACAAATCCTGCCCCAGGCGGCGGAACGTCAAACGCGCAGACCCTGACCGTCAATAATCCGGTTCCGACGACCACCACTCTCTCGCCGGCTAGCAAGAACTTGGGGGACGCAGCCTTTACTCTGACCGTGAACGGCACGAATTTCGGTTCAACTTCGGTCGTCAATTTTGCCGGCTCAGCTCGCAGCACGACATTCGTAACCGCAACTCAGTTGACCGCGTCGATTCCGGCCAGCGATCTGACCACGGCAGGAACGTTCAACATTACCGTTACAAACCCAACGCCTGGGGGCGGAACCTCCAACGCGCAGACGTTTACCGTCAACAATCCTGCACCGACTACTACGAGCATTTCGCCCACCAGTAAGAATGTAGGTGACGGGGTCTTCACGCTGACGGTCAACGGCACTAACTTCGTCACAAATTCCGTAGTGAATTTCGGCGGCTCGGCCCGCACCACCACTTCTATCAGTTCGACGCAGCTGACAGCTTCCATTCCGGCCAATGATCTGACTACAGCGGGCACGTCTAACATCACGGTTACAAATCCGGTGCCCGGTGGAGGTACGTCCAACGCGCAGACATTCACTGTAAACAACGTGACTCCGACCACCACGAGCATCTCGCCGACGAGCAAGTCGGTAACTGACGCGGCCTTCACGCTGACAGTGAATGGCAATTTTGTTTCCAACTCGGCGGTGAACTTTAACGGCTCGGCGCGGACGACAACTTTCATCAGCGCGACGCAGCTGACCGCTGCAATTCCGGTGACCGATCTGGCCACAGCAGGCACATTCAACATTACCGTTACGAATCCGGCGCCCGGAGGTGGAACCTCCAACGCGCAACAGTTTACGGTGAACCCGAAGCTGGTCATCACATCGAATGCGTTTGGCGTTATCAGCGGAATCTGTTCTTCGCAGGTCACGGCGCAAACGCAGAATCAGGCTAACTCCGCCGCGAATCAGACGCCGGGGATAACTCTCAACCTCAGCGGCAGTTCGCTCACAGGCAAGTTCTTTAGCGACCCCGCCTGCTCAGCTCCGAACCAGATCACAAGCACGCAAATCGCCTCCGGATCCAGCACAGCGGGCTTCTACTACAGCGACACGACCAGCGGCGCTCCGACCATCACGGTAGCTTCGACGGGGCTAACTTCCGCGACGCAGGCGGAAGCGATCGACACACTCCGCTTCCAGGGCGCAGCCTTCAGCGTTCAGACCAACCAGTGCAGCACGGCAATCGTACTTCAGGCGGTCAACCCGAACCCAACCGCGCTGACGCAGTCGACAACGATTGCTCTGAGCAGCAGTTCAGCGGGTGGCAAGTTCTACAGCGATGCAGCTTGCACGACCCAGACTACGTCTACGCCCATCGCGCCGGGAATTGATGGCGGCCACGACACAAACAACTTTTATTACAAAGACACGATCGGGGGCACGCCGACGCTGACGGCATCGGCGGGCACGGCTTCGGCGCAGCAAACCGAGTCCGTGGTTGCGCCGCCCAGCATCAGCAAAGCATTCGGCGCGGCTGCGATTCCCGTGAATGGCACCACAAGCCTGACTTTCACGATTACCAACCCAGCGGCGAACACGGTGGCGCTCACGGGCGTTGCGTTCACGGATACATTCCCGGCGGGACTGGTAGTCGCGACTCCAAATGGTCTAAGCAGCACCTGTGGCGGGACGACTACAGCTACTGCGGGAAGCGGGAGCGTGAGCCTGAGCGGCGGGACAGTGGCAATCAACAGTTCGTGCACGATTTCGGTGAACGTAAAAGCGACTACTTCAGGCCCGAAGAACAATACGACCGGCGCCGTAGCCTCCACCAACGGCGGCACCGGGAATACAGCCTCTGCCAGCATCACGGTCGCGACGCCGCCGACAATCTCGAAGGCGTTCGGCGCGGGCTCGATTCCGCTGAGCGCGAGCACCAGCCTGACGTTCACAATCAATAATCCGAATACCACCAGCCTGAGCGGCGTGGCGTTCACGGACAACTTGCCAGCCGGACTAGTAGTTGCAAATCCCAATAACCTGAGCAGCACGTGCAATGGGACCACCACAGCTACCGCAGGGTCGGGTTCAATCAGCTTGTCTGCCGGCACGCTGGCAGCCAGCGGTTCGTGCACGATTTCGCTCAACGTGACCGGCACAACGACGGGCTCAAAGAACAACACCACCGGCGCAATCACTTCAGCTGAAAGCGGCCCAGGCGCGACCAGCAACACGGCCACGCTGAACGTGAACGCGCGCACAAATTCCACTAGCATCAGCCCACTCACCGCGACCGCTGCCATCGGTCAAGGCGCAACCTTCACCGTCACCGTTACGGACACAGATAGCGGAACTGCCTCGACTCCAACAGGAACCGCGACGGTCACATCCAGCAATGGTACCGATACGATTGGTGCTTGCACGTTGGCTCAAACCGTAATCGGCACCGCGACCTGCACTGCGACGGCCACGCCAGCCGCGCCAACCGGCACGCATACGATCAGCGCGAGCTACGTGGCCAATGACAATATTCATGCCAATAGCAGCACGGCAACGAACGCCGCGCTGACCGTGACCAACCCGGCCACAACCACACAGGTCGTTTCATCGCAGAACCCATCAACCTTTGGACAATCGGTGATGTTTACGGCGACGGTTTCGAGCGCCGCCGGAACGCCCACCGGAAGCGTCACGTTCTACGATGGCGGAGCGTCCTGCTCCACTCCCGGAACCGCGTTAGGAGCTGCCGTAACGCTGAATGCTAGCGGTATCAGCGGCCTCAGCACCACTGCTCTGACTGGCGGCTCGCACACCGTATTGGCGTGCTATACGCCGACAGGAATTTACAACGCCAGCAGCGGCAGCGTAGCCCAGCAGGTCAATCAGGCAACGCCCACTGTAAGCTTCACCGGAGCGCCCGCATCGGCATATTTCAACTCACAATTCACCGTTTCTGCGAGTACGAACTCCAGCACGACTCCCACGATTACGGCCTCGGGCTCGTGCACGATTTCGGGCACTACTGTGACGATGACCAGCGGCCTTGGTACGTGCAGCCTGCAAGCCAGCTGGGCCGCAGACACCAATTACGTCGCAGCAACAGCGACACAGTCCACGACCGCGCTTCAGGTGCCCGTGTCGGTTACGGTGCCCGACACTACTGTGACTTACGACGGCACGCCCAAGCCGGTACCGCCGACCGTAACGCCTGCGGTGGCTTATGCGGTCACGTACACAGGGATCTCGCCTACGGTATATGCGACGAGTTCAACTGCCCCAACCGAGCCAGGTAGTTACACCGTGGTTGCGACGGTCACGGATCCTAATTACACGGGCAGCGGCAGTGGCACGTTGACGATCAGCAAAAAGGATCCGGCGCTGAGCTTGACGCTGCTCACTGGTATGCCGGAGCCCTCGACATACGGAACACGCGTCTACTTCGAACTGACAACGGCAAACTCGCCTTGTCCAACCGGCCAGGTGCAGTTCTTCGTGGATAGCGATAGCACGCCAAGTTCGACCGTTACCCTGAGCGACTCGCCCTGCACCAAGCAACCGATTGAATTCAGCACGGCGACACTGACGCCCGGTACGCATTCTGTGTACGCGGTTTACGGCGGCGACACTTATTACGTTAACCAGACTTCCGCATCCGTTTCGCACGAGATCATTGCGGACGGAACCACAGTTACCCTGGCGACCTCGGCCACAGAAGTATTCGTGGGTGACACGGTGACACTCAGCGTAACAGTCACGCCCTCTAACAGCATAGACGGAAGCGCGGCCACGCCCTCTGGGGCGGTGCAGTTCTATGACAACACGACGACGTTGCTGGGTGAGAGCGCACTCTCGTCTAACACGGCGACGTTTACGGTTTCATCGCTGCCGGCCGGTTCACATAGCATTACCGCCACTTACGTTAGCGCGAACGGGAATTTCGGTGGTAGCAGTTCGCCTGTAAGCTTGGAAACGGTCGACAAGATCACGCCTAGCCTCACTTGGGACCACCCGGCGGACACTGTTTACGGGACCAAGCTGAGCGCAACACAACTGAATGCCACCGCGACGGACACACATAACAGCGGCATTACGATAAACGGTACATTCACTTACAATCCGCCGGTAGATACGGTTCTGGCGGTCGGATCGCGCAACCTGACGGTCACGTTCACGCCCGACGACACCGCGACCTATGCGAACCAGACGGTGTCGGCGACGATCAACGTCACGCCTGCGACCCTGACGGTGACAGCTGACGATGCCTCACGACCCTACGGAGCCGATAATCCAGCGTTCACGTTCCAGTACAGCGGATTTGTCAATAGTGAAGGCTCAGGCATCGCGACAACCGCGCCAACGTGCAGCTCTACGGCGAATTCAACGAGCAATGTTGGACCTTACCCCATCACCTGTTCTGGGGGCCTGTCGGCGAACTATACCTTCAAGTATGTGGACGGGAAGCTGACGGTGAACCCGGCGTTACTGACCATTACGGCCAACGATGCGACCAAGACGTACGGCGATACCGTGACATTTGCGGGCACTGAGTTCACAACAAGCGGCTTGGTGAACAGCGACACCGTGAGCAGCGCGACTCTGACCAGCCCAGGAGCAGCGGCTGCAGCCACGGTTGCCGGCTCGCCGTATGCGATCACGCCGAGCGCAGCGGTGGGCACAGTCCTAACCAACTACACGATCATATACAAGGATGGGAAGCTGACGGTAAACCAGGCGCCATTGACGGTAACGGCTGCGGATGCAAACCGTCTCTACGGCGATCCCAATCCGACGCTCAGCGGGACGATTACCGGCATTAAGAACACCGACAACATCACCGCCACTTACGCGAGCGCGGCGACTGCGGCCAGCCCGGTGGGAACCTATCCCATCGTTCCAACCCTGGTCGATCACGATCACAAGCTCGGCAACTATGTGGTCACGTCAAATAATGGCAAGCTCACGATAAATCCCGCGCCTCTGACGGTGACGGCTGCGGATGCTGGCCGGCTGTATGGCGACCCCAACCCGTCTTTTACCGGCGCGATCACGGGCATCAAGAACAGCGATAACATCACGGCCACATATGCGAGTGCGGCGACTCCGGCGAGCGCGATTGGGAACTATCCCATCGTTCCGACCCTGGTCGATCCCGACCACAAGCTCGGCAACTACGTCGTCACTTCGAATGATGGCAAGCTGACGATCAATCCCGCGCCGTTGACGGCGACGGCTGCGGATGCTGGCCGGCTGTATGGCGATCCCAATCCGTCTTTCACCGGCACCATCACCGGGATTAAGAACGCTGACAACATTACAGCCATTTACGCGAGCACGACGACTGCGGCAAGCCCGGTGGGAGCCTATCCCATCGTTCCAACGCTGGTCGATCCCGATCACAAGCTCGGCAATTACATGGTCACTTCGAATAATGGCAAGCTCACGGTCAACCCGGCACCGCTAGCCGTTGTGGTCGATAGCAAGAATAAGGTCTACGGCGACCCCAATCCGCCGCTGACTGGAACTTTGACTGGCGTGAAGAATAGCGACAATATCACCGCGAGCTACTCCACGACCGCGACAGCGGCTAGCGCGATCGGCCAGTATGACATCACCGCTACCCTGAACGATCCGGATGGCAAGTTGGGCAACTACAGCGTGACAAACACACCCGCCAAGTTAACAATCAACCCGGCGCCGCTTTCCGTCACGCCGGCTGACGCGAACCGCTTGTACGGCGATTCCAATCCCGCCTTCACAGGCACGATCACCGGGATCAAGAATGGCGACAACATCACGGCCACGTATAGCTCCATGGCAGCACCAGCTTCCCCGATCGGACCTTACGACATTATGGCCATCCCGGTAGATCCAACCGGCAAGCTCGGGAACTACTCTGTCACATTGAATAAGGGCAAGCTGACGATTACGCAAGCGCCTCTGACGGTCACGCCAGCCAACGCCAGCCGTTTGTACGGTGATGCCAACCCGGCCTTCACCGGCACGATCACCGGCATTAAGAACGGCGACAACATCACTGCGAATTACAGCACCAGCGCCACGACGGGATCGCCCATCGGCACTTACGCGATCACGGCGACGCTGAACGATTCCACCAACAAGTTGGGCAACTACACGGTCACGTTGAACAGTGGCACGCTGACGGTTAACCCGGCGCCACTGACAGTTACGCCTGCAAATGCAAGCCGGTCATACGGCAGCGCTAATCCGGCTCTTACCGGCGTGATTGTTGGAATCAAGAATGGTGACCCGATAACAGCTAGCTATGGAACGACGGCGACCCAATCGTCTAACATTGGCACGTATGACATCACGGCTACGCTGAGCGATCCCGGTAATAAGCTGGGTAATTACACGGTGACGTTGAACAAAGGCACACTGACGATCAACCCGGCGCAGCTGACCATCACAGCGGACAAAAAATCGAAGTTCTTGAATGCTGCCAATCCGCCGCTCACAGCAACCTATTCCGGATTCGTGTTGGGACAGGGCCCCAGTTCGCTCTCCGGAACCCTGAGCTGCACGACCACGGCGACAACGAACAGCCCGGTTGGCAGTTCCCCAATTAATTGCTCGGGGCAGACCTCGACCAACTACGCTATCACCTACGTATCGAGCACGTTAACCATCACATACGTGACCGGCGGCATGTGCGCGGGCGATGTAGGCCATCAAATTCGGCAGCCGATTAATACGGACGGATCAAGCGTCTTCAAGATGGGTAGTACAGTGCCCACAAAGTTCGCTGTTTGCGACGCCAACGGGGCCTCAATCGGAACCCCGGGAGTGGTCACTGGTTACGGCCTAGTAGCAGCAGCTAGCTCACCGAATATCACGGTGGACGAGGACGTCTATTCGACCACGCCTGACACGGCGTTTCGTTGGGATCCGACAGGGCAGCAGTGGATCTTTAACCAGAGCACGAAGAACAATGGGACTCTGAACAAGACTGGGGTGACCTACTTCTTCGCGATCAACTTGAACGATGGATCATCGATCTTTTTCCAGTACGGTCTGAAGTAGCGCGTGGGCGTGCCCAAACGAGAGGGTTCGGCCACGCCACGGAGCAGCAGCGG
>Ga0209267_1002703_pt1 | contig 11320 bp, 10 predicted proteins | sample GraSoiAngelo_137_FD_185894 | JGI IMG/M metagenome (GOLD analysis project Ga0209267, IMG submission 185894) | Grasslands soil microbial communities from the Angelo Coastal Reserve, California, USA - 14_0929_09_30cm (SPAdes) (version 2) | ecosystem: Environmental > Terrestrial > Soil > Grasslands ... | reverse complement strand
CGGACCCTGGTTGAGGCCGCCTTCGAAATAAGCGCGTACCACTCCCGCGGTCGCCTCCGGTCGCAAGGCCAGGTTTCGCCCTCCGCGGTCGTCGAAACGATAAAGCTCTTTGGCCACCGCATCGGTGTCCTCTCCCACGCGCTCGATCAGCTCGGCGTGCTCGAGGATCGGAGTGATGATCTCCTCGTAGCCGAACCGCCGCCCGACCTCCGCCGCCCCTTGCTGCGCCGCCCTCCACAGCGGCATCTCGGCCGGAAGGATGTCGCGCACGCCGCGGACGGCTTTGATCGGTTCGGTACGGGCCATCGGAGTGTTCGATTGTAAGAAGCGGTGGTGCGGCGGGTTAAACTCTCGCGCCGGTGACAACGGCATATGTGCAGCTGGTCTCGGTGATCCTGGCGTCGCTGGCGCTGATCATGGGCGCCTACCTGCTCATCATCGGGAAGCGGCCGTGGCGTGGCGGCGAGAAGTCGGACGTGGCGCCGCGCGTGAGGCTGCTCGGCCTGAGCTACATCCTCGTTTTCGGCGCCGCCATGATCCAGATCATCGCCCAGCCGTCCGGCGTCGAAGCCGAAGCCCTCGGTGGGTTCATGGTGTTGGGCGGGATGATCGTGATCATCGTCGTCTACCTCGAGGCGCGGGCCTCGCGGCGCGCATCGCACGAAGACCGTCTGGACACGCGGCTCAGGAGCTAGAGCCCGGCCTTCTCTCGGTTCGTGCGGTAGCCCACCGCGGCTTTCAACGCCTCGCTCAGCTCTTCGAGGCGCACGGGCTTGCTCATGTAGTCGTCGAAGCCCGCTCGCATGCAGCGCTCCTGGTCACCCGGCCCGGCCATGGCCGTGAGCGCGATCAGGCGCGGCCGGTTGCCCCGTGGCCAGCGGCGGCAGATGGCCTCCGCCGCGACAAGGCCGTCCATCTCCGGCATCAGCACGTCCATCAGCACGGCGTCATATGGCTCCTGCGCCACCGAGGCGACCGCCTCGCGACCGTTGGAGACGACGTCGGCGGTGTGGCCCAGCTTGCTGACCAGCCGCTTCAAGAGGTTCTGGTTCAACGCGTTGTCGTCCGCGACCAGGACGCGAAGCGCACCCGGTTCCACCTGACGCGCCGGCTGCGGTTGGGCACCGCGCCCGCCGACCTGGATCATGACGTCGTGCAGCGTCCGCGGCGGCACCGGCTTGGTGAGCGTCGCCTGGATCAACCCGCTGTCGGCCGCGGCGGCTTCGACGGGACCTAGAGCCGCCGACGCGATCAGCACGATGGGCATCTGCTCGGGACCTCGTGAGGCGCGAAGCGCGGTGGAGATCTCCAGCCCGTCGATGGCCGGCGGGCGATGCTCGATCAGCGCGATGTCGAACGAACGCCCGACCTGGATCGCGCCGAGCGCCTCTTCGGTCGTCGCCGATGTCGCCGTGGCTCCCCACTGCTCGACCTGGAGCGCGAGGACGCGCTTCTCGGTCGGGTCGGGGGCGATGATGAGCACGTGCATCGCCTCGAGGGTCAGCAACGTGGTGGCCATCGCTCCAGGCAGGCTTTCGCCGAGGACGGTGAAGCCGAAGGTGGTGCCCGCGTCCGGCCCCGCCTCCACCCCTCCCTGCTCCACGCGAAGCTCACCGTCCATCATCTCGACCAGCTGCTTGGTCGTGCGCAGGCTCAGCACGGCCAGCCGGTCGCCTGGTTCGAGCTTGTCGTAGGGACCGGTCACGCCGTCGAGACCGCCACGAAGGATCCTCGCCGGCACGCCCCGACCGGTGTCGCGGATGTTGAACTGCAGCGCCACGAGGCCGCCGCGGTCTTCCGACGACAGCTCGATGCCGACCCCACCGCGATACGTGCGATCGACCGCGCCGTGCAGCAGCGTCATCAGGATCTGCTCGAGGCGCCGCGAGTCGCCAATCAGGACGTTCGGTACTTCCGGCGCAGCACTAAAGGAGATGTCGAGGCCCTTCGCGCCCGCCGCCTCAGAGACGAGGGCGAGGCAGCTCTCGACGGTCGAGCGGACGTCAAACGGGTGCAGCGCGAGCTCGAACTCGCCACTCTCGATGGTGACCGCGTCGAGCACCTCGTCCACGATGCGCGCGACCTGCTCGGCGCCCGTCTCGACGATCGCCGCCAGGTCGCGCTCCTCCCTCGTCTCCGCGCCGGTGGAAAGGAGGCCGGCCGCGCCGATCACCGCGTTGAGCTGGTTCCGCAGTTGGTGGCCGACGTCGGCCAGCAGCTCCGAATCGACCTGGATCAGGCGGTGCGGATGCCCGTCGGCGTGTTGCTCGGGTGGCTCCCCTCCGACGTCGCGAAACTCTCCCATCAGTACAGCTGCTCCGTCGGTGGTTGATTCACCTGCGTGAACATCGAAATCGGGAACTCCACTCCGTTGGTCTGGAAATGCGCGAAGAAGTTGGAGCGGGTCCCGGTCGGGGTGTGATAGCCGACCGCGCGACCGTCGGGTGTGACCCCGACCTGCCGAAACGAGAACAGCTCCTGCAGGGCGATCTCACCGTCGACCATGCCGAGCACCTCGGCCACGCTCACGATCTTCCTCGCGCCGCCACGCAATCTCTCGGTCTGCACAACGATGTTGATCGCCGACGCGATCTGTCCGCGGATGGCGCGTGACGGAAGTTCCGTCCCTGCGAGGAGGACGAGCGTTTCGAGACGTGTGATCGCGTCGCGCGGGTTGTTGGCGTGCAGCGTGCTCATCGAACCGTCATGGCCGGTGTTCATCGCCTGGAGCATGTCCAGCGCCTCGCCACCCCGGACCTCGCCGACGATGATCCGGTCGGGACGCATGCGCAGCGAGTTGCGCACCAGGTCGCGAATCATGATCTGGCCATGTCCTTCGACGTTGGCTGGCTTGGACTCGAGGCTGATCACGTGGACCTGGCGCAATCGCAACTCGGCCGCGTCTTCGCACGTGACGATTCGCTCGTTGGCGGGGATGAACCCGGACAGGACGTTGAGCAGCGTCGTCTTGCCGGAGCCGGTGCCACCAGAGACGATGATGTTCAGCCGGGTCTTCACCGCCGCGTCGAGATATTCGAGGATCCCTTCGCTCGAGCCGCCGGTGGCCACGATCTTCTCAGGGGTCAACACCTCGCGGCCGAACTTGCGGATCGTCAGGCACGGGCCGTAGATCGCGACCGGTGGGATGACGACGTTCACGCGCGAGCCGTCCTTCAATCGCGCATCGCACATCGGCTCCGACTCATCCACGCGCCGTCCGATCGTCGAGACGATCCTGTCGATGACGCGCCGCAGGCTGGCCTCGTCCTCGAAGGCGAGGTTGGTCAGCTCGATCCGGCCGCGTCGCTCGACGAAGATCTGCTCGGGCCGGTTGACCATGATCTCGGTGATGTCCGGGTCGCGCAGCGGCGCCTCCAGCGGACCGAGCCCGATGACCTCGTCGAAGAGGATCTCGACCAGGCGCTCCCGGTCGGCCGCGGTGACGAGCGCGGCCGGGGGCTTGAGCCGGAAGTGCTCTTCGGTCAGCTGCATGAGGAGCCGCCTGATGCCCGCGCGGTTGGTGATGTCGATCGCCGCGGCGTGCCGTCGCAAGAGGTCGGAATGGATCTCCGCCTTGGCGGCGGCCAGCGCGGGGCTGAGCACGGCCGGGCCGTCGACGCGCGGCGTCTCCACCACGGCGGTCGTCCCCTCTCGCGCCACCGCCCGTCGCTCCACCGGGGCGATGCTGGGCACCCCGTCGATCGGCGTCTGCGGGCCGGTGACGGGGGTCTGCGGTCCGGTGACGGGCGTTTCCGGCCCGGTGACCGGGGTTTGCGGCGCGGTTGCCGGCGTCTGCTGGTAGCGGCGGTCGAACCTCTCGGAAAGCTTCATCGCGGCCTGCTCACCGCACGCCGCAGGAGGCGACGGTAAGCTCGGTCGGCAGTCTTCTTGACCGTCTGGTCTGGATCAGCCTCCGCAAGACGATGCAGGCCGTCGGCGGCGGAACGGTCGCCGATCATGGCCAGCGCTTTGCAGGCCGCCAGCCGAACCGGCAGCGGCCATCTGCGGTCATGCGCGATCCCGAGCAGCGGCGACACGCGGAGCACGTCCCGGCGTAGGCCGCAGGCGAGGACCGTGGCGACTGCCGCGCGCTCACTCGCCGGCTGGCGCATCAGCGCCTCGATGTCCACGTCGGAGGCGGCGCGCGACAGCGCGATGGCAAGGCGGTACAGGGGGATCCCGTCGGCGGAGGCCATGATCTGCTCGACCGCCCGCCGGCCCCCCAGCCGGGACAGCGAACGCACTGCGGCGTCCTGCACCGGAGGGCTGGCATCCTGGAGCAGGTCCGCGATCCAGACGATCGACTCGGACAACCGGGCCGCGCCGCAGATCCTGGCCGCCGCGGCCCGCGTGGCGGGGTGGGGGCTGGCGAGCGCGTTCAGGAGGTCGTCGTGCAGCCCGGAGCGACGCAGCAGCTCGTGCGCCATGAAGTGCCCGAGGACGCCTACGCCAGGACGGTCGAGGGCGGATTCGAACACGGCCGCCACGGCCACGGGGTCGGCCAGCAGCTCAGCGCTCGCGGCGTTAAGAACCGCCGCACGCTCGCCCGCCAGGGCAGAGTTAAGTACCCGCTCAACACGTCCGGCCAGCCGGGAACGCCCGGCCGTGCGGACTGAGGGCTGCGTCGGCAGCCGCGTATTTGAGCCATTGCTGCGAAGCGAAGGGTCCATTTGGGGGGCGGTTGGTACAGTATCGGCGTTTTGAACGCCCGTGAGGTTCCCGAAACCTTACAGCGGGCGCGGGAGGAAAGGCCACGTCAGATGGGCGCTAGCGGCAGCGCACCATCCGGAGACCAGACGCCGTCCGCACTGCAGATGCGGATGCGGATCCTGGAAATATCGCCTGTTTTCTCAGACCTTAACGACGGCCTCCTCCGAGCGGTCGCGCGGAGGATGCGCGACGTGGCCCTCGCCGCCAGGGATACCCTGCGGCTGGGAGGCGCGGGGGGCGACATAGTCATCTTCCTCGCCTCGGGCCAGGTCGAGGAGTCGGTCACGGACGCCACCGGCAAGGTCCTTCTCACGCGGCGGCCCGCGCCCGGCGACCTGGTCATCCTCCCCGCCCCCCGGACGGGCGACCGGTATGTGACCAATATCTACGGCCTCACCGACGCGGTCCTCCTGACCCTGGACCGCGACGGCATGCTGGAGGGGCTGGGGTCGGAGGTCGAGAAGGTCGCGCTGATGCTCGACAGGCTGTGGGAGCAGGAGCTGTCGGCAGCCGCCGCCGCCGAGGCGCAGACCGCCTCCCGGACCGCCGCGCCGATCGTCGCCGTCTTCTCCGCCAAGGGCGGGGCGGGCACGACGACGCTGGCGATCAACACGACGGCGGCCCTGGCTCGTAAGTACCCGCGGCAGGTGCTGCTCATCGACCTGGCGGCGCCCTTCGGGCACGCGGCCCTTTTTGCCGACCTCATCGCGACGGGCTCCGTGGCGAGCGCGACCAAGGCCTCCGAGGCGGATTTCGAGGGTGTGCTTCGGGGCAACATCGTCAATCACAAGACCGGAATGGGCGTCCTGCCGGGAACCCTCCGGCCAGAGGAGGTCGACACCCTGACCGGGGAACGTGTCGGCCGCGTTCTTGACGTGGTGGTGGCATGGCAGAAGCTCATCGTGGTCGACCTGGGGACCTCCCTGGCCGAGGCGGCGCTCGCCGTGATCGAACGCGCGGAGTGCCTGGTCATCGTCGTGCCGCCCGAGATCGCGGCCATGACCGACGCCCGACGCTCGATCGCGATCTTCCGAGACATCATGAACGTGCCCGATCATCGGATGGAGCTGGTGTTGAACCAGCGATCCCCCCACCCACCGCTGGACCGCGCCGCTGTGGAATCGATCCTCGGCCGCAAGATGTCGGTGGTCGTCGGTTTCGACGACTCGCGTCCTGAAGACTCGACGCTCGCCGGTGGACTCGTCTTGCAGCACGACCCGAACTCGATGGTGTCCCGAGGGGCGAGCGACATCGCGCGGGTGATCCTGACCAGCCTCAAGCTCGATGGGTAGCCGCCGGCGTAGTCGCACAGGGCAGGCGCTCGTTGAGTTCGCCATCGCCCTGCCGGTGCTGGCCCTCCTCATTGCGGGCGTGCTCGAGATGGGACGCGGCTACTCGTTCGCCGTCGCGACCTCCGACGCCGCTCGCGACGCCGCACGGTACGCAGCCGGCAAGACCTCGAGCACCAACGGCCCCGGGCTGGCCGCCATGTGCACCCTGGTCACCTCCGACCTCGCCGCGATGACCTCCAATGTCAGCTGTCCCACGCAGGTCAATCACGCACCTCCTTTCGTAGTCGGCACCGACTACACCAAGCCGGTCGCCGGGCAGGCGGTGGTTGCCGTGTACTGCGGCTCCAGCGCCAACTGCGCAGGCTCCATCACCACGCTCTACCAATCCGAGGTCGACGTCTATGTGTATTACGGGTTCAGCGACCTCAACATCCTCGGCGGCGGGATCACGATCCAGGGGTCGAGCCGCGCCACGACGGCCTGGTGAGACTTTCCAAATCCGGCCAAGCCCTCCTGGAGTTCGCGCTCATCGCGCCCGTGGTGCTGCTGATGATCGGCGCGACCGTCGACCTCGGTCGCGGCCTGTTGATCTACACCATGCTTCAGGGCGCGTCGCGCGATATGGCGCGACAGGCGGTCCTTGAGTACTACAGCGGCTCCAACACCCTGCCACCGACGTGCACGGCTCTTGCCACGCCCTGCTCGCTGGGTCCGCTGACCAACGGCGCGCACCAACTGGACGCCCTCGGCATGTCCGTCGTCTACCAGGACTCGACCGCAATCAGCAGCCCGCCTTCATACGGGACGTACGCGGCCAACGCCAACCCGCTTCTGCCGGGGACGATCACGTTGACCGGAGCCATCAACGCAAGCACCGTCTACGTCTTCGTCTACGAGCTGGACGCGACCGGTGGCAACCCGAACCCGCGGTGGAGCTGTCCTTCTTGCGCCGGCGCCGCCGGCGCCGCTGTGCGCACGTCGGGTCATCAGCTCGTCGTCGTCGACCTGAAGCTGCAGTGGAAGCCCGTGGTGAACACGCTGCTCGGCATCCCGAGCGTGATCACGTTCGACTCGCAGTCGGTCGAGAGGTTGGAGTTCTGATGCGCCGGCGCAACCGTCAGTCGGGTCAGGTGATGATCATCGTCGCGGTCTGGCTGGTGGCGCTGATCGGGTCGGCTGCTTTGATCCTGCTGGCAGGCTCGGTGGAGTGGCAGCGCAACCAGCTGCAGCAGCTCGCCGACCAGGCGGCGCTCGACGCTGCGCTCAAGATCGGCGTCTCCTGCGACAACGCCAAGGCGAGCACTGTCATCACCGAGGCCGACAACTTCCTCGCCACGCAGCGCACTCGCACCGGCGCGTTGAACATCGGAGCCGGCACGTGCGCCGGCGGTTACAGCGGCACCGATACGTTTTCGGGCGCGTTGAGCGAAACCATCCACTATCCGTACCGGGCGCACCAGCAGCAGGTCGAAGTCATCTTGACCGTGTCCCTGCCGATCTCCTTCGGCAGTTACATGGGCGCATCGAACACCAACGTCACGCGACGTGCGGTCGCGCAGCAGCTGAGTGGATCGACCGCGGCTGTCTCCGCGACCACCCTGTCGTGCACCGGTGGACAGTTCAACGTCGCGGGCACCATCGCCGCTTCGAACGCGATCACGTTGAGCGGCGCCTGCGCGATGTACGCGCACACGCGATTCGACGCGGCCTCGAGCACCTACTCGGACCTCGGCAACGCGTCCGTGTACGCCAATGGACAGGCATGGGTCGGCGGCGGCGGGCTGTGCGTCGCGGGTTCGAACGCCGGGTCGAGCAACGCGGTGTGCGCCGACGGCTACGAGCTGTCCGGCCACAACGCGACGACGTGCGGGACGTCCGGGACGAGCGCCTACCTGTCGGCCGGCGACGCGGCGATCAACGCCAACCCGTGCGCCGGCGGAAGCGGTGCCCAACCGGTCCCGCCGCTGTCCACAGCTCGGCCGCCCGAGCCGAACACGGACGCGGCCGCGATCGGCACTTTGCAGGGAACGGGCGGCGCAGCATGCACACCCGGCGGCGTCTATCCCAACATCACCGCGGGCGGAACCGTCGTCGGCACCGGCTTAGGGCCCTCACCCGCGAGTGCCGACGCGAGCGGCTTCTACCACTTCAAACCGAGCTGCTACGGCTACTTGAACCTCAGCACCATGGCAGGCGGCATTTCTGCCAGGCAGATCGGTGCAGAGAGTGCCCGCCAACGCCATTTCATAACGGCGACCATGCCGGCCGCGAGCCAGGCGGGCACCCTGCTCGTGGCCACCGTCTCCGCAGAGACGACCCCCAACAAGTTCGCCGCCACCGCCGGCTGGGTTTCGGCCGCCGAGGCCAACCAGGCCGGCGAGGGCCGGAGCGAGATCTGGTACTACGCGAACAACCCCGGCGGAATCAACAGCGTCACCTTCACCATGAACCCCGCGACCGTCAACGGAAACGCCCAGCTGAGCGAGTGGACCGGGGTCGCCGTGGCTTCCCCGCTCGACCAGTCAGGATCGCAAGCCGTTGCGGTGCCGACTACGACGACCACGGTCTCGACCGGCGGCGCGGTGACCCAGACCGGCGAGCTCGTGATCACAATCGATGGCTTTCAGAACCTGCCAGGACAGACCTTCTCACGTGCCGCGGGCTGGACTGGCGCCGTGACTGACATCGCGAACGGCTACGGCTCCGAGTACCGCCTCGACCTGCCGACCGGGATCGCGTCCGAGACTCTGACCGCGGGTGTTCCCTCACTCTGGGCAAACGCAATCGCGACCTTCAAGCCCGCGAGTGCCGGCGGGGGTGCCGTGCTCGACCCGGGCTTCTATTACTTCAACGGCTCGGGTTTCGCAGGCGGAGGTGGGATCTGCCTCAACGGGGGCGAGCTGCTGGCCCGGGACGTGACGCTCGAGTTCGTCAACCAGGCCGGCTTCTCGACGGGGACGTGCGCGGCTGGCGGCGGGGCTGCCTGCGCCGCCACGACCTGCCAGCTCGGTTCCACCCCCTGCTCGATCTCCGCGTGCCCGCCCAACGCTGCGGCGGACTCGGCCGGCGGGGGCTTGACCTGGTTTGCCGCCCCGTGCTCCCAGGCCCCGACCGGGGACTCGAGCTGCCCAGGCTCGGCCTGGTGCCCGGTAGGAGATCGCGCCTGCTGGAACCTTTTGATCTGGGCGCCCGCCGCCAACACCGGGGAGGTCGCGATCAAAGGCGCCTCGGCCAAGCACTGGCTGCTCGGCTCCATCTACTGGCCCGGCACCTGCACCGACACGGTCAACGGCGGCAGCACGATCGACGGGACGGTCTCCTGCGGCAGCCTGTCGGTCTCGGCGGCGGTCGGTTCGGGCACCGCCGTGGGGAGCGATTACGGCATCAGCACTGCCCTCGTGGAGGCCGTTCTTGTCGAATGAGTTGCTTTAAGGCGTCCCTTTTGTGAAGCTTGCGCCCAATTAAGTGTCGATAGCCACCTCCGTGCTGTCCCGACCTCGCCGCGGGCGCCTGTACATCGTCATCGGCACCGTGCTGGCGGTGCTCGCCTTCGCAACCGCAGCCGGAATCGCCAGCCTGCCGCTGATCCAGGGCAACACCGCCGGCACCAAGGTCGTCGTGGCCGCCCACGACATCAAGGCGCGGACGGTGATCCAGGCGTCGGACCTCACACTCACCAACCTCACCCAACCCCCGCCGCAGGCGTTCGCGACGGTCAAGGACGTCGCCGGCAAAGGCTCGCGAGTGGACATCCCCGCCGGCATGCCGGTGACCGCCAACCTGGTCGCCCCGTCGGGCGATCTTCTGAGCAACAGCGATGTGGCATACCTGCCCATCCCCAAAGGCTGGGTGGCCGTGACGGTGCCCACCAGCGAGCAGGTCGGTGTCGGCGGCTATGTGCAGGTCGGCGACAGGATCACCATGCTCGCCACCATCAACACCTCGTCGTTCGGCCAGAGCCCAGGCAGGCCCGTCGTGCTGACGGTCTTCAAAGACGTCGACGTGCTTCGCGTGGGACCATCGACCGGCTCGACCGCGACCGGGGTGGTGACGAGCAGCCTCACGGTGCTCATGACCGGATGCGACTCCGAGTACCTCTTCTGGCTCCTCAACAACGCGTCGATGAAGTACGAGCTCGAGTCCTACACCGACTACCAGAGCCTTCCGACCGGACCCGACAGCAAGTGCCAGAACGTTTCCGCCGCGGCCGGCGTCGGCCCCAAAGACGTCGACGGCCGCTGGCACTTCACCACGCACTGAGTGGCCCTGGACTGACCGATGGGCATCCCGATCATCCTGGTCGCCGTCGCGGCGGCGATCGGCGTCGGCCTCGTCGTGTACGGCACCGTGAGCTCGCAACGTGCAGCGGCACCCCAGCAGCAAGTCAGCGCTTCATTTCGGACTCTGTCTGATGTTCGGGAGCAGCTGAGGCGGCGATTCGACACCACCGGCACCCCGGCCTGGATCGCGTCCGAGCAGCGGATCAGCAGCCTGCAGCGCGATCTGGTCAGCGCCGACATAGAGCTGCGCCCGTATGAGTTCAGGATCGTCCAGGCCGCGACTGCGATCTTGCTGGGGATCGTCGGCCTGCTGCGTTTTGGAATCGGCCTCGAGTTCCTCGTCTTTGCGGTGATCGGTTACCTGGGGCCGTGGCTCTACTTGCGCAACCGCCGCGGCCATCGTTTGAGGCAATTCGACGCGGGCATGCCGCGCACGATGGAGCTGATCGCCAACTCGATGAAGGCCGGGCAGTCGGTCGCGCAGTCGCTCTCTGCCGTGACCGACAACGCGGGGCCACCTATATCGGACGAGTTTGCGCTCGCGCGCCGCGAGATCGAGTTGGGCGCGTCCGTCGAGAGCGCGCTGAACAACATGGTCAAGAGAATCGGCAGCAACGACCTCCGGCTGATGGTGATGGTCATCACGATCCAGCGCTCGGTCGGTGGAGATCTGCCTGCGATCCTCGTCACGCTCGCCGACACGATGCGGCAGCGCGAGGAGATGCGCGCGGAGATTCTCGCGGCGACCGCTCAATCGCGCGCGACCGCCTTGATCATCACGCTGCTGCCCATCGTCACGGCCGTGCTCCTGTACTTCATCGTCCAGGACTACTTCCGTCCCATGCTCGTCAACCCGCTCGGTTGGGTGATGCTCGGCTTCGCGGCTTTACTGCTGTTCATCGGCAACCTGATCATCCGGCGCCTGACGGCGATCGTATGAGCGTCCTCCCCATCCTCCTCGGCGTGGCGGCGGCGGTGGGCGCCTACCTGCTGACCGTGGGGATGATCGCCTCGCGTGCCGCGGACGCCGCAACGCTC
>Ga0209267_1002698_pt1 | contig 11331 bp, 14 predicted proteins | sample GraSoiAngelo_137_FD_185894 | JGI IMG/M metagenome (GOLD analysis project Ga0209267, IMG submission 185894) | Grasslands soil microbial communities from the Angelo Coastal Reserve, California, USA - 14_0929_09_30cm (SPAdes) (version 2) | ecosystem: Environmental > Terrestrial > Soil > Grasslands ... | reverse complement strand
GACGGCCAAGCGCCGCTCGATCGGCGTTATTATTTTGTTACGACGACGAAATTGAGCAGGCTTCTTTCTATTCTAGTGCTCGCTTGCGCTGTTTTCGGCGTAGCTTCCGAAATTCAGGCAGTCACTCACCGCGCCGTGCGGTTGATTGTGCAACGGGCTCCCAACTTCGGAAATGAGCTCGCGGTCCAGTTGTCGATCGACGGCATAAAAGTCGCGAATATTCCCCGGGACCAGCATTACGAGGGTGCTTTATCATCCGGGCGTCACGTGTTGACGGTGCTTGCCTTGCCAAACACCGAACAGCGCCGGCCAACATCGGTTAGTGTGCGGGTGCGATCTGGGCGCACTTACATATTCACTGCGGGGTGGGACGCGAATCGACTGGTCTTGCGAAGATCGAGCACGTACGTCCCGACGACAGTGGTGCCGCCGGTGCGATGAACGTAGTGGAGCTCTGGGCGATCGCCAGCGTGAAAACCTTGTAACGGCGCCTTACGCGTTCAATGAACGCGGGCGCGTGGTATCTCGGCAGCTCCCGCTGCGCTCGACCGCGTAGCCTTGCGGCTTTGCCGGTCATGTCGCTCATCCCGCTCACTCCATTGAGCGCGGCGCTGACTGCTGCGACGCTTGCCAGAAATCTTTTCCTCGTCCAACGCAACCACTTCCCCGGTTTGTTGGAGATGACTGGTTGTTGCGTCGACAGGCAAAGTCGTTTCCAAAGAAGGCGGGACGACTGGCAAGGGCTGAGCAGCGGGCTGGCAGTGATCGATCGAATCCGGTTGAGAAGAGATCTTGGGAGTTGGCGATTCCGCGCCCGCGGACACCGGCAACATTTGAGCGACGGTTTGAAGCGTCGCGCTGAGCCGTTGCAGATCTATCGGTTTTAACAGGATGGCGATGGCGCCCGATGCGCTGGCCTCGTCCGCGAGCGTCCAGCCGGTAATGAGAATGACGCGCGCAGCGGGATCTTTAGAAAGAATGTTGCGGAGGGCAGTGGTGCCGTTCAGTTTCGGCATCCGGTAATCCATTAAGACGACATCGGGATGATGCTGGCTGTAAGCTTGAATGGCTTCCAAGCCTGAGCCGACAACTCCGACTATTTGATGGTTGCAGAGGCTAACCAGCTCCGCCAAGGACTTTCCCACGTCCTTTTGATCATCGGCAATCAATACGCGCATACCAATATCAGGCTGCAAGCTGATCGACGGCGGTCCGCAGTTGGCCGACATCGAATGGTTTTGGGAACATGACGTGCACGTCCATGCGCTCGTAATCGGCGCGAATGTCCGACGAAAGGTACGCCGACAATACCATGATCTTGCTGGGGATGCGGCGTTTTCTCAATTCGCCGACCAGTTCGACACCGGTCATGTGCGGCATTTTTTGATCGACAATGATGACATCGTATCGCTCCAAACCGGAGTCGAGCCGGGCAAGGGCGGCGTCACCGTTTTCTGCGGCGCTGAGTTCGTAGCGCGGCCCGGTAAAGATGTAGCGCAGGGAACATGTGACCGATGGCTCGTTGTCTACGGCCAGGATTCGGAGGGCTGACGCGCTCATGGCCCCTCTAAGGTAGCAACGTTCGTACCGGGGAAAGGCGAATTAGAGTTAGAACACGCGCGAGGGGGGAGCCGCGCGGGTAGGCGATAAAGCCGTTCGGGAAACGGTGATCGAGCGCGGAACCGAGATCGTTAAAGTAGAAAGTGGAAAAAGCCGACAGCGGGATAAATTTGGAGCAATGAACGTTTTTCCTAAGCTTTTCTTTAGTGCAGCGGCGGTCTTCGCGGTCCTGGTCTCGGCTACGGATACTGTCGCCACGGCGACTCCGTCCCATGGCGGACCGACAACATCAAGTAGCGGACATCCAACCGGGCGGTTGATTGTGCAACGCGCCCCGAATTTTGGGACCGATCTGTCCATTCGATTGTTGATCGACGGGAAAAAGGTCGCGGACATTCCGCGGAACCAACATTACGGCGGCGTGCTCGCGGCCGGACGACATGTGTTGACCGCGCTCGCTCTGCCAAATACGCAGTCGCGCCGGCCGACAACGATTGGGGTGACGATAAAATCACGGCAGGTTTACATCTTCACTGCGACTTGGGAAGGAGACCGGTTGGCTCTGCGGTCGTCGAATTTTTACATGCCGACTGTGCGAGCGAACGTTCGCTAGCGCGTGCTGCGCAAAGTTATTAGTTAATTGTTATTGAGTTATCATGAGAAGGAAGAACAAATGGACAATATGATTACGCGGCGAAGATTTGTGGGAATGAGTGCGGCAACGGGAGCGGCGATTTTGGCGGGCGGAAAAATTGCCGGATCGACAGTCCGAGCCGGACTGGCATTAATTTCGCCGGGCGCGGCGACGGACCCCGCTTTCAAAATCGGCGGCGATCTGGAAGTGAATCGGCTCGGCTTTGGCGCGATGCGGATTACGGGCGAAGGCATTTGGGGTTGGCCACCGGACCGCGCGAACGCGCTCAAAGTTTTGAAGCGCGCAGTCGAGCTGGGCGTCAATTTGATCGACACCGCCGACGCTTACGGACCGGAAACGAGCGAGCTCTTAATTGCCGAAGCGCTGCATCCGTATCCGAAAGGACTCATTATTGCGACCAAAGGTGGATTGACGCGTCCGGGCCCCGGCAATTGGGTGCCGAACGGTCACGCCGATTATTTGAAAGGCTGCGTCGACAAAAGCTTGAAGCGGCTTCGACTGGACCGGATCGATTTGTATCAATTGCACACCGTTGATCCTAAAGTGCCGATGGAAGAATCGCTTGGCGCGCTCAAGGAAATGCAGAGCGCCGGGAAAATCCGACACGTTGGACTATCGAATGTAAGCCCCGAGCAAATCGCGCGGGCCCGCAAGGTCCTGCCGATCGTGAGTGTCCAGAACCGGTACAACCTTGGGGACCGCAAATCGGAAAAGGCGATCGATTATTGCGAGAAAGAAAATCTTGGGTTCCTGCCGTGGTTTCCAGTCGGTGGCGGCCGTAGTGTGAAATCAGCGGCGCTCGACGCGGTGGCAAAAGCGCACGGCGTTAGTGTTTATCAAGTCGCGCTGGCCTGGTTGCTGCAACGCTCGCCGGTGATGTTGCCGATTCCCGGCACGTCGAACATCCAGCATCTCGAGGACAACGTGGCTGCGGCGAAATTGAAATTGACGCCGGAAGAGTGGAAGACGCTCGCCGGGTGAGCAGGCGAGGATAAAGGACACTAGGTCGAGAATTGAGCGCGGAGTTCGGCAGAGACGCGGGTGGGTTTTCCCGTGCGAACATCAATCGGCACCCAAAGCGTGCGCGCTTGGGAAAGCAGCTGGTTGTCGATCCTGCGACGGACTTCGGTGAAGCGTTCGAACTTCAGCCGGCTGGCTTGGCCGACCCACGTGCGCAAAACAATCTCGTCTCCGAAAGACGCCGGCAACTTGTAATCGATCTCGTGCCGTAGCACGATCCAGCCGATCGCGGCCTGCGATTGCGCGCTCGCGAGCGATTTCCAATGCGCAGTCGCAACATCCTGGATCCAGCGCAAGTAAACGGTGTTGTTCACGTGGCTTTGCTCATCAATGTCGGTCGACAGCACCGGAACGGTCATTTCGAAGATGGCGGCGCTCACACGGGGAAAGTAGGAAGTAGAAGTTAGAAAATGCTAGAGACGAAATTCAGTGTCGCCGCCGTACGCGCTCGAGTGGGTCGGCATGTCGAGACGCGAAACGAGCGGTTTTTGATCGCCATTCACAAATTCAAGGTCTAATGCCCAACCGACCGGTGCAACGTCAGATGTCGGTTTTCAAACGAAAGCGCTTCATCAGCTCCTGACGGATCTCCATTTGCAGGTCCGGTTGCAAGCGGCTGAGTATTTTTTCGCGGCGTTCTGGGTCCATCGCGGCGAGGTCGCGCACCAGTTTGTCGCGACTCTTATATTTAGCGTACTTGCTCCAGCCGATTCCGGCAGCAATGAGAGCCGAGATGATCCAGACGGTAATGTCGGTTCCCGAAACCACGGACGGAATTAAGAATTAAGCAGGAAGAATTAGGAAGTCAGAAGAGAGCCGTTCCACCTGGAGCCGGTTTGGGGTTGTTTTATGACAATTATGAGCGATAATGGGGATAAGTTTCTCTGCGGCGATTTCCCGGGACGTGAAACAGATTCTACTCCGGTCCGGGGTTAATCCTTCGCCCCCGTGATTCTCGCCATATCCAATTATGAAACCCGAACTCGTTAAAGCTGCGGCCGAAGTAATTACTAATCAGCAAATCCTGGTCAACATGGTATCGCGCCGCGTTCGGCAGCTCTGCCGCGGCCATCGACCCCTGGTTGAATATGCGCCTGGGCTCGGGCACGCCGACATCGCGCTAACCGAGATTGCCAACCTCAAGCTGGCTTACGAGTCTACCCTCGGCCAAAATGGGAACGGCGCTGCAGCTGCGGAAGTGGTGCAATTTCCCGGTATTATCGTCGAGAAAAAGACGAAGAAAAAAGCCGCGTGACCGCGGTTACGCGGCTCTTACGTTTCTAACTCTGCCAAACAACGGAATGTAGCTGGCGCTACATCCGATGCGGGTTGTGTTTTCCTTTTTGCCAACCGAAGTGATGTCCCGGCGGTGTCGGTTTTGGTGATACCCTCGCTGGATTATTATTCGGACCGAACCCGATCCCGTTGCCGTGCGGTTGTGCCATGGCGTAGATGGACAGCAAAAAACATCCCGCCACAATCGTGACGATCAATCTCATGATCTTTTCCCTCCTTTTTCCCGCCTTCGCTGATTCGAAGGCCTCGTACTAAAAGACGAATCCTGCCGTGCCGCTATTCACGGGTGGGCAGGAATTATCGAACTGTTGAGACTGCGGCGTCGGCGGCGCAGCCTCCTACGTTATACTCCGGCGATTGAACGATTTCGCGCGTGATGCGACGCGCTTCTTCTTCGAGCGAGCCAATGGTGAAATTCGGACAAGTGGTGCGGTCGGCCAAGATACTCCCGGACCCATTGCTCGAGCCCTCCGCTGCGTTCGCATTGAGCGATGTGGACGAGATTATGCAAAATCAGTTCGCGATCGTTCCAGGCATCAACGCAAATAATGAGAGCATGACCGCTCGCTCCTACCCTGGTCGCTTAACCTTTTATGTCGCGCGTCCCGCGCGCTCCATTCTTACTCGGTCAGCGCTCCCGGGTGATATTTCTTCCAGTAACGAATGGCGGCGCCGACTGCCATGTAACTGGGATCGGCTGCTTCGTAGCCGTCGATTTCGGCCTGAGTCGCGCCGCCTTTGCGTAAGTCGGCGTGTTCAAGCTCGGCGAATGTCGATCTAAGCTTTGCTTCGTCGTCACCCGCGCGAATCCGTTCGCGAAACCATTCCGACCAGCGCGCGACGCGCTCATCTACAAGATCGAGATGTTCCGAGACCGGTCCCGCAATTTTCCCGAAATGTGGCAGATAAAGATTTGCGGCGTTTAGTTTGCGAATTTTTGCGATCGATTCGCGCCACGATTCGACGTCCAGCTCCGGCGGAACGAACGGTGGAATCGGCGGGCCGTTGCCGATGCGAACACCGGCGATGTCGCCGCCGAAAACCTTATCCTCCCAATGATAAACATGATGATGACTGGCGTGGCCCGGCGTGGCGATGGCGCGAATTTCAAACGGCGGCACGTGCACGATCTCGTTGTCTTCCAGAATTTTGACGCGCTTCGCCGGTACCGGCCCGATCCGCCCCCAAAGACGTTGCATGTCGTCACCGAAAATGCGCGTGGCCGACTCGATCAACTTTGTCGGATCGATCAAGTGCGGCGCGCCGCGCGGATGGACGTAAACCGTTGCTCCCGATTCCGCGAATCGCCACGCGGCCCCGGCGTGATCGAAATGAATATGGCTGAGAAAAACGTGGCGCACGTCCTCCGGTTCCGAGCCGGAGTCGCGGAGAGCAGCAGTCACGTTCTTAAAAGTCGATTCCGGTCCGGTATCGAAGAGGGCGATGCCGTCGCTCGTCTCGAGGGCGGTCGCGGCAACGATACCGGGATGCCCGAGCTGTTTAGTATCCAGGACGTGAATCTTCAAAGTAGGAAGTAAAAATTAGAAGGTAGAAAAGCTAGAAATGGCAGCTTACTTCTTACTTATCGCGACAACGTACGCCGCTTTCGGAATCGCGAACTCGTTGCCTTTGGCATAAGGCTGGACCGCTTTCTCAATCGCGGTCTGGACTTTGCGAAGTACTTCCGGCGTTTGCCGCGCAAGAAGTCCGGCGGTGCGAACGCCGGCGTTTAGTTCGGCATCGAAGACGAATCGCGCAGTCGGGACGTTCCATTCAATCCGGTGGACCTGGAAGGTCATTGATGCCCGGTCAAACCCGGCGCGCGCCAGCGCGTTCCGGAATTCTTCCTCGCTCTCAAATAAATAATGCGGTGGCCCCGGTGGAAGATCGACGTCGAGGTTCGCGTGCGCCCGAATCGCGTCATCCACCAGTTTCACAAATGGGTTTTCGGAAATCTTCGCCCAGGTCGTGAAACCGAACCTGCCGCCACTTTTGAGAACGCGAGCCGCTTCTGCGCAGGCACGCGCTGGATTCGCGAGGTGCAGCAGCGCGAAGTTCGCGACGACGCGATCAAAGCTGGCATCGGGAAAGGGAAGATTTTGCGCATCGCCCTGACGAAATTCGATCCGCGGGAACTTTTTCTTCGCGATCGCAATCATTTCCTCGGAAAAATCGAGACCGATCGGAATTGCACCGCGTTCCGCGGCAGCGGCGGACACATAACCTGGACCGCAACCGACATCCAGGATCGACATCTTCCCGGAAACCTTCGCGGCATCGAGCAACCGCGGAATGAATTGGCGGGTCGAGCTTGACCAGGTCGAATCGTATTTGTTCGCGACGCGCTCCCAGCCGGCGTGTTCGAATTCGGTGAAGGCGTCGTTCATTATGAAAGTATCAAGGATGAAGTATGAATGTTAAAGAGAAAGACACTGTGACAAGGGAAGAGCGATCGCTGTTGGAGACGTTGGACAAAAGCGTGCGATCGGAAAAAGTGCACGCACAGATTCTTCCGATTCTGGAGCGCGTGCGCACTCAGCTCGCGCGGAGACCAAACTCATTGATGGCCTGGGAACCGATCGCTCTCGAAACGTTCGGCGCCTTGCCGTCGGCGATTCGCTCAGGCTGGGTCTTTATCCTGCGCGCAGGCTCCGACACGGGAGCCGAGCGCCATCCCAACAGTCACCAACGCATGATGTCGTTCGACGGCACGGGCGATCTCAAAACCGATGCGAAGTCTGCCGAGAACGAAGTCCAAACGGAGTCTGAGATCGTTTGGCAGTCGAATCTTTTGGTGAGTGATCCGCAAGCGCTGTTGGAGCGGCGCTGGGTTTCAATTCCGCAAAATATCTGGCATCGGCCGGTGATTCCGAAAGGCGCAGATTGGGTGGTGGTTTCGTTTCACACCGTGCCCGCAGCCGAATTGATCGAGGAAAGGCCCGGCGCTAAACAAATGCTTTATCTCAGCGAGCAGGGTGAAACGGCGAAAACCCGCCGCGATTAGCGTGTCCCCGAAGCCAACAGTTTTTCGAAGCGTGGGTTACTCCGCAGGGGATCGAACATCGGATCGAGCCGCAGCAACGCAGGAGTAAGCGGTACGTTTCCGGCCAGGTGGCCTGCATATGGTATCGAAAGCAATTTCTGTAGAGCCGCGATTGCGCGCTCGGGCTCCCCTATCCGCGCCGACACTCGAGCGAGAATCTCGATCGGAATAGGATTAGTCAACGCGTCTTTCTCGATCGGATTCGCGGCGATGGCGCGTTCGGCCAGAGCCAACGCGGCGGCTTTATCACCAAGGCCCGCATCGGTCAGCGCGAGGTCTGCAATGAGGCCCCAATTTTCCGGCTGTTCTTTGAGGACAGATTCCAGTTCGCTGCGCGCCTGCCGCCACGTTGCCTGGGCGCCGCCATGGTCGCCCGTGACCTCTTGGGCCCAGCCCAACCAAAACCGCAGTTCGCCATTGAAGTACCCTAACGCCGGATCCGGCTTGACCAGTATTTCCTTTAGCCGAGCGATAATCGGTGCCGGGTGCCGTTCTAAAATCGCTTGGTAAACTTCTGTTTCCAAGCCGGAGGGGTCGTCCGCGTTCGGATGCAGCGGAGCGAGCAGTGCGGATGCACGCGGCAAGTCGCCCTCGGCTTGTGCGATCGCCGCTTTTCCCGCAATGGTGTCGACATCCCCCGGAATGATATCGAGAACCTGATCAAGCTTTCGCAGCGCTTCGGGGAAACGGCGAAGCGCGATGTAGGACGCCGCGTGCTGGGTGATTAATCTCGCGTTGCGTGGGTCGAGCCTCTCGGCTTCGCTGAAGTAAGACTCGCTCTGGTCCCAGTGGCCTTGCCTTCGTGCGACATAGGCCAGCGCTTCAAGAAGCCGGCTGCTATTTGGCAGGAATTGGCGTGCCTGCTCAAAGTAATGCACCGCGGTGTCGTAATCCTTTAGGCAGGCGTAGTGGTAATATCCCTTGGCGTGCAGCGCTTCGCCGAGATTGGGCTGAAGCATGAGGGCGGTTTCAGCTGCCTGCCGCGCGTCTTCGCGCAGAGCGACCGTTGGTTGAAGATTCTGTGTGCTGAAGCCGATCGCATCCACATATGACAGCAGCGCCCAGCTCAGCGCGAATTTCGGGTCCAACCGCACCGCTTCTTTCAGATATTGCTGTGCACCACGGGAGTTGGCAGGTGTGTTGGCCCCTTTCAGACTATAAGCCAAGCCACGCAAATAGGCATCGTAGGCCTCGGGGTTGTTTGTCGGTTTGGCTGCAAGAATTTCCTCTTCCCGACCGGTGAGTTTTGTTTGTATTTGATCGGCGATCGCTTTGGCCACTTCACTCTCGACCGAAAAGATATCGGTCAGCTTGCGATCAAAGGTTTCACCCCACATATGGGCATCGTTTGAAGCGTTAATGAGCTGAACATTCACGCGCACTGCATCGCCGCTCTTTTGCACGCTTCCTTCCACGATATGCGCGACCCCCAGTTGTTTTGCGATTTCGCGAAGATTTTCCGGCATGCTTTTGTAATGTTGAGTCGAGGTCCGCGAGATCACCTTCAGATCGGAGATCTTTGATAAGCGGGTCAGAATCTCGTCCTGGATGCCGTCGGCAAAGTAGGCGTTTGCTCTTTCCCCGCTCCGGTTCTCAAAGGGCAGTACTGCTATGCTTTTTTTAGGAATGGATGGACCGGCAACTGTAATGACTGATGTCGATCGTCGCAGGAAAATCACCGAAGTTACAGCAAAGACCAGAATCGACAGAGACAGAGCAACGATAACGGCCGACTTGGGCCAGCTGGTGGGACTGATCGGCCGAACAACGGCGGATTTTTGCTTCCATCTTCTGCCACGTCTGAGCTTTTCCGGCAAAGTCGGATTTCCGAGGCCGTCCTTGTAGAGGTTGACGATGTGCAGGCGCAAGCCGTGCTTTACCTCGCACTCGCCGAAATCGTGCAAGTAAGGTCGCCAATGCCGGTACTGGGCCAGGTCGTCGGCTAGATGTTTGGATAGGAGAATATGGCCGGCGTCGCCGCAGTCCATCACCCGTTGGGCCACGTTGATTCCGGTTCCGGCGACATTGAGTGTGTCATTAACGTCTCGCACTTGATTGACCGGACCGCTGTGAATCCCCATTCGCAAACGGACATTGGAATTCTCTTTTAGTTTCTGGCTGATCTCTAATGCGCAACGGACCGGCTCTTCCGGGCTCTGAAAAAAGAGAAGCGCCATCCCATCACCGGTCGGGACGCGGATCAATTTGCCGCTAGCTTCGGCCTTTCGAAAACATTCGGTGCTTTTGACGACGCGACCAAGTTCTTGGACCGAATCGATCTGTTCATTTACGAGCAGCTTCGAATAACCGACGATGTCGATTAAGAGTAAATGCGCGATCTCGAGCTGGAGATCGGGCTGGGGCAGCTCCGGTGTAGGTAGCGTGGGCACTCGCCGTCCTTCGCAGGTAGGTATTATCGCCGCTTCCAAGTTCATGGTCGAGCAAAATCCCCGAAAGACGCCAATTGAATGGTTGTTTCGTTTCACAACGTGCCGGCGGAAGAGCTGATTGAGGAACGGCTGCGCTTCCAGCCGCACTAAACAAATGCGCTATCTCGGCGCCCAGGGCGAAGCGGTGGAGAAAAGCGGCGATCAGGGCGCAGGTTGAGTACTTCTTCGTCCCAACATCAGCGCTGCTACAATGCCGACGCAAAGGAAGCCGATGACCTGGATGAGGATGTAGCTCGCCGTGTAAATGGCGGGGAAGCCGTACCAGTTCGAATAAGAAATATTCGTGGCGATGGCGGCCAGAATTCCAGTGGTCAAAACGAAACCAACTCGGCCGCCGAAACTCGAAATGCTGGTTTGAGCGAGAAGGAAAACGGCCAGGATGGCTTCGACAACTTCGGTGGCGAACTCGATACCAAGATACCGGGCGAACGTGAATGGACGGGCCGAGTTATACATCAAAATCCCCGACGGCTCGGTGGCCAGCTTGTCCATGGCCTTTTTCATCGCTTCCTGTTTCTCATGACGAGTTGCGTTCTCTCCGACGCCCGGCCCTGGGAAAATATAAAGTCCGGTTTTGTCGCCCATGTTGCTTTGCATGGCGGCAACCACGGCCGATTCGTTCGGGATTTCTTTGATGCCTGTTTCTCCCAACGGAAGCATCATGTGCGCGATCGACGTCCAAATGAACATGACGACGCCGCCAAGTATTCCGGCGAAAAAGATGCGAGTGCTCATGGCCGAATTACAAAGGAGAAAGTCGAAATTAGGAAGGAAAAAGGCCGATTTTAATGCTTGCCCTGCGGCCCGCGGATCGACATTCTCGGTGTTCGTTAAGCTTAACCAATCCTAACTAATCCTATGAAAACATCTCTTTTGTCGTTCATCACCGCGCTGGCGGTTGTCGCGTTTGTCAGCTCCTGTCAGTCACAGAAGAAAGAGGAGACTGCGACAACGACCACGGCAACCACTCGCGCCCCGGCCAAGAAAACGACAGCGAAGGCGAAGGCGACCGCGACCCCGAAGGCGAAGGCGACAGGGAAGACGACGCCGCAGCCGACGACGCCGCAACCTTCGACGCCGCAGCCGACGCCGTAAGCGGACGGTAAATTTTAAAAGGCGGACGAGAAGTCACACCGAAAAGCTTTCGCCGCACGAACAGTGGGCGACGGCGTTCGGGTTTGTGACTTTGAATCCGCCTTTTTGCAGGTCCTCGCTGTAATCGAGGACTGAGCCGCTAACAAAGAGCGCGCTTTTCGGATCGACCACGATGCGAACGCTCGAGGTCGGGACGAGAATGTCGCGCTCTT
>Ga0209267_1002697_pt1 | contig 11331 bp, 10 predicted proteins | sample GraSoiAngelo_137_FD_185894 | JGI IMG/M metagenome (GOLD analysis project Ga0209267, IMG submission 185894) | Grasslands soil microbial communities from the Angelo Coastal Reserve, California, USA - 14_0929_09_30cm (SPAdes) (version 2) | ecosystem: Environmental > Terrestrial > Soil > Grasslands ... | reverse complement strand
TAATCGTGAGCTCCGCGGGTTCTCGATCCTCAACGTCGATGCGGAACGAGCGCGAGAGCTCAAACAAGAAGACCCGGCAGTCCGCGCGGGAAAATACCGGATCGAGGTGTTTCCATGGTTGCTTCCAGCCGGTCTGATCGCCTTCTCAGCCGGGCATCTTCCGCGGTCGATCGCTGAAGCCGAAGACTGACCCCAGTCACCACGTTCCCGTTGCTCGGGTCGACGAGCACCCCGAGCGATCGCCCCTGATCACATGACTCATTAGTAGTTGCCCAACCACCATTGGCTGGTTCGCGTTACGGAAGCTACGGCCCACCATACCGAGGCCCAGAAGTTGCGGCGCTAACTCAAATGGTGGACTTCCTGGAGTCCGTAGACCGGTGTCGGGATTCCTTCCATGCGCGCCTTGAGCTGAAGGGCCAGGTACAAGGAATAGTGTCTCGACTGGTGCAGATTACCGCCATGAAACCAAAGCGCTTCCTGCTGGGTCGGTTTCCACATGTTCCGCAGCTCGCCTTCCCATGGTCCGGGGTCCTTTGCAGTACCTGACCCGAGACCCCAGCACTTGCCGACTTTCGCGGCAACCTCAGGCGAGATGAGATCGGCAGCCCATCCGTTCATCGAGCCATAACCGGTCGCGTAGACGATGAGGTCGGCCGGCAGTGTCTTGCCGTTACTCAGCACGACTGCGTCCTCGGTCAGTCGGACGACATCCACGCCCGATTCGAGCTTGATGTCACCGTTGGCCACGAGGTCGGAGGCGCCGACATCGATGTAGTAACCGGAGCCGCGGCGCAGGTACTTCATGAACAACCCAGAGTTGTCGTCGCCGAAGTCGAGCATGAAGCCTGCCTTCTCCAGCCGGGCGTAGAAGTCGGCGTCCCGTTCGCGGATCGCGTCGTAGACGGGTATCTGGAACAAGTGCAGGATTCGATAAGGGATCGACGCGAAGGTCATGTCGGCTTTCTGCGTTGTCATTCCGGACGCCACCGCACTCTCCGAGTACAGAGCGCCGAGGGCCATTTCCATTAGAGAGTCGGATCTGGAGACGTGCGTTGAGGACCGCTGCACCATCGTGACGTCGGCGCCGACCTCCCAGAGCGCGGCGCAGATGTCGTGAGCAGAGTTGTTCGAGCCGATGACGACCGCCTTCTTTCCGCTGTAGGCGTCTGGTCCCGGGTGTTCGGAAGAGTGGTGTTGATCGCCCTTGAAGACGTCCATGCCATCGATCTTGGGTAGGCTTGGTTTGCCCGACATGCCGGTGGCGAGCACAAGCTGCTTCGGTCGCAGCGTCATCTCGACTCCCTCACGCTCGATGACGACGGTCCACTCCCTGGCTGTCTCGTCATACGAGGCTCTCTTGCACTCGGTCGAACTCCAGTAGTTGAGCTCCATGACTCTCGTATACATCTCGAGCCAGTCAGCGATCTTGTCCTTCGGTGAGAAGACCGGCCAGTTCGGCGGAAAGTCGATGTACGGAAGATGGTCGTACCAGACGGGGTCATGGAGGGTCAGGGACTTGTAGCGCTTGCGCCATGAGTCCCCGGCTCGGGGATTGCGATCAACAATGATCGTCGGCACGCCGAGCTGGCGCAGCCTCGCGCCGAGGGCGATCCCTCCTTGCCCGCCGCCAACGACGACCACATACGGCTGGGTTGCATGACCGAGCTCCTCCGCTTCGCGGCGGCGCTGCTCGAGCCAGGTCTGCCGATTCGGGACAGCGCCGTGCTCTATCCCCTTGGGTCGCCGGTCACGCTTCGGCTCCTCATGACCCTTGAGCTCGTTCAGCGTCGTCAACAGTGTCCAGGCTTTGCCGTCTCTGAGTCGGAGATGACCAAGACCGCGTCCGACGGAGGTGTCGAACTTTATCCAGCTCTCGGTATCCGCGGCGGCCTCACCTAACTCCTCAGCGACCGCAAAACCGCTCGGCAGCGTCCGGTCGAGCGTCTGGGCGAGCAAGTCGCGCACGCCTTCGATTCCTTCGACGGTGACGATGTTCCAGGTGAAGGCCACCAGATCGCGCCAGTAGCAGTCTTCGACGAAGAGAGTGGCGGCGGCATCGATGTCACGCGCCGTGAGCGCCTTCTCGAAATCCGCCAGCCAGCGGGTTACCTCGGTTCTTGTGCCCAAGGTGTCGACCGGTCGATCCGTGATGGTTTCGGTCATCGAGTCACTCCAGTGGCGTTTGGAGGTTCGGTGGTCAGCTCGAGTGCTCCAAGTATCTCACTGGCCGGATACCGCGCTCAGCCGTGCCCAACCCGGAGGTAGGTGGTTCGAGTTCACGGCGGCCCACTACGGCCGGTTCGAAACCCGCGTGCGCCGGGACTCGTGGGTTTGCGACCGTCGAATTTCCCGCTTCCGCCGGCACTCGCGAATTCCAGCCCGACATCGGGGCAAATGAGAAGATCGCGTCTGATGACCACCGAGCCTCGTATGAGCTTGCGGCGAGAATAGGGGTCCTTTGGCAACGGCTCGACCGGTTACGCTGGCGATCCTAGGTACCGGTCACCGGGGTCGCACGTTCTCCAGCTTTGCGCAGCGTTATCCGGACCGGGCTCGTGTGGTGGCGGTCGCCGATCCGCGGACCGATCGCCGTGAGATGTTGGCCGACCAGCTCGGGGTGGCGGCCGACAAGCGGTTCGACGACTGGCGCGACCTGGCCGCGCAGGAACGGCTCGCGGACGCCGTGATTGTCACTACTCCGGACCGCGAGCACGTAGGCCCGGCATGCCGCTTCGCTGAGCTTGGCTACCACGTCCTGCTCGAGAAGCCGATCGCACCAACCCGGGCGGGGTGCGTCGAGGTCATTCAGGCCGTGGAGAAGGCCGGGGTCATCCTCGCGGTCTGCCACGTCATGCGGTACACGACCTACACAGACCGGGTAAAGACGATCTTGGCCGAGGGTAGGCTCGGGCAGCTCGTCGGCGTGGAGCAGCTGGAGCCGGTCGGCTGGTGGCACTTCGCCCACTCGTACGTGCGGGGCAACTGGCGTCGTTCGGACCAGGCGGGGCCCAGCATCCTGACCAAGTGCTGTCATGACCTGGACTGGCTGCGCTACGTCGTGGGCCGGCCGGCGGTCAGAGTATCCAGCCGCGGCGGGCTGCATCACTTCACTGCAGCCAGCCGGCCGGCCGGCGCAGCCGACCGGTGCCTGGACTGTGCCGTGGAGCCCGAGTGCCCGTACTCCGCCCTGCGGCTCTACCTTGGCTGCCTGGGCGACCCCGAGCGGGAGCGCTGGCCGCTCTCCGTTATTACGACCGACCTGACAGAACCGGGGGTACGGCGGGCGCTGCGCGACGGCCAGTACGGGCGCTGCGTCTACGCATGTGACAACGATGTAGCCGACCACCAGGTCGTGACGATCGAGTTCGAGGGTGGGGTGACGGCCACACTGACGATGAGCGCGTTCACGCCTGTCGGCCGGCGTCGCACGCGGATCATGGGTACCCGAGGTTTTCTGGAGGGCGACGGCACACGCCTCACCATCACCGACTTCGTCACCGGGGAAGTCGAGTCATTAGACCTGGTCGATACCCGAGCGGATGCTGAGGATGGCCACGGCGGAGGCGACTTCGGTGTTATAGGCGCGTTCGTGGATGCTGTCTCAGCCGGCGATTGGTCATTAGTCCGGTCGGGGCCGCGCGAGTCGTTAGAGAGCCATCTCATGGCATTCGCCGCAGAGCGGAGCCGGTTGACTGGACTTCCGGTAACCGTGTGGGACTAGCGATTCCGCCCACTCAGCGTGGGTCGACGCTCGTGGGTTCCCGATTAACCAGTCGATCGCCGGTCTGCTCGTACGGGGGTACGATCTGAAGAGATGAAGTCCCCACCGATGGACTCCCGGTCCGAGGACTCTACTGGTGCCGAGACGGACATCAGAGAGTGGGCACTGTTATTGGGGTCCGCGGCAAAACCCCGCCATCCGCATCTGACACGGCAGATCGTGCTGGACGTGATCGCGCTCGTCGCCGCAGCCACTGTGGTTTTTACTGCTGTCTTCGCGAATCTCAACGCACTGACTGCCGCGACCAAAACAGCCACTACGTCTGCGATTGCAAATCCGGCGGCAGGCGGCACGAACTTATTGCCAACAAAGCAAGGCGGTTACACAAAGCACCTCGATGCCCAAACAGCCGTCCTTTCGGTTGACGACTTGCCTGACTACAGGCTCGTTAGCTCGGCGGAAGCGGTACGCCCTGAAGGCGTTGTCCCCAATGGCTGGGACAACGTCTTCCAAAAATCACACACCGGTGTTCTCGATTACCGTATGGCTGAGGCGATCGTGGTGATCTATGGCACTACTGACGAGGCCATCGCCGCGGTTGATGTCCTCGGCCAGGGTGAGGAATCACAAGGTGCAAAGGCCTCGCCTGCGCTGGTGGGCAGTCAGTCGACAACCTGGGTGGAACCGCTGGAAATTCCGGGATACGAAATCGTCCGCGTGGTTTTCAGGGCTGACAACGTCGTGGCTCAAATCGCCATTCTCGGCAAAGACAGCCCACTGCTGTCCGATGATGTAAAGCTTCTTGCATCCACCCAGCAAACGCGGCTGGCGAGGCTGCTTCAAGGCAACGCCTGACGTCGTCGGCGACGTCTCATCAATCCAGCGATGCCGGTGAGGCAGAGAATGACTCCAGCCAAGAGCGCGACCATCCCGCCGTAGCCGGTTTCGGCCAGCTGCTGGATCAGCCAAGGCGGTAACCCCTGGCACCCATTGCCACCAACCCCCAGGATCGGGCACACCGCGACCGAATCCGTGCGGCGCGTCTGGGGTGATGGTGTCGAACCGGTTGTGGCCGAATGAGCCCCCGCAGCTGCGCGAGGGGCCGCGGGATCGAGTCCGCTCGAGTCGGCGGGCAGAGATGGCGGGTCCTGACCGGCTTGCGGCGCGGCAGGGGGCGCCAAGCCGACAGCCGAAGAAACGGTTGGCGACGCCGCTGCGGGAAGCCCGGAAGGGACGGGCGATTCCAGCGGCGGAAGCGACGATGAAGGCAGAGGCGATGGGAGCGGCAGCGTGGGTGAAGGCAGAGGCGATGGGAGCGGCAGCGTGGGTGAGGGCAGGGACGATGGGAGCGGCAGCGAGGGTGAGGGCACGGGCGACGGGAGCGGTAGCGAGGGAGAGGGCAGGGGCGACGGGAGCGGCAGGGAGGGTGACGGCAGGGGCGACGGGAGCGGCAGGGAGGGTGTGGGAAGAGGCGACGGGAGTGGCAGCGAAGGTGAGGGAGCAATCGATGGGAGCGGTGGCAAGGGTGACGGAAGAATTGACGACACTGCCGGAACCGCAGAGGAGGACGCTTGTGACGAGACTCCGAGGGCAGACTTGGTCGCAACTAGAGTCAGCAACGCCACGAGGCAGCCGGCCGGGATCAGCATGCGCGACACCCGGAGTCCCAACCTGTTCTCTCTTCCTAAAGAGCAACGTCGCTCGCGCGGACACTACCGATTCATTACAGCTGGCAGTGGTCAGGACCACAAGAGCGATCCGAGCTTGAAGCGCGATATGCAGTAGCGGGATTCCCGGTTACGCAGGCTCGACGCGCAGCACCTCGAGCACGTCGTTCCCGTACTTCCGCAGCTTCGACTCTCCCACTCCCGACACGCGCAGCAGCTCGGCCAGATTCGCCGGTCGGGCTGATGCGATCGCCGCGAGTGTGGCGTCGTGGAAGACGACGTACGCGGGCACGCCGCCGGCGCGGGCGGTCTCGAGCCGCCACCGTCGCAACCTATCAAGCGTGTCTACGGGCACATCGGTGCGTTCGACGGAAGTGGCCTCGGCGGGCAGCGTGAGAGCAGGGGCGGTGCCGCGCGCCACCGCGTCGCGGCCGGCGGAGGTGATCTCCACGACCGGGTATTCCCCCGAGCTCTGACGGGCGAGGCCGGCGCTTACCAGCTCGGCAAGGAGCTGCCTGATTCGATTCTCCTTCCATCGATTCAATACTCCGTGGAAGGGCAGGTCCTGGACCCAGGGTTGCGCGGTCGCCCATTTCGTGCGCCGGCCGCCGAGCACCGCCGCCACGTTGGCAAGCCCGACGCGCCCGCTGAATCTGGCGATCGCCGCCAGCCCGGCTTGCACGGCGTCTGCCGGCACGGACTCCTCTGGGGCCGACGGTGCGAGGCAGTTGTCGCATGCGGTGCACAGCCGCGCGACGCCCTCCTCGCCGAAGTAGTCCGCGATCCGGGCGTGCCGGCATTCGCGCATCTCGGCGTAAGCCATCATCTGAGCGAGCCGGGCGTACGCATGGTCCTTGAGCGGCGATCCGTCCTCCAAACCCGACTGCTCGATGAAGAATGACTGGAGGTCGCGGTCGGCCGGGCTGTAAAGGAGCGTGCACTCGGCCGGCCTGCCATCGCGCCCTGCGCGTCCAGCCTCCTGGTAGTAGGCCTCCAGGCTTCCCGGCAGGTGATAGTGGATGACTCGCCTGATCCCGGCGATGTCGACGCCCATCCCGAACGCGGAGGTCGCCACCACGACCTGAATGCGTCCGGCGGTGAAGTCGTCCTGGATGCGCCGCCGCACGTCCGCCGTCTGCCGCCCGTGGTAGCAGGCGACGGCGAGCTCGGCGGCCAGCTCCTCGGCCGCGGAGACGGTGCCGACGTAGACGAGAGCCTGCTGCCCGGTCGTTCCGAGCAAGCTGCGGAGCCGATCGCGCTTGGCTCGTTCGCCGCGGCAACGGGTGACCGCGAGCGTCAACGCCGGCCGATTGAATCCGCTGACCGAGATGAAGGGATGGCGCAGCCCCAGGCTGCTCGCGATATCGGTTCGGACCTGTCGAGTCGCGGTCGCAGTGAAGCCGGCCACCGGCGGCCGGCCACAGGCTGCGATCGCCGCGGACAGAAGTCGGTAATCAGGGCGGAAGTCATGGCCCCACGTCGAGATGCAATGCGCCTCGTCGACCACGATCCGCCGGATGCGCAGCTCGGCGAGCCGGCCCATGAAGCCCGGGCGGCCCAGCCTCTCGGGCGCGAGAAAAAGCAGCCGGTAATCGCCCGCGATGGCCCGCCGGAGGCGCTCGCGCTGCTCAGTTGCCTCCACCGACGAATTGATGAACGTGGCCGCCACGCCGCAATCCGTAAGGCGGTCGACCTGGTCCTTCATCAGCGCGATGAGCGGCGAGACCACCATCGTCAGCCCGCCCTCGACGACGGCCGGCACCCAGTAGCTGATGCTCTTGCCGGAGCCAGTCGGCGCGACCGACAGCACGTCGCGGCCGCCAAGCATCGCCTCCACCACTGCCGCTTGTCCCGGCCGGAATGCATCCAGGCGGAAGACGTCCCGCAGCGTGCGTTCGGCCCTGTCGATCACCTCCGGGAGTCTGACGGAATGCCGCGGTGTGGTCACCCCCTTCTTAACGAGACGCCCCCAACAAGCTAGGTATCGACGTACCAATGGCACCACATAACTCGCTCAGTCGCAGCCGCGCCATGCGAGCTTCCCGCCTCGTTGCGTCCGAAACGGGAGCCCATCACACTCCACGCCGTACCGATTCCAGCAGCGTGGAGGTGACGCTATGGGTGGGCGCGTGAGCCGGGCGTTCGTTCTTGGGCCAGGGGAAGGCCGGCCAATCGATCTCGGAGGCTTTCATATGTCGGTCAAGGCATCGAAAGAAGAGACCGACGGTGCTTTCTCGCTTCTCGAAGCGGTCGAGCCGCCGGACTTCGGCCCGCCCCTACACGTTCACCACGATGCTGCTGAGGCTTTCTACGTGCTCGAGGGCGAGTACATCATCTTTGTTGACGGTCGCGAGTTCGTCAGTCCCGCCGGATCATTCATCTTCATCCCGGCCGGTGTGGCTCACGGGTTCAGGGTCGGACCAGCAGCCAGTCGCAAGCTCAACCTCTACACGCCGGCGGCCATGGTCGGATACTTCGACGACTTGAGCGATGCCATCAATAAGGGAACTGCTGGCCCAGATGACCTGTCGGAGATCGCCAACAGATACTCAATGGAGGTGCTTGGACCGGTACCAGAGGGCTACGTGTAGCGCGTGGGCTCGCGTCCCCCGCTGCGCACGACATCCATCGGATTAATGCCTGGAGGGGAAACGCATGATTCTGGAGCGCCTTTGCGAAATGGAGCTGGCATACCGAGGTCCGTTCGAGTTGGTGAAGCCGTACGGGGGCGAGGAAGGTTCCGGTTATGGAGAGGGAGAGGGCACCGTCACAGGCGAGAGGATGGCAGGCCAGGTCCGGTGGGTGAACCATCCGAGGCGGCGCAGCGACGGCAGGATGCTTCCCGATGCAAGTGGAATTGTTCAGACCGACGATGGCGCGAGAGTGATGTTCCGGATGCAGGGAAGGACCGTCTTCGGGACGAACCCGCAGGGCGAGAGGAAGGGTGGGCAGCTTCTGTGGATTCTGTTCGAGTCTGATGACGAGCGATATCTCTGGCTCAACGACGCCGTATGCGTGATCGAGGGAGTCATCGACGCACAAACCATGCGCATCAAATTCAACGTTTACGCCTGCGTCAATGAGCTGATTGCATAGGTAAGGACACCTGGTTGGAGGTCGCTCATAACCATCCTGCGACCCGCCCGTTACCCCCTCAAATGGTTTGGCGGCGCCGCACCGTTCTTTTGCTCGTGGGCCTCTTCGTCATGGCCTGCGGTCCGCGGGTGGGGCCGATCGCCCAGACCACATCCCTACCGAGTCCGACGCCGACCCAGAAATCGCAGCCTGCGTCGACTCCGATGGAGCCGACACCAAGCGTCACGGCTACCCCCACGGACGACGGCCTTGTGGCGTCGGTCGCGTGCTCGGGCGGACCTGGGGCTTCGATGGCGGTGGTCGCCGGTCAGTTCGTTTACGACGTTGCCGACCCGATTCGTCCACGCCTGGTCTGTCGCGGCGCCAACACCGTCATGCGCCTTCTCGACGCCAAGACCATCGCCTACACGACCGTGGCCGGCGGGCACGTCGTGATCATGCGGCGCGACCTCAGCACGGGGGCGGAGTCCCGAATCGCGCAGCTGCGGCTGGAGCCCCGGCCTTACTACTACGGCGTGCCAGGCTGGACGTGGGACGGATCGCTCGAGATCTATGCAACCTACGGCCTGCCACGTGCCGATGGGCTATGGCTCGTCACCGTGCACCTCTGGTCGGGCGGCGTGGATCACGTCCTCTACACGATCGACGCGGGACCCGGTGGGCTAGAAAGTCGCTGGAGTCCCCGTCCAATCCTGGCCTTCAGCCCGGATCGTGCCCATGTCGCGATCTCCGATTTCGCCTTCGCCATATACGGCAACAACATCCGAATCTTCTCGCTCGCCGATCAGCGCCAGAAGTTTGTAATTCAGACTTCGTCCACCGGGGGGACCTGGATCGGCAATGACCGGTTCGTGTGGGCGTCAGGGTCGCTGACGCAATGGACGCCGAGCGGAGGCGCCAAACCGCTTCGGTCGGAGGCGTGGTACGCCCCGAGCAGCTCATCCGACGGACTTTGGCTGGCGGGCACGCTGCTGACTGATTACAACAATCCACGTCCGCTTATCGTGCGTGACGGCGGTCTTGCCGCGTTCAACACGGGACTTGGCAGCAGCCCGGGGTTTGTGTCCCCGACAGTGGTCTGGTACGCGGAGGAAGGGCCGGACACGAGTGGGAGCTACCAGTGTGCGGAACCGTGCTCCCACCCGACTGCGCCGAACGGCGCGGTGAGAGCCTTCGACGTCACGACTGGAACCGACGCGGTAGTCCGCTTCCGGACCGGAGAGGGACCAACGACCGCCGGCGGCTTCACCATCTGCTGCGCCACGCGCGGCTAGCTCTCGCGCCACCACCACAGCGGCGGCGTGTCGAATTAAGCGGTGGCTGTTCGTCGTCTGGGTGTCAAGCATCTATTGCACGAGGAGAAATGAAAATGGCCCGATACATCTTCCTTCAGTACGTCGACGAGTCCAAGGCGCCACGACCCGGTTCACCCGAGCTGCACCAGCAGATCGACGCCTTCGCGAAATACCTCGACGAGGTAAAGGCCTCGGGCGCTTTCAAGGACGGCGACCCGTGCCAGCCTTCCGCAGCCGGCTTCAGCGTTTCGACGGTCAACGGTCACGCCAAGACCACGGACGGACCGATGCATGAAAAGTCCCCATGGCTCAATGGCTACTTCGTCCTGGAATGCAAGGACCGCGCGGAGGCGGAAGCGTGGGCGGCCAAGAATCCCGCTGCGCAGGGAGGAACCGTCGAGGTCCATCCGATCCTGTCGCTCTAGCGCCGATGTTCTGACCCCACGTCAGCCAATGGATGGAAAGCGCCGCCGATGTCCAGCTTGACCAGGCTGGCCATCGACGGCCAGGTTGGTTCACGTTAGACTCGCTGCCGTGACGAGCGTCGGCGACAGCTTCTCCTGGCCGTTCCAGGATTCCGCCTGGTTCAGCAAGATGGTCGTCCAGGGGCTCATCTTCATCATCCCGATCGTGGGCTGGATCGCCCTCACCGGCTGGCTTGCGTTGACCATCGACAACTATCGCGCGGGTCGTCGCGAGCTGCCACCGGCGGGATTCCACCTCGAACGCGGGATCCCGCTCTTTGTCGTGCTTCTCGTCTATGCGATTGCCATCTCGATCCCGATCAGCCTGCTCTACGTCGCGGCCGGCGCCGGACACAACGGCGCAATATCCGGGCTGGCGGGGCTGATCAACCTGGCCCTCACGCTGCTGTTTGCCTTCCTGGCCCCTTCGATCATCGTCCACACGTACCGAGGCGGCATCAGCGGAGGCTTCGAGGTAAACGCCATCTGGCAGACCGCGACGGCCAACCCATCGAACACCATCGTCGCCGGGCTCCTCGTGTACGTGGCGCGTCTCATCGGCGGCCTCGGTTTCCTGCTGTGCTGTGTCGGTGCGCTCTTCACGATTCCCTACAGCGTCGCGATCACCGCGGGCATCGTGACCTGGTACGAGTCCACGCAGCCAGGCCTGGGCCCGATGGCGCAGTCAGCGCCTCCTCCACCGCCGGCGCCGCCCGGTCCACCGAGCTAGCTAGCCCCTCTGCTCGCCCCCAAGCGAGCACGCCACGCCCCTAGTCCCAGGTCACGCCGTCCCCCCTGCCACGCAAGCGGCGAACGCCGCGTGCTCGGCCTTGTTCTCCGCGCGCTCGGCGTTCTGTGCGGCCTTGCGTGAGGTCTTGTCAGCCTTCAGCGAGAACTTGGCCGACTTCTCCGATGTGTCCTCATTCTTGTCGGCGGCCTTGCAGGCCTGGACGCGCGCGGCCTGGGCTCCGTCCTCGTTCTCCTGGCCCTCGGTCGACGCGATCGCGCTCACGCACGCGCCGTGCACGCCGCCAGAGCCGTGCGGGCACGTCGTGCCCGCGGCGGATGCGACTGCATCGCCATGC
>Ga0209267_1002694_pt1 | contig 11333 bp, 10 predicted proteins | sample GraSoiAngelo_137_FD_185894 | JGI IMG/M metagenome (GOLD analysis project Ga0209267, IMG submission 185894) | Grasslands soil microbial communities from the Angelo Coastal Reserve, California, USA - 14_0929_09_30cm (SPAdes) (version 2) | ecosystem: Environmental > Terrestrial > Soil > Grasslands ... | reverse complement strand
TCGCAGAACCACTCGACGAACTTCCTGACCCCCACTTCGATGGGCGTGGCCGGCCTATACCCCACGTCCCTCACCAGATCGTCGACATTGGCGTAGGTCTCGGGCACGTCGCCCAGCTGCAGCGGCAGGAAGTTCTTCACCGCCTTGCGCCCGAGGCACTCCTCGATGACCTCGATGTAGCGCATGAGCTCGACCGGCTTACTGTTGCCGATGTTATAAAGCCGGAACGGCGCCGAGCTCGAGGCCGGATCCGGAGCCTTGCTGTTCCAGTTGGGATCCGGCTGCGCGATGCGCGCCGTGGCCCGCACCACCCCTTCGGCGATGTCATCGACGTACGTGAAGTCGCGCCGGTGGTGCCCGTCGTTGAACACATCGATCGGCTTGCCCTCGAGGATGTTCCGCGTGAAGAGGAACAGCGCCATATCGGGGCGCCCCCACGGCCCGTAGACGGTGAAGAACCGCAGCCCCGTGGTCGGAAGCCGGAAGAGCGAAGAGTAGTTGTGCGCCATCAGCTCGTTGGCGCGCTTGGTCGTGGCATAAAGCGAGAGCGGATGATCGGCAATGCGGTGCTCCGAGAATGGCATGTCGGTGTTGGCGCCGTAGACTGAGCTCGTCGAGGCGTACACCAGGTGCTCGACGCCGTGGTGGCGGCAGCCCTCGAGCACGTTGAGCGTACCGACGACGTTGCTGTGCACGTAGGCGTGGGGATTCTCGAGCGAGTAGCGCACACCGGCCTGAGCGGCGAGATGCACGACCCGCTGAAACTCCTCGCGTGCAAAGAGCTCGGCGACCCCGAGGTCATCCGCGAGGTCCAGTTTCACGAAACGGAACTTTGAGTGCGGTGTAAGCCGCGCAAGCCGCGCCTGCTTGAGCTTGACGTCGTAGTACTCGTTGAGGCTGTCGAGACCGACGACCTCATCGCCCCGCGCCAGGAAGCGCTGCGCGGTATGGAATCCGATGAATCCGGCAGTGCCGGTCACGAGGATCTTCATAGGCGCCCGTCGACCGCCGCGGCTGGAAACACGTGCTTGACGTCGTACAGCACGTGCTTCGTCTTGCAGAGCTTCCGTACGCCGCGTGCGCCGAGCTCACGAAACTGCCGGTGCGCCACGGCCACGATCGCCACATCGTAGCGCCCGCGCTTCAGCGCCCGCACCGGTTGCAAACCGTACTCGTGGCGGCACTCGGAGCTGTTCGCCCACGGATCGTAGATGTCCACCTGCGCGCCCTGCTTCTGCAATTCGCGCACGACGTCCACGACCTTTGAATTCCTCACGTCGGGGCAGTTCTCCTTGAAGGTGATGCCGAGCACCAGCGTGCGCGCCCCCTTGACGTGGATGCGCCGGGCGGCCATGAGCTGAGTGATCTGCCCTGCCACGTGCAGCGCCATGTTGTCGTTGAGCCGCCGCCCGGCGAGGATCATCTCGGGGTGATAGCCGATCTCCTGCGCCTTGTGCGTGAGGTAATAGGGATCCACCCCGATGCAGTGGCCGCCCACCAGTCCCGGCCGAAAGGGGAGGAAGTTCCACTTGCTTCCGGCCGCGTTCAGCACCTCCTCGGTATCGATCTCGAGGCGATTGAAGATGAGGGCGAGCTCGTTGATGAGCGCAATGTTCACATCGCGCTGGGTGTTCTCGATCACCTTGGCGGCTTCCGCGACACGGATGCTGGAGGTCTTGTGGGTACCGGCGCTCACGATGGAGGAATAGAGCTCATCGACGAAATCCGCCACTTCGGGTGTCGAGCCGGCGGTCACCTTGCGGATGGTGGTGAGGCGGTGCTCCTTGTCGCCCGGGTTGATGCGCTCGGGGCTGTAGCCGGCGAAGAAGTCGCGGTTGAATTTGAGTCCCGACACCCGCTCCAGTATCGGCACGCAGACCTCCTCGGTGCAACCGGGGTAGACGGTCGACTCGTAGATCACCACCGCGCCGCGCTTGAGCACCGCGCCCACCGTCTCGCTGGCACGCATGAGGGGCCCGAGATCGGGCCGCTTGTAGCCGTCGATCGGGGTCGGCACCGTGACGATGAACACCTGGCAGCGCCTGAGGCGCTCCAGCTCGGTGGTGAAGGTCAGGTTCTTCGCCGCCTTGAGCTCCGCCGCTGTAACCTCGAGCGTGACGTCGCGTCCCCGGCGCAGTTGAGCTACCCGCTTCGGGTTCACGTCGAAGCCGATGGTCTCGTATTGCTTGCCAAACTCGACCGCCAGCGGCAGGCCGACGTAGCCCAGCCCCACCACCCCGATGCGCGACCCGCGCCCCTTCGCCCCCATCCGTCCGCCTTAAGTGTTCAGACGCCCGCGCGCTGCACTTCGGGCGCAGGCGGCAGTCGCACCGCCGGCGTGTCAGGCAGCTCGCTCGCCCAGAGGCACCGCCCGCCGCTCTCCCTCGTGATGAGCGCGAGCATCGCCTCGTGGGCCTCGAGCTCGTCCGGCGTCGCCACGAGCACGGCGAGCGGCGCCGCGGGTCGCACCGGCACGCGGGCCCCCCGCGCGCCTTCCACGCCACGGGGCGGCGCGCCCTGCTCGGTGAGGGCAAGCGCGCTCTGCCCCCCGGTCATCGCGAGGTAGACGTCCGCGAGGATCCGCGCATCGAGGAGCGCGCCGTGGAGCTCCCGCGCCGAGTCATCGACGTCGTAGCGCTTGCAGAGCGCATCGAGGCTGTTGCGCTGACCCGGGTGGAGCTCGCGCGCGAGCGCGAGCGTGTCGAGCACCTGGCAGACGGAGGCGATCTGGCGCGGCTCGCCGGGCAGCCGCGCGAGCTCGGCATCGAGAAACGCGATGTCGAAGGCGGCGTTGTGGATCACGAGCTCGGAGCCGGCGAGGAACTCGAGCAGCTCATCGGCGATCTGCGCGAAGCGCGGCTGCCCGTCGAGCTCGGTGCGCGAGATGCCGTGCACCGAGAGCGCGCCGTCGTCGATCTCGCGCTCGGGGTTCAAGTACCGGTGAAAGGTGCGCCCCGTGGCACGGCGGTTCACGAGCTCGACGCACCCGATCTCGATGACGCGGTGGTTGAGCTCGGGCTCGAGTCCGGTCGTCTCGGTGTCCAGGACGATCTGCCGCATGGCGGGGTCGGAGTCTACCGCACCGCTCGCGCCTGCAAGGCGTCGATCGCTTCGTTCGCGAGCTGGTCGACGCGCTCGTTGCCGGGGACCCCCGCATGTCCCGGCACCCAGCGCCATTCGATCGCGTGGCCGGAGCTGAGCTCATCGAGCCGCTGCCAGAGGTCCTGGTTCTTCACCGGCTTGCGATCGGCGGTGCGCCAGCCGCGCGACTTCCACGCCGGAAGCCACTCCGTGATCCCGCGCCGGACGTATTCGGAATCGGTGTAGAGCCGCGCCTGCACCGGGCGCTTCAAGGCCTCGAGCGCGCGAATTACCGCGGTGAGCTCCATGCGGTTGTTGGTCGTCAGCGGCTCGGCGCCCTTGAGCTCCTTCTCGCGCTTGCCCGACTTGAGGAGCGCCCCCCAGCCGCCGGGCCCCGGATTGCCGCGGCAGGCGCCGTCGGTATAGATCTCGATCACGCCTGGGTCCGCGTCGTGGGCTTGACGAGCCCGCCGATCACGGCGGGCTTCTCGCGCAGGCGCGGCCGAACGGGCGTCAGGGTGTAGAGGCGCTTGCGCGCCCTGAGGAGGTACGCGCCCGCCGGCAGGAGGTATGTGGCGCGTCGCAGCATCCTCCCGGTCCCCTCGCCCGCGGAGAGGCCGCGGCTGAAGGGACTTAGGTACAGGTAGCGCTGTGTCGCGACCATCTCGAAGCCCAAGAGCACCAGCCACTCGCGCAGGCGCCGCTCGGGCAGCACGCGGCGCAGCCCCGGCGGAAAACCGCGGCGGCTCCAGCGCCCGCGCATGCCCCACAGGCTCCAGGGCTCAAATCCGAGCACCAGCAATTGCCCCTCGCCGGAGAGCACCCGATCCACTTCGCGGAGGATCGCGTACGGATCGGGGGCGAATTCGAGCGTATGCGGCAGGAGCGCCGCGTCGATGCTGTCGCTGATGATCGGAAGCTGCGAGGGTCTCGCGAGGACGTCAGCGCCCCCCGACAGCCCTGGAGCCGCGATGAGGCTCGCCCGGCGCGTGCGGCTGCCGGCGAGGAGCTCCCGCGCGCCGCCCCAGGCGCCGACCTGCAGCAATTCCCACCCGAAAACGTCCTCGAGCGCCGCAGACAGAAGCTCGGACTCGGCCGCAAGGAGTGCCCGGCCGAGGGGCAGCCGCCACCAGGCCCTGAGAGAGGCGTCACGGTCCGGGATGTCCGGAGTGCGAATTGGCACGGGAGGGCTGGTAATAATGTGAACTTACCGGTTAAATTCCAGCTGTCGAGCCAGTAGCGTCCTATAAGACCCTGTGCCCCGGCACGGGGAAAAAGTAGCACGGCCGATAGAGGGCACAAAACTTGGCGACGGCACTCTTAACGCATATGCGTCACGGACTCCTCGGCTTGGCGCTCCTGGCCCTGATGGCGTGCGTCCACGCCCCACAGCGGCCGCACGAATCACCGCCCGCGGAGGCGCTGAGCCCTGCGCCGCCGGCCACCCCGGCTCCCGCGGTCTCACCGGCCCCCGCGCCCGCGACGGCGGACGCCGCAGCGACGCCCTCGAGCGTATCAGCCGCCTCGCCGGAGGCCACCTCGCCAGAGACACCCGCCGCTCAAGCGGCCGGAAGCTCGCCCGCTGCGGCGAAGGCGACCTCAGCTTCAGCGCCGCCTGCGGCGTCGACGACCCCTGCGGAGGCCACCCCGGCACTCGTGCCTGCGCCTCTCGCAGGTCCCGCGGCGGCAACGCTCCCGCCCGATGTGTCCGCCGCAGCCACTGATGCGGCAGGCGCCGCCTCCGGGGTCGCCGACGAAGCACCCCGCGCGCCATCCGCTCAAGTGCCGGGGCTTGCGCCGGCGCTCTACGGAGATCTCTTCGATCGCATGCGCGCGGGCTTCACGCTCGAGGACGGCGCCGGCCAGCGCGCGGTGGATCAGCAGCTGCGCTGGTACGCCAACAACCCCGAGTACCTGCAGCGCGCATTCGGACGGGCCGAGCTCTATCTCTATCAGATCGTGACCGAGCTCGAGCGTCGCGGCATGCCGCGCGAGCTCGCGCTGCTCCCGGTGGTGGAGAGCGCCTTCGAGCCCTACGCCTACTCACGCGCGCGCGCCTCGGGACTCTGGCAGTTCGTGCCCGGGACGGCTTCGCGCTTCGGGCTCAAGCAGGACTGGTGGTACGACGGCCGGCGTGACATCGTCGAGTCGACGCGTGCCGCTCTCGACTACCTGCAGTCGCTCCACGATCGGTTCAACGGCGACTGGCTGCTCGCGATCGCCGCCTACAACTGCGGCGAGGCCTTGATCGATCGCGCCGTCGCGATGAATCGCGCCACGGGCCATCCGGTGGACTTCTGGAACGTGTGGCTGCCGGGCGAGACGCGCGCCTACGTGCCCAAGCTCCTCGCGATGAAGCGCCTGGTGATGGACCCGGCGGCTTTCGGGCTCGAGTTCAGCCCCATCCCGAACCAGCCCTACTTCGCGCGGGTCGGCACCCTCAGCCAGGTGAACCTCAAGCTTGCCGCGGAGATCGCCGGGATCACCCCCGAGGAGCTCTACGAGCTCAACCCCGCCTTCCACCGCTGGGCGACCGATCCCGGCGGCCCGCATTATCTCCTCATGCCGATCGACGCCGCGGACGTCTTCACCGAGAACATCGAGCAGCTGAGCGCCGATCAGCGCTTGGGCGTCTCCCACTACACCGTGAGGCGCGGCGACTCGCTGGCCTCCCTCGCCAGGAAGTTCCACACCACCGTCAACGTGATCCGCGAGCTGAACGACATGCCCTCGGGCGCGCTCACGGTGGGGAATGACCTGCGCGTGCCGAGCGCCGTCACGGAGCTCCCCGAGAAGGTCATGCTGGCCGCAGCGCGGGTCGACGGCCACGGCCGTTCCGCACGCCGTCCGCACGTGCAGATCGTGCGGCGCGGGGACTCGCTCTGGACCATCGCGCGGCACAACGGCATGAACGTGAACACCCTCGCGAGGCTGAACGGCATGCACCCGGACGATGCCTTGCGCGCCGGGCAGCGCATCAAGCTCACGGCAGCCTCGGGCGGCTCGGGGCGCTCAGGGGGGTCCCGCCGCCGGCTCTACTACACCGTGCGCGAGGGCGACACCGTGTCCCAGATCGCGCGGCTCTTTCAGTGCAGCGTGCCGCAGATCATGGCGTGGAACGGCCTCTCGTCCCATTCGGGGCTCCACGCCGGCCAAAAGCTCCGCATCCACCTGCACTCGCACCATAAAACCTAAGCGCAGCGGCCGCGGCGCGCCTTCCGGCATAATCCCGCCGGGAGGGATGAACCCATGGGATTTCTCGCCGGCAAGCGCGCCTTCGTCGTCGGGGTCGCGACCGATCGCTCGATCGCCTGGGGTATCGCCCAGGCGATGCACCGCGAGGGCGCCGAGCTCGCATTCTCCTACTTGAACGACAAGATGAAGGAGCGGGTCGAGCCCCTCGCGCACTCGCTCGGCTCGCGCCTCACGCTGCCGCTCGATGTGACCGTCGACGGTCAGAGCGATGCGGCGTTCGGGCTCCTCAAGCGCGAGTGGGGCGAGCTCGACATCGTCGTGCACGCGGTCGCCTACGCGCCGCGCGAGGCGCTCACGGGGACCTTTCTCGAGGCGACGACCCGCGAGGGCTTTCGCATCGCCCATGACGTGTCGAGCTATAGCCTGACGGCGCTCGCGCAGCGCGCCGCTCCGTTGATGGCGGGCCGGAACGCCGCGCTCCTCACCCTCACCTATCTCGGCGCGGCGCGCTCGATCCCGGGCTATAACGTGATGGGACTCGCTAAGGCGAGCCTGGAGGCGAACGTGCGCTTCCTCGCCGCCGATCTCGGCCCGAAGGGCGTGCGGGTCAACGCCATCTCCGCAGGCCCCATCAAGACCCTCGCGGCGGCCGGGATCCCCGGCTTTCGGAAGATGCTCGCCCGGGTGGCGGAAGTCGCCCCGCTCCGCCGCAACGTCACCCTCGAGGACGTGGGCAACGCCGCCGCCTTCCTCTGCTCGGACCTGGCCGCCGGAATCACGGGGGAGATCCTCTATGTCGACAACGGCTTCAGCACCGTCGGCATGAGCTTCCCGCTCGAAGCGGAGGGTTGAGCGGCGTAAGGGACCGCCCGCCGGGCGCCTTGCGGCTACTCAAACGCTTTCGGGTTCTTGCGCACGTCCGCCGTGCGCCGCATTTCCTCGAGGTACGCGCCGGCGTCGTCCGTGCCGAGGCGGTCGGCTTCCTGCCGCGCGCGGGTGACCTGCGTCTCCTCATCGTGCGCTGCGGCGGTGCGCACGCGGGTCACTTCGACGAGCGCGGCGCCGCCGTCGCTGAGCGAGAGCTCGCGAAAGACCGGCTTCCCCGCCGGCCGCGGCACCGCGAACACCGCCTCGCGCACCGGAGCGGGGATGGACGGGTCGTGGCGGCCGACGAAGTGCGCGGGCTCCGCGCTCACCTTGAGCTCTTGAGCCACGGCGTCGAACGAGGCGCCGCCTTCCAGCTTCTGGCGCGCCGCCTTCGCGGCCGCGAGCGCGAGCGCTGTGGCGCGCGACTGGGTCAGCGCGGCCACGATGCTCTCGCGGACCTCGGCAAGAGGCTTGGGTTGTGCCTTGCGATGCTCGAGCACCTTCACGATGGCGAGGCGATCGTCCCCGAGGAGCACGGGTCCGCCGAGGCGCCCATTGGGGAGCGGCGGATCGGCGAAGATCAACTCCTGCAGCGGCGGGGCGAGCCCTAAGGGCGGCGCGCCCGCCCCCTTCACGAAGGTCGGCATCTCGCCCGCCTGCAGGCTGAACTCCTGCGCGAGCGCCTTCAAGTCCGCGCCGGGCTCCGAGGCCTTGGTCTGCAGCCGCTCCTGGATCTCGCCGAACCGATCGGTCGCGCGATCGCGCTTGATCTGCGCCTCGAGGTCGCTCCTCGCCTCCTCGAAGGATTTGGACTTGCCCGCCTGAATCTCATCGAGCCGGATGATGTGATAGCCGAACTGGGTCTTCACCGGCCCTTTGATCTCGCCGACCTTCATGCCGAAGAGCGCATCCGCAAACGGCGCGACGAAGGCCGAGCGCTCCGCCCAGCCGAGGTCGCCGCCGTTGTGCGCGGACCCCGGGTCCTGGGAGTACTGCTGGGCGAGCTCGCCGAAGTCTTTCCCCGCCTTCGCCTCGGCGAGCACCTTCTGCGCCTGTGCGAGCGCTGCGGCGTCGTCCTTGCCCGTGATGAGAACGTGGCGCGCGTGGCGCTTCTCGGGCACCTCGAGACGCCCCTTGGCCTTCTCGTAGGCCGCGCGCAGGTCCGTGTCGCTCACCGTCACCTGCGCCTCGAGCGCAGCCAGCGAGAGCTGCGCATACTCGAGGTGCGCGGACTCCGGGGTCATGTACTCCGCCTGGTGAGCCTTGTAGTAGGCCTGGACCGCGGCAGCGTCGACGCCGGCGGCGGACTTGAAGCGCTCCACCGGCAGCACGAGGTAGCGCACCTCGCGCTCCTGCCCCTCGAGCTCGGCGAGCCGCGCGCGCTCTGCGGGTGTGAGAAATTCCGAGGCGCGGATGCCGCCCTCGAGCTGTGCGCGCCGCGCCTGGGTGCGCAGGTCCCTCTCGTAGTCGGCGAGCGAGATGCCGGCCTGGGCGAGCACGCCTTTGGCGGCCTCCGGGGAAAACTGGCCGCCGACCTGGAACGCCGGCTCCTGTTGCACCGCCTCGCGCAGCGCCTCGGTACTCACCCGGTAGCCGAGACTCTGCGTGCGCTCAGCGATCAGCGCCTCGCCGATCATGCCCTCGAGCATCTGGTCCTGGAAGCGCTTGCGGAGCTCCGGCGGAATCTCCATTCCTCCGAGTCGCTGCTGCCACTGAGTCTGCTGGCGGACCCAGCGGTTGTGCGCCTCTTCGAGCGAGATCTTGGCGCCGTTCGCCTCGGCGGCATAATCGGACCCACCGAAGTTCAGGTTCACGATGCCGTAGGCGCCCCAGGCGGCGAACACGAGCGCCAGCGCCCCGAGCACCAGGTACGCGAGCCACTTCTGACCCTTTAGGGCGTCTCCGATTCTCTGCAGCATCTTTGAGAGTCGCTGATCCGGACGTTATGGGTGGCGCAGCGGACCGGACTCGAACCCGCTCCGTATTGATCCTGGTACCCCTGGACCGATGGTGAACGGCCTTATAAAGCTTGTCCGCCGTCGGCTGCGTGCCAATGTATCGGCTCCTTCCGATTGACCGGGCAAGATACTGTTACTCCCATGATTTAGCCATGGCATACGCAACCCTGACCAGCAAGGGTCGAATCACGCTCCCGAAGAGCGTACGGGAGCGACTGGGCGTCGAGGCCGGCGACCGGATCTGAGTTCAGCGAATCGGAGCAAGGCTTTCTCGTCGTCTCGGCCCTCGCGACATCCGATCCCTGAGCGGAATCGTGGGCCGACTCAGGAAGCGGGTGACGATCGAAGCCATGAACCGCGTCATTGAAAAGATGGGGCGGATGCCAAGTCGTCGCCGATCGGCACGCGCTTGATCAGAAACATGATAGCTCAGGCCGGAAATCCGGCGCTTCCGACCTCTTCCGAGTAGATCTTCCGACCCACGGCAATCGGTCTTGTCCCAGTCTGTCTTTATCGGTACACTGGACTAAGTTTAGTTTAACTAGATACAGCCATGACCACAGTAAACATTCACGAGGCAAAGACTCACCTGTCCCGGCTGGTGGACGAAGTGGCCGCGGGCGCAGAGATCATCATCGCCAAGGCGGGCAAGCCCATGGCACGACTAGCTCCTATTTCGACGCCCATCCGTAAGAAGCATCTCGGGCTGCTGAAAGGAAAAATCAAAGTACCTGACGACTTCAATGCTCCATTGGACGAGGAGACCCTGTCCGGCTTCGAAGGCCGTTAGCGATGCGGGTGCTGCTGGATACTCACCTGCTTCTTTGGGCACTTTCCTCTCCGGAGAGACTCTCGAATCAGGCGCGACAACGCATTAACTCGAGCGAGGTGTATGCGAGCGCCGCTTCGATCTGGGAAATCAGTATCAAATCCGCTTTGGGCAAACTCAAAGCGGATCCCAACGAAGTCCTGGCCGGTGTGGAGCCGGCGGGCTTCAATCACTTGCCGATCGCGGGAGGTCACGCGGCGAAAGTCGTTGAGCTTCCCCCGATTCACAAGGACCCGTTCGATCGGCTTCTGGTAGCGCAAGCGCGCTTCGAACCGATGATTCTGCTAACCGATGATGACCTGCTGAGGGGCTACGGAGACTTTGTCGAAGTCGTTTGACGCGAAGACATCGTCTGCCTACTCCCGCACGTGGTCGCAGGGCCAGAGAAATCAAAGTGTTCGACGGAATCTGGCGGAGCGGACGGGATTCGAACCCGCGACCCCCGGCGTGACAGGCCGGTATTCTAACCAGCTGAACTACCGCTCCGAATTGGGGGGCGAATGCTAGCGGATGCATGAATAAGGCCACAAGCGGTTTTCGTTCCCGGGGTTGCGAGGCGGCAGGCCCGGGGAGACCCGAGCGCCGGCCCGGCCGGCCGTTCCACCGCCTGAACCTGCCCTGAATACGTCAACCGATGCGCAGGTTGTGCGCTCCTGCACTGTAGATAAGTCATGCGGCCGGTAAGTTAGGTCGTCGCCAAGCTAAGACAGCTCGCGCCGACCGCGGCCTCAGGCACAATGAGGCGGACCCAACCTAAGGATGACGCGGATGAAACTGACGGGCGCCCTGCTCTCTTCGATCGTTCTCACCGCAGCGGTGGCCACACCCGCCTTCGCAGCCCTCGGCGGGGACAGCGCTACCGTCCAGGCGGATGTCGCCCGGATGAAGGGGGCCCTGCGGATTACCTCGAGCGCCGGGGTCACGGTGCACGAGATCACGACGTCCTACGGCACGGTGGTGCGTGAATACCTCACCCCCGGCGACAAGGTGTTCGCCGTCAGCTGGCACGGGCCGGTTAACCTGGACCTGCGCCAGATGCTCGGGGACTACTACACGCAGTACGAGCAGGCGGCGAGCATGCCGCACCCCGGCGGCCACCGACACCTCGCCATCGAGCAGCCCGGGCTCGTCGTGCAGGTGAGCGGCCGCATGCGGGCCTTCGTGGGGCGCGCCTGGGTGCCGGGCCTCGTGCCGCAGAACTTCTCCGTCAACGACATCAACTGATCCGCTCCTGACACTCGCCGCAGGGCTGAAATAAGGGAATTCCGTGCGCAATCTCATCGCTCTCTCTTTGATCCAAGTGACTTTCCTCGCCGCCTGCGGCGGAGGCGGCTATACCAGCGGGGGCGGTCCTCCCCCCTCGCAGAACATCGCGACGCCGGGCCCGCCGAACGTCGAGACGA
>Ga0209267_1002692_pt1 | contig 11334 bp, 7 predicted proteins | sample GraSoiAngelo_137_FD_185894 | JGI IMG/M metagenome (GOLD analysis project Ga0209267, IMG submission 185894) | Grasslands soil microbial communities from the Angelo Coastal Reserve, California, USA - 14_0929_09_30cm (SPAdes) (version 2) | ecosystem: Environmental > Terrestrial > Soil > Grasslands ... | reverse complement strand
TCAGCACCTCGCGCCGACTTATCGCAGTCGGATGGTCGAGTTGCTCGCAACGCATACGACGGTGCCGGTTAGTCAGATCGAGGACGGCGTGACGATCCAGCCGGACCACGTTTACGTCATTCCGCCGGGTAAATGGGTGAAGATTTTTCGTGGTCGGCTTTTCCTGAGCGACCCGAAAAAGCGCGCGCCGATTTTGCCGATCGATTACTTCTTCCGCTCGCTTGCCGAAGATCGCGGCGAACTGGCTATTGGCATCGCGCTTTCCGGAACGGGAAGCGACGCCACATTGGGCGTTCGTGCGATCAAGGAAGCGGGCGGCACCGTGATGGTGCAGGACGAAGGGTCCGCAAAGTTTAGCGCGATGCCGGACAGTGCGGGTGCCACCGGCCTGGCGGATTACGTGTTGCCGCCGGCAGAGATGGCGCGAGAACTATTGCTGTTCATCCGGCATCCACTGGTCGCGCACGCAAAGGACGCCGCGTTCAAGGTCGGCGAGACCACGATGCAGAAGATCGTCAGCCTTATTCACGAGCAGACGGGCATCGACTTCACCAGCTACAAGCAGAGCACGGTGGCGCGCCGCATCCAGCGGCGCATCGGCATCGCGCAGCTGGCCAATCCCGAAGAATATTTGGAATTCCTCGAGCAATCGCCGCAGGAAGCCGCAATGCTTGGGCGCGACCTGCTGATCAACGTCACGAGGTTCTTTCGCGATGGCGAAGTCTTTGACGTTTTGCGTGGCGAAATTTTGCCGACGCTCTTCAAACGCGCGGCCACGCGAAAAGCGCTCCGCATCTGGGTGCCGGCCTGCGCCACTGGGGAAGAGGCTTACTCGATCGCCATGCTCGTGCAGGAACTCGTGACCGCTCGCGGCGAGAAGTGGGACGTGAAAATTTTTGCGACCGACGTGGACAAGGTTTCCATCGAATACGCCGGTCGCGGGCTGTATCCGAAGAGCATCGCCGCAGATGTTGGTCCCGAGTTATTGGCGCGTTTTTTTGTTCAGGAAAGTGGTGCCTTGCGAATCTGTCCGGAGATTCGCAAGCAGGTTGTCTTTGCCAGGCACAATATCCTGCGCGATCCGCCGTTCACGAAGGTAGATCTGATCTCATGCCGCAACTTGCTCATCTATCTGCGGGCCGACTCGCAGCGCAGGGTAATGGCATTGTTCCACTTCGCGCTGCGGCCCGGCGGTTATCTTCTGCTCGGCACGAGCGAGGCGATCGGCGACCGCGACAACATTTTTGAGACCGTCAACGCCAAGATGCGCATCTTCCAAAAGCGGGGCGACTCAAGTGTCCAGATCGAGAGCGCGATAGGCGGCGTCGCGACCGCCGCGGGCTCCTTGGATCGCGGTCGCGGATCCGCATCTCGAGAACGCGTGCCGCGGGCAAGAAACGGCACAAAAAAGATTTGGGAAACAATTAGCGCGCGGTTGATGGCGGAATTTGGGACGACCTGCCTAGTGCTCAATGAGAGGTACGAAATCCTGCACAGCTTCGGCCAGCCGCAGCGCTTTCTCACAGTGCATCCGGGTCGAGCGAGCCTCAATGTCTTAAAGCTGGTGCCTCGAGCATTATCGCTGGCGCTGTCCGGCGCGCTGCGCCGGGCGGCGAAGGCGCAGCAAACCGTCGGGTATTCCAGAATACCATTGCCGGGGCGCGGGCGCGGCCGGACCATCGATCTCAAAGTCGAACCACTGGCCGCAGAGTTGGATCAGCCCCGCGCAATGCTTGTCTTTCTTCAGGAACCACAAGCGGCTCGCGCCGGCACCAAGAGCCGCCACTTCAATCCTTCCAGCGAATCTATCAGGCGCATTGCCGAGCTAGAGGCTGAGCTGGAGCGCGCGAAAGAAAAACTACAGGCGACGACCGAGGACGAAGAGACCACACGCCAGGAACTTCAGGCCGCCAACGAAGAATTGCTGGCCGGAAATGAAGAACTGCAAAGCAGCAACGAAGAACTCGAGTCGGTGAATGAAGAGCTGACCACGCTCAACACCGAATATCAGCAGAAGATTTCCGAGCTGATCGTGTCGAACAATGATCTCGAAAACGTGCTGCGCACCTCCGACGTCGCCACAATCTTCCTCGATGCTGCTTTGTGCCTCCGCCGGTTCACACCTGCGGTAACACGCGTAATCCCGCTCCGGCCGCATGATGTCGGCCGGCCGCTCGCGAATTTTGCGCATCCGCTCATTGCCGCGATTGCCGAGGATTTACCGCGCGTGGCCGCGGGCGGCGAGGCAATCGTAAAGACCGTCGAGACAGTCCACGGGGTCTGGCATCTCGTGCGCATCACGTCCTATCGCCGCGAAGGGGCAAGTGATTGCGGCCTCGTCGTCACTATCCTCGATGTCAGCGAGCTCCGGCGGGCGGAAAGCAATTCTGAGGGGCAAACTCTCCGGCAAGTGAGACCGCCCGGGCTGCCCATCAGCGCGCGGAAAGAGTCTTAATCGACCTGGTCGCTTTCGGGCAGCCGGATCGGCGGTGACCAGCAAGTGCGTGCGAAATAGCAGCTTATCTCCGTTCAAGGCATCAAATCTGCTATGAAGTTTAAGGCCTTCGTTTGTCTTTATGAAGCTCACGCCGGGCTTGACCGTCGTCGAGGCTTCTAGTTGGTCGGGTTGGACTTCATTGAAGCAGGCGCAGATTGAAAGCGAGCGTACATGAAATCCACCCCGCTGAAATCCACCCCGCTGAGATTCACCCCGGCCAATGCTGCCCTGCGTCGTACGGCGGGAGACCGTTTGCGGGGTTCGCCGCCGACGGACGAGGAACTGAGCCCGCCAGATTTGCGATCCGCCCTCGGCGAGTTGCGCATATACGAATCCGAGCTGGAGATTCAAAACGAAGAGCTGCTCGACAGCCGCGCTCGAATCGAAGAATCGCAAAGGAAGTATTTCCGCCACTTTGATCTGGCACCAGTCGGACTGATCCGGCTAAACCTCAAAGGCCAGATCCTCGAAGCCAACATCCTGGGAGCGCAGATGCTTGGTGAAGAGCGCGTGCTGCTCAACACTGTCCCGCGCACTTTCCTCGCCCACGTCTCTCCCGAATCGCACATCGTCTTCCAGCAGCACCTCGAATCCGCGCTCGCCTCACGCAAAATGGAAACGTGTGAACTCTCACTCCGGAACACGGCCGGCCACAAGACTTTTGTGCGCATCCAGAGTGTCGTTAGCCACAGCGAGAAAGATGAGAAAGATTTTTACCTGACGCTTACCGACCTCACGGAGCGCCGCGAGATCGAACAAAATCTCGAGCTACAAAAGGCCCTGGCCGAGGCAGCCGTGACCTCCAAAGAACTTTTCTTCGGAATGCTTTCGCACGAGCTGCGCAACCCGCTCACCCCCCTGGTCGCGCTTCTCGAGGATCTCGCGACGGAACCGGGACGCTCGGCAAAAGATCGGGCCGCGCTCGCAATCATGCGTCGCAATCTTGATTTGGAGACTCATTTCATCGACGATCTCCTCGATCTAACCCGGGTCACGAGCGGCAAGCTTGAACTTCATCGCGAAACGACTGATGTGCATTTGTGTCTCCGGCAGGCGATCGAAATCTGCCAGCTTGATATCGACGCCAAAAAACTCCAGCTTGCGATCAAGCTCGATGCCCCGAGGCACTTTGTGGACGCTGATGCCAGCCGTCTCCAACAGATCTTTTGGAACCTGATAAAAAACGCAGTCAAATTCACGCCTGCGGGCGGCCGTATCGCCATCGGAACGCGCTCCGACAAGCCTTCACGTCTGAGCGTCGAGTTTCGCGATACAGGCGTCGGGATTGACTCTTGGGCGCTGTCGCATCTCTTCGAGCCATTCTTCCAAGTCCAGCACTCGCTTAAGCAGCGCACCGGTGGCGGAGGCCTCGGGCTCGGGCTGGCGATCTGTAAAGCGATCACTGAAGCGCACGGAGGCACACTCACCGCCGTCAGTTCCGGCTTGAACAAGGGCACGACTTTTCGCCTTGAATTGGCGACCGTCGCCGAGCCTCACGGGCAAATGCGCCGACTTTCCGCCAACACCGCCGCGCCGGCGCGGCGCGAAGGCCTGCGGTTGCTCTTTGTGGAGGACCATGACGACACCCGCGACGTTCTCGCGCGGTTGCTGAGTCTGCGAGGATACTGCGTCGAGGCGGCCCGGGACGCGCGGGAGGCGCGCGCTCTTTCCAATGGAAAAACCTTCGACCTACTCGTAAGTGACATCGCTCTGCCGGACGCCACGGGTTGCGAGCTGCTGAAAGAGTTGGGCTCTAAGCATCGTCTGTGCGGCATCGCGATGAGCGGCTTTGGCTCGGACGCGGACATGGCCCAGAGCAGGGCAGCCGGCTTTTTGGAACACTTGGTTAAGCCAATTGACGCGACGGCCTTGGATGCCGCTATCCAGCGGGTTGTCGGAAATCTTGCCTGACGGGCAGACTATCCTCCACATCGAAGATAATCTCGCGAGCATCACGCTGATCGAACAAATCCTCCAGGACCGGCATTGAATTGCAAGGCGCCCCACGCCGCAACGCTCTGGTCAACATTCTTCGCGGCAATCTTGTCCGCGAAGTTTCCGATTTGTTGCCTGAAGAAATCGATTTGCTCGTTTACGCGTAACCCACACGCTCGCGATTCTACATGTGCGGAAATCGAATCTTGAGTTTGTAACAAACAAACAGCACCAGGATCGCACCCAGCGTGGAGAAAATAAGACCGGCGGGATGAAAACGCTGGTCGCGTGGAGGCACAAACATATGGGTGACGGCGCCTCCAATGATTGAGCCGATGATTCCCAGTACAATCGTCCAGAAGATGGTGAGATGAGCGTGCATGATCGCCTTGGCGATGATGCCCGCGATCAGGCCAACGAGAATATACCAAATGAGGTGTAACATGCTGACTCCTTTCGACGTGCGGCAACATTAGTGCTTCGTATGCGGCTACGGGACAAGCTGTATCCGAAACCCCGTTGTCTAGCCCCTTCCGGCCACCGCCAAAGAAGTGAGTTAGCGTCGAAAGCGCGTGGTCTCCATCGACTATTCCCTTTTCGCCGCATGTGGTTAACTTGCTGAAATAGACAGCGCGATCTGCCGGGTTATTTTCACCCCTATTCACAAAACAACAGGAGGTAAAGACAATGGCGACACGAACGAGCTCAGCTATCTGGGAAGGCAATCTCAAGGAAGGCAAAGGCACAATGAAAGTGGGGCGTGGAGCCTACGAAGGCCCCTTTTCCTTTGCTTCGCGCTTTGAGAATGGCACCGGAACGAATCCAGAAGAGTTAATCGGCGCGGCCGAAGCCGGATGTTTTTCGATGGCGCTTTCGGCGAATCTATCAAAGGCAGGTCATCAACCAAAAAGCGTACACACCATCGCAAAAGTGAATCTCGAAATGATTGGTGGCGGACCAAAGATCACGTCGATCGATCTGGATTGCGAAGGCGAAGTCCCGGGGATTGACGATGCAAAATTTAAGGAACTGGCGGAACAGACGAAGAAGACGTGCCCGGTCTCGGTCGCGCTGGCGGGAACCGAAATTAAGCTGAATGCGCGACTGAAGAGCTAACCGCGGCCAGCGACCGCGGCTACAGCTTCGCGTAAACGCCAATCAGTGGACGATGCGAGGGAGTGGGCGAGCGGAAATCGCTCACGAACCCTTCTTTGGTGCGAATTTCGACGTGACCGACGCTGCGGCTAGTTCCGTAAACCAGCACCGACCCGATCGGCGCGGCAAACGGATCGCGCACCGATAATTTTTTGAATCCGTAATTGCTGACCAAGTCCTGCGCAGCATCCCTGGCGAATTCGCTTTTCGGTCGCGAATCGATCACCCCGGAGGCGAGCAAGGCTTCCTTGACATAATGCCAGCACATCGAGCGCGAGTGCGCATGCGCGCGTTCCTGCGCGATGGTCGCGGCGCGCGTCAGTTTGGGATCGAGATGTCTATCCGTCGTGCCCAATGGATGGACGATTTGATTGGGGTAATAATGCGTAATAACCGGCACCGATTCCTGTCTGCCATCCGGGGTCTTGAAATTGTAATGAGGAATCGGCCGGACTGGTTCGAATGTTTTTCCCTTGGTCGCGGCTAGCGCGATTGGTTTGGTAATCACTTCCGGCATTTGCTTAATGGCGACCGCCGGTTTTTCCTTCGCAATCGGACGTACTAATTCGAATATTTTTTCCTTGGTGGCGACTTGCGGGATCGGTTTGGTAATAACTTCCGCCACTTGCTTCTTAGCGACTGGCGGGACCGGTTTGGTGATCACTTCCGGCATTTGCTTTGCGGCGACAGCTGGTTTCTCCTTCGTGATTACCTGCGCCGACGTTTCCTTTGTAATGACCTCCGGTGTTTCCCTGGTGATCACCTGAATCGAATCTTTCTTTGTCGCCTGTTCACGCTCGGCTATGGAGAGCTTGGGAGGCGCGAACGTCTGCGCGCGGCCAGTATTAGAAATGATCAGAAGCGTTGCAATTGTTACGCTTAGACAGACCAGCCTCCGCACAAGTGCGAGCTATGCCGCGAATCCATACTCTCGGCAAGAATTTTTTTTTAAACTTTTGAAGGACCTCGCGGAAGAAAAGCCTTCTGCCGAAATGTGATACCCGCTAAATCGACCGCATGAAAACAGCGATCACAGATCATCGGCTAACGACGAGAATTGTTGCTGGTCTCGCTGTTGTCGCTCTGATCGTCCACCTGCTGACGATTCATCGCTACGGCTACTTTCGCGACGAACTTTATTACATCGCATGCGCGCGCCATCTCGATTTCGGTTACGTCGATCTCGCACCGCTGAGTGCATTCTTGTTGCGAATCGAACTGATTTTCTTCGGTAGCTCATTGTTCGCGCTGCGGATTTTTCCTGCGCTGGCAAGCGCACTTACCATTGCTCTCGCCGGCATGCTCGCACGCGAGCTCGGTGGGGGCGTCTGGGGGATCACGCTCGCCTGCACGGGCATGCTCGGATGTTTGTTTTTTCTCGCGGTCGGCAATTTTTATTCGCCCAATGTTTATGAGCCGTTGTTTTGGACGGGCACGATCTACCTGCTCTGCCGAATTATTAACGGCGCACCGTCTCGAACCTGGATTTGGTTGGGCGTAGTTGCCGGGCTCGGAATCCAAAACAAGCATTCAATGGTCTTTTTCGGAGTGGCAACCGCGCTAGCGATTTTGTTAACGCCGGAACGTCGTCAATTTGCGCGGAAATGGATTTGGCTCGCCGGTTTAATCGCATTTGTCATCGCGCTCCCGAACATCATCTGGCAAATCGAACGCAGTTGGCCCACCTGGGTTCTGTTGCATGGAATCGCGCAGAGCAACAAGAACGTCGTCCTCACGCCGTGGGAATTTTTCGCGCAACAAATCACCTTGATGAATCCGGCAACTTTTCCGCTGTGGTTCGGCGGATTGATCTGGTTGGTCGCTTCCCGCGAAGGCCGGCGTTATCGCATCATCGCTTTCACTTACCTGATCGCACTGGCCGAATTCATCGTCATGCACGGGAAGAATTATTACCTCGCCCCAGCTTATCCGATTTTGTTTGCCGCGGGTGGCGTCGCCTTCGAGCGAATTTGTGCGCTTCGCTTCCGATGGCTTAAACCGGCCATTGCGGTTCTCGTCATTGTCTCAGCGGTCGTTCTCGCGCCGGTCGTGCTTCCCATTTTGTCACCGGAGAAATTGCTCGCCTACATGCGCACGATTCATTTCGAGGTCCCACGGACGGAAACGTCGCATACCGCAGCGTTGCCCCAGCTCTATGCCGATCAATTCGGCTGGGAAGAAATGGTGCGCTCGGTGGCGCGGGTTTACGCCAGCTTGCCTCCGGAGGAGCAGAAACGCCCTGCCATTTTTTGTCAGAATTACGGCGAAGCGGGCGCGATTGATTTCTTTGGCTCGAAATACGGATTACCGCCTGCGCTCTCCGGCCATCAAAATTATTTTTACTGGGGACCGGACAATTACAGTGGCGAGATAATGATTGTGCTGGATGACGACGCGACCGATGAGCGCGAGCAGTTTCGCTCGGTAGAAGATCGCGGGTTGGTTGAAAGCAGTCCCTGGGCGATGCCCTGGGAACAACGGCTGCACATTTTCGTTTGCCGCGATTTGAAGATTCCGTTGCGCGAACTCTGGCCAAAAGTGCGGGTTTGGTTATGATGCCTTGCATCGTCTTTGGTAGCGCGAAACTCTGTCGAGCTGAAGGCGATGCTTGCTTTAAGATAAGATGCTTCGCTTCACTCGCGGCTCCGCGGAGCGTCGCCCTACCAAAAAATTGCTGCGAGTGCAATTGGTAGGGCGAGACTCTGTCGAGCCGATTTCGTATGCGTGAAAGACCAAACCGTAGCCATCCGGCCGAAGGCGTTCTTATTTTTCGCGATCAACCAACCACCGTTTTCGCCACAATCTACAGCCGTAAACGCCGAGCTCGCCTTGCCAATGATCCGTTCATAATGCGTTGATTGAATCCTGGCGCGCAGCCACGGCATGGTTGGTCGGGTTTTACTTGATCATGCCGGATCATCTTCATCTGTTTTGCGCCCCCAATAATGAAGATCACACACTTGAGGGATGGGTTTCATTCTGGAAACGTCGGATTCGTCGTGAGCTGGGAACATCCGAGGCGCTTTTCCAAGCGCACAGCTTTCAGCACCGACTTCGGCGAGATGAGAGCTATTCTGAGAAATGGGACTACGTCCGGATGAATCCCGTTCGCGCGGGATTGGTTTCTGAACCTGGTCAATGGCCTTATCAAGGCATCCTTAACGAATTACCTTGGTGGAATTAGGGCCGGCTCCGCAGAGCGTCGCCCTACCAAAAGATCGTCCCGAGCGCAATTAGAGAGCGAGACTCTGTCGAACCGGCAACGTTAACTCAGTGAATGGCTCGACGGAGTCTCGGCCGACCCGATTGGCTTTGGACGCCCTACAATTTTGCCAAAGCTTCAATCATGCGCTGACGTACTTTCCCGTCCGGCAATTTCCCAACGCCGGCGCGCATGTTGTCTTCGAGATGTTGGATGTTGTTCGTCGCCGAAATCGCGCAAGTCACCGCCGAATGGGCAACGATCCACTTCAGAAAAAATTGCGCCCAGGAAGTGCAATCAAATTCTGCCGCGAAATCGGGCAACGGCTTTCCGCGGACGCGACTGAAAAGATTGCCGCCGCCAAAAGGACGATTAACAATGACGGCGACGTCACGCTCTTGCGCGAGCGGTAAAATTTTCTCTTCGGCTTCGCGCCCCATGATCGAGTAGTTGATCTGAACGAAATCGAGTTTCTCGCGCGCGAGGATTTTCGCTACCTCGGCAAAGGCGCCGGCTTCGTAGTGCGTGACGCCGAGATACCGGAATCTTCCTTGGGCCTTCCATTCCCGGATTGTCCGAAGCTGCGTCTGGGCGTCGACCAGGTTATGGACCTGCATCAGATCGATCGTCTTCGTTTGCAGCCGGGCGAAGGAACGCTCCATCGAATCGATCCCCGCTTGCTGGCCGCGGGTCCAGACCTTAGTGGCAAGAAAGAGCGAATCGCGCAGTTTATGTTTCGTTACAACATCACCGATGACTTGCTCGGCGCGTCCGTACATTGGCGAGGAATCGATGACGCGGCCACCAAATCTTACGAAAGCGCGGAGAACTTCGGCCAGCGGTCCGGACTGCGCCGGATCAACATCAAACGTTTGCCATGTCCCCAGTCCGATCACCGGCAGTTTTTCTCCGGACGAAGGAATTGGACGCGTTAACATCGTTGCTGATTCGTTTTTGCTTTGCGCGCCCGCTGCGCCAATCGGCCAGAGACAGCTTGCGGTTATTCCGCCAATCAACCGCGCAGCTTCACGTCGCGTCATTTCTCTTGTCATGTCGAGTAACGTTGGCACATCCCTTCTCGTTATCTGATTAGCAATCAGAGATCTCCCGACTACGCTCGACATGACAAGGGATAAAAATGAGCACCACCACTCGTCGTCAATTTATCAAACTCTCCATCGCCGCAACCGCCGCGATGAGCATCCAGGATATCTTTGCTGAGAAAAGCGTGAAACCATTGCGTATTCTTATCCTCGGCGGTACCGGATTCACCGGACCGTTTCAGGTAAAATACGCGCTCAGCCGTGGACATAAGGTCACCGTTTTCAATCGGGGCAAAACGCATCCCGGCGAATTGCCCAAGGAAGTTGAGCAATTGATTGGGGATCGCAATGGCCAGCTCGAGGCGCTGAAAGGAAAACAATGGGACGTTTGTATCGATAACCCAACCACGCTGCCAGCGTGGATCCGTGATGCCGCCCAGATCCTGAAAGGAAACGTCGGGCGTTACGTCTTCATTTCGACTATTTCGGTCTATGCCGACACCAGTACCGGTCCGGACGAAAACGCGCCGCTGGCGAAATACGAAGGAGCCGATCCGTTCAAGGAAACGCTCGAAGCGATGAAAGCGTCTGGTTACAAAACTTACGGACCGCTCAAGGCGTTGAGCGAGCAGGAGACGCAAAAGTGGTTTCCGGACAAATCGGTCATCATTCGCCCAGGCCTGATTGTTGGACCGCGCGATGAAACTGACCGCTTCACCTACTGGCCGGTGCGGATTGATCGCGGAGGTGAAGTGCTGGCGCCGGGTAATCCGAGCGATCCGGTGCAATTCATCGACGGGCGCGATTTGGCGGAGTGGACCATTCGCATGGCCGAAAAAGGCGAGACTGGAATCTACAACGCCACCGGCCCGGCGAGGGAGTTGGGGATCGGCGGCATGCTCGATGGGATAAAAGGCGCGCTCAATTCAAACGCGACATTAACCTGGGCCGATGCCGAATTTCTCAAGCAACAGAAAGTTGAAGCGTGGTCGGACATGCCGGTGTGGGCCGGCGATGAATTAGGATTGTCTCTCGCCAACATCAGCCGCGCGCTGGCGAAAGGTTTAACGTTTCGTGCCCTGGGCGATACCGCGCGTGATACCGTCGCGTGGTTCAAAGCGCAGAAACCGGAGCGGCAGGCCAAAATGCGGGCGGGACTTACGCTGGAGCGCGAAGCAGAAGTTCTGGCTGCCTTGCACAAGGCCGCGAAATGATGCCGCCTGGCGGAATGCGAACGTGAAAGAAGACGACGCGAACGAAACGCAGAACAGTGCGTTCGTGCGTGTCCTGCAGCGCGTCGTCGTCATCGAACCGCGCGAGCTGCGTTCGATCGCATGGTCGCTGCTCTATTTCTTTAGCCTGCTCGCGAGTGCGTTTGTGTTGCGGCCGTTGCGAGACTCGATGGGTTTGAACGGCGGCCCCGATAAATACCCGATGCTCTTCACAGGAACGCTCGTTGCGATGATCGCCGTGAGCCCACTGTTCGCGCTGCTCGTGACGAA
>Ga0209267_1002690_pt1 | contig 11339 bp, 9 predicted proteins | sample GraSoiAngelo_137_FD_185894 | JGI IMG/M metagenome (GOLD analysis project Ga0209267, IMG submission 185894) | Grasslands soil microbial communities from the Angelo Coastal Reserve, California, USA - 14_0929_09_30cm (SPAdes) (version 2) | ecosystem: Environmental > Terrestrial > Soil > Grasslands ... | reverse complement strand
CCACGGGATCGAACGGCGCGACGGGCGCTACCGGTTCGAATGGTGCGACCGGCGCCACGGGATCGAATGGTGCAACTGGAGCGACCGGTTCTAACGGCGCTACTGGTGCGACCGGATCGAATGGAGCGACAGGCGCGACTGGATCGAACGGCGCCACCGGTGCCAATGGCGCGACCGGTAGTACGGGCGCGACCGGTGCGACTGGCTCAGGCTTCAGTCAGGTCAACAAGGACGGCGTGTCGCAGGGCAGCGGTTCGATCCTGAACTTCGCGAATGGATTCGGCGTCACGAATGTGAGTGGCACGATCACCGTCGATGGATCCGGCTTCGTGCACAACACCGGCGCCGTGAACGAGTCGATCGACGGCAACAAGACGCTGACCGGCAACACGACCTTCACCGGTACGGTCGCTGCGAACAACGCCACCACGACCGGCACGTCGACGACGATCAGCACCGGCAACGGCCTCACGAGCGGCCAGGCCTTGAACGTGAACACGGGCAGCTCGACGTTCTCGACCGGGAACACCCAGGACAACGCCAATGCATCGCGCGGCTTCTTCTACGGCGGGGCGGCGAACAGCTACGCGGGCGCCAACACCTTCTCGAGCACCGGCAACTTCACCGGGACGCTGGTTGCGCTCACCGCCGACCAGACCACCGCGGGCACCGTGCTCGGCATCAGCGCACAGAGCCTGACCTCGGGCAAGGCGATCGACGTCTCGCTCGGCACTCTCTACTCGGGCACCAGTGACTCGGTCGCGGGCTACTCCGTCGGTGCGGTGAACGTTCGCGCGCAGTCCTTTACCGGCAACATCCTCAACGTCGAGGCGCACGGTGCGGGCGGCGCGTCGGCCAACCTCGCGAACTTCACGAGCACGCAGCTCGCCGGGAACGTCACCAACGTCACCGGAAACTCGCTGACGACCGGCACCGCGGTCAACGTTTCCGCGACGGGCGCCTCGTTCAGCGGAAAGGCCGTCAGCGTCACGCTCGGCAACAACACCGGTACCGCGTTCTACGTCAACACGGGTGCGACCTACACCGGGAACCTCGTCCAGCTGCAGGTCAACGCCGTCGACAAGCTGAAGGTGGATGCATCAGGGAACACCACGCTGGGCGGGACTCTCACCGTCCGCGGTGCATCGATCACCGGCCCGTCGGCCGGCGCCTTCGCGATCGACAACGGGAACGCGTCGGCGATCAACCTGGGCAACAACAGCGGCGCGGCTCCGATCAACATCGGCACCGCGAACGCCGGCGCCGTGTCGATCGGACGCGCAGCCACGACGACGGTCGTGAACGGCCCGCTCTCGATCCTCGGGGCGGCCGTCACCGGGCCGACCTCAGGAACGTTCTCGATCGACAACGGCAACGCTTCGGCCATCAACATCGGCAACGCCTCGGGCGCCGCGCCGATCAACATCGGCACCGCGAATGCGGGTCAGATCTCGATCGGCCGCAGCACGCAGGCGACGGTCGTGAACTCGACGCTCCAGTCGGTAGGTGACCTGACCGTCGGAAGCCCGGTGAAGCTCACGATCACCGCCGCGACCGGCGACGTTGCGGGCAATGGCCTTGGCACATTCGGTGGCGGTCTCGCGAACCAGATCCGGCTTTCCGGATCGGCGACGACCGCCCCTGTCGTGCTCAGCGCGCTGGGCTCGGACACGAATATCGGGATCACGCTGACGCCGAAGGGGACCGGCCGGGTCGCCGTCTCGGCGAACGGTCTCGACGTCACCGGCACACTGACCGCGACCAGCACCATCAGCAACACCGCCGGCGGAATCTCGATCACCGGGGCGAGCACGATCGCGGGCACCCTCAGTAGCCTCACCGGCCTCACCTCGTCGGGCACGATCACGTTCAGCGGCCTGGGCGCCGGCGTCGTGCTCAGCAGCGCGACCGGCGTGCTCAGCTCGTCGGCGGGCACCGCGGGCCAAGTGCTGACGTCGAACGGCGCCGGCAACGCGCCGACATTCCAGGCGATCGTGGGGACCGCATCGAACGTCGTCATCCTCACGACCGGCGCGACGAGCTACACCAAGAGCGCGGGCACGCTCGCGATCCTCATCGAGTGCGTCGGCGGCGGCGGTGGTGGCGGCGGTGCGCAGGGCAACGCCACGCCGAGCGCCTCGGCTGGCGGCGGCGGCGGCTCGGGCGCCTACTCCGTCGCCTACCTGTCGCCGGTCGTCGGCCCGTACACCGTGTCGATCGGTGCCGCGGGCGCCGGCGGGAACGGCACGAGCGGCGGCGCCGGCGGCGCGACGACCTTCGGCAGCTCGCCGAACTTCAACTGCAACGCCAACGGTGGCTCAGGCGGGCTCAACATGGCTCTCGGCACGACAGTGACGTACCAGGCGGGCGGCGCGGGCGGGACCGTGACGGCGTGCACACCGGCGTGCCTCATGCAGTCGACCGGTGGCCCGGGCGAGTACGCGGTGCGTGCCTCGGGGAGCATTTCAGTGGCCGGGAGCGGTGGCAACAGCCACCTTGGTGGTGGCGGTTACCTCGCCGGCACGGGCGCCGGAGGCGCGGGCACCTTTGGTGGTGGCGGCGGCGGCGCGAACTCGAACACCACGGCCAACAACGTCGGCGGCGCCGGCGGCGCCGGGGTGATCCGCATCACCGAGTACAAGTAGCCAGCGCCGTCTCGTAGGCTGCGCGCGATGAAGGACGCGATCGTCATCCCAGTCACAGCGCTGCGTCGCATTTTCGTCATGCTCCTCCTGCTGATCGCGTTGATCCTGCTGGTGCTGGTCGTCCGCACGCAGCTCTTCCGCGCCGGCATCTCCACGCTCTTCGCACCGAGCGCCGCCGAGCTAATCGAACGGAATCTCTACCAGGCGGTGTTCCTTGCGAATGGCTCGACCTACTTCGGCAAGCTTCAGGAGCAGGGAAGCGACTGGTTCGTCCTGAGCGATGTCTTCTATATCTCGGTCTCCGATCAGAGCGGAACGCAGCTCATCAAGCGCGGAACCGAGCCGCAGGGACCCAAGGAGCCGATGATCATCAGCCGGCAACAGGTCCTCTTCATCGAGAACATGCGCGATGACAGTGACATCGTCACCTTGATCAAGAAGTTCAAGTCGGGACAGCTGCCAACCGCGACACCGCCACCGCCGACCGTCGCGCCCACGACGGGCCGCCCGAGCGTGAGCCCGAGTCCGAGCCGATGACCTGGATCGTCCAGCGCTACCGGCGGGCCATCCTGTGGATCCGCGCGCATGGCGTCGTGCTGCGAAATTCTGGCCTTGCGATCGTGGTCTTCCTCGCGGCGTTCTTCTTCACGCAGTGGTGGGACTTCACCGTGCCGTCGCTCGGGCGCGCTCCGTACCAAGCGGTGTTTCTCGCGAACGGACAGACCTACTTCGGTCGGTACTACGAGCGCATCGGCGCGTACGCGAAGATCGAGGACGTCTACTACCTGCAACAGTCCCAGGGCTCGGACGCGACCCAGGCACCTGACACACGGCTCCTGCGTCGCGGCAAGGAGCTCCATGCCCCCGCCGCGCGCATGCTCGTGCCGAAGTCCGCGATCCTCTTCGTTGAGGATCTATCCGACTCGTCGCCGATCGCGCAGTTCATGGCTCAGGACCACCGATGAACCTCTACGACCCGGACCGCGATCCCGTTCGACGCGCCGGGCGCTGGCTGCGCTGGGGAACGCGATGGGTCGCCCTTCCCGTTGTCCTGGGCGTATTCGTCTCGGGCAACCTCGATGCGCGCTCGCTGCCCGTCTTTGGCCCGGAGCGCGAGAGCGCCGTGCTCTTCCTCGACGGACAGGCGTACTTCGGCCACCTTGACGACTCGGGCGACAGCGGAACGCTCGTCTTGCGGGACGTCTATTACTTCGCGAACGCGACCGGCTCGTTGACCGGCCTGCCGGTCGGGCTGGTGAAGCGTGGGACCGAAGCGCATGAGCCCGCCGACGGCATGCGCATCAACCGAGATCGAGTGCTCGCGATCGAACAGGTCGGCCCCGCCGCGCCGGTCATGCAGGCGATCGAGGCCGAGCGTCAGATCGTCCACTCCTCACCCGCGGTGATCTCGCTCAACCGGACGACGATCGGCGCGGTAAGCACTCTGACGGCGCAGCGAGTGGCCGCCGAGCACGATGTGCAGCGCGGCTACACGGCCGCCGTTGACCAGCTCGCGAAGCTCAACGCGCTCGTGCTCCCGGTCAGCAAGGCCGAGGCGGCGGCGATCACCGACAGGGCGGTGGGCGACCTCCGCACGGTGCGCCGGAACGCGCTCGCTGCTTTGGGCACCACGCTTGGCTTCTCCGCGACCGACGCACAGACGTACGCCGGCGCGACCGAGGCCGTCCTCGCCAACCAGACCTTCGCGAACGAGCCCGGGGTGCTCTTGGCGCCGGATCTGAACGGGATCGTGAACCGCGCGACAGAGCTCTACGGACAGGTCGGCGACACGTACGCGAAGCAGCTCACGCAGCCGAAGACCGCCTCGCCCTCGCCGACACCTTCCCCAAGCGCTCGTCCCTGAGACGATCGGCGTCAGCCGACGAGGCCTCCTGATGTCGCGCGATTCAGGTCGATGAGGGTCGGGACGCTCGGGATCTCCTCCCGGAACGCTAACGCGATTGCCTGCGCGCGGCTGTGCACGCCGAGCTTGAGCAGGATGTGCTCGATGTGCTTCTCGACCGTCTTCGGCGCGATCACCAGGTCGCGGGCGATCTCGAGATGGTCGAGGCCGCAGGCCAGGAGTCGGAGGATCTCGAGCTCGCGTCGGGTCAGCCCCGCGACCACGGTCCGCGGCAGTGGCCGCACGCGCCGCGCGAGCCTCTGAACTCGCGCGAGGAGCTCGTCGAGTGCGAGCGGCTTGACCAGGTAGTCGTCCGCGCCGAGGAGCATCCCGGCGACGCGATCCTCGATTCCTTTCGCTCTCCCGAAATGAGGATGATCCCGATCGCGTCGCCGTGGTCGTCGCGTAATCTGCGGCAGAGCTGATAACCGGAGATGTCCGGGAGATGGACGTCGAGAAGAATGACGTCGGGCGTCTCGCGCTCTACCAGGTAGAGAGTCTCGCGGCCATCCGAGGCGCGTCTTGTCTGATAGCCATGTTCAGCGAGAGAGCTCGCGAGCAGCTCGCAGATCACCGCATCGTCGTCGACCACGAGCACTCGACCGCGCGGCCGCCTGAGCGCTGGCACCACGAGAGAGGGCACGCCTGCAAGAAACGCACCGGCATCGGTTGGACGACAGCGTCCTAACAAATAGTGATTTCGCTCGACCGCATGCTCGACTCCGGCCGATCCCGTACGGCTTCGAGGCCATCCCAAATGCGGCGAAGATGCGGTAGGCGCCGCTCACTGTCCGTACAAGACGTTCATAGCGTCCGTGTCCGTCGCGCAGCGACGAAAAACGCCAAGGGAGAACACGGACGTATGCGATACGCAGACATCGAACGCATCGCAAGATCGCGAAGCGCTTCGACAATTGCGATCCTCGCCGTCATGCTGAGCATCGCGCTGTCGGGAAGGATGGCTTTAGGTCGCGTCGATCCGACGAGCGGCTTGCGCGTGACCTCGACGCAGAGTCAAGACACGACAGCCAAGGTCACCGGCGGGGGCACCGTGCTGGCCGCGCCGTTATACATGACTACCATCGCCAGCTTCGGGCTCAACGCGCGCCGACCGCCGGGGTTCACCGGCGGAGCGACCGCCGTGGGCCGGATCAACTACGACCGGCACCGGAATTCGGTCGGACGCCACGTGAACGTCCCCGTCACTCTGATGCAGGCGTTCAATAGCGGCGGACAGAGCGGCGGCTCGGCGACCGTGGCCGGCGACTGCACCGCTCCCGGCTCCGAGTGCCCGCCCGGGAATCTGTCTGCTCTCGTCTACGTCGAGGACAACGCCGACCCAGGAGGGGGATACGACGTCTTCCGGATCTTCTTCTGTTCGGGGCCCCCGAGTTTGCCGGGACCCGGGTTCGGCGGCGTGACTGCTCCGAGCGGCTGCGACGGGCCTGAGGGCGGCACCCTTCGCACCGGAAACATTCAGGTGCGAGCCGACGCCGGCGTCCTCGGCGAGCAGATCTCCACTGCCGCCGCGGCAGGCATCTTCCCGACCACGCCGACCTTCAACGGCGTCGACCTCGCCGGTGGGATCTACGGCGTCGGGGTCCGAAGCGGCACCGACTCCACATACGGAGACATTCACGCAGAGTTCACCGGAATCAGCGCCATCGGCCTCTACCAGATCATCAGCATCGATGGCTGGATCACGAGTGGATCGATAGCCGGTGGCACGCTGACCTTCAGCGGCACCGCCACGCTCGACATGGGCGACGGCCCGCCTCCAACAGGAGGTCTCTCGCTCACTGGGACGCTCACCGCGACGGGAATCACGATGACCGTCGGAGGGTCGGCGCTTCCTGCGCTACCGAAGACCGACGGCTTCACCGTCATGGAGTAATCCCCAACAAACCCAGACGCATTCGGAATGCCGTGGACCGCAAAGGTCCACGGCATTCACATTTCGCCCTGTCCGCGCTACTTCGTGGTGAAGGTGTAATCCCCGGAGACCGCGAGCGTGCCGGCCGCATTGCGGCTCAAGACCTGGTAGTGGTAGATCGTGAGCCGGGTGAGCCCACTCAGCTTGACCGAGTGGCTCGTTACGAGAGTTGAGTTGAGAGCGCTCGTCCTGCCGTACGCGGCCGTTGTCCCGTACTGGACCTGACTGTCCGCGGGCACGTCCGTCGTCCAGGTCACGGTCGCCGTGGTGGGATTCGGGCTCGTCCGCACGTTGCTGATTACTGGCACCGCCATGTAGCTGTACGTGCACGTGCAGGACGCCGACTGCGTGTCAGGGTTCGTGACCACGACGCTCACAACGCCCGCCGAGTGCGCGCCGGTCGTTCCGCTGATGGTGGTGCTCGTGATTGTCACGCCGGTGAGCGCGACGCCGCCGACAGTCGCGGACGCTCCGGCCTGGAAGCTCGTGCCGCTGATCGTGACTGTGGTCCCGCCCGTGGTTGGGCCGCTCGTCGGCGAGACGGAGCTCACGGTCGGCGCGGGCGAGGCATCGTAGCTGTACGTGCACGTGCACGTACCCGACTGCGTGTCAGGGTTCGTGACGACCACGGAGTTCGTCGCGTTCGGCGTGTGCGGTCCCGTCGTTCCGCTGATCGCGGTAGTGGTGACGGTTGTGCTGCTCAGTGTTACCCCGCCGATCGTCGCGTTCGCTCCCGGTTGGAAGTCGGTACCGGTGATCGTCACCACCGTGCCGCCCGCCGAGGGGCCGTTCGGTGGCGAGATGCTCGTGACGACAGGCGCGGGCGCCGGATCGTACGTGTAGGTGCACGTACACGTCGCGGATTGCGAGTCGGGATTGAACACCACGACAGCGTTGCCCGCGCTCGGCGCGTGCGCGCCGGTCGTCCCGGTCAGGGTGGTATCCCCGGTGACGATCACGCCCGTCAGTGCGACCCCGCCAATGGTTGCTGTCGCCCCTGACTGGAACGCCGTGCCGGTGATGATCACCGACGTACCACCCGCCGAGGATCCGTTCGCCGGTGCGATCCCGGTCACCGTCGGCGGCGGCAAGTTGGTGCAGTTCGCGAACTTGAACGTGCCGACGCGGGTGTGCCAGTTGAAGGTCCCGCTCGCCGTCAGGTACTCGGTCGTGTACCAGAACGTGCAGTCGTCGACTGGATCGATCGCCATCGAGCTGTAGTCGCCCCAGCGTTTGAGACCCGAAAGCTGCGAGCCGGTTCCGCTGATCAGGATCGTCTCGGCGTCCAACGTGCCGAGCGGGTCCGTCGGCGTGCGACCGGTGTACGCGATCGCCGGGTTCATCGTCGCGCTCGAGACGCTGTACCCGACGGCGATGTCACCGACGCGGTCCATCGCCGCGCTGCCCATCCACCGATAACGCGTGTCCGGGGCGTACGTGCTCTGCTGATAGACCGTCGGCGTTCCGCCTGGGCTGCGGATCTCGTACCAGCGGGCACCCCCGCCGCCCGCCGTCGGCGCGACGCTATGGTTCACCACGAGCGACTCGTGGTCGCCGAAGTTGCGGTACGCGAGCCGGTACATCACACGGTCGGCGAGCGAGTCAAGCTGCTGCGTGGTGCCTGCCTGAGGCACGCATGTGCCGCCGTTGCAGAGCTCGGTGTAGCCGGCTACCGGGATCGTGGTCGGGCCGGTGAGCGTCGAGTTCGCGGAGTTCGCGAAGTCGACATGGAACTTCCAGAGCGCGAGGCTCGACGAGTCATTGAGCGCCACGAAATAGTTGGGCGCTCCCGCGGGCGGCATCGCTCTCCCGTCGAGCGTCGCCGGCAGAAGTCCGCCGTAGAGGAGCGATAGGTGGAAGAGCTGCGCGGTGGCCGGCGCGCCGGTGAGCATCTTGGTGCGATCGAACGCCCACGTCGTCGCCCCGGCGAAGCTGTTCCCGCTGAAGTCGTTCGTCGACATGTAGTACGCGTCTGGCCAGAGCCCGAGCTTCGGATAGTCGGGGAAGTAGGTCCGCGGGAACGAGTACCGGTAGTAGCTTCCGGTGGGATCGCCCGACGTCGAGATCGCGATGCACTCGAGGTACGGCACCGGGCTGCCGTTCGCGCCGGAGACGGCGAACTGCGTGATGAGCCAGCGATCGGCGAGCTGGTCGTAGACCACGCTCGGGTCGCCGTCGTTGTCCGTCTCGCAGAGACCGCCGAAGCCGGTGAAGAGGGTGTTGATCTTTGCGGGCCCGTAGAGCAGCGAGCCCGTCTTGGTGAAAACCGCGAACGAGACGTTGACCGTCTGCACAAAGTTGTTCGGTCCGACCGCGCCGTTCGTGTCCGGGGGCGCGTACTGCACCGTGAAGCCGGCGAAGCCTTGGCCGATGCCATCGAACGAGGACGATGTCACCGGCGCCGCGCTGCTCACCGTGGTCTGCACCGCAGTGTCCGGGGCGCCTGCCGCCGGGTGAGGGAACCCATGCTGCGGCCGCTCTTTCTTCGGCTGCCCCGCGTCTTCAGGCTTCGGCGGGATGGTCGCGAGTCGCGGTGATACGTCGTTCTTTGAGGAGGCGATGACAGTCAGTCCGTCCTGATCTTTTGCAACGGCGGGCCCCGGTAGCGCGAGCGTGAGCGTGAGCGCGCACGCGAAGACGGTCGCGGCCTTGAACATTCCCCTCTCCCTCTGCGAAGACGTGCGTCGCGGTCTGCGGCGAGAACGGTATGGCGCTTGGGCGGGTCTTGTCATCAGGTGACGCTCCGATCTCGCGGCTCCCGGCCGACCGTCCGAGGTCTCGCTCTCGTCGCAAATTCAGTTCGACTCAGCCGTGCGGGCTCGCCGACCTCGTCGCGATGCGGTTTTCCCCCGAAAGTCCGAGGAACGGGTAGCAACGACCGGTAACATCGCAACGGAGTGAAGGGACCGTTTCTCGCGCTTGTTCTGCTGGGCTCCGCGGCGCTTGCCGCGTGCGGGGGCGGACCGAACACACAGGCGGGCGACCCTGCCGCCGACGCGCTCAACCGCGCCCTCGCGGCCCACGCCGCGGGCAAGCTCGACGAGGCGGTCACCGCGTACTACCAGACTCTAGAAAAGGATCCCAAGAACAAGTTCGCGTTCTATAACCTCGGCGAGATCGCGCAGCGGCAGAACCGGATGGCCGCGGCCGAGTCGTTCTATCGTCTCGCGCTCGAGCAGGATTCCAAGATGACGAGCGCTCTCTTTAACCTCGCGATCGTCCGGACGAACCTCGGTGCCACCGCCGACGCGGTCTCGCTCTACCGGCAGGTGATCGCGGTCGATCCCAACTACGCGGCTGCGCACTTCAACCTCGGGCTGCTGCTCCGTCAGCTCGGTCAGACCGCCGACGCGCAGACCGAGCTCGCGACCGCGCAGCGTCTCGACGCGAAGCTGGTCGCGCCGAGTCCATCCGCGACCCCGGTCCAGCAGGCAAGTCCCACGCGTAAGCCGTGAGGGCGCTCGAGCCCGCGCATTTGCCTGACTTCTTTCTCGTCGCGGCATCCTCGAACGCGCAGGCCGTCCCGATCGAGCTTCCAAATGTCGCCGTGGTGATCCCGGCCTTCCGCGCCGCGGCGACGATCGCCGACGTGATCGCCGGCGTCCCCTCGTTCGTCCGGCAGGTCGTCGTCGTGAACGACGGCAGCCCCGACCGCACCAGCGATGTCGTGCGTGATTTGCAGGACTCGCGCGTGGCCCTCGTCGAGCATGAAGAGAACCAGGGCGTCGGCGCAGCGATGATGAGCGGCTACGAGCGTGCTGTTGCCCTCGGCGCCGAGATCATCGCGAAGATGGATGCCGATGGACAGATGGATCCCGAACATCTGCTCGCGCTCATCACGCCGATCGTGACCGGCGCGGCCGACTACACCAAAGGCAATCGCTTCCTCCACGAGCGCGAGCTTCGCTCGATGCCCGGCAGGCGACGCGTCGGCAACGCCGGACTGTCGTTCCTCACGAAGCTCGCGTCCGGGTACTGGGACATCTTCGATCCGACGAACGGCTACACCGCGATCCACGCCTCGCTCGTTCCTCTGCTCAGCGCGGGGCGCATCGGGAAGCGGTACTTCTTCGAGTCGAGCCTGCTCCTCAATCTCAGCCTGCTTCGCGCGGTCGTGCGTGACGTCTATATCCCGGCGCGCTATCCGGCGGGCGCGGCCAGCCATCTCTCGGAATCGCGTGCGGCGCTGCAATTCCCGTGGCGGCTCCTGCGGGGTTTCGTTCGTCGGGTGCGCCTCGAATATTTCGTGCGCGACTTCACCGCGGTGTCGCTCTATCTCGTCGCGGGCGTCCTCCTTGGGCTCTTCGGCGCGGTGTGGGGCGTATGGCACTGGGCCGTCTCCGCGCAGGCTGGTGCGGTCGCGTCGACCGGAACGGTGATGATCGCCGTCCTCCCGATCATCGTCGGGGTCCAGCTGCTGCTGCAGGCGCTCACCCTGGACATCCAGAACGTCCCAACGCAGCCCGTACACACGAGCGTTCGGCTCGTCACCGCGGAGCGCGGCACGATCGGTCGCGCGTAAGGACCGAGTGACGCCAGCCTCGCTTGCGAATGCGCGCGTGCTGGTTACTGGCGCGACAGGTCTGGTCGGATCCTCGCTCGTGCGCTGTCTCCTCTCGGCGGACGCCGAAGTACATGCCCTCGTGCTTCCCGAACCCGAGCCGGAATCGGACCTGCTCCGATCGGGCAGGCTTGCCCGGATCCGGGTGCACGAAGGCCGGCTTGAGGATCCCGCCGCGGTCGCTGCCGCGGTCGAGGCCGCGCGGCCCCGCTTCGTCTTTCACCTCGGCGCCCAGCCTCTCGTCGGCCTGGCGCGCGCGCATCCGGTCGCGACGTTCGAGGCGAACGTCCGCGGCAC